>Ga0256841_1000004_pt1 | contig 322261 bp, 268 predicted proteins | sample 356308metaG_FD_185971 | JGI IMG/M metagenome (GOLD analysis project Ga0256841, IMG submission 185971) | Hydrothermal vent microbial communities from Mid Atlantic Ridge, Atlantic Ocean - 356-308 | ecosystem: Environmental > Aquatic > Marine > Hydrothermal vents | place: Atlantic Ocean: Mid...
CCATCGCGTGGGTTTTGGCGCCCTCCGCCACTTCGAACGTATGTTCAAACGGCTGACCGGCTCCTCCCCCCGCGCCTATCGCCACGCCCATCACCGAACCGCCCGCGCCGGACACCGGTGACCCTCCACAGTGAGACCGCCCGCTCAGGCATCAGATGAATGGCCTGTGCCGAACGCAGAAGCAGCCCATCCATGAACATCTGGCAGAGGCTCGTGAACCCAACGAGTGGCTCGCACCGAACACCGATATCCCCGCTCTCTGCCACAGCCCACGCCCCTCATCTCCCCACGAACCAATGGTCCTGGCCGCTGCAGCCCCTCCACCCCCCATTAACAAACCACACCAAGCATTTAGACGGGCGTCCCTCAACTGCTGAGGCGTTCCTCTGGCTCAGCTGAGATCTCTCTCACCCCCTGAGACAGAGTGCTCCCATCGCGGTGAGATGCTCTACCCGACAGATAGACAAGACGCCCCTGGTGGAAAGCAGGTCTAAAGGCATAAAACCCCCGTCGCACTATTTCGCGCTGGCTCTTTCCGATACCGCGCTTGATCTGGACTGAGAGGCCTGCTAAGCTTGGCGGCGAGGTCGACGCAGAATCGAGAAGTGCTATAGAGGAGCGGTCATGGGAAGCCTGTGGAACAGTGTACGACTTGGAATGCGCATGCTGATGAGAAGACCAGGATTTGCCGCCACCATCATCCTCGTTCTGGGAGTGGGAATCGGTGCGAACATACTGGTCTTCAGCGTGGTAGACGCCGTCCTGCTGCGCCCTTTACCTTATCCTCAGCCACATCAATTGGTATGGATAAGTCAAGGCGTTTCACCGACCAATGAAGAGTATGTACTCGCTCCCGACTTCCTGGCGTGGCGCTCGCAACTTCGGTCATTCTCTCACATGGCCGCGTTCTTCGAGCAATACCAGAGCCTCGTAGGAGGAGATCAACCCGAGCGGATCATGACGGCTCGGGTCTCTGTGGAGTTTTTATCACTATTGGGAATACAACCGCTCGATGGGCGAGGTTTTCTCAGCGAGGAAGATCGCCCCGGCGGCCGCCGGGTCGCCATTCTGACCCACGGCGCTTGGGTGAGGCGGTTCGGGAGCAGACCGGTCATTGGAGAGACCATCAAACTCGATGATGAGCCATTCGAAGTGATCGGAGTCCTGCCACAGCATTTCCGCTTCCCCGAGCCGCTCGACGTGGACGTTCTCGTCCCCTTGGCTCTCGGCGAGGATCAGGCCAGTCGTCAAGCGGCGGCGAAGACGGGGGCAAAGATGGTCAAGGTCATCGCTCGTCTCAAGCCCGGCGTCACCATCGAACAGGCTCAGGCGGAATTGAACATTCTTCAACAAGCGATTGTGCGGACATCCCCACTTCAGGACGGAAAAGACGTCAAGCTCCAGTCCCTGCGCGAATACTTGACCGGCGGTATTGAACATACCCTTTTGATCCTCCTGGGAGCGGTCGGCCTGCTATGGATACTGGGCTGCCTCAATGTGGGACATTTTATGCTGGCGAGAGCGCTCTCTCGGCAAGCCGACGTGGCCGTTCACCTCGCTTTGGGAGCCACACGGAGGCACCTGTTCAGACAACTTCTCATAGAGAATGCCGTCCTCACGTTGCTGGGTTGTCTATTAGGCCTGCTCCTCGCTGTTTGGGGACACGATCTCCTCATCTCTATTGTCCCCCATAGAGTGTTTGGCATCACAGAGATTCATCTGGACGCCTGGATGGGAGGATTCGTCATCCTGAGCTTCATCCTCACCACACTGCTGATCAGCCTTGTGGCCGCTCAGACTTTTCCCCTTCACCGCATCACGCACTTTCTCAAGTCGGGAGCCGCAGGCGTTATCGGATCACTCAGAGTGCGGCGCCTACTCAATGGTATCGTCGTTGTCGAACTGGCCCTGGCCGTGCTTCTGCTCGCCGGAGCCGGGCTCATGATTCGAAGCTTCTGGACCTTACGATACCGCCATCTGGGCTTCCAGGCAGATCGCATACTGACACTCCGGCTCGATCTTCCATTCATCAAATATCCTGAACATCGTCAGCAGGCTACTTTTTTTGAGACGGTGATGCAGCGCGTGGCTCAGCTCCCCGATGTTGATTCGGCGGCGCTGTGTAGCTCTGCTCCGCCAACGCCCGTAGGCAGTATGTTCAGCGTGTCGATCGAAGGGCATCCTCCCTCCCGGTCTGCGGCCATGAAGATGGCGAGATTTCAGGCCGTCAGCTCAGCCTATTTTCGCGTCTTAGGTATTCCTCTGGTCGAAGGTCGGATGCTCTCGGATCAGGATCGTGAGCGAAGTCCGCTGGTCGTGGTGGTGAACCGCTCATTCGCCAGATACTATCTGGCCCACGAACGAGTCGTTGGCAAGAGAATAAGAGTTGGCGGCTCCATGGCTCCCTGGCGCACGATCATTGGGGTGGTGGAGGATTTCAAGAACGTGGGTTTGGCAGCAGATCCCGAACCCGAGGTTTATGCTCCGTATTGGCAATTCCCCTGGCTCCCGAGCATGTATCTGATCACTCGCGCATCAATAGCCGCTCCCCTCGGTCTTCTACCAGCGATCAGAACCATGATCTGGGCGTCAGATCCTGAGTTACCCGTCGCTGAAGTTCAGACATTGAACCAGCGCCTCACCGCCTCGGTAGCCGGGCCGCGCTTCACCATGGTTTTGCTGACCGGATTTGCTTCGCTGGCGCTGCTACTGGCCATAGTGGGCGTTTACGTCTTGATGTCCTTTGTGAGTCAACAGCGACGTCGGGAATTAGCCATTCGGATGGCACTTGGCGCCCCTCAGAAGGAAGTGGTCTGGATGATCATAAGACGAGGATTACTGTTGAGTGCGCTGGGCGCTTCTCTCGGGATGGCGGGCGCATTAACAGCAGGTCGTCTCCTGTCGAGTCTGCTCTATGGCGTCACCTCATCCGATCTCTTCACGCTGATCATCGTCCCCAGCCTGATCTTCATGGCGGCGATGGGTGGCTGCTATATTCCGGCTCGCCGAGCAGCAGAAATCGATCCGATTGAGATTCTGCGATACGAGTAAAAGGCGCGAAGATGAGAAGAACGAAAGCCCGATATCGCGTTAAGCGGCCACACAGTCTGTTTGCTCTGGCGAGCGTTTCGCGCTCGCTGTTTTCTGTGGAATCGCACATGGCGGACTCTGAGTCCGTCGGATGGCGTCTCGGACTCCCGGATTCAATTTCGAGAACGTGTCGCACATAAGTGTCGGTAGGCGAGAAGGGTTTCTGTCCTGCACGTTCTGAAAACTTCATCGGATGGAATTCAGAGGTCGCTCATTCGACGAATTCTCAACCTGCCGGCGCGCTCGAGAAGGAGTCCCGGGACGGTTTCTTCCCCATCAGGAGAGCCGCTTTGACTGAAACTTCGAAATATGAACTCCGATGCTCGCGATTGATGATCTGGATCATCTTCTTGATCACCCGGCGTCGCGTTGCCTCAGTGGGGAGGAACGCTAACCACCGATCCAGGAAATAATCTTCGATGAGAGGCGATTGGAAAACTTCCTCGCCGGAAGCGAAATCGAGCTCTCGCCGCTCGATGAACCATCGGACGCGATGGATTCCCTGCCGTTTCATCATCTGCTGGAGGTGATCGGCCGTCGGATACTCTCTGATCAGAGCTTCCACATGGGGTACGAGGTCGGTCAGCTCGCAAAGATAGAGCGCTTCCCACAGGAGAGAGAACACCTCTCCGAAGCTCCCTTGCGCGAGCACCGTCAAGGCTACCGTTCCATCTTCCTCGGTCAACCGCACCATCTCGGCCAGCATGGGTTCGACATGCTCCGGCGCTATGAGCGTGGCATCGCCGATGACGAGTTCGAAAGCGTATTCCTCCATCCCCAGATGGGTTGGGTCTTTTTCTAAGAAGTGAATGTTATTCAAGTGCTTCATCGAAGCCTTCGCCCGCGCCAGTCTCAGGCGCTCGATGGCCTGATCAGTGGCAATGACATCGCCGCGATCACCGAGCTTCATGGCCAACTCGATGGCCAATCCTCCGGTGCCACAGTTGACCGTCAGAATGTTCCCCGTCTGAGGAATGGCGACGCGTTCGAGGATGAATTGATCGAACGCTTCGCGCCAGTACGGAACGACGTACAGGTCGTACCGATAAGCCAGTTCTTTTGTCGACCTCATGTGCGGCATCTCGTCTCGATGGGAGATGATGAAAACCCTTTCAGAAAAGCGAATCCCGTGAACCGCTCTCTCCCCTCACATTCGACGCCGAGGGCCCCATCTTCCCGAATCTGTTTTTCGCCTCTCGCGCGGCGTTTTCATCCTCGCCATCAGTCCGTCCGCTTGACGATGACCAACGTCATATCATCGACCGGTGAAGCTGTTCCCATGAAGTGAAGCAATGACTCGTCGACACGATCGCGCAATTGGGAGGCACTGTTCTCAGGATGCTCCCGAACGATCTCGATGAGTCGGTCTCTGGTGAACTCCTCTTCTTGCTGGTTCAACGCCTCGCTGATGCCATCGCTATAAATGATCAGCACGTCGCCGGGTTCAAACTCTACGACGCCCTCTTCGTAGTCCACGTTCTGAGCGATTCCTACTGGCAGCCCTCCCATCTCCAGATCAATGATCTCACCGCGCCGACGAACGAGAATGGGAGGATTATGGCCAGCATTGGTGTACCGAAGGACGTGCTTCTCGGCATCCAACTGACCACAAAACAGCGTCACGAACTTATTCGATGGCGTGGATTGATAGAGGTAGTGATTCACCCGGCTGACGAGCTCGGCCACCGTCTGGCTGGTCTCCGCCTGCGCTCGTATAGTGGCATGGAGACTGGACATCAGGATAGCCGCATCCATTCCTTTCCCCGAGACATCCCCCAGGCTGATGATGAGTCGATGATCTGACTGTTTGATGAAGTCGTAATAATCGCCCCCTACTTCATAGCATGGGAAACTGATGCCCGTCATATCGTAGTGGGGGATGGGGGGCGGATTCACCGGCAGGAGTCGGAATTGAATGTCCCGGGCGCTGTTAAGCTGCTGCTTGATCCGCTCGTTCTCGATACGCTGCTCCAGCAAACGCACATTTTCAATCTTGATGGCCGCCACGCTGGCGATGGTCGTAAGCAACCGGAGGTCGTCCTCAGTAAACACATTCACGCTCATGGGGCTATCGACATAAATCATGCCGATGACCTGCTGATGAATAGAGAGGGGCACGGCCATGACCGAACGAATGCCCGACAGGACGATCGATTGCTGCCCGCGAAAACGCTCATCCTGTTGCGCATCGGAGGTGAGGACAGCTTGTCCTCGCCCAATGACTTCCTGAATGATGGATTGACTGATACGTACTTGACGATCCTCACTCCCGGGCTGCGGATACCGATAGCTGGCGACCTTGCAGACGAGTTCGCCGTCCGATCCCTCCCGGAGCAGGAGGAAAGCTCGATCAGCAGGAACACCTTCAAAGATGAGATCGACGATCTGGTTCAAGACTTCGTCCAATGAGGAAGGCGATAATAGGGCGATTCCGACCTTGCTCATGACGGCGAAGAGATCCTGGCGATGCTCGATCGCCTCCAATTCCTCCTCTTTCGCTCCGGCGGCATTGCGCACCGTCTCGATGACCGAGAGGAGATCCGAGGTCACCGGTCCCCGCTCTGGTCGCGGGCGCAACGTTTCCGGACTGGCGATGACCTCCGTCATCACGGTCCGTCCTTCTTCTGTCGGTGGCGCACTCTCTTTCGCCGACTGGATGTCGATGACGGTCTCCCCCACCCGAATCCGGTCGCCGGGGAAAACTTGAACCGTTTCACTGAGGCGCTGACCATTGACGAACGTCCCATTGGCGCTGCCCAAGTCGCTCAAAAAGTAGGTATCGCCCTCGATGCGCAGTTCGGCGTGAAGGCGAGAGGCGAATGGATCCTCCAGACAAATATCATTGCGCACGGATCGGCCGATCGTCACGCGGCGCTTGGAGATCTCCGCCGTCCATGGTGGTTGTCCCGGTGTGTGGATATAGAGTTTGATCATGGCTTATTCACCTTCACCACGCGAGTGGCGAATATTTTATCATGCCAGGCCTGCTTCTCCGAATCCCAGAGTGCCCAGAGAAACCCGATGCCCAATGGCACGCCCGAGATCACGTATCCCAGCGTATGACGACCAAGGGCACGTCGCCATCCCAGCGGACGCCCATCGGCTCGTACCACTCGAATCCCCACCACCATCTTCCCAACAGTCTGGCCCGTCAAGGCGCTCAATCCCAAATGATTGAAGAGATACACCAATCCCATCCCCCCGAATCCGGCAAGGCTGAGCACCGCCACTGTAAGATAGCGACTGAGCAGAGAGCTGATCCATACGAGCAGGAATGCTCCCAGAATAGCCAAGATATAATCGATGAACAAAGCCTCCAGCCGGAGTCCAAAACCGGCCCGCGGGTCCACCACCGAAGTGGGAGGAATGAACGAAACGGTCTCCCACGATCGCCGCTTTGGCGCTGCGCTCATAACCCACTCTTCCCCGCGCTCGCTCGACTGATGCTCTCCGTCATCTCCTTTTGAGATGAATCCATCGGGCCAGTGAGCTGCCCGCCCGGGCGGGGTTCATCGCTGATCACCAACCGCCCCTTGCTCTCCATGCGCTCCAGATCACCTTCGGGATTCCGGTTGCTCACGAATCGCTCCAGTCAACTTCGCCATCCTCGCCAAGGCGGCTCACTCTTCTTTGAACAGCAACTGGGTCTCTCCCAGTTGCAACACATCACCATCTTTGAGGGCATGCGGTTGACGAGGAGACAACGAGAGCGTTCCGTTGATCACCGTTCCATTCACGCTGCCCAGATCTTCGACGAAGAAGCGATCCTTCTCGTACCATACGCGGGCATGGCGACGCGATATTTTGGATTCGGGATCATAAGGCGAGAGATCGATGTCAGGGAAGATGCCCGAGACAGGATCCATTCGCCCAATGAGACTCGTCTGTTTATCCAAGATGTATGTGCCACGAATCTCCCCGGATTGGGGTTCCAGCACGAGCAGTTTGGCCGCCGCCGATCGACCGTAATCGAGCGAAATGGGCTGGCGCGCGCCACAGAAGGCACAAAACAGATCCTCTACCCCGATGGGCACGCCACAGTTGCTGCAGAACACGGTCTCTATTGTCGGATGAGAAGAGACTGGTGATCCCAGCGACGGTTTCGGCGCTGCCGGTGAAGCGGAAGGGCGAACGCGTTCCGGAGTTCCTCCGCGCACCAACTGGCCGAAAGCAATTCGTTGGGCTCGCTCCATCTCCTCTGGTCGCTCGGTCTCCAGGACGCGCAAGTGGTCCTCCAAGACTCGTTTCATCTCCCGCGCCGACGCAAAGCGCTTCTCCGGCTCATATTCCACGGCTCGCATAATGATCGCTTCCATCTCCGGGGTGATCTCGGGATTGAGATCGCGAGGCGTCGGACTCTTGGAAAAATCGAAAATCAGGAGCGGCTTATCGCGCGGATCCCTCCCGGTCAGCAAATGGAACATCGTCGCTCCCAATGAATAGATATCAGAACGAGGTTCGACTTCCCCGGAAAAGAGTTCCGGCGGCGCATATCCCATCGTTCCGATGGCGGTCACTCCCTTTTGCTGCGGGGCAACCGTCCGAGCGATGCCAAAGTCAATCAACACGATGCGATTCCCCTCGGGATCGACCATGAGATTGGCCGGTTTCAAGTCGCGATAGATGATGGGTGGCTGACGATGATGCAAATAATCCAGGACATCGCACACCTGAATCGCCCACATGGTCACCGCCAACTCGGGGAACCGCCCGCCCGCTTGCCGAAGCCGAGTGGCCAAATCGCCGCCCGTGATGTACTCCATCACCAGATAGTAGCGCCCGCCTTCGATGAAATGATCATAAATGATGGGGATGGAGGGATGTTTGAGGTTGGCCAACAGCTTGGCTTCGCGACGAAAATCTTCCACCGCCTTCTCGCGTTGAGCGGGATCGGAGAACATCTCCATCATTTCCTTAACCGCCCGCAGCGCTTGATCGAGATTGCGATCATAGGCCTTGTAGACATTGCCCATGCCGCCGCCGCCGATGCGCTTGATGATTTCATAGCGGCCCTGAAGGATCGTTCCCGGGGCGAGTTCACTGAGGGGTGATGGACCGGTCCCCGCCATTCCCGCCGACGCAGAAGCCCCAACATTCGACAAGCGGGTGCCACACTCCCCACAGTACAGATCACCGGGAAGAACGGGCGCTCCGCATTGACGGCAAGTGGTCGCTCCCATAAATGTGGCGTCACTCGACGATGAACTTCAAGAAGGTTTTCCCTACGATGATTTCATCGCCATTTCGAATCACATATCGCATGCCGGGCGTCAGCCGCCGGCCTCGATTGATGAATGTCCCATTTGTGCTGCCCAAATCCTCGATAAGGTAATGACCATTCTGATACCAAATGCGCGCGTGGCGGCGAGAGACGGTCGCTTCGGGATCGACGGGGTCGAGATCCACATCGGGGAAGATCCCCCGCTCAGGATCCCATCGCCCGATCAACCACTCCGTTCCCTTCAACGGGAATTCATACCCGGTGGAAGTCCCCCGAGCAACCCTCAACCGAGCCCGCGGCGAAGATGTCGGAGCCCCTCTCTCCGCCGGCCGTTCCCATCGGGCACTGGCTAACGGTTTCTGGGGGCGAGGAATCGCGTCGGTCGTGGAATCCCCCGGAGATGGAGGTGACGAATGCCCCGACGCGATTTCCACGATGAGCTCGGCTCCACACTCATCGCAGTACCGAGCCGTATCCAGATTATCGGTGCCACAGTTTTGGCATCGACGCATCACTATTTGGAATACCCTCCTTACTTAACGAGCCGCCAAATATAAAATTATACCCGATCCCGTCAAGCGAGCAACCCATTGAACGGGCACCCCATCAGGCCTGGCCGGCGATGGAACGGCCTACCCTGACGCCATGGGTCACTTGTGAATCCGCGATCCAGCTCCTATAATTCACCACTCTGGTGAAGTGAGCTTGTCGTCATAAGGAGCAAATACATGGACAAGGAGAAGGTACTGGAAACCTTGAATGCTCTCCTCGAGCTCGAGCTGGCTGGTGTCGTGCGCTACACCCATTACTCTTTTATGGTCTTCGGGCCCAATCGCATTCCTATTGTGCACTGGTTGCGAGGACAAGCGCGCGAGTCACTCGCCCACGCCGAGCAGGTGGGGGAACACATCACCACGCTCGGCGGTCACCCGTCGCTGAAAGTCACCAATCTACTGGAGACGCACAAACATTCGGTCCAGGATATCCTGCGCGAGAGCATCGAGCACGAGCGGGCGCAACTCGATCTCTACCGTCAACTCCTCCAACTGGTCCAGAATGAGAGCATCAGCCTGGAGGACTTCGCCCGTCGGATGATCGCTGAAGAAGAGACGCATATTGCCGAAGTGGAAAAGATGCTCCGAACGCCACAATAACCTCGGACATCGGGCACTGGTGGTCGGCCATATGACTGCCCCTTGAGATTCTGCGTTCGCATGTCGAAGGTTACCATGTTCGATGTCATCGTCGTCGGAGGCGGCCCAACGGGGCTGGCCTGTGCTATCGAGTTGGAGAAAGCCGGATTCCACTACCTGGTCATCGAGAAAGGATGCCTGGTCAACTCGCTGGCTCATTTCCCGACCAATATGGTCTTTTTCACCACTCCGGAACGGCTGGAGATCGGCGGCATGCCTCTGGTCTGCTTGTTTCAAAAGCCCACCCGGGTCGAGGCGCTCACCTACTACCGCAAGGTCGCCGCGGCGTACAATCTCCGAGTCCACCAGTACGAGAAAGTCACTGATATCGATGGACGGGACGGCGCCTGGCGGGTTCACACGGAGACGCGCGTCGGGGAGCGTCGCACCTACGAGGCCCAAAAAATCATCATCGCCACCGGCACCTATGACCATCCCAACTTGCTCGGCGTTCCCGGCGAAGATCTTCCCAAGTGTTCACACTACTACACCGAAGGGCACCCCTACTATGGACAAGAGGTGGCCGTCATCGGGGCGGGCAACTCGGCTGCCGAGGCAGCTCTCGATCTCTTCCGCAGCGGGGCGCGCGTCACCCTCATTCACCGGGGGGAAGATCTCAGTTCTCACCTGAAGTACTGGATCGCTCCCGACCTGCGAAATCGCATTCGCCAAGGCGAGATTGTCGCTTTTTTCAACACGGTGGTCATCGAGATCACACCACGAAGCCTCATCGTCGAAAATCGGAAGACCGGCGCTCGAGAGGAATTACCCAATGATTTCGTCTTCGCCTTGACCGGCTATCATGCCGACGTAGGGTTTCTCCAGCGGTTAGGCATTCGCGTCGATCCAGAGACGCTCGTCCCAGCTCACAATCCCCAGACGCTGGAGAGCAATGTCAAAGGGCTGTACCTGGCCGGCGTCATCTTGGCCGGACGGGAAGCCAACAAGGTGTTCATCGAAAACGGGCGCTTCCACGGGCAACGGATCATCGAGGCGTTGAAGAGAGAGTTCATGACGCCACGATCAGCAAGTGGCTCGTAGTCCTGGATGTGCGTTCATTGGGACGGACCTTCACGACCTCGGCCAGATGGGCATTCGCCAGGGGATATGAACCCATGAAGGAGAAATCGAACGCCATCACCTATCGAGATGCCGGAGTGGATATCGACGCCGCCGAACGGGCGATGCGGCGAATTCGGCAACTGGCGCGACGCACGTTCACCGATCGCGTATTGACTGAGATCGGGAGTTTCGGCGCGCTGTTTCGCGCCGATTTCACTGGGATGCGCGAGCCCATCCTGGTATCCAGCGTCGATGGTATTGGGACGAAACTGAAAGTTGCCTTCATGACTGGCATTCATACCACGGTCGGTTATGATCTGGTATCTCATTGCGTCAATGATATTCTCGTTCACGGGGCACGACCACTCTTCTTCATGGACTATATCGCCCTCGGCAAGATGGACCCGGCCATCGTCGCCGAGATCGTGGACGGATTGGCGCGCGGATGTCAAGAGACCGGTTGCGCGCTCATTGGCGGAGAGACGGCCGAAATGCCCGGCTTCTATGCGCCGGGAGAATATGACGTAGCCGGATTCATCGTCGGCATCGTGGATCGGACCCACCTCATCGATGGCCGAACGATCGCTCCGGGGGATGTTCTCCTCGGTCTGAAATCCCTGGGGCTCCATACCAATGGCTTCAGCCTGGCGCGCAAGCTGCTTTTTGAGACGGCGGGTTATGGGGTGGATACTCTCGTGGAAGAACTCGGCTGCACGGTGGGCGAGGAATTGTTGAAACCCCATCGTAACTACCTGGCCGCGATTTCGGGATTGCTGGAGAGTGGGAAGATCAAGGGACTCGTCCACATTACCGGAGGCGGATTCCAGGGAAACATTCCGCGCATCCTGCCCGCCGGATGCGCCGTGGAGATCGAACTCGGCACCTGGCCCGTGCCTCCCGTTTTCGAACTCCTTCAACGGCTTGGCCATCTCGATCGACGCGAAATGTACCGCACCTTCAATATGGGTATCGGGATGATCCTGATCGTCGCCCGGGAGGAACTGCCCGCCGTGAAACAGCATTTCGCGGCCCGGGGCGAAGAGATTTACATGATCGGACGAGTCATAGAGAAAGAGACGTCTGCCGTCACGTTCATCTCATCATGAGCGACAAAAAGCGACTCGGCATTCTCATCTCCGGTCGGGGCACGAACATGCTCGCTTTAATTGATGCCGCGCAAAGCGGGCGCTTGAACGCTGATGTCGCCCTGGTGGTGAGCAATGTGGAAACGGCTGCCGGCTTAGAGAAAGCACGCTCGCGGGGCGTAGAGACGATGGTCATTCCCCATCGCGGCTTATCCCGTCAGGACCATGAGCGCAAAATCGTCGCCGAGCTCAAGCGACGTCGAATTGATCTGGTGTGCCTCGCCGGATACATGCGCTTATTGAGCCCCTATTTCATCGGCGAGTTTCCTCAGCGCATCCTGAATATTCATCCTTCATTGTTGCCCGCCTTCCCGGGACTCGATGCGCAACGTCAGGCCCTGGAGCACGGAGTGAAAGTCTCCGGCTGCACCGTCCATTTCGTCGATGAAACACTTGACCAGGGTCCGATCATCAAACAGGCGGCCGTCCCCGTCTATGACGATGACACTGTTGAATCCCTCTCGGCGCGCATTTTGAAAGAAGAACATCGGATTTATGTCGAAGCGGTCGAGCTCGTGTTAAGCGGAGATTATCGGATCGAAGGGCGCCGCGTCCTCTCTCCACGCCACGTTGCGCCGCCCGATGCATGATCCTCTCCCGGCCGGATGAGACGTCATCATCCACCCTGCCACTCGTGATGGCGCTCGAAAGAGCGAGGATCAGAACCGGACTTCACAGCGCCTTCGTACCGAGTCAACCGTCCCAGAGGGTTCTCCGATCATCTCGATGGTTCAAGGTGAGGAATGACGCGGGAACTCCGAAACTTGATGCCCGATCAACCACCTTGCTTTTCGTCCTGAGAGATGGCCACGAGCTCGATTTCGAAAAACAAAGTCTGCCCGGCTAATGGATGGTTGGCATCCAACGTGACGGTGGTATCCGTCACCTCCGTGACCGTGATGGGGATCACCCGACCGGAGTCAGTATGGAGTTCCAAAGACATTCCCTCTCGCAGCTCAAAATCCACATTCAGTTGCGATCGAGGGACGATCTTCACGAATTCCTCGACGTACTCCCCATACGCCTGTTCGGGCGGAATCTGAACCGTTTTCTTCTCTCCCACGCGCATGCCAATGACGGCTCGTTCAAAACCAGGGATGACCGTTCCCGTACCAATGACAAATTGTAGGGGCTCCTGGCCGGTTCGAGACGAATCGAAGACCGTCCCGTCTTTCAATCGCCCGGTGTAATGAACCCAGACGGTATTACCTTTCTCGGCCCTTTGCAACATGGTTAAACTCCTTCCCTCAATTCCTCAGGACCCGAAGAAAAAGCTCAGCCGCCGCCACGTACGCTTTCTTCTTTGGGTCTCTTCGTTAGCGAAAATCTAGTTTATCACTTCCTTCAGGCAGGTGCAATCGACGCTTCCATGGAGACTCGAGAACAGATGGTATCTTCTTTTACTGGTGCGGGTCTTCGTTCACTGCGCTCCGATGGTCAGAGTTCTCAGATTGTCCCGGCTGAAGAAAGAGAGCGGCCAGTCCACATCCGACTCGACGGCCACCGTCTCAAAGACAATATGCTTTTTGTGGCTCACATTATCGATCTCCGTCCGCATGGCTATCCAGTGGTCGTCGATTGATGCCCACCGAACATATCGCCTGACCCGAACCACATCACCTTTGAGGTTGTACAGTTCCTGACGCAACGGCAAGAAAGTCTCTCGTTGATAATAGGTGACGACGCGAGTGAAACGGGAGTCGGCTCTCGCCTTGAGACGACCCTCGACCTTGTAAGCGTCTCGTTGGCCCAGTCGCTCAACGCCGAGCGTCCTATACAGATATAAGTCATAGCCGCCCACCGATTCCTGAAGCGAGAGCCCGAAGACAGAATCCTCTCGGCTCAGATTGTGGATCTCGACGAATTTTTGAAATCCCGGTAAGTAAGTGATATTTTCAACGGCTTGTCCCGGTCGCTCAATGCAGAGGAGCACGCGAGCTGGTTCATCCCTGGACGCGATGACCTGCCACAACGTATATTGGGTCCCATCCACGCATTTCCGGTAGGTCACGATGAGGAATTCTCGCTCAGTGCCATCTTCATCGGTCACGCGAGCTTTGGTTTCCAGTTTCATCGTCTGACATCCTTGCGAAGCTCGAAAGCGTTCGACAATCTCGCGCCCACTTGGTAAAAGATGAGGATCGGGCGAAAGAGTGTCAGGCTCCGACTGACAGGATGAGAATACCAACATCATCCCTACACCGGCGAAAAAGCTTGGATGGGAGATCAGGCGCATAATGCTTTTCCTCTCTTCGAATTATCGCATATCTCATACATCGGATGCCGCGCCAACTGGCTCTGCCTTCTTCTCATCGGCGATCGCCTCTGGCACCATCATCATCGCACGCGATGTCATCAATACGGGCAGGAAAATCAAGTTGGAGATGAAACAGGCCAGGATCGTCATGGCCGAGAGAAGCCCTCCAACCCGCACAGGAACGAACGAGGAGAAGGCAAAGATGGCGAATCCGAAAACCAGGGTGAGATTGGCAAATACGATGGGGCCGCCCGTCTGTCGCAGGGTTTGAATCAACGCCCGTCGACGATCCACCATATCCTTACAGCATCGGAAATAGCGACGGATCAGGTGAACAGCATTGTCCACGGCCAATCCCAATACAATCGAGGCAACCAGACCAGTATTCATGTTGAGGGGAATAGCCGTCCACCCCATGAATCCAAAAAAGAAGATGATGGGAACGATGTTAGGCAGGAGCGCTACGAGGCCAACCGTCGCCGAGCGGAAGAAGAGGGCGATCATGACGAAAATCAACAGCAGAGCGATCATCAGGCTCCGCGCCTGCTGCACGGCAATGCCGTCTGAGGTACGATGAAGAAGGATCAGGAGACCAGTCGGAGAGGCGGTCAACCCCAGTGGCAGATGCGCCCGACACCAGTCGTCGATCTGCCGAAGCACCGCGTCCATATCACGAGATCCGAACAAATTCGAGCGTACGATAATCTGGGCATGTCGACCATCACCGCTGATGAACGTCATCGGCGCGTCATCGGCAGCCTCCGCAAGATAGACGAAGAGGGCGTTGAGCCGCTGTTGAGATGAGGGAATGATCTCATCGCCCGGCCGACCACTTCCCAGTATGCGATGACTTCTCATCACCATATCGGCGATGGAGATCGTACCATCCACGCCGGGGAGCGTTTCGATAAACCGCTGTAACCGAATGACGGCCTTGAGGGCCTCAACGGTCTGAAGTCCCCCAGGGCGATGTCCATCCACGATGATGCGAAAAGTGGCCGCGCCGCCCAAATGCTGATGAACAATCCGCGCCCCGACGCGCTCCACGGAGTTTTTCGGGTAAAAGGCCAGGAGATCTGAATTGACATTCAATCGTGTGATCCCCATGAGTGCGATGACCGTCCCCATCAGGATGATGCCGCAGATCCGGTTCGGTCGCCGGACCACGAGGGTGGCGATCCCGCTCAGCACCTGCTCTCGGAGCAGATGGCCCGTTCCCGTCGCGACACGCCCCGTCAGCGGCGGCGTCCAGAGCAGGAACCAGGTCGGCACCAAAGTCAGCGAGAGGATCATCGTCGCGCATACGCCGATGGCATTGAATACGCCCATGTCGCGCACCCCCGGAATGGTGGTGAAGGCGAGAGCGCCAAATCCGGCCATCGTCGTGAGTGCGGAGGCGATGACCGCCGGACCAACAAAGTGGAGCGCATTCGCGACTGCCGCTCGACGCGCCGCTGGTGAGGCGCCCGGACGCAGTCCCTGGGCGGAGAGCGAAAGTTGGTTGAGGACGTGGATGACATATGAACTTCCGATGGCCATGATGATGACAGGGAGCATCATCGTCACCAGAGTGAGCGGTCGGCTCATGAGGGCCATCACTCCCAGCGTCCAGATCAATCCCACGCTGACCGTAGCGAGCGGCATGAGGACTCCTCGCCAGGAATGAAAGGCGACGTAAAAAGTCATCACGATGAGGAGGACCGCCAAGGGAGCGAATCTCATGAGATCCCTCGTCACGTGGATATCGTTACGATAGTCCATGTAAGGGAGTCCCACCAAAAATATCGACTCACCGGCGAACTCGGTTCGAACGATCTGCTCGATCTGGGCGACGGCTGCTTTCTCCTCATCGGCGTTGATCTCCGAAGCGAAGAAAACAGTGATCGCGGCCACTCGCCGATCGCGCGAGACGAGATTTCCTATGATCAATTGGTCTCCCTGAACCTCACCGGCAATGCGCTTCAGCTCATCGGCGGTTGAATTCGCGGGGATCAGTCTCGTCACATTGATGCGATCGCCCACCGTTTCGGTCCGGTCAACATTGGTCAAGCTCACCACGCGCGCGATGCCTGGGACGCTCTCGACGCGACGGGTTAAAGCTCGCAGCCGCTCGATCACTGAGGGGGTGAACACATCGTCAACCCTCATGGCCAATGCCATGGTGCGGTCAGCGCCGAATATCTCCACGGCCTCCTGATACTGAGTGAGCGTCTCGTCACTGCTGACCAACAGGGTGTCCGGCGAATTATCCAATGGCAATCCCTGAGTGGCAAGTTGCACAGCGAAGAAAGCCGTGACGGCCAACAATGCCAACAGAATACCTCGGGGATGTGCGGGAATACCCTCCCATAGCTTGCTTCCTGTGAGGCTGAATCGTCGCATCAGGAGGTCGTAAGTATAGGTCATGGATGGAGCAAAACACAATGAGCTTGACGGCCCGCCAGCCTGGGTGCCGGTTATGAGACGAACAAAACGGCCTCGCGGCCGGTTCCCGTTTGTGGCGTATCGGAGAATGGAGCCGCGACTCTCTCCACCCGGCGATGTCATATGTATCCATGTGGACCGACGTCTCCCAGCGACGAAAAGGCCCTCGCCCCGAATGATGGAGCAGGGATAAGCCCTGAGGTCCCCTCCCGCATCACCCGGAGATGGAGGCCTCCGGTTCGTGGCGATCCCCTTCTTTCGCCTCTCGACACGATGGGATGCCGTTCCCCCGCTTGATTTGACCGGCGGTGTGGCGTATGCTTAGCCGCCTGAAAAACGAGCGGCTCAAGGGGTGGGGCGGCTCGAATCAACAAGACACAGTGGAAGAACGATGTCCAAGGAAATCCACATCGCACTGGCCGGTTTGGGCACCGTTGGCACTGCCGTCGTTCGCCTCCTTCAGGAGGAATGTTCACGCTATCGAGAAAAACTTGGCGTTCCCTTACGCCTGATCGCGATCCTCGATCGGAGTTATCGGCGCAAAGAGACGAGCTGGATCGATTCATCGGTTAAGCTCACTGACTCTCTCGATGAATTCCTCGGCGCTCCGGCCGATATCGTGGTGGAGCTCATTGGAGGAACCGAACCGGCCGATTACATCATCTCGACCAATCTCAAACGGGGCAAGGCAGTGGTGACGGCCAACAAGCTCCTTCTCGCCCAATCGGCACGACGTTATTTTGCACTGGCCAGAGAGCACAACGCTTACCTGGGTTTCGAAGCCGCCGTCGCCGGTGGGATTCCCATCCTTCGCGTGCTGCGTCGCTCGTTGCTCTCGGACGAGCTCATCCGATTGCGGGGCATCCTGAACGGCACGTGTAATTTCATTCTCTCCGAAATGGCCGAGAGCGGGCGTCCCTTTCAAGATGTGTTGAAAGAAGCTCAACGGCGCGGCTATGCCGAAGCTGATCCCACCTTGGACATCTCCGGACGCGATACGACTGATAAGCTAGCCATTCTCGCCCTGTTCGCCTTCGGCCATTTCATCACCCCCGATCACATTCCCACGCAAGGCATCACGGCCATTTCGCCAGTTGATTTTTCGTTCGCCCGAAAGTTCGACTGCGCCATCAAGCTGTTGGGCGTCGCGGAAAGAATCGACCATGACCTCAGTCTGCGGGTGAGTCCGTTCCTGGTTTCAGAACATCTGACGCTGTCGGCCGTCTCCGGCGCATTCAACGCCATCGAGGTGACGGGAGCCAGGGTCGGCCCTATTCTGCTGAGTGGCAAAGGAGCGGGCGGTGATCCAACGGCCGTCTCGGTTGCGGCCGATATTCTCAATGCCGCATTGTGGACACAAGGGGAGCGCCGGTTTCATTTTCAACCGGTTTTGAACTGTCGAACCTCCGACCACGCCGATGATGGCGAGGGAGCACCCGAGACCCCACCCCTCAACGCCAAAGAAACCTATCCCTACTACATCCGCTTCTTCGTTAAAGATCGCCCCGGCATCATCGCTGCCGTGGCCAGCGTCCTGGCCCGCTGGGGGATCAACATTCGCTCTGTAGTCCAAGAACCGTGGTCCGATCCGCTGAACCTGCCTTTTGTCATCACCGTTGAACCCACGCGCTCCTCCATCATGGACAAGGCCGTGGCCGAGTTCCGGGTTCTCGATTTCAACCGTGTCCCTCCTCTGGTCCTTCCCATCCTCGAACCATGAGCCCCGGGGGACAATCCCCGGCAAGCTCTCGCCTTGGAAAGGGCCGCATACAAGTGTCCGGTCACCGTCAGCCACAGGGCGTCGGGCGGATGGGGAGGGGGCGCGAGAATCAGAGGACCGTCCTCGCCTGAAGATTTTCTTGACTTCGTGGTCGGATTATTGTATACAGAATACTGCACCCGACAATTGGCAGGAATTTGAAACAGTGGGTGTGGAGCTATTGAGCTTCTGAAGTGTAAAGACGGGGTGGGGATTGCGTCGCAGATCGAAGTGTGGAGCCGAGTTTTGACGCGCAGTCGGAGTTGAGCCACGGCAATCCCGGATACAGTCAATTTGGATTTATCTGGGCGGATGCTCGAAGAGTGTTCAGCGGGATTTGTGCACCCTCACGGCGGCAGCCTGCCCGGAATAGTGATGGATTGAGCGATTACGGAGGTCTCCATTATGTCTAAGGCGATGACGTCCTATGCGATGGATCTCCTCAATTTTGTTGATGTCAATTTCTTCGACGAACGCCATCTCCGCAAGTTCAGCGGATTCATGCCCTGGGGGCGTCACCACATGCTCGGCATTCGTCTCCTCTCGGAAACGGGGCGGCCCAATATCATGTACGGGTTGAGGGATGGCCGGCCGGTTCCTCTTGACATTCTTCGCCCGGGCGAGCGCATGGGTTTTCTTCCCGCCGAACTCCCCCATCACCTGACGGGCGATTACGGTTGGTGGCACATTAACACGACGGAGGAAATTTACATCCCGGTGAGGCGATCCGATGACAAGATCGCTTTCGTGATTGTGGAAGCTCTCTTTGATGATCGGTACGACTTCTTCGTTTGGTATTGTCCGGCCTGTTATCGGCGGTTATTCGGGCGAGAAGTCAACACTGGTCGCGTCGGCATTGATGGATATTGGAAAGCCGAGCGGGATGCGATCCAGGAGTTCAACGGTGATGAACGACATCGCCGATGCCCTGACTGTGGAACCATTCACCCCAAAGCGTATAGCTTTTTCTCGCCGGAAGAAGAAAAAGTGTGGTAACATGAGAGCGGCACCGGGAGGATGAGACATGCCCACGATCACCTTCTTACCCACGGGCCGAGTCTGTTCGGTTGATGAAGGAACGACGATCCTTCAAGCCTCGCGGGCCCACGAGGTCGGCCTCTCGCATTGTTGTGGGGGCCGGGCCCTGTGCACGACCTGCCGCGTCATCGTTCAAGAGGGCATAGAGAATCTCTCCGACATCGAGGAATACGAATACGATATGCTGGAATTGCTCCATCTGGGTCCTTCCTATCGCCTCGGTTGCCAAGCCAAGATTTATGGCGATGTCGTCGTGCGGATCCCCGATTGATGTGGTACACTCTGCTGGCCTCTCTCGCCTATCTGACGCTCGGCGCGAGGAGAGAATGCCCGACGAAGGAGAAACACCATGGGAAAATTTTCCACCTATAAACGATTCACCCTCGATGATGATGTCGCTCGGTATGAGACCGGGAAGACCATGCCGGGCCTGAAGTTCCTGGAAGAAATCGAGCACGATTACGTCGAACCCACGGCCAAAATTCTGCTCGATGATCCCACGCTCGAACTCATGGCCAGCCCAGAGTGCACCGACGAGCAATACTTCAAGGTTCTGGCGCAATTCTGGGCGTTTGAACGGGCAGTCGGCGCACTTCATGCTAATTGGCTCCTCGGGTACAAACTGGGTCCCAATGGCGAGTACCAGGAAGTCGAATACATGGAGGTCCGGCAAATCTGGGAGGAATTCAAACATGCGCGTCTCTATGAAGATGCCATCCTCCGCCTCGGCTATCTGGACAGCCGGTGGGAACTCCACTCCCATCCGTGGTGTCAGTTGATTCCCGAAGGTATGGCTCTCCTCAACTTCCTGCAAGGCATGAGCCGATATCCGATTCCCGTCCGCGCCGCAGCCAATCACCTCGCTTCTGAAGCGCCTTTCGTGTCCTGGTTCGATAAAGCGGGTCGCGTCGTTTGCAATCGCGTGGTCGCCGATTCGTTCGGTTCACAAGTTCTAGAAGAGACCTGTCACGCCAATATTGGCCGCTACGTGGTGATGAGGTACGCCGACACCTCTGAAATCCAAGCCATGACGCGCTGGGCCTGCCAGATGGTCCTGACCTACACCAAAGGGTTTGGCCAGGCACTCTATCAATGGATTCAAACCGAGGATGCCGATAAGCTCCAGATCACGGAGCGCTGGCACAGGCGTCGCGGAGGAAAACGGTGAGCTGACCGAGCGAGGGTTCATATGAGGAAAGAGCATATTCTTTTCCGCATCGTCGAAGAAAAGTGCATCGACTGTGGCCTCTGCCGCGAGGTATGCCCATACACCGCCGTCTACATAGAGCCCAATCCGCTCAGAATCCGCTTTGTCGTCGACGAAGCCCGGTGTACGGGTTGTGGGGGCGAAGAGCACGCCCTCTGTGTTCGATTCTGTCCTGCTCCTGGTGCTCTCATGGAGATCCAGCGAACGGCCCAGTCCATGGTGTGATGCCAGCAGTCGACGGACGATCCCCTTCCCGCCCTGATCTCTTCTGATCGAGGAGGCGGCTCCCTTCATTCGTGTGGAACGAACAGTCGCCGTTCAACCGCGGGGCCTCCACTGCTGGTCGGCCATTTCGATCACTCACCGATGACGCGAGAACGCCAGGGCGAACTGCTCCTCTTGACCGTCGCTCTCATCTGGGCGGGCACGTATTCTGTTGACGGAGCGATGGTCGAGCGCGCCTCGCCGTTCATTTACCTGAGCGCGCGCTTCGCCGTGGCGGCGGCGCTCTTTCTGCTGATCTTCCACCGCTGTCTGCGCGGAGTGACTCGGCAAGCCGTCAGGCACGGAACCTGGCTCGGTTTCTATCTCTACCTGGAGTTCTTTCTCCAACTGCAGGGCCTCGTCTACACCTCGCCGGCCAAGATGGGATTCATCACGGGATTATTCATCGTCATCACACCCGTGCTGAGCGTGTGGCTCACCCGGGCGCGATTGACGCGCGAAAACGTCCTGGGCATTCTTCTGGCCATGACGGGGTTCGGCTTACTGGCGTACCCTGGGGATACGGGCGAGATCAATATTGGCGACTTCCTCGGCCTGGGAGCGGCCATCGCCTCTTCCCTTCACATTCTTTATATGGGCATTTACGTCCGCCGACACGATGTGAATCAACTCAACATCATTCAAATTGCGGCCACCGCCATGTTCTTCATTCTCACCGCTGGAGCGACGCAGGGGCTCATTCGTTTCATCGAACCCCTCCCGATGTTTCTCGTTCCCGAGACGCGAGGCATTCCCTCATCGGCTCAGTTTCCGCTCTCCGTACTGTATACGGCGGTATTGGCAACCGTCCTCCTCTTTTCCCTGCAAGCCCGCGGCCAACGCCATGTCTCGGCAACCCGCACCGTGATCATCTTCAGCCTCTCTCCCGTTTTCGCCGCCATCATTTCGTATCTCACGCTCGGCGATTGGATTGGGTGGCGTGGCTATGTGGGCGGATTATTCACCGTGGCTGGAGTGATGATCTCGGAATCGAGGATTCTCACACCAGCAGAATCGACCATGGAACTGGCCCATTCGGTTTCCTCTTCAGACAAGGAGAACGCCTGATGCTCACCGAAGCGGAAACGCAAGAGCTCATTCGCCTGCGGCGGTATTTTCATCGCCGACCAGAATTGGGATTTCAAGAACGAGCGACGGCCGAGGCGATCGCGGCGCGACTCCGAGAATACGGATATACGGTACGAACAGGCGTGGGAGGAACCGGGGTCGTCGGAGAGCTGAACGGGCATGAGGACGGCCCGACGGTCTTGCTCCGGGCGGACATCGATGCCCTTCCCATTCAAGAAGAAAACGACGTGGCGTACAGGTCGATGCATCCAGGGATCATGCACGCCTGTGGTCATGATGGGCATATGGCCATCGCCCTCACGGTAGCCCGGCGCTTGATGCGGCTTCGATCTCGCCTCCCCGGACGCGTGAAGGTCGTCTTCCAACCGGCCGAAGAGCTATTAAGCGGGGCCAGGAAAATGGTCGAGGATGGCGTGTTGGAACATCCGCATGTAGATGCGGCGTTCGGGTTGCATCTCTGGAATAACTTGGATGTCGGTATGGTTGGCGTCGTCGCCGGTCCGATGATGGCTTCGGTGGATCGATTCGAAATCGTCATTGAAGGAAGAGGGGGGCATGGGGCGATGCCCCATCAAACGGTAGATGCCATCGTGGTGGCCAGTCATGTTGTCGCCGCCCTTCAAACCGTGGTCAGTCGGAATACTGATCCTCTCGACGCCGCTGTCGTGACAATAGGAACCATTCGAGGGGGCCAGGCGTTCAATATCATCGCCGAGCGGTCCACGCTCACGGGCACGGTTCGAACATTCGACCCCACGACTTACGAGACGATCCCGAACATGATCGAGCGCGTGGTGGCGGGCGTTTGCCACTCCTTGGGAGCCCGGTATACGATGAGGTATGACCGCCTCTGCCAACCCACGGTCAACGATCCGGAGATGGCCGAACTGGCCCGCCAAGCGGCCAGCGAAGTCGTCGGACCCGAAAATATCGTACAGACGAAAGAGGCGCGCACCATGGGAGGGGAGGATATGTCGGTCTTTCTCCAACGCGTTCCCGGCTGCTACTTCTTTGTCGGCTCGCGCAATCGCGCCAAGGGGCTCGATCGGCCTCATCATTCGTCGCGGTTCGATTTCGACGAAGCCGCCCTCTCTATTGGCGTCGAGATTCTGGAGCGTCTCACGATGAATTACCTCGCGCGCGCGGCATCATGATGAATAGCATGGACTTATGGCGCTTTCTCCGCACGAGGCGGCGGGTGGACCTGACGCACCCGCTCGCCGAAGGCATGCCTTATTGGCCCGGTCGGCTTCAGGAACCGTTCAGCCATACGGTGGAGGAAGTGCGCGCCCGGGTGTGGGGAGGCTGCTTTGCCATGGCCGAACATATGGGTACGCATATCGATGCTCCCCGGCACTTCGTAGCCCACGGGCGCACTGCCGAGGAACTCCGTTTGGATGAGATGATTTCCTTGGGCATCGTCGTGGACATCAGCGACCGGGTGGAACGCGATCCCGATTATTCGCTCACCATCGATGATCTCCGACGATGGGAACGCGAGCACGGTCGGATTCCATCTGAAGCCACAGTCCTCCTTCACAGCGGATGGGGGCGACGTTGGACTGATGCTCGATCTTACCTCAACGAGGATGCCGAGGGGGTCCTCCATTTCCCCGACTTCTCCGGCGACGCCGCCCGCTTTCTCGTCCAAGAGCGTGGCGTCACGACGTTGGGGTTGGATACGCTGAGCGCCGACAACATGATTCACACCATAGAGGCGGATTCCCCGGTTCACCGCCTCGTGCACGAAGCCGACGGTCGCATCATCGAGAACCTGGCTCGACTCGACGAACTTCCACCGAAAGATTTCATCCTCATCCTCGCTCCCCTGCCCATCGAAGGGGGTACGGGCGCGCCAATTCGCATCTTCGCAGTCATTCCATGATCGAGGAAGAAGTCCCATCTTGAGATGGCGATGATCGCGCATCGCGCAGAACGAAAAATATACTATGGTTGGTGGGTGGTACTCAGTTCGGCCATCGTCCTGTTCGTCGGCCTGGGATTCGGCCTCTACACATTCCCCGTCTTCTATCCCGCTCTCATCGAGTCGTTCGGTTGGAGTCGTGGCGAGGTGGTCACCGGAGGCGCTCTCCTGATGGTCATCCTGGGCATCATGAGTCCGTTCACGGGCATGACCATCGACCGCTACGGAGCGAAGAGGATTGTGATGTTCGGCGTGGTGATGGTCGGAACGGCGCTGTTGTTGTTCACGCTCGTCCATTCGCTCTGGCAATTCTATGCGGCCTGCTTCTTACTGGGACTGGGGCTCTGCGGCGTTTCGCATATGCCCAATCAGGTTCTCATCGCCAACTGGTTCGTTCAAAAGCGCGGACTCGCCGTGGGTCTCATCAGCGCCGGAGTGGGGTTGGGTGGGGCAGTTGGTCCATTATGGGTCACTTCTCTCATTGACCATCACGGATGGCGCGCCGGATTCGCCGGCATGGGCGTGGCGGTGTGGGCCATTCCATTAGTCCTGGCGGCCGTGGTCATCAAGAATCGTCCTCAAGACATGGGCCTCTTGCCCGACGGCGCGGCCACTCCCCCTCCCCGATCAAGGGCGCACTCCCGCCACCGACTTCGATGGGCGAGCGCGACGTTCGGTCAAGCCGTGCGGACGGGCGACTTCTGGATTCTCTTCTCGGCCATTTTCCTGATTTCCGCGATGATGTACACGATCAGCCAACATCTCTTCGTTCACCTGCGCGATAAAGGGTTCCCCTCGACGCAAGCTGCCGGCGCCCTGAGCATTATTCTCGGCACGAGTTCGGCGGGCAAACTGCTATTCGGCGCATTGAGCGATCGGCTCGACAAACGAAATGTTATGCTGATCACGTTCATTCTGTTGGCCGGATCATCCCTGGCCCTGCTCATGCCGCCGCGGTTGAGTCTCATTTATGCTTTTGCCCTGACGTTCGGATTGGGGTATGGAGGGATTTTCAGTTGCATGCCGGTCGTCGCCGCCGAGTATTTTGGGTTAGGCGCCCTGGGCAAGATTCTCGGCCTCATTTTCTTGAGTTTCAATCTAGGGGGCTCATTGTGGCCGATTGCCGCCGGGTATCTTTTCGATGCTGTGGGAAACTACGACCTCGTCTTCGCGCTCAATCCCCTGATGGGATTCACCGCGGCTGGCCTCCTTCTCTTCCTCTCCGATCCCCGTTCCGTTCGCCGGCCGGTGGAAGGAGAAGGAGCCATAGAGTTCAGCAATGTCGGGCGCTGAGCATGTCGTCTCTGCCTGGAGGGAGCTTCATTCATGACGGCTGAACCTCAACGCATCGATTTACTCATCACCCATGGTCTCCTGGTGACGATGGATAGGGAACGGCGCGTCATCACCGATGGCGCGCTGGCCATTGCCGGAGATCGCATTCTGGACGTGGGGAAGACGCACGCGCTTCAGAGTAAGTACCAGCCTCGACGCCTCATCGATGCTTCGGAGAAGGTGATCACGCCCGGCTTCATCAATGGTCACGTCCATTGTACGGGCGAGCCGTTGACCAAAGGATTCGTCCCCGATGACACGCCCTTCGAAGAGAATGTCTTCGAATGGTTGTGTCCCATCTATGCGGCGCACGAGCCGGATGACGAATACTTGTCGGCTCTGCTCATTGCCATAGAGATGTTGAAGACGGGGACGACCTGCTTCCTGGAGGCAGGAACCGTCCGATTCGTGGACCATGTCGTTCGTGCGCTGACCGAAGTGGGCATTCGTGCCCGGATCGGTCGATGGGTCTGGGACATCCCGCCCGAGCCTCGAGTGTATCGGCAAACGACCGATGAGGCCATCCGCCATTTGGAAGAAACCCTACAGCAGTTCCGCCGTCGCGCCAATGGGCGCATCCAGGCCTGGTCGATGATCATCGGGCACACCACCTGTTCCGATGCGTTGATGAGAGCGGCCAAACAATTGGCCGATGAATATGAGGTGGGATTGAATATGCACATGTCACCGGCGGCCATGGACCCCCAGGGTTTTCTGGAACGTACCGGGCATCGGCCCATCGAGCACTTGGCCGCTCTCGAGGTGCTGGATCGCAACGTTGTTCTCGTCCACATGGTCCACGTGGATGACAATGAACTGCGATTGGTGAAACAAAAGGAGGCTCACATCGTGCACTGCCCGACCACGGCACTCAAAGTGGCCTATGGCGTGACCCAGATTGGCAAGTTCCCGGAGATGCTGGCCATGGGCATCAACGTCGCTCTGGGATGCGACGGCTCGAATGCCGCCAACTCTATGGATATGCTCCGAGCGACCTATCTGGCTGCCGGACTGTTCAAGGACGCCCGTCGTGATCCCACGATGATCCCCGCTGAGACAGCCCTGGAGATGGCCACGTTGAATGGGGCGAAAGCACTGCTGCTGGAGAATGAGATCGGATCGTTGGAAGCCGGAAAGAAAGCGGACATCGTGCTCTTTGACCGTGCGCGACCCGAATGGGTTCCCCTCCATAATGTGGCCAATGCGCTCGTCTATTCGGCCGATGGGCGGAGCGTGGATACGGTGATCGTCGATGGGAACATCGTCGTGGAAAATGGTCGGTGTACGCGCGTCGATGAGCGGGATATCTATCAACGGGCCCAACGAGCCGGTCAGGCTATCGTGGCCCGCACCGGTCTCCCTCGGAGAATGAAGTGGCCGGTCATCTGAGAGCCGAGTGGAGAGATGAGGATGAAGGCGATCATCTACTACGAGTTCGGTGATATCGACGTTCTCCGTTACGAGGATGTTCCCGTGCCGGAGATCAACGACGATGAGGTCTTGATTCGCGTGCGTTCCGTTTCGCTCAATCATCTGGATCACCTGCAGCGCCGCGTCCCCATCCTCCCCGGCTTTTCCCTTCCTCACATCGCGGGCATGGACGTGGCCGGGGACGTGGAACGCGTCGGTCGCGGCGTCGAGCGAGTGCATCCGGGCGATCGCGTCGTGATCAATCCGTCGATCAATTGCCAGCGCTGTGTGCGCTGTGCCAGAGGTCAAGATAACTACTGCGTCTCGTTGAAGGTCTTGGGAGGCAACGTTGATGGGGGCTTTGCCGAATTCGTGAAAGCCCCCGCCTCTCACGTTTACCGATTGCCGGATCATCTCTCCTATGACCTGGCGGCATGCATGCCTACGGTGTATTTGACCGCCTGGCACGCTCTGATAGACCGCGCCCAGCTCCGGGTCGGTGAAGATGTGCTCATCCATGCGGCCGGCAGTGGCGTGAGCATGGCGGCGATTCAGATCGCCAAGCTCTGCGGCGCTCGCGTCATCGCCACCGCCGGCACGGAGTATAAGGTGGAGCGAGCCAGGCAACTGGGTGCCGATGTGGCAATCAACTATACGCGGGATGATTTCCCGGATATCGTCCGCCAGGTGACCAATGGCAAGGGCGTAGAGGTCGTCCTCGATCACGTGGGACCGGCGACCTGGGAGAAGAGCGTCCTCAGTCTCGCACCGAGGGGGCGTCTCGTCTATTGCGGGACAACAACGGGCACGCGGGCATCGATTGATCTTCCCCAGACCTACCACCTGGGCATCACGTTTATTGGTTCGGATGGATTCACTCTCTCTGAGTTCGAAGACGTGTTCGCTCTGTTCATCCAAGGGAAATTTCAGCCGGTGATCGACAGTATCTTCCCCCTGGAGCGGGCGGCCGAAGCACAGCGCCGCATGGCGGAACGCAAGATTTTCGGCAAAGTCATCTTGCACCCGGACGGATCTGACCGCCCCCTGTAAACAGAAGCCGAATACGTTTAGAATTATCTTGCCCGGCCGGCGAGGAGAGCGACCGAGGCAAAAGGAGGAACCACTATGGAGAAGGAAAGAACCATGGAAGTCGCGGGGAGAGTCGTCGGCGTTCAGAAGAAAACCCAATGGACGCATCTGGCCCTTCACATCCGGGATTTGGATAGGAGCATCGCCTTCTATACCGATTTCACGCCCTTGAAGAAAATCCATGAACGGTATGATGAAGTGACCCGGATGCGGACCGCCTGGTTGAGCGATCGACCCGAAGGTCGCGAAACGGAATTCGTGCTCGTGTTGATCGAAGGTGATCCTCCGATGATTGAGGATGCACACCCACAACAGCCGATTGCGCCGGTGAGTCATTTAGGATTTTCGGTGGAATCCCGCGAAGAGGTGGACCGCATTGCCGAGCGGGCGCGAGCCGCCGGCATCTTGAGATTCGGCCCCACCTATCTGGATGATGTCGTCGGTTACATCTGTATCATCGCCGATCCTGACGGCCATCAACTCGAGTTCTCCTACGGGCAAGTGCTCGGATGAACGCGCATGATCGAACACATCGCCCTCTTCAAATTCAAGCCCACGACTTCGATCGCCGAGCAGCAACAGCTCGCGGCGCAACTCCGGCAATTGCCCGAGATGGTGGACGGCATCGTCAGACTCACCATCCGACGAGATATTCTGAGAACGGATGATTCGTTCGACATGGGACTGTTCGTCACGCTGGTTGATCGCACCAGTCTCCGACGATATGGAGCGTCGGCACAGCGTCGGGCGGTGAGTACCTATGCGCGCATGCTCTGCGAGCAGGTAGTCCTCTTCGATTACGAACTGGACGAAGCCGAGTGAGGATCGCTCCATGAATTTCCCGGTCATCAAAGCGGTATCCTACGCGCTCGCCCATACACCGGATCTCGTTCCCTATGGATCGAAACCGGAGCGCGAACTTCGTAAGACCCCCGCATTGTGTGGGCGCTTGGCGGCTCATTTACGGACATTCGATCAAGCTTGCGCCTATCCTCCTCACCAGGTGTTCATTGGCCGCACTCCCCCGGAAGCGCTGTGGGACAGAGAGACGCCTTGGTGGCGCCATCAGGATGCCATGGCGGAGCGGTGGGGGCCTTATGGGGAGATCATGCCGGAAGCCGAATTTTATGGACTCCTCCGGTTCAGCGACGAATTCGATCTCGTCTGGCTGGAACCGGCCTTCCTGGCCACTGTTCGTCAACGGTTACGCGCCCACCCGCTCTTTCGGACCGAGGACCTCGATCGACTGGGGGATGGCCATGCGTTGGACCGCATCCGATCGAAGATCACCGATGAAGGCGCTCTCCCCCTTCGCCACCGGGATCGCCTGGTTGGCTGTGTTCGCCGCGGTCACGATGAAGATTCATTCCTCACTGCTAACATCCTGCTCGAGAATGTAGCGTGTAAGGCGACGGGCATGTTAGCCATTCGGTGGCTGTTTGAGCACCACCGGGAGGAAGGCATTCGCCCCGAAATCATCGATTACGTGATCAACGCTGGCGAAGAAGCGGTGGGGGATCGTTATCAGCGAGGTGCCGGGAACCTGGCCAAAGCGATGGCGGAGCGCTCTGGATGTGTGAACAGTACCGGGGGCGATGTGAAAGCGTTTTGTTGTGGACCGATCCACAGTTTGATCATCGCGGCCGGACTCGTTCATTCCGGGATCTTCGAGCACGTCCTTGTGGTTGGTGGAGGAGCGCTGGCCAAGCTGGGGATGAAGTTTCGCGGGCATCTGAAGCACGACATGCCCATCCTGGAAGATGTCCTGGCCAGCTTCGCCATTCTCGTCGGGCCGCCGGATGATCGCAATCCCCGCATTCGACTCGACGCCATTGGCAAGCACGATGTGCGCTATAGCGGGTCGGCCCAAAGCATTGCTCGAGCGCTCATCGCCAATCCCCTGGATGCCCTGGGGCGCAGGGTCACCGACATCGATCGGTACGCTGTAGAATTGCACAATCCCGAAATCACCGAGCCGGCGGGAAGTGGAAATGTCCCACGACACAACTATCGCACCATCGCCAGCTTGGGCGTGATGCGTGGAGAGTGGTCGCGCCATGCCATCGCCGAGTTCGAACGATGGCACGGACTGCCGGGATTTTCGCCGACACAGGGCCACGTCGCCTCGGCCGTGCCCTACCTGGGACATGCGCGCGATGCCATGCGGCGAGGAGACCTCCGAACGGCGATGTTCATTGGCAAGGGAAGCCTCTTTCTGGGGAAAATGACGCATCTCTCCGATGGGATGTCCTTCATTCTCGAGGCCCCGAATTCCTGATCCGCGTTCTCTCGACGGGTTCTGGCCGGAAATCTCGGCAGGGAAGCCAACGAAAAGGAGACGATGCCCGATGATGACTGTGACGACGGAAACGTTCGATCCGGAGGTCGTGCGAGCGGAACAACCCGTTCTCGTCGATTTCTGGGGACCACGCTGTGGTCCCTGTCTGGCGCTCATGCCCGTTGTCGAAGAACTCGCCAGGGAGTATGATGGAAGGCTGAAGATTGTGAAAATCAATGCTCAGGAGAATCGAAAACTCTGCGTGCGATTGAAGGTGATCGGCCTTCCCACGTTTCTCTTCTTCGGTCGCGGCCGGGAAATGGGCCGACTCACCGGTCCCATTACAGCTGACGAGCTCAGAGAATGGGTTCAACGAGTGTTGTCGCGCGCACGTGGAATACGCTGATGGGAGGAAGGCAACCATGAAACTCGCCGGAAAGAAAGTCATCGTTCTTGGGGAACGGGACGGCGTGCAGGGGACGGCGCTCAGCCAGTGCGTGAAGGCCGCTGGTGGTGAAGTCGTGCTCACCGTCGATCAGTGCTTCGTCTGAACGGCGGCCGGTGCCATGGACCTGGAGGATCAAGGGGCGATCAAGGCCACGGTTGAGGAACTCGGCTCGGACGATATCGTGGTCATCTTGGGATCGCCCGATCCGGACGCCGCCGAGATGTACGCCGAAACGGTCACCCTGGGCGATCCGACCTATGCTGGTCCATTGGCCGGAGTCTCGTTGAGACTCCCCGTCTACAACATCTTTGAACCGGAGATCAAAGAACAAATTCCCCCAGAGGTCTACCAGGAGCAGGTGGCGATGATGGAGATGGTGCTGCCGGCTGAGGAGATCTGTGCCCGCGTCAGAGCGGTGAGAGAGAAAGCCGGAGTGTCCTCATGACAGTCCACGACGTTATCCCCTCTGGCGTGGCGCTCAGTGGTCGAGAAGGAGCAGGCGATGACCCATCCCATTCGGATCATTCATTATCTGAATCAATTTTTTGGTGGCATCGGCGGGGAAGATAAGGCCGATGTGGGTTTAGAGATCCGCCGCGGTCCAGTGGGCCCGGGGCTCGGCCTCCAGCACGCTTTGGGCCCTGACGGAGAGATCATCGCCACGCTCATTTGTGGCGATAATTATTTCCATATGCAGATGGCCACTGTGCGGACCGCTGTTCTGGACATCGTTGGAGATCTCCGGCCGGATATCCTCGTCGCTGGTCCGGCCTTCAATGCCGGTCGCTATGGCATGGCGTGTGGCGAGGTGTGCAAGGTCGTCGCCGAACGGGCGCACATGCCAACCGTCACGGCCATGTATCCCGAGAATCCCGCCGTTGAGACGTACCGTCGTGTTCCCAATCTCTGGATTCTCCCCACGGGGGCGACGGCAGCCGATATGCGAGCGGTCCTCCCGCGACTGGCGACATTGATACGGAAACTGGGGCGTGGCCAACCCCTCGGCCCCGCCCGAGCGGAAGGCCTCATCCCCCGCGGACAACGGGTTCTCACCACCGCCTCGCGCCCGGGCGCCGAGCGCGCCGTCACCATGCTTCTGGCCAAACTGCGTGGCCAGCCGTTCCAGACGGAACTCCCCCTGTACCAACTGGAATCGGTTCCACCGGCCTCACCGGTCGCCGATCTCCGGACGGCGCGGCTCGCCACCATCACCACGGCGGGCCTCGTCCCCCGCGGCAATCCCGACGGGTTCAAAGTCTTCAATGCTACCCGCTGGAGTCGCTATCGGCTCCCGGATGCTCCCGCGCTGAACGGCGAGGACTGGGAGATCATTCACGGTGGATTCAACACGGCATACGCTCAGGCGAATCCGAACCTCGTTCTTCCCCTCGATGTTCTCCGGGAACTCGTTGGGGAGATGATCGGCGAACTGGACGAGTATTTTTACTCCATCACTGGTGTGGGGACGAGCTTGGCTGTGGCCAAGCAGGCGGGCGAAGCGATAGCGGCGTCGCTCGGCGAGGATCACGTCGATGCCGCCCTGTTAGTGGCCACCTGAGGAACCTGCACGCGCTGCGGCGCAGCGCTGGCCAAGGAGTTGGATCGCGCCGGTATTCCCGTGGTGCTCATCTCAGCCATGGCTCAACTGGCCCATCAGGTGGGAGCGTCGCGCATCGTTGTCGGACGGAAAATTCCTCATCCCTGTGGTGATCCCCTACTCCCTCCGGAATTCGATCGCGCCGTGCGAAGGGAGATCGTCATCACGGCACTCCACGCATTGCAGACGCCCGTCTCCGCGCCCACGCTCTTTCGCCCCCGATATGCCCTGTAACAGGCTGATGACGTCTGACGCGCCGACGAGAGACTATCACCACTCGAGCCGCCGACTCAGGGACCGTCGATCACGCCCAGGTCGCGGTCGAGAGATCTCGCTCGGGCCACCTGCTCTGAGAGGCAAGCCACCATGCAATTGGACGTAGGGACCTTTCCGATCAACAGCATCGTTTTCGACCATCACACGCGACTGGATGGCGATACGCTCCGGATCAACCGGCACGAGCTGATCCAGATGATCCAGGAAGACCCGTGCATCGAGCGCGCCGAGATCGAGCTGGCTATACCGGGCGAATCGACGCGCATCATTCACGTATGTGATGCGATCGAACCGCGGATCAAGGTATCCGGGCCGGGAGTGTGCTATCCGGGCTTGATGGGCCCCGTCGATACGGTCGGTCGTGGCGTCACGCATCGGCTGGGGGGAATGGCCGTCGTGCTCTCGGCCGAGTACCCGAGGCTTATCGAGACGGGCGTGGGCGCAGCTCACGAGGCGATCCTGGATATGTCGGGTCCCGGTGCGCTCGGCCCGATCGCCCACACGCTCAATCTGGTGCTCGTTCTCGCGCTGGCTTCGGGGTACTCCCAAGGAGATTATAATCGAGCCGTACAACTGGCCGGTCTGAAGGTAGCCCACCGATTAGCGCAAACGACGGAGGGGAAAGCGCCTCCTCTCCGACGCCGATATGAACTCACTCCCGTCGATACCACACTCCCCAAGGTCGTGTACATCAGTCAGTTTTACACCCAGCTCAACTTGCCCGCTCCCTATCTGACGTGGTACGGAATGTACATCACCGACTGGATGCCCCTTTGGGTCCATCCCAACGAGATCCTCGACGGAGCCCTCATCCCCGGAGCCGTCGGCGGTGACGCCGTGAGGCCGAGTTCCTGGGAATACGTCAACAACCCCATCATCGCGCGTCTGTATGAGGCCCACGGTGAGGCTCTCGCGTTTCTCGGCGTCATTGTGCACCGGACGCGATTCGAAGTCTTTGAAGAGAAGCAACTCTCGGCCAACCAGGCAGCGAAGTTGGCCAAGCTCATGGGCGCTGATGGAGCCATCGTCACTTGGATTGGAGCCGGAAATGCATTCATCGAGGGGATGTTGACCGTCCAGGCGCTCGAACGAGAAGGCATCAAGACCGTGTTCATGACCTATGAACATGGCGGTCAAGAGGGATGGGAAGCGCCACTCATGTTCACTGTGCCCGAGGCTGACGCCATCATCTCGGTGGGGAGTCTCGACCGGGCGATCACCCTCCCGGCCGTGGAACGGGTCATCGGCGGAGATGAGCTGTGTTTAGATCCCGAAGCCAGTGGCGAGCGCGTGCCCGCCGCTGGCGAACTCCGACTCCCGTGGCGCCTCCCCATCGCCAGTGGCATCGATCATTGGGGATTTGGCCGACTCACCTGCATCGAGTATTGAGTTCCGGATATGCGCACAACGCATGACCAGATGACCTCGCCCATTCGCATCGTTCACTACGTGAACCAGTTCTTCGGCGGAATCGGCGGCGAAGAACGCGCCGATACGGAACTGCTCATCCGAGAGCATCCGGTGGGCCCGGGAGTGGGCATCGCTCGGGCGCTCGGCGAGCGAGGACGCATCGTGGCGACCCTCATCGGCGGCGACAATTATTTCACCGAGCGAATGGATGTGGCGCGATCGGCCGCGCTGGAGGCGATCGAAAGATACCGACCCGATGTCGTCATCGCCGGACCGGCGTTCAATGCCGGTCGTTACGGCATGGCCTGCGGCGAGGTATGTAAGGCCGTCACGGAAACGCTTCGTATTCCCTCGGTCACGGCGATGTCTCCGCACAATCCGGCCGTTTCGCTCTATCGCCGGTCCACATATATTCTCCCCACAGGAGAATCGGCAGCGAGCATGCCACACATCCTTCCCCGCCTGACGGCATTCGCGCATCGACTCGCCATTGGCGACGCCATTGGGCCAGCCGAACGCGAGGGCTATATGCCGCGCGGCATTCGTGGCATCATTTTGGATGAACGCTCTGCTGCCCAGCGCGCCGCTGAGATGCTCAAGGCTAAACTCACCGGCGAGCCTTACCAGACGGAAATTCCCGTTGAAGTCTTCCAGCCGGTCAGTCCAGCCGCTCCACTTCAGGATCTCACCACGGCGACCATTGCGCTGGTGACCACCTCCGGACTGGTCCCTCGAGGGAATCCTGACGGATTCAAAAGTATGAATGAATCCCGCTGGGCGACCTACCCGGTGAAGCACCTGGACGCGCTCGCCCCCGACGAATGGGAACCGATTCACGGGGGTTACGATGCGCGATTCGCGCGAGAGAATCCCAACCGCGTCGTCCCCCTGGACGTGTTGCGGGAGTTAGAGAACGAAGGCGTGATCGGACGACTTCACGCTGATCTCATCGTCACCGTCGGTGTTGGAACGCCCGTCGAAGTGTGCCAGCGGATGGGCGAAGAGATCGTCGACGAACTTCATCGCGCCAATGTGAGTGCCGCTATTTTCACGTCCAATTGAGCGACGTGTTCTCGTTGCGGCGCAACGATGGCCAAAGTCATGGAAGCATCTGGGATTCCGGTGGCGTTGATCACGGCGTTGACCACGCTGGCCAAAGATGTGGGCGCTCCCCGTATTGTCCAGGGCGTACGCATCCCTCACCCCTGCGGCAATCCGGCGCTCCCGTCCGATCGCGATCGGGCCGTGCGCCGGCGCATCGTCATGATGGCCTTGAAAGCCCTGCAGACGTCCGTCGTGAACCCCACCAGCTTCGTCGATCCCAGCGTCCTCATATGAGAGAGACGATGCGTCTTGAAATGGGAACGTTCCCGATCACCGAGGCGACGTTCGGTCCCCGGACAGAGCTCGACGGAACGCGCCTGGTCATCGACCACGACGAACTGGCGGCCCTCGTCCTGGAGAACGGTTTCTTCCGCCGCGTTCGGATAGAGATCGTCTCTCCGGGCGAGAGCGCGCGCATCATCCATCTCCTGGACGCCATCGAACCACGCATCAAGGTTGAGGGACCGGGCGAGACGTTCCCCGGCTTCCTGGGCTCGGTGGAGACAGTGGGTGAAGGCCGCACGCACCGACTGGGGGGCGTGGCCGTGATGCAATCGGCGGAGATCCCCGGGCGCGGAAAGGGCGGATTGCTGATGGTCCGAGAAGGGATCGTCGATATGACGGGACCCGGAGCCGCGTACAGTCCCTTCTCGCAAACGATCAACATCGTCCTCACCTTAGAACTCGAGCCGAATTTCTCCGATGAGGAATACGACCGTACAATCCGCCTGGCGGGCCTGAAAGCGGCTCGCTATCTCGCTCGGACCACAGTTGACCGACGGGCCCCTCAGTACCGAACGTATGATCTGACGATCTCTTGTCCCGCACTCCCGCGCGTCGTCTACGTTCACCAGATTCAATCTCAAGGAACGTTCGCGCGGACGTTCTTCTACGGAAAGCCCTTGGACCATCTGATCCCTACGCTCGTTCATCCCAACGAGCTGCTCGATGGGGCTCTGGTCAGTGGCAACTATGCGTACCAGAGCATGAAAACGCCCACCTGGCTTCATGGCAATAATCCGGTGATCGAGCAATTGTACGACCGACATGGCCGGGACTGGAACTTCGTCGGCGTGATTCTCTCGCGCGGTCACTTCTACGGGATTAGCGAAAAACAGCACAGCGCCAATCACGTGGCGAAACTGGCGCGGATGTGGAATGCTGATGGGGCGATGATCACCTGGGAAGGTGGCGGGAATTCTATCATTGAAGCCATGCTCACCATCCAGGCATTAGAGCGCGCCGGGATCAAGACGACGGCCATTTCTTACGAGTTGGGCGGAGCCGACGGAACGGGGACGCCGTTGCTTCTCTATTCGGTGCCCGAAGCTGACGCCTTGGTCAGTTGTGGCACGTATGAGCGACCTCTTCGACTCCCTTCCGTGAAGCGCGTCGTGGGCGGACGAACGATCCGATGCGACCCAGCGAAGGGAGGGCACCACCTTCCGGCTCACCAATCCCTCCAATTGGATACCAGCCTGCAGATGTATTGTGGTACCAATCAAGTGGGTTTCGGACGACGGCGGGGCATCGATTTCTGACCAACGGGGGATTCGCCGAAGCCGACCGAGTGCCTCTCCGAGCGCGCCTCTTTGGCTTGAAAGACGACCTGGTCATCATAATGATCGGCACTCTTGTTTTTCCTTCCTTCAAGGACCTGAAACCCTCTCCGGTCCTTCATCGAAATCCCGTTAACACTACATGAAGGAGGTCACTATGTCTCACACGAAGAGACGCAGTTTATTTCTCTCGGTCGTCACCAACATGGCTTTCCTGCTGTTTGTTCTCCTGGGTGCCCCGTCACATTCCCCGGTACGGGGTCAAGAGTTCACGGCGAATATCGAAGGCGTCGTCGTCGATCCAGCTGGAGCGGTGATCGTGGGGGCCACGCTCACTCTGGAGAACGAAGCGACGGGATTGCAGAGGCAAACCAAGACCGATGGTGACGGATTTTTCACTTTCCGTTTGCTCCCGGTCGGGGCCTATCGGCTGACGGTCGAAGCTCAAGGATTTGCGCGGAAGGTGCTGACGGATATCACCCTGGAAATCGATCAAATTGCTCGCGTGGATGTGACGCTTCCCGTCGCGGGCACGGTCGAAGAACAGACGGTCATCGCCAACGCGCCACTTGTGGAATCTCGTTCTGCGGCCATCGGGGATGTCATTGACAATCGGCGCGTCACCGAGCTCCCGCTCAACGGTCGGAACTTCATCCAGTTGGCGCTCCTCGTGGCCGGAACCACGCTCCCGCCTCAAGGGGGCACGACAGAACAATGGAATACGGGCGGCGGACGATTAGGGTTTTCCTCCAACGGCCAGCGAGATGACCGCAATGTGTTCAACCTCGATGGCGTGACGATTCAAGACCCCACGCTCTATACCGTCTCGGTCAATCCGGCCCCGGATGCCATTCAGGAGTTCAAAGTTTTGCAAAACAGCTACTCAGCAGAAGCCGGATTCACCGGTGGGGGACAGGTGAACATCACCACCCGCTCGGGAACGAACGAATTTCACGGCACTGTCTACGAGTTCTTGCGCAATGACAAGCTGGATGCCAAGAACTTCTTCGACGATCCCGATCAGCCCATTCCTCCTTTCAAGCGGAACCAGTTCGGGTTCTCCCTGGGGGGGCCCATCGTCAAGGATCGCACGTTCTTTTTCGGAAACTACGAGGGCTTACGCGAAGTGTTCTCACCGACCAACGTGACGCGGCTTCCCACGCTTGAAGAGCGAAACGGGGATTTCTCCGGCGTGAACCCTCTGACCGGACAGCCCTATCGAACCATCTTTGATCCCGATACCTGCCCGTTCAACTGCACGCCGTTTCCCGACAACCGCATTCCCCCGGAACGCATTCATCCGCTCGCCCGCGCGGTGCTCGAGCGCATTCCCCTGCCCAACTTCGCCACCACGCAACCAGGCTTCAATCACCTGAATGTAGGTCGCGATGAGACGGACGTGGATCAATTCACCATTCGCGTCGACCATCAGTTGAGTGCCAAGCACCTGTTATTCGGTCGATTTGCTTTCCTCGATTCCAACATTCTGGACGATTTTGTCGGCAACTTATTCGAGTCGAATCCACCCCCTCCATCCGGATTTGGTACGGAGCGGAATGACGCGGGACGGAATCTGGCCATCGGCCTCACCTCGATTCTCACGCCGGCCGTGGTCAATGAGTTTCGCTTCGGTTATAACCGCTTCCGCGGACCCCGCATTCACAAAAACTGCGATTCCGGATTCCTCGATGAGTTCGTTCCCTTCCGTTCCCCTGGTGGTGAGTGCACGTCGATGCCCTCATTCGCCATCGGCGCCGGATTCGCCGATATCGGCGATACGGACATCTTCGTTCCCAATATTCGCCGTTCAGACATCTTTCAGTTCGTTGACAACGTCGTGTGGACGAAGGGACGGCACACGGTGAAGGTGGGAGCGGACTGGCGGTACATCAAGTTCCGTCAGACAGTGGAGAATTTCGCCACCGGGATTTTCACCTTTCAGGGCGATACGCCGGCGGCGGCGACGGGCAGCCTGTTCACCGGTCAAGGAGGGCTGGCCTTCGCCGATTTCCTTCTGGGACGGCCCTTCCTCTCCTTCTACTTCGCCGGGGACGGCACGACCAACATGCGGCTCCAATATCTCGGTTTTTACATCAACGACGAGTTTCGTCTCCATCCCCGCCTGACGCTCACATTCGGCATCCGGGAGGAATTCTATACCGGCCCGGTAGACCAGGATGGACAAGCCGCTCTCCTGGATCCGGCAGGTGGAAACCGTGTCATCGTCTCGGCTCCCGATGGCCAGATTGATCCGGCGCTGCTCAATGATCCCTTGACCCAGTTGATCGCGTCGCGATTTGGCTTCACGTTCGTCACTCATCAAGAAGCGGGCTTACCCAGCTCGCTCGTGCGGCCCGATTACAGCAACTGGCAACCCCGGGTGGGGCTGGCCTGGGATGTGTTCGGCACGGGCAAGACGGTCATCCGAGCGGGCTTCGGCGTGTACAACTCTTTGCTCGGATTGGGATACAGCTCGGATATCCAGGCTCCCCCGATCGCCTACAATCTTCTGGGACTGGATCTGGGCCGATTCCTCGTCCCCGGATTCGACCAGCCGTTGAGCTACGAGGTGGCCTACACGACGGGCAATGCGGGCACATTCCCCATCGTGTACGATCCGGACATTCGCAACGGCTATCTCTATCAGTGGTCGTTCGACATCCAGCAGGAAATCGCTCCCAATCTCGTCTTCACCGCCGCTTACTCCGGCTCGCATGCGCTCAAACTGGCCCGTCGTTCCCAATTCAATCCCGGCGTGGCCAACGAACCATGCGAGGGCGTGCCCGATCCGGAAGTTCCCCGACGAACCATTTGCACGGGTCCCAGCGGACGACATGGTCAGGCGCTCAAGCCGGGAGGCTCGGCCTTCTTCCGCGTCTCGGATGCTACATCGGATTATCACGGCGTCATCGTCCGCGTGGAGAAGCGATTCAGCCAAGGATTGGCCTTCACCGCCGGTTACACGTTCTCCAAGTCTCTGGACATCGCTTCATCGCTCAATGAGACGCGCAGCAACCCGACGCAAGCGGTGAACGAATTCCGGCTCGATCTGGAACGCGGGCGCTCAGATTTCGATACCACTCACCGATTCGTAGTGAGCGGTCTCTGGGAATTACCGTTCGGCTCCAACAAGCGCTGGCTTCGAGAAGGCGTGGCCAGTCACATCCTGGGAGGCTGGCAACTCGGTGGCATCCTGACGCTTCAATCCGGTTTCCCCATGACCGCTCTCATCCCCGGTCTGGAACAGAGCGTCGGCACCAACAAAGCGGGCGCCGATGTGCAGCGCCCCGATCTCATCTGCGACCCCAATCTTCCCGCCAGTCAACGCCGGCCCGAGCGATGGTTCAACACCGGGTGCTTCGTCGAGATGCGCTCGTTCGTCGATGACCAAGGCGTCTATCACATCCAAGGAAACGCTGGCCGCAGCATCATCGATGGACCCGGATTCTCGAATTTCGACTTGTCCATTCAAAAGAACATCCGCTGGGCCGAACGACACGCGATCACTTTCCGAGCCGACTTCTTCAATCTCACCAATCATCCCAATTTCATCAATCCGGGACTGGAAATGGGCACGCCCAACTTCGGCGTGATTACCGAAGCGAGGACGCCCCGCCAGATTCAATTCTCGCTGAGGTATTCGTTCTGAAGGCCACTCCTTGAAGCGCGCGAGGGGTGACTCCTCCCCATCTCCTCGCGCGCTTCACCGGCAACCGGATGGGTGTTATACTGGCGAGGGGGGAATGAGCTTATGTCCATTGACGCTCTATTCACCTTGAGGAGAATGTATCGGATCTTCCGAGACGACGGGCGCAGCCTGATCGTGGCCATGGACCATGGCAGCGGACTGGACGTCTATCCGGCGCTCGTCGATCCGGCTCGCGTCCTCGATGCCGTGATCGCCGGAGGAGCGGATGCCATTTTGACCACGCCCGGTATTCTCAAGCGATTCGCCTCTCGCTTGAAATCGGCGGGCGTCATCCTGCGGGTCGATGGCGGAAATACTCAACTGGGAGAAAATGCGGGAGCTTACCGACTGTTATATTCGGTCGAAGAGGCCCTCCAATGGGGAGCCGATGCCGTCGCCTGTATGGGGTTTCCTGGCTCGCCATTCGAACAGGAGACATTGGAGAATCTGGCCGCCCTCGCCGGCCAATGCCACACCTGGGGCGTCCCCGTCATGGCGGAGATGGTGCCCGGGGGATTCTCCAACGTCCATCTCTACACGCCGGAGAATATTCGTCTGGCCGTGCGCGTCGGTATCGAGCTGGGAGCCGATTTCGTGAAAACGGCATACACGGGATCGAAGGAGAGTTTTCGATCAGTCATCGAGCACGCCTATCGACCGGTCCTCGTCCTGGGAGGAGGAAAAGTCGATGACGCGCGAGCATTCTTCACCATGGTGAGAGAGGCTCTCGACGCGGGAGCGGCCGGGGTGGCTGTCGGGCGCAACATTTGGGGACACGAACATCCTCGAGCCATGGTGGCCGCGTTGAACTCTCTGATTCACGAGAAAGCGGCGCCGGATGAGGCCCTGGACATATTGGCCAATGAGTCTCCCCGATGAACCATCGATATCCCCTTGCCCCACTTCTGACATTGGAGAGGAGCAACGCCGGTTGGAGAGTCACTTCATGCCGGAATCTTCCGCACGCGCATGCCGTGTATATACACGTCGGGCGGCAGTCGCTCGATGTTCAACTCTGGCAGCGCGGCGACTCTGAGTCACAGAGCAGTTCCCTCCCTTTCGCCCACCGAAGGTGACGGACCCCGTATTCGTCGACTCCGTCGAGCCCCTCGGTGTGTTACAATGTCGTTGGCGCGTTCCAATGGAAGAAGGAGAGAACACGATGAGCAGTGCGGAACTGATGAGAGCCGTCATTATCACCGGTCCTCGAACGGCCACACTGGAGCGAATTCGACGCTGGTCGCCAGAGCCGGGCGAAGTCCTGGTGCGCTGTAAAACGGCGGCCATTTGCACGACTGAGCGCCGGATTTTTCTTGGAGACCGCGCCCTCTATCCGACCATTGGCGGTCACGAATTCGCCGGCATCGTCGAGTGGGTCGATGAAGATGATCCCGAACTGAAGCCCGGCGATTACGTCGCCATCGATGCCGTCAACCGGTGTGGACACTGCTACTATTGCATCCGAGGGCATGATAATCTTTGCGTGGACATGTACAAACCGCGGAAAGATTACGGCTACATCCTCATCGGAGGCGGGTTCGCCGAGTACGTCACGCCATTGAGGAGTCAGGTGGTGAAACTCCCTCCAACGGTGAATCTGGAAGAAGCCAGCCTCATCGAACCGCTGGCCTGTTGCATCCATAGCATCAAAAAGGCGCAACTCGCCCTGGGCGAGACAATGGCCATCATCGGCGCGGGAACGATGGGCGCGATGCACATCATGTTGGCTAAACTCATGGGAGCGAGGGTCATCGTCAGCGACGTTGATGAGGCACGGCTCGATCTGGCTCGGCGCGTCGGCGCCGACGTCGTCGTGAATCCGCGGCGCGATGATCCGGTCAAGCTGGTCAGGGATTACACGGAGGGCCGCGGCGCAGATGCCGTCATCGTCGCGGCCAGCGCGAAAGAAGCGGGTCAGCAAGGATTGGCTCTGGTCGGGCGACTGGGTCGCCTCGTCCTCTACGCCTCGCTCTACCCCCCGGAGAATCTGGAAATTGACTGGAATCACATTCACTACGAAGAGATCACGATCACGGGAACGGAGGGGAAGTCGGGCGAAGATTTTCGCCAAGCGGCCGCGCTGCTGGGAAGTGGCGCGATCAGTCTTCGCCCTCTCATTTCCAAGGTGATCCCATTACACGAACTGCCTCAAGAATTGGCCCTCAAACCGACGGGCGAAACGCAACGGGTGGTCGTCAGACTGTGAGGAGCACTGAAGAGGCGCATCGACCCAACTGCCCGAGCGATCGCTCGTCACCACGCATTCCATGATGCATGAGAGACAGCATGCTGCCATCGTCGCGAAGCCGAAGTCGCTCGCTCAGATCGGCGAATTGTGGGCGCTCATCGGCGTCCTCGGGTACGCTTCGGCAAACGTCTTCGAGGGCGCGGCCGTGCGGAGCGCCGATCCACTCATCGGCCCGCTCATTCGAGGAATCCCCACCTTGGCCCTGGCCCTCGTTTTGCTCATCACCCGGAGGACGTATCGGCAACTCCACCCCGGCTCTGAGCACTACATCGGGAAGAGCACCATCTTGATCTTCGTCATCCCCGGGGTGCTCTCCAGCCTGGGATTGTTCACTTACTTCTACGCGCTTCAAGTGGGAGGCGTGGTGATTACCATCCCGGTTCAGCAGTCCTACATTCTCTGGGGAGCCTTGGCCAGTTGGATCTATCTCAAGGAACGATTCAGCCGTCAGAGCCTCCTGGGAGTGGCCTTGCTCATCATCGGACTCATCACCCTCGCTCTCGGCCAGATGCGGGGAACGCCGGTGACCGGACGCTGGTACTATGCCATTCCGCTGGCGCTGTTCACCGCCCTCGCTTTCGGCATCTCCGGCGTTTTCTGGCGCGAAGGGCAACTGCGTGGTGCCGATCAGTCGACGGGCATCTTCATCAACATTATCGCCACCGAGATCGTCGCTTTTCTCGGACTGACCTGGTTCGGCCGAATCGAATCGTTGTTGGAGACCTCTCCACATGACCTGGGAGCGCTACTGGCTGGTGGCGTCCTCTCCGGCATCGTCGGATTGTACGGATTGTTCACGTCGCTCAAGTTGATGAGTGTGACGCGCGCCTACGCGCTCGCTTCGCTGACGCCCCTGGCGGCCGCTCTGTTGGCGTACCTCACCCTGAACGAGCAAATGAACGGGCAGATGTTGACCGGCATATTGATGGTATGCTTTGGCGTGGCTCTGGTACAGATTTACAAACCCCAGGAAGACGCCGAGCGCCGATAACAGGATTCATTCCTGGAGAATCTCCTCATGGATACACGCCAACTTCTGCTGGCCATCGATCTGGGAACGTCCGGGGTGAAAGTCGGCGCCTTCGAGAGCGATGGCCGGTTGGTCGCCAAGCGGCGCCGGGCGTACCCGGCGATGAGTCCACGCCCAGAATGGATGGAACAGGACCCCGAAACCTGGTGGGCGGCTTGCCGTCAGGCCATCAAGGAGGTCGTCCGAGCGACACCTGCGGACCGATATCACGGGATCGCCGTGACGGGATTGGCACCGGCTCTCGTCTGCCTCGACGAGCATGGTCGCCCGGTGCGCCCCGCTCCGATCTGGTCTGATCGGCGTGCCGTCGCCGAAATAACCGAACTGACTGAGCGATTAGGCTATGATACGAACTTCAGCCTTCTTCCGCGATTACAGTGGTTAAGACGCCACGAGTCCGAAGAATACCGTCGCACTCGCTGGGTGTGTCAATCGTTTGAATATCTCAGCTTCAAGCTGACCGGGGAGGTGGTCTCCATCGCCCCGACGGATCAACTCCGTCCCTGGTCTGAACGGGACATTGAGGTGGCGGAGTTGGACTTGGACAAGTTCCCATCCCGGATGTGTAAGCTGGGGGAACGGCTGGGCGCGCTCTCGTTGGATGTCGCCGCCGACCTGGAACTCCCTGCGGGATTGCCGGTGATTGCAGGCACCGTGGACACGTTCGCCGCCTGGCTGGGGACGGGGACGACGGAGAAAGGAATCTTATGCAACACCGTGGGAACATCTGACGGGATTGCCCTCGTGTGGGACGAACCGGTGAGCGATCCGGCCGGCCCGGTTTATGCGATGCCCCACATAACCGGCCGAGGGTGGATCATTGGCGGTGCCCTCTCCAGCGGGGGGCTCCTGTTGGATTGGTTTGCGCGCCGGTTCTACAGTCACCTCACCCGGCCGTTCGCCGAGATTGAAAAAGAGGCTCGCTCCGTTCCTGCTGGCGCTGAAGGGGTGATCATTCTCCCTTATCTGGTCGGGGAACGTTGGCCCCTGTTCGATCCCCACGCCCGCGGCGTTTTTTTCGGTCTCGCCGAGAGCCACACCCGGGCTCATCTGGCTCGAGCGGTGTTGGAATCGGTGGCCTTCGCCATTCGCCACGTCTGTGAAGCCATCGAGACGACGGGGGCGCGGATAGAGGACGTGCGTATTGCCGGGCGCGCCGCCCACAACGAGGTGTGGAGTCAGATCAAAGCTGATGTTCTCGGACAACCGGTCCTCATTCCCGAAATTGCTGATTCGGGACTGCTCGGCGCCGCCATCATCGCCGGTTGGGGCGTAGGGTGGTTTTCCGATCTCGCTCAGGCAACCACCTCGATGGTGCGATTCCGCGCCCGTCTAGAGCCCGATGCCGAACGCCATGAGGTCTACACTCGGATATTCGCGCTATACCGAGACCTCTATGCTCATTTGAAACAGGATTTCCTCAGGTTGTTCAATCTGAACGCCTCCTGTCTGAGGCAGCGAAAGTGGAGGCCAGAGCCCGGGCAGTGAACGGCTGGTCCCCTCACCTCTTCTTCCCGGAGGACGTGCGAATATGACCAACAAGCGTTACGGTCACTTCATTGATGGCCAGTGGGCGGAGCCCGCTGGGGGAGAGTATTTCCCTTCCATCGATCCCTCTACCGGCCAACCAATTGCCGACGTCGCTCGCGGGAATGCCGAAGATGTCGATCGAGCCGTGCGAGCGGCCCGCCGTGCGCTCCGGTCCTGGCGTCGGGTTGAGCCCAGCGAACGCGGTCGTTTCCTTCAGCGCGTGGCCGGTCGGCTCCTCGCAGAGATGGAGGACCTCGCCCGTCTGGAATCTCGAGATACGGGATTCCCTTTGAAGGATTGCTTGTCCACGGTGAAGAACGTGGCCGCCCGACGATTCGAGTATTACAGTGGGCTGGCCGATAAGCTGATGGGAGAGACCATCCCCGTTCCCGGAAATCACCTGGACTATACGATCCGCGAACCCCTGGGCGTCGTCGGCCAGATCATTCCCTGGAATAGCCCGCTCTGGGAGGGGAGTCGATGCATCGCGCCGGCGCTGGCCGCGGGCAACACGATTGTGCTCAAACCGGCCGAGGAGGCCATGCTCACCATGTTGCGATTAGCCGAAATCATGGTCGAGGAGGGGCTCCCCCCGGGCGTCTTCAATGTCGTCACCGGCTACGGACCGGAGGCGGGCGCGGCACTGGCCGATCATTCGGGCATCAATGGTCTCTCGTTCACCGGCTCGGTCGAGGTCGGCGCCCAGGTGATGAAGCGAGCGGCCGATCACGTCATCCCCGCCATTCTGGAGCTTGGTGGCAAGTCAGCGAACATCGTCTTTCCTGATGCCGATCTGGAGGCGGCGGTGACCTGGGCCATGATCGCTATTTTTGCTGGCTCCGGTCAGATATGCGTCGCCGGATCTCGTCTCCTTCTTCATCGACAGATCCACGATGTCTTCCTGGAAAAATTGGTCGAACGAACCGAGCGACTGCGGGTGGGTCCGGCATTGGACGATCCCGATATGGGCCCCCTCATCTCCGAGGCTCATCTGAAGCGCGTGCTGAATTATATCCAGATCGGCAGAGATGAAGGAGCGACCGTCGTCACCGGCGGACGACGATTGACCGATGGTCGGCTGGCGGCCGGATACTTCGTGGCCCCTACGATCTTCGACAAGGTCACACATCACATGCGCATTGCCCAGGAAGAAATTTTCGGACCGGTGCTCTCGATCATCACGTTTGAGGAGGAAGACGAAGCCATCGAGATAGCCAATGCGACGCCTTACGGGTTGGCCGCCGCCGTGTGGACCAACCGCTTGAGGACGGCCCATTACATGGCTCGGCGCCTGGAGGTGGGAAGTGTGTATATCAACCGGTACTTCCCCAGTGGCATCGAAGCGCCGGCCGGAGGCGTCAAGCGCAGCGGTTTCGGACGCGTTGATGGGATTGAGGTGCTGCGACACTACACGCAGCTCAAGAACGTGGTCATCAATCTGGATGAAATGACGACCTGATTGGGAGAGGCCACCATGATCGTCAAATCACGAGAAGCGAAAAGCGGTCCCTTCGGCGAGAAACTTCACGTCCGCGGGAAGAATATGGAGATGAGATACTGGGAGAACATCCCGCCGGGCTTTCACTTCGATCCTCATGACTTCCCCGTTGACATCGCCGGATTCGTCGTCAAAGGAAAGGCCAAGTGGACTATTGATGGCCGGGAGTATATCACCAGCGCGGGCGATAGCTACTATCTCCCCCGGGGATGCGTCTATGGTCTGGACGTGATCGAAGAGTTCTCGGTCGTCGAGGTCCTCAGTCCACCCCGGGACTGACCGAGAGGCGCCGCGAGAGCGCGGCCATCGAGCCGGAGTGACTGCCTCGCTCCGGAGAGCGAAAGGATCTCGACGAGCGATGCGCGAGGCTGAGAGGGCCCTCCCTAAGCTCCCCACATGATGGTGGCGTATTTGAGATGAATCCCATGGACGGAACGGATATCACTTCCGTCGCCTTCCTCACCGTCTGCGGCTTGTTGGTGGCCATCTCCATCCTCGTCGCATGGAAAGGTAAATCATTTTTCAGTTAGTCACTCCTGGACCACCATCTACACCAACGGCGTCTTCCTCATGGGTCACACCACGCTCCTCGTCATCGTTTCACTACTCCTGCTGGTGGGACCGCTCTGGTATGCCCGCCGCCGATCGACGACGCTCAGCGGGTATCTCATCGCCGACCGATCATTAGGGGGGGTGGTGAGTGCGTTCACCTATTCATCGGCGGCGGTGAGCGCCGGACTCTTCCTGGGGGGAGCCGGATTCGCCTACGTCTATGGTTGGGCGGGAGCGACCTATCAACTCGGAGCGCTGGTGGGCATTCTCCTCACCTGGATGCTCATCGCGCCGCGGGTGAGGAAAATGGCCGCCTCGGTGGGCGCCCTGTCGACGCCCCGGTTCCTGGCCGAGCGATTCGAATGTCCCGCCCTTCGGACGATCACATCGGCTCTGACGGTCATTTTTGTGCTCCCCATGGTCATCGTGCAATTCCGCGGGGCGGGACTCCTCTTTCAGAATTTCCTGGGTCTGGATTACACGTGGTCGGTGATCATCTTTGGTCTCCTGGTGGGCTTCTTCACCGCTCTGGGTGGGAATTTCGCCGTCTCCTATCTGGATACCATTCAGGGGAGCATCATGATCATGGGATCGATCGTCTGCGTGGTCGTGGGACTCTCCGATGTGGGTGGGTTGTACCATCTGAATGCCCAATTGGCCCGAGTGGATATGGATTTGGTGAGATTCATGGGCGAGGTTCCCCGGCCCATCTGGTGGAATCTTCTGGTGATTTTCGGATTGGCTCAATTCAGCAATCCTCATCTCATCCCTCGCTTCTTCAGCTTGCGAGATCATCGCGCCGTGCGCTGGGCTCTTCCTCTCTCGGTGAGCATCAATTGCCTCTGGGTGTGCGCCGCTGTTTTAATCGGTCTCGTGGCCAGGGTGAAGTATCCGGGGTTGGCCAGTGGGGATGAGGCGATGCCCGTTTTTTTACAATCCCTTTCGCCGGTGATGAGCTTCGTCATCCTGCTGGCACTGCTCTCAGCGATATTTTCGACCGCCGATTCGCTCCTGTTGACGGCGGGCACCAATGTCGCTCACGATATCGTCCGGGGCATGTTCTGGCCAGGGTTGTCCGAACGAGGCGAACTCTGGCTGGCCAAGTGGTCCATGTTCGTCCTCTGCGGCATCTGTTTCACTCTCTCGCTGCTGGATCTCCCATTGATCACCCTGATGAACAGTTTCGCGATGGGAGCCTTCGTCTTGATCTTCGGGCTCCCCCTCGTCTTTGGCATCTTCTCCCGCCGGGCGACCAAAGAAGCGGCGCTCACGGCGGTCATTGCTGGCCCCATCATTTACCTCGGTTGGAAATACTGGCTCGTTCCAGTGACGGGCATCGGTGAGATGATGGCGTCGCTCTTGATTCTCATCCCAACGATGATCGTGGTCAGCATGGTGACCGAACCGAACAGTGCATCTTGCCTGGAGAGATTCGAACTCACCTCCAGGCGAAAGATGCGCACCGTCAGCGCACCTCTCCCATCCGATGGAGCATCGGCCCTGCCGCGGTGAATTCCGGTCACCAACTGTACGGAGGTCTGATCATGGAGGACACGAAGAAAGAACTGGAAGAGCGATTCAAGAAACAACGATTGGAAACGGTCACCTCTCTGTTCAGCTACTCGCACCTGCCGCCGGGCACGGAGTACGAAATCGCTCAACTCCGCGCCGAGGATGGCGCTGGATCATGGGGCGTCTTATACAAGAAGGGATGTCCGAAAACGGCCATCATCATCATGCACCAACGGACCGACAATTCCAGGCATTACGCCATCCCCTACCTGGTAGAAGCCGGGTTTGCCGCTTTTGGTCATAACAACCGATATGTCGGGAATGATGTGGAAACGATCCACGAGAACATCGTCCTCGACATTGCAGCGGGCATTCGATGGTTGAAACAGGATCGAGGATTTGAGCGCGTCATTCTCCTCGGCGCCAGCGGGGGAGGAGCATTGTTCTCATTCTACCAGTCACAAGCTCAGACGATGCCACCTCATCGATTGACCCAGACCCCCGCCGGCGATCCGCCGGATTTGAATCAATACGACCTGCCACCGGCCGATGGCATGATCCATTTGGCCGCCCACATTGGACAGGGGAAGTTCCTCATGCTCAATATCGATCCCAGCGTCGTCGACGAGCACGATCCGCTCTCCACTGATCCCACCCTGGACATGTACAATCCAGCCAATGGATTCCGCTTCCCGCCCGAGGAGACGCGGTACAGCCAGGAATTTCTCGCGCGATATCGTCAGGCCCAGAGAGCGCGCGTCGCGCGAATCGATGCCATCGCCCGGAATCACATTCACCAGCAGCACATTTTCAAGGAACTGATGCGAGAGGCGAGCTTCCGACGTCTCCCCTTCGAGCACCAGCTCGCTATCCGTCGGCGCGCAATTCTAGGAACCTATATGTTGATCAATCGGACTATGGCCAATCCCGCTTGCGTGGACCTGTCCATTGATCCCTCGGATCGAGAGCGGGGAACCCTCCGCTCATCGGAACCGGAAGTCTACAATTTCACTGAATACGGATATGCGCGATATCTCACGCCCCGAGCTTGGCTCAGCTCCTGGTCGGGGCTTTCGTCCAACGCCTCCACGGTCGATTGTAGCCGGAAGATCACCGTGCCCATACTCATGGTGTATGGCACGGCCGATAAAGAGGTGCTCCCCCAACAGGATGCCTGGCCCATCTTCAATGCCACCGCGAGTCGGGACAAGCAACTCCTCTTCATCGAAGGGGCGGGACACTGGTTCACCCCCGAAGGCCCGAAAGCAGGTAAAGGCGATCAACGCGAACGCACGATGGAAACGATCATCAATTGGCTATGTGAGCGATTTCCCATCTGATCACGGCACCGAAGGCCCCTCGATAAGGGGTGAACGTGATGCCACCGTCATGACGGAGCATTGATTCTCGTTCACCAACCATGATCCGGTTCAGCGTCTGCTTTTCACAATCGCCGAATCCGCGGCATCCACAACTCCTTCACGGCGTATCGCTCCAGACGAGACGACCGTTCCTGCCATATTGCGCCTCTCACCATGATTTGGCATACTATCACTCCATTCGGCCCAAGGAGTGCGAGACGGAATGCAAAGGAGAATCGAACCAATGGCTGATTCAACTCCATTGCCTCGGCTGCCGAGTAAGCGATTGGATGCCGTGGAAGCCTATCACACAATTCGACGTTCGATCATCGACGGCGTCCTCAAGCCTGGTGAACGATTGGTCGAAGAACGATTGGCCCGCCACCTGGGGGTGAGTCGTACACCCATTCGAGAGGCGTTGGCCATGCTGGAAGTGGAAGGGCTCGTCAAATCGATCCCCAAAAAAGGGACGATCGTACGCACATTCAGTCGCAAGGAGATCAAAGATATCTATGACCTGCGGATCGTTCTGGAAGGATATGCTGCTCGGCAAGCCACCGAACACATCACCGAACAGGAATTGCGTCACATGCGAGCTCTCTATGAGGAAATGGAAAGTTGCATCCATCGCCCCTGGCGCTCTCCGGAAGAGCGCGCTCAGCGGGTCCGTTACCTCACCAGCAAGAACAACGAATTTCATGGTCTCATCACCAAAGCGAGCCGGAACTCGCGTCTGGAGGCTGTATTGACTCAGATCGTCGAACTCCCGCTCATTTTTCGAGCCTTCTTCTGGTATAGTCAGGAACAACTCGTCCAATCGAACTGTCACCATCTGGAAATTATCAAGGCCCTGGAGGCGCGCGATGCCGAGCGAGCCGAGCGGATCATGGAAAGGCACATCGGCGTGGCCCGAGATCTCCTCCTCAACGAGTTCTTCGACGCACAACCTCAGTCCGGCACCGTCTGAGATGAAGCCCGCGCTCCTCAGGTTCCGAGATCGGTCCGCTTTCTCTCCTCGCCCTCGGACATGCGAGGCGCGAAAGAGCGATGGATCAACGCAATGTGAATCGGCAACGAGGAGCAGGAGCGCGATCCTCGACTCACAGGAAGTCCCGACAATGCCCGTCGAACGAGCGTCCGACGGAGAAGGAACGAGCCGATCGATCAATTTCCACAACGCACTCCACCAAGAGAGCATTCTGCTCGCGGTGGACCGACACGAGTGTCACCCGACCGGGCGATGGAAATGACCCCTCCCGGGACCGAGAGGTGAGGCGATGGATCTCGCCATCTCGACGATCATATCCCGGAGCCCTGTGAGAACGCCTCTATGGACCTCCACGCGCCCGGACGCACAGAGCCTCGAGAGAGCCGCCCGACGGCTCTCGCCTCACCCCGCCTCTCATCCTCCCCGCCCACGATGCACAATGTGATTGAGGATGTCCTGCTCATCCGGGAACTCGCCCGTCTCTAACTTGGAGTAGATTCGTTCTCCATCGACGAACACCTCGAAGCATCCTCCCTTGGAAGGGATGAGCTTCAAGGAGGCGAGATCCTGTTTGAGCGCGCTGAGAATTTTTTCCGTCAAACTGACGGCTCGTGGTTCGTAGTTTCAAACGGCACAATATTCGATGGTCACCTCCATGCTACTCCTTCCTCCTCGACATCGAACGTGTGAACCCGACGCGCTTCGGTCACTGCCCATCATGGCGCTCTGAAATGACGAGCTTCCAATGAGGCATGACTGAGGCGCGATGCCCTCTCCCATGATGCTCCGAATTCGATGCCTATGGCGGCCAACGCATCCACAATACCCCAACCCATGAGGCGATCTGGTCGAGTCGCCTGACTCGCCGTGCGATGCAAGGCATCCAGCACCTGCCATGGCGACCACTCAGGATGCGCCGAGAGGAGTAAGGCCGCCGTCCCCGCCACCAATGGGCAGGCGAATGACGTGCCCGAAAGCGCTCGATAGGCTCGCGGGTGATTGGCGCTCGCCACCCACACCCCAACGCCACGCGCCATCACATCGGGTTTGATGCGGCCGTCAATGGTCGGCCCGACGGAACTGAATCTCGCTCGTGCTCCGCGATCGTCGACGGCCCCCACAGTGATGACGCCATCTCCATCGGCCGGCGCCATCAAGGTATTATGGAACGGATGATGACCTGAATTACCGGCCGCATTCACCACCACCACACCTCGCTCCACGGCCATCACGGCCGCTCGCGTGATCGCCGCCGTCTGGCCGTCCATATCCCTCCAAGTGTATCCCTCGAACGGAGGCTCGAATTCCAGATACCCCACCGAACTGCTGACCACATCAACGCCCAGCCCTTCAGCCCATTCGAGGGCGGCGATCCAGTTGTCTTCTTCCCGCGGCGTCTCGCTTTCAGTATTCTCGGTCTTGGCCAGGATATACTCGGCGCCGAATGCCGGCCCAATCAACTGGCCCGGGGCGAACCCACCGATGACCGAAAGCACCCAGGTTCCATGGGCTCCCCGGCCCATATCATCTCCATCGCTCACATCATCGTCTCCATTCACAAAATCATGCGTGGCGACGATGCGCATCGATTCCAGCGCCCGATGCTGCAGATTGAAGCCGGTATCGAAAACACCGATGACGACGCCCTCTCCCGTGAATCCCAGATCGTGAACGGCGGGGACATTGATTTGCTCTAATTGCTCCAGCGACGCCCCATAATCAATGGCGTGATCCGCTCTGACCTGAACCATCTCTCCCGATGACCCCTCATCATCTGCGGGCGCGTCCATCGTGTCCGGATCAGGACGAGTGAACCGGGCGACGAGATCGATGCGCTTCACCCATTTGAACTGACGAAGTTGATCGATCTGCCGCTTGGTTGCCCGGGCGCTCACGGCGTTCAACCACTTGGAGATATGCCGGACCCGACGGACGCGCCGTCGCACCTCGGAGACATACGCGGGTTCCACCGGCAGGTCATCCCAATCGATCAACTGATCCGGGGCTCGCACAGTGAGGCGTCGTTGTCGAGATTTCGGCGTGAGAGAAGCCCACGCCGCTCGATACTTGTCCCCCAGATGCCGACCTTTGTCAGAGAAGTAAATCCAGACGAGGAATTCATCGTCGGCTTGAGCCACCTGATAGGCGCGCCACAATCGCTGACCGAGCTTCGGCGGCGCGGCCTGACGTGCTCCACTGAAGGGGAGACTGAACAGCAGAAGTAACACTCCCCCACACACGCATTTCATCATCCCGTTCCTCACCGTTGCCATCGCCGATCTCAGTACCGGTGCAGCTCTCTCACCTTGTGCACAATGTCATCGACTTGAGGGAGGATGGCATTTTCCAGATCCGGACAGTAGGCCACGAAGGTATCCAGCGCGCCAATCCGCTCCACGGGCCCATCTAGCCAATCGAACAACTCGTCGGCGATGCGGGCAGCGATCTCAGCGCCGTAGCCCCAGGAGAGCATATCTTCGTGGGCAACGATGACTTTGTTCGTCTTTTTGACCGAGGTCACGATGGCCTCCCAATCGTACGGGTTCAACGTTCGCAGGTCGACAACCTCGACATCAATGCCCTCTTCCTGTAGCTGGGTGGCCGCCAGCAGCGAGCGATGCACCAACGCCCCGTAGGTGATGATGGTGACGTCCCGCCCCGATCGCACGACCTTTGCTTTGCCAAAGGGGATCATGTAATTGGGGCCTGGATAGGGGCTCTTATTGTAAGGCTGGCGATAGAGATGCTTGTGTTCGAGAAAGAGTACCGGATCATCGCAGCGAATCGCCGTACGCAGCAAGCCATTGGCATCAAGAGCATTGGACGGCATCACGACCCACATGCCCGGCGTATGGGTGAATAGCACCTCGCCCGATTGGCTATGATAGATGGCGCCGCCTTGGAGATAGCCGCCAATCGTCACCCGAATCACCATCGGACACTTCCAGTTGTTGTTCGAGCGCCATCGCACCAGCGGCACTTCGTTCCTCAGTTGCATCATGGCAGGCCAGATATAATCGAAGAATTGAATTTCAGCCACCGGCTTCAATCCACGCAGGGCCATTCCGACCGCTCGGCCAATGATGCTGGCTTCGGCCAACGGCGTATTGAACACGCGATGACTGCCAAATCGCCGTTGAAGATTATGGGTCACTTTGAAAACGCCTCCCTTCCCCTTCACCCGGTCCAGGTACTGCTCGCGGCTACAATCGGCGACATCTTCGCCAAATACGACGATGCGGGGATCGCGAGCCATTTCATCACGAAGGCAGGCATTCAGCAACTCCACCATCGTCCGGGGATCGCCCTCAAATTCCGGCTCCGTCTGGAACGCTGCCGACGTGGGATCCACATCCGGCGAGTACACATAAAGATGGACCGTTTCCGGCGACGGCTTCGGACTGGCCAGAGCTTCGTCGGCGGCCCGATTGACCTCCTCATCCACCACGGCCTTCATCTTGGCCAATTCCTCTTCGGTGATGAGCCCTTCCTCGAGCAAGAATGCGGCATAGGTCCGGACTGGATCGCGCGCCGCTTCCGCTTGACGCTCCTCGGGAGGCTTGTAGAGTCGCTCGTCATCCGAGAGCGAGTGCGAATAAGGCCGAATGACATGAGCATGAACCAAGGCCGGTCCCTGCCGCTCTCTGACATAGGCTATGGCCCGGCGCAATGCGGCATAGCTCTCCAAGGGATCGCATCCATCCACTTCCTGCACCAGCAAGTTGGGAAAACTACGCACCAGCTGAGAAATGCTCCCTCCAGCCGTTTGAACCTCCACGGGGACGGAAATGGCATATCCATTATCCTGGATGAGATACAGAACCGGGAGCTTCAAATTGCAGGCCACGTTCAGCGATTCCCAAAACTCGCCTTCACTGACGGCTCCATCTCCCGATGAGACGAGAACGACTTCATCCTCTTTGAAATAGCGGGTTCGATCCTCGATCTCCTCTATCAAGCTGTACCGCCATCCCGCTTCAGCGCATCCCACCGCCTGGAGAAATTGGGTCCCCGTGGGACTCGAAGAAGACGGCACGTGAAGACGCCGAAATCCCCAATGAGAAGGCATTTGGCGGCCACCCGAACTGGGATCATCGGCGGCTCCCACGGCCTGCAAAAACATCTCTTTGGGCGTCGCGCCCAGAGTGAGCATCAGCGCTCGATCACGATAATAGGGAAACACCCAATCGTAGCCAGGCTTGAGCAGGAGCCCGGCCGCCACCTGTACCGCTTCATGCCCCACTCCATTGATTTGGAAGAAGATTTTCTGCTGGCGTTTGAGCTGGATTTCCTTGTCGTCAACGCGGCGCGACAGATAAATGAGCCGATACATATCCACCAGCGTTTGACGATCCAAGCCATGATACTTCTCAACAGCCACTCTTGTCGCCATAAGACCCCCCTTCAATGAAAGTCGGACGCGGCTCCCTGCGCTCACCATGACGTCTGAGGCAGTCTGAACTCTCGAGCCGGATCATTTAGGATATTTATCATAACATAAATGATTCGCAATGACAGCCCCGATTCTGTCCGTCCGCCATGATGACCGCCACCCGCTCGATGACACGGGGGAGAAGGCAGGGGATGAACTTGTCACTCCAACTTCACCGCCGTCCCACTGGCACTGACCATGAGCATGGAGTTCGCCTGTCCCAGCACCTCATAATCCAGGTCGATGCCGACGACGGCGTCGGCTCCCAGAGCGGCGGCGTGCTCTTGCAACTCTTGAAGCGCGATATCCTTGGCGCGGATCAGTTCTTGCTCGTAGGCCGCCGAACGCCCACCGACGATATCTCTGATCCCGGCGAAGAAATCTTTAAAGAGATTGGCGCCCATGATGGCTTCTCCGGTCACGATGCCCAAGTAGGCCTTGATTCGCCGTCCTTCAATGGATGGAGTTGTAGTGAGAATCATGCGATGTCCTCCTCGGTGAGATATGGTCTTTCATTATACGCGGAAAAGAGGGAGAAACGCACCCTCGGGTTGCGATCGAGATGAAGCGTACGAGGAACGCCACTGCAGGTGTTCAGTGAAGGACGGGGGAGGACTTCCATCGCCTGGATTGATGACGAGCGAGAGCCGGGCATGAGTGCCATGAATGACCGACGCCGTCTCCCAGATGGGCGCGCGAATTTCGCATTCGATCGTCGGCGAGTGGAGTTCGCCCGAAGGGGCGCGTCGAGGCGCTCCGAACTCCCCGACCGGTGGATGATTCCCCGTTCGGTTCGAGGTCTGTGAACGGCCCTTTCGTCGTCGCACTCTGAGAGGTGAGCGATCCCCTCTCCGATGAGACCATGAGCGGAACGCGCGTTGTCAGGTGGCACGGTTTCTGGGGGACGGCGAAGGTGACAGCGAATCGCCGCGCGACTGAAGCCACTCGGGGAGTTGGCTGACGTCCTCGAGGACTACATTCACCGACGACGTCACCGTGGTCAAAACCTCCGGGCGAAACTTCCCCGTTTTCACCAACGCCCCTTGCATTCCACACCGTTGCGCGGCCAGAACGTCGAATTCTACATCATCACCGACCATGAGCACCCGTTCAGGGGAAGCCCCCACGTCCAGAAGCGCCATACGGAAAAAGACCGGGTTGGGCTTCCCGAACACCATCTCGCACTGAACGTCCGCTCCATACTCGAGGGCGGTCACAAATGCTCCAGCATCCAGACGATACCCCTCACGAGCGCGCCAGCGCCGATTACGCTGCAGGGCGACCAGCTTCGCGCCGTTCAGCAAGGCCCGCAGTCCCCGATTCAAAAGATGAATACTCCACGCTTCATCCATATCGCCGATGAGAACGAAATCGGCCACCTCGGTGGACACGAGGGGGAGATCCTGAAGATCCTCGAGTACATCGGGGTGCACCAAAGCGAGAATCCCCTGAAGCACTTCCTGTTGGTGAAACCACCGAGAGGCGGCTCGAGCGGGCGTGAAAAACCAGGTGCGAGGGACGTCCAGATGCTGCTCCCGGAAGCGGCGCTGTAGGTGTTGACGACTCCTCGTCGTCGTATTGGTGATGAATCGGACAGGCCAGTCGCGCTGCAGGAGCCAGCGTACCGCATCCACTGCTCCCGGAATCCACTGTCCCTCAACATACAGGGTCCCGTCCAGATCCAAGAAGATCGCTTCAATCGGTGCGCGCGCTCGTTGCATGGGCACCTCTCCGCAGGGTCTCAACTGAGATCACCCACCCCATTGCAAACCACACGGTCCATGCACAAAAAGGATACACGCCGAACACCGGATGTCAACGCGTCCCCACGGGCTGGTCGATGAACGCGCTCCTCTCAACGAGCAGAGCCCCTATGGATAGGTCGGCCAAGGCCCCCGAGGCGCATGACGTTGCTTGACGCTGTCACTCGAAGATGGTAGACTAAAAATGCAATCAACACTCATGGTGAAATCGATTTATCAGTGGCGAGCGAGGTTACATCACCAGAGAGTCAAGGTTTCTCTTGCTCTCGATACGTACTTTCTACTGTCGAGGAGGTAGCTGTGGGGTTCAAAGTTGGTCAAAAAGTCGTGTATCCCAATCACGGTATCGGTATTATTGAGGAGATTTGTACCCGCGAGGTGTGCGATGGAGAATCCAGTGTCTTCTACCACATGCGCATTCTATCCACCAATTCGCGGGTCATGGTTCCGGTGAACAACGTCGAAGAGGTGGGATTACGGCCGCCCATCTCCTCGAAGGAATGCGCCCGCTTATTGAAAGCTCTCGCCGACGACTTTGTGGAACCGGCTAGTGATTGGAAGGATCGGTATAAGACGTTCCTGGAGAAGATGCAGACGGGCGACATCTTCGAAGTTGCGGAGGTTCTCAAGACACTCGCCTATTTGAACCAGATCAAGCCCCTCTCGTTCCGAGAGAAACGGCTCTTTGAGAAGGCCAGGTACCTCATCGTCTCAGAGATTGCCCTCGTCTCCCGTAAGCCAGCCGAGCAGATCGATCCCAAAGTGGAGAATGCCCTTCGGAGCGCGTGCCAGAAGCACTTTGCGCGAAACGGGAAAGCGCGAGCGGCGGCGGCTTCGACCAAATGACGCCGACGAGGGATATCCGAACCTATGACTGCCCTCCTCGAAGAGGGTTGTGTTATCCTTTACATTTATGGATGACCCATCGAGTTTCGTCGGATTGATCATCAAAGGGGTTCTCATCCTCCTCCTCGTCTTGGCCAATGGGTTTTTCGTCATTTCCGAGTTTGCGTTCGTCACCGTGCGGAAATCTTGGGTGGAGACGTTGTCCCAGAGGGGCGAGCGTCGCGCCAAGACCCTGCTCCGCGTCATTCATAATTTGGACGATTACATTGCCGCCACCCAGTTGGGCATCACCATCGCCAGTATTGGATTGGGATGGATTGGTGAGCCAGCCCTGGCCGAATTGATTGCTCCACTCTTCGAAGGGCTTCCCTCCTCACTCCTGACCGTGGGCGCTCGCCACACCGTTGCGGTGGGACTGGCCTTCGCACTGATCACATTCCTTCACGTTGTTCTCGGCGAACTCGCCCCTAAGACGCTAGCGCTAGAGCGAACGGAGAAGCTCGCTCTGGCCGTGGCCCGCCCGATGGTCATCTTTTATTATTCGTTCTATCCATTCATCAAGATGCTCAATCGCTCCGGGGTGCTCTTCCTCAGACTGTTGAATCTCCCTCCCGTTGGGGAGCATCGGGCGATGTACGCCGAAGAGATTCGGCAAATGATCAATATCAGCCGAGAGCGTGGGCTGCTGGAGGCGCACGCTCACCAATTGATGACGAACGTGTTCGACTTCTCCGATCTGGTCGTTCGCGAAGTGATGCGTTCCCGAGGCGAAGTCACGGTCATCGAAATCTCGACGCCTCTGGATGAGATCATTGATATCTTCGCGCGAACCGGATACTCGCGATTGCCCGTCTACCGGGGGCAACTGGACAACATTGTCGGCGTCCTCTACAGTAAGGACTTGCTGCCCTTGCTGCGGCATCCGGAAAAGATTCGTATCGAATCCCTCCTTCGTTCCCCCTTCTTCGTTCCCGATGGGGCCTCAGTGGGCGAGGTGTTGCGTGAGATGCTGCAATCAAAGACGCACTTCGCCATCGTCGTCGACGAGTATGGGGCGTTCGAGGGCATCGTCACTCTGGAAGACCTTCTGGAAGAACTGGTCGGCGAGATTCGAGACGAACACGACGTGGAAGAGGAAACGCCTATCATGCGGCAACTGGACGGCTCCTGGTTGATCGATGGAACGCTCAGCGTCCGCGAGGTGAATCGACGTCTCAAGGTGAACATTCCAGAATCCGATGAATACACGACTGTGGCCGGCTTCTTAATGGCCAAGACGGGGAAACTCCCCACAGTGGGAGAGAAAATCAGGCACGAGAATCTATGTTTCACCATTCGACAGGTCAGGGGACGCCGCCTGTCCCGCATCGAATTGAAGGTGCTCCCCCAGACCTGGATGCGATCATCTCCGCCCATCGAGGCCGCTCGATGAGCGCGCTCGCCAGTGGGCATCGCTCTGCTGTGGAACCCAAGCGGGAGAGGAGCGTTTAATACTATCCTATCCGATTCGAGGAAAGGAAGAATGATACAACTCAGTCTACGACAGGCTCTTCTCATCGCCCTGGTCTCGGCCGTCATTGCGGCTGGCCTGGTTATCGGATATGACCGTTGGATCGAGCGCCATGGCTTGATGGAACCGATGCCGTCCGGCGGTCAGGTTCCCGCCCGCACGGAGCCAGCGACGCTGAACCCGTCGGATGTCGGAGCCATCACCGATGATGAGCGCAATAATATCGAGGTGTATCAGAAGGTGGCCCCGGGAGTGGTGAACATCAGCACGGTGACCTACGTCCGGGATTTCTTCGCCGTCTATCAACGTGAAGGGGGAGGATCCGGCTCCATTATCGACGCGCGGGGATATATCCTCACCAACTATCACGTCGTGGAGGGGGCTCGGCGACTCACCGTCACGCTGGCCAACGGACATCAATATCCGGCCCGATATATCGGCGGTGACATCGATACTGACCTGGCCGTCATCAAGATCGATGCCCCGGAGGAAAAGCTCACTGTCGTCAAGATGGGCGACTCCGACCGGCTGGCGGTGGGACAGAAGGTACTGGCCATTGGGAATCCGTTCGGTTTCGCTCATACCCTCACTGAGGGCATCATCAGTGCCCTGGAACGTCCCATCCGGGCACAGAACGGTCAGATCATCGAAGGTGCCATTCAAACGGATGCTTCCATCAATCCCGGAAATTCTGGTGGACCCCTCCTCAACTCTCGAGGAGAGATGATCGGTATCAATTCCCAAATCATCACCCCGAACGAGGGGAGTGTGGGCATCGGATTCGCCATCCCGGTCAATCTCGCCAAACGCATCGTACCCGACCTGATTCAATATGGGCACGTCATTCGTCCCTGGCTGGGCATCGTCCCGCTCCCCGTCCCCGTCTCGCTCATCGCCAGCGAACTGGATTTGCCGGTGGACTATGGGGTCATGATCTCGGAGGTGATCGAGGGCGAGGCGGCTGATCGTGCCGGGATTCGTGGCGGCACGACCCCGGTTCGCTTTCGCGGGCGATTCGTTGGCTACCTGGGCGGCGACATCATCATTGGACTCGCTGGAGAAAAAGTCACTTCGCTCGATGATATCCGCCGCATCCTCAATCGATATCGGCCCGGCGATACCATTCCCGTGGAGATCGTGCGTCAGGGACGCCGCTTGACGGTGAACGTCAAACTGACGGCGAAACCTTATCGGGGACAATGATCTCGGCGCCCGACCACAGGGCGATGAAGAGGGAGCAGCTCAGGAGAGATCAAAGTGATGCCCGTCTATGATTTGGACTTGGATTCCGATTTGTTCTTGGTGCTCGGACGGACGTCGAGGAATACGCTGAGCCGCTCGCTCCGCTTGGGCCGCCGGAGTTTCTCCAGGGCTTTGGTCTCGATCTGGCGGATGCGCTCGCGGGTGACGGCGAAGTGACGGCCGATCTCCTCCAACGTATGTTCGACGCCGTCCGGGTCGAGCCCGAACCGCATTTTGATGACCTTCTCCTCGCGGGCGGTGAGCGTTTTCAACACTTCCTCGATGACATATCGGAGGTTATTGGCCATCACCAGATCGATGGGATTCGGTGATGTGACATCTTCGATGAACTCGCCGAGGTGATTCCCTTCATCTTCTCCGATCGGCGTCTCCAGGGAAATGGGATCCTGAGCGACTTTGAGAATCTTGCGCACTTTCCACGAAGGAAGACCAACCCGTTCGGCAACCTCTTCAACAGTGGGCTCGCGCCCCAGTTCCTGGATCAATGAGCGCGTGGCTCGGGCGATGCGATTCAACGATTCAATCATATGGACGGGCACGCGAATCGTCCGCGCCTGATCGGCGATGGCTCGCGTAATGGCTTGACGGATCCACCAGGTCGCGTAAGTGGAGAACTTGTGTCCGCGCCGATACTCGAAGCGCTCAACGGCCTTCATCAATCCGATATTCCCCTCCTGGATGAGATCCAGGAACTGAAGACCACGATTGGTGTATTTTCGCGCAATAGACACCACCAACCGCAAATTCGCCTCCACCAGCTCATTCTTCGCCTTGGTCACTTCCGCTTCGCTCGTCGTGATGATTTCCAGCGAGCGCTTCAGTTCTTCCCGCGACGCCCGACAGCGGTGCTCCAGCTCCACCAGCTTCTGCCGCACGGCGCGCTGTTGTTGCAACCAGCGGTTGGTCTCGGCACCTTCGCGCCGGGCCCGCTGAATGCGGCGCGTCAATCGCCGATCTTCGCGTTCGGCGGCTTCGATCTCTTTGACCAGGCGCTCGAGGGATTCGATCAGGTGATTATAAAACGCGCGCGTGAAATCCAGTCGTCGAATATGTCGCGACATTTCGACGCGCGCTCGCGCCAGTTTCCAGCGACGAGCGCGGCGCGTTTTCTCGTTTCGCCCCAGCGAAGAGGTCCTCTGCTGTTGATCGTATAATCGCCGCCACCGCCGAGCAGCTCGCTTGATGGCTTCGATCGTCTGGAAGAACTCTCGATGCGCCCCCCGATCGCTGAGGCCATTCTCTGCCGGGCCCGACTCGGGAAGGTGGATGACGTCACGGAGATGGAGATCTCCTCGGGCCACGCGTTGTCCGGCATCGACCACCCATTCAGCGACGATGCCCAGTCGGGAGAGCGTCTTGCGCGCGCGTCGACGACCGCGCTCGATTCGCTTGGCAATAGCGATTTCCCCCTGGCGATCGAGGAGCGGGACGACCGCCATCTCGCGCAAGTAGATGCGCACCGGATCATTCAGATTCTCCGGTTCCTCCAGAGGAGGCAACTCGCTTCGCTCTTCGGACACGCCCTCTCGATCGCTGGTGAAGGTCTCTCCGATCTCATCATCCTCCACGGGAATCCCCGCGGCATCGATCCTCTCCAGAATGGCCTCAATATCATCGGGCGAATCGATCTCTTCTGGGAGAATCCGATTGATGTCATCATAGGTGAGATAGGATTTCTCCCTTCCCAATTCGAGCAAGCGATCGATCTCGTCGCGGTATCTGTCCTCCGGTGCCATCTCCAACCCCATTACTCCGCCATATTATGCTGAGGCGACAGACTACGCGTCAACCTCGACCATTGGTCGCGAACGCATCTGGGCAAGCCGGTTGGAGAGTTCCAGCTTGCGCAACAGCAATTGATTATATGATGCCACATCGTGCCGTTGTTGAGCCTGTTCGATCTCCCACTGCACTTTGTTCAAGTCATGTTCCAACTGTCGCTGCTGGAGACTGACCAGACACCCTCGAGCCTCACGATAGACCCTCTCCTCATCGGGCTCTCCCCCGGTGATCAACGCCCTCTCCAACACATCGAGCAGCATTCGATCTTGCTCGAATGCGGACGCCAGTGTGGCATAGGTCAATGGCTCTCCGCGCTCCAGACGAGCGAGAATCTCCTCGAATAAAGGATAGGTCGTCGTCATGGCGAGAGCCGCGCGACTCGCCCGCAACTCATCTTTGAGCCGAGTGGCCACCGAGGGATGATGCAACAAGATGCGGAGCAGCAATGTCTCCGCCTGCGTCACCAGCCCGCGCGAGGTGACCGCTTCCTCGGCCGTCGGTTCCTGCTGATCGGACGTCGCCGAACGAGATCCTGGTTCGCGCAGACGGCGCATCGAGCGACGGATCTCTTCTTGGACGAGTTGAGGGTCAAGCATCAGACGGCGGGCGACGCGATCCCCACTGGCGGCCCGCTCAATGCGATCGGGAATGAGCACCAGATAGGGCAGAATCTCGCTCAATGCTCGAGCTCGAGCCCGGGGCTCGCTGAGATCTACAGCCTCGGTCGCTTGAGCGATGACGAAATCGAGGTAAGTTGGCGCTCGATCGACCAACTGTTCGTAGGCGGCACGGCCAGAGCGACGAATGAACGAGTCGGGGTCTTCTCCTCGGGGAAGCGTGAGCACGCGAACGTCGAATCCATGTTGGACCAGCATTTGTAGACTTCTCAGCACCGCCGCGCGGCCCGCCGGATCCGGATCGAAGTTCACCACAACCTTACGCGCGTAGCGCCTCAAGAGCATCGCCTGAGCCTCGGTCAAGGCCGTTCCCAACGAGGCGACAACATGCTGTATGCCCGCCTGAAAGGGGATGAGAAAATCGAAATAGCCTTCGACGAGAATGACATACCCAGCCTGACGAATGGCCTCGCGCGCATAACTCAATCCGAACAGATGGTGTCCCTTGGTGTAGACGGCGGTATCGGGCGAGTTGACATACTTGGGGACGCGATCGGACGATGCGTCGTCCAGGATGCGCCCACCAAAGGCGACCACGCGTCCCTGTGAATCAGTGATGGGCATCATAATCCGCCCGCGAAAGCGATCATAATATCCTCGCCCATCGGATCGCCGGACGACGAGTCCACTGCGGATGAGATGCTCTTCGGGCACACCCCGCCGTCGCAAGAACGTCGATAGAGCATCCCAGCTGGATGGGGCATATCCCAAACCCATCTGTTCGATGAGGTCGGCGCTCACCCCACGTCGATGCCAATATTGAAGCGCTTTTTGACCCTGAGGAGTCTGAAGGTTTTGGTGAAAAAAATCTCGCGCCCACTCATTGATGCGCAGCAACTGCTCGCGCCACTGACGGCGCTGTTGGGCTCGGTCATATTCTGACCCTTTCGATGGCATCGGGATGGGAATGCCGCTCTTCTCGGCGACCAGACGAACGGCCTCGGGGAAGTCACACCCCTCCATGCGCATCACGAAGCTGAACACATCTCCCCCTTGACCGCATCCGAAGCACTTGAAGATCTGCTTCCCAGGATGCACGTGGAACGACGGCGTTTTCTCTCGGTGAAAGGGACACAAAGCTACATAGTTGGCCCCGCGCTTCTTGAGAGTGACATAGTCTGAGATAATTCGAACTATATCCGCTTGGTCTCGTACTTGGTCGGCAAATCCTCTGGGCATCCACATGATCTAAATATCCATGCCCCCACCTTTGATTCCACGAGCATCCCCTCCTCACCCGCTCGCTCCATTGTTATGTGTGCTTAATTGTACGGATGAACTCTTACCAATGCAAGTGCCAACTCATATTGAAAGATGATCAGTGGTTCTCCCCGGGCGCTCATGACAAGGCGGTCGCTGCGTCGCCTCGGGTGAGACTCTCCATCCTGAGGACATCGACGGGGAAACGCCCCTTGACCTCGTCTGCGCCATGGACGTCTCCGTCAGAGCGAGGCTTCCCAGTCACTCGCTCTCTCGCAATCGGGCGACCGTTTCCACGTCGGCCGCCTCAGCAGCTCCCGGTCGAACCTCGATGACCTGGGGATGCGAAGCGAGCATCTGGCGGATGGCCGTTCGCAATGCGCCCGTGCCCGCCCCGTGAATGATGCGCACTTCTCTGAACGAAGCGAGAGTAGCCTCATCAAGGAACTTATCGATGCGGTCCAATGCCTCCTGAACCGTGCATCCGATGACATTGATCTCTGGGCGCACGGGCGGTCTCGACGTCAATTCAACGACCACGCCTCTTTCTGACAAAGGTGTGGGTGACGAGGTCCTCTTTTCGGTGACGGGCTCGACATTGGCCCGCGTCGTTCTGAACCGCAGACGTCCAACCTCAACCACGACCTCATCCCCACGGAGTGAAGCGACCGTGCCCACCTTATCGATATCAAGCAATCGAACAGCATCCCCCACCGCCAGAGCTATCTTCTCTGGCGGCGATGAAGAGCCGAGAGAAGATCCTGTCTCCCGCTTGATGCGCTTCCGCAAATCGGCTTTCAATCGGCTCACGTGCCGATCAATCGCTCGCTGCAACGACAACTGGGCCTTACGCTCATGCAATTGGTCGAGCAGCGCTCGGGCCTGTTGTGAAAAGTCATCGACGACCTGCTGGAGACGACGCTCGAATTGCTGTTGACGCTCGCGCTCTCGTCGAGCGAATTCCCGCTCCAAGGTTTGCTCCTTCTCCACCAAGGCCCGTCGGTCCTCCTCCAGCGCTCTTCGCAGCGCCTGCTGGCGATCGAGTTCGACCTTCAACTGATTCAGGTAGCGCACGACCTCTTGATCGTGTGCTCGGAACCAGTGGAGCGCTCGCCTCACAATCTCTTCAGGGAGGCCCAACCGCTGAGCGATGTCCAAGCCACTGGAAGCGCCGGCGACGCCTTGAATGAGCCGATAGGTGGGCTCCAATCGTTCACGATCGAATTCGACGGCGGCGTTGACGACGCCCGGGGTGAGCTGGGCGTACATTTTCAAGCGCTGATAATGCGTCGTGGCGATGACCATAGCTCCACGTCGCTTGAAGGCATCGACGATGGCGACGGCCAGCGCAGCTCCTTCTTCTGGATCCGTTCCCGTTCCGACCTCATCGATGACCACGAGTGCGGGAAGCGACAGCATCTCCACCATGCGACGCACGTTGCTGATATGGGCCGTGAAGGTGGAGAGATTGGCGACGATGGACTGTTGATCGCCAATATCGGCCAGCACCTGATGAAAGACGGGCAAGGTCGCATGACGGGCGGGGATGTGCATGCCCGCCTGAGCCATCAACGCGCACAGGCCGACCGTCTTCAATGCCACTGTTTTCCCACCGGCATTGGGACCACTGATGATCATGGCGGTGTGTTCTCCATCCAGGTGCAGCGAGATGGGCACGATGGAGCGATGTTGCCGCCGCAGACTCTCCTCCAACAAGATGTGGCGAACGTCGATGAGCTTCAATTCCAACCGCTCGGTGAGCGTGGGTTCGCAGCAATTGAAGTCCCGTGCCAATCGGGCCTTGGCGCCGATGAGATCGATCTCGGCAATGAGCTCGACGAGCCGCTCGATAGCGGCCAGGTCGGTGCGCAGATGATCGGACAGTTCCGCCAGAATGCGCGCGATCTCCGCCTCTTCCCGTTCGCGGAGTTCGACCAGCTCATTATTGAGCTCGATGGTCTCCAGCGGCTCGATGAAGACGGTGGCGCCACTGGACGACGCGGCGTGAACGACGCCGGCCACCTGTCCTTTGTGCTCGACGCGAATGGGGATGACATACCGCTCATTGCGAATGGTGATGAGGTCATCCTGAATGAAGGCCGATGGCGTGCGTCGCAGAATGGCTTCTAACCGGCGGTGAAGGCGAGCCCGCAGAGTTTGAATGTCTCGTCGAATCTCGGCCAGCGTCGGACTCGCTCGATCGTCGATCTGCCCATCAGGGAGGATCTTGCCCTGGAGTTTCCTCAACAACGACTGAAGATCGGGCAACATTCGAATCAATTCCACGAGATGAGGATACTGAGATCCCTGGCCGAAGAAGAGGCGACGCAACGATTGCCCGGCTTCGATGAGGCGAATGAGATCGAGGATTTGCATCGGCGCCAGACTCGCCGCTTGAATCTTGAGTAATCCCAACATTGGGCCGGGATCGCAGAGACCGCCCAGACCGAATTCTCCGCCTCGACTCAGGAATTGAACGGCATCGCTCGTCCGCCGCAGATCACGGCGTACGCGCTCTCGATCGATGGAAGGCGTCAGGTTCAAGGCGCGCCGCCGCCCCATGGGCGTTTGTGTGCGCTCCGCCAGCAGTTGACGAAGGGCGTCAAATTCCAACGCCCCGAATGATTGAGAGGTCATGGATATTGCTCTATTCTCGCTCATGGGTGAATCGATGATCTTCGCCTCGCCGAGGTGACGGGCCCTCTCTGGCCGCCCTCACCGCCCCCTTTCTTACGGACGAAGAGAGCAGGAGTGGATCGCCCGTCGATGGAGTCTCTTCTGAAGAGCGATCCGACATCTCCCTCTCCGGGAGAGGGCTCACCGAGCGCGCGTGGTGTGCGGGCGGAACTCATAGATGAAACCGCTCACCCGAACCGGCACGAGATGGCGCCAGATGGGCGAGGCGTTGACCCTGGGCCAGAGACACTGTTCCCGTGAATCCATAACCGAGAAGGAAGAGTAACAGGAAGGGGATCGTCCCCCAGATTTGCATCTTCACGGCATAAGCGACGGTGCCCACAAAGTAGAAGGCCAACCCCAATTCGGCCAGCGAGATGAGATCATTTCCAAAGAGATACTTCTTCCCGCGCCACTCATCGCGGCGCGATTCGATCTTGAGCTTGGGTGTGCGAGCGAATGCGGATCGGCGACCCAATAACACCTCCACCACAGCCCGAGCGTTATTGATCGCCATGCCCAAACCCAAGGCCATCACCAGAGGGAGATAACGCGCCTGCTTCTTCCAATCGGGATACAGATGCCGAATAGCAACCGCATAAAAGGTGATCACTGAAGCGGTGGCGAAGAGGAGAACGGGAGCGTCCAACAAAACCAGGTGGAACCACCCCTGACTGAATCGAACGATGAGCACGGGCCAATGAAGGAGACTGAGCAGCACGATCAACGGCGCATTAGCATTGTTGGTGAACCGAAAGAACAATTCCAGTTTCACCCTCCAGGGCAAATCCGCGCGGAAAATGCGGCCGATGAGCTTCCGCCCCACCTGCAGGACACCTTTGGCCCACCGACGTTGCTGGACTTTAAAAGAATTCATATCGACCGGGAGTTCCGAAGGAACATCCTCTTCCAGCAAGTAGACGAACTTCCACCCCAGCAATTGGGCGCGGTAACTCAGGTCGGTGTCTTCGGCCAAGGTATCGGTCTGCCATCCTCCGCTCCACTCGATAGCCGTTCGCCGCCACATGCCCGCCGTTCCGTTGAAATTAAAGAAGCCGTTGGCTCGACTCCGTGCTGCTTGCTCGACGACGAAATGGCCGTCGAGCATGATCTGCTGGAGTCGCGTCAGCAGATTGTAATCAGCGTTGATGTAGCTCCAGCGCATCTGCACCATGCCTACGCGAGGATCGGTGAAGAAATGAATCATCTTGCGCAGCGTATCCGGTCGGGGAATGAAATCAGCATCGAAGATGGCGATGAACTCGCCGGTGGCCGATTTCAATCCATGGGCCAATGCGCCCGCTTTGAAGCCACTCCGGTGATTCCGGTGAATGTACACGATATCGAATCCTTCGGCCCGATACCGCTCGACCTCGCGACGGGCGATATCCGTCGTCTCATCCACCGAATCATCGAGCACCTGAATCTGGAGCAGATGGCGCGGATAATCGAGCGAAGTCACCGCCTTCAGCAACCGCTCGACCACATACATCTCGTTGAACATGGGAAGTTGAACGGTGATCCGCGGCAACTGGTGTTCGGGGAAATACCCGAGCGGCCGCGGCCTGAGGTGGCGGTGACGAAGAAAGAGATAGACCAAGCGAAAGCGATAGGCCCCATAGATGGAGAGGAGTATGAGGATAGCGAAATAACTCCCAATGACGATCCAGTCGAACGTATCGAGCGTGTAGAGGTAGCTGAGGTTTCCCGGTTCTCCGCGACCACCCAACACCTTCTGAACAATGCCGGGGAGCGCCCCGTGAAACGTCACCGGCGCCTGCCAGATCAGAAACCACCCCACTCTCCCCATGAGCACACTCATCATCGACCTCGTCGCAACGCCCGATAATTCTATCCGTCCCTGCGAGGTTGTCAATTACCCCCTGGTGGCAACGGAGCGTCCTGGGCCGATGTCTCTTCCGTCGATTCGATCCAGACCGCTTCGTAATCAGCCGAGGGCAGTGGCGCCAGGTCCCGTTCGGTGAAACCCGGATACTGGATACGATGATGATGGAGATTGGACAACGTGTCGATGAAACTGGACTTGATGATCCTCACATCGCGCATGCGCAAGTTACACTCGTCGAGCTGACCATCGGTGACGATGGAATCGATCACTTTGTTCACCAGACGCTTGATATTCTCCACCGTCGGCTCCTTCAACGACCGCGTCGAGGCCTCGGCGCTATCGGCCATCATGACGATTGCGGCTTCGATAGATCGAGGTTTAGGTCCTGGATAGCGGAACAGGCGCTCGTCGACCGTCTCCCCCTTGGCTTCGGCCAATCGTCTGGCCTTCACGTAGAAGTAATGAAGCCGGCGCGTCCCATGATGTTGCGGAATGAGATCGATCACCGGTCTGGGGAGCCCAGCGGCCTCAGCCATGCGAATGCCTTCGGTGACATGTCGGATGATCACTTTCGCGCTCTCCTCCGGCGTCAATAATTCGTGGGGATTGAAATGACGGCGCTGGTTCTCCACATACATCTGAGGATTGGACAGCTTCCCGATATCGTGATAATAAGAGCCGATCCGCACTAACAGGGGATTGGCTCCCACCGCCTTGGCCGCGGCTTCAGCCAATGTGGCGACAATGAACGAATGCTGGTACGTTCCCGGAGCCTCGATGGCCAGGCGCTTCAGCAGCGGCAGTTCGACGTTGGAGAGCTCCAGCAGCTTCACATCAGTCGGAATATCGAACAGCGACTCCCCGAGGGGTAACATAAACGAGGCCAAGGCGGCGGCGAAGATTCCCCCCATGAAACTGAATCCCATGCTGAACAGAACGGGACCCAACACGAGCGGCTGAATGTTCACCATCATGAGCATGACCGCCATGAGCGCATTGATCCCGCCCACCATCACCCCCACATTGGTGAGAGCGCCGCGCTGCTGATAGCGACCGACTCCATAGACGGCTACGATACTGCTCACCGCCGCATAGGTCGTCAGCGCCGCATCCTCGGTGAGCAAGAGCGTGAACAGACTGGCCACCAGCCCTACGACCACAGCGATGCGCGCCTCCAGCAACAGGACAACCACCAGCGCCACGGCAGCAAAGGGGATGGCATATTGGTAAGCTTGGGGCGAGTCGATGTCGCCAAAAAAGCGAAAACCAACGATGTCCGAAAGCTCGATCCCCAATCGAATCACAGCCACCTGGAGCGTCACCGCCAGACCGACCAACAGAAAGATCTTGGTCGGCGTGAGCGAATAAATGCGCGTGCGCTTGGCGAATCGCCACAAGGCCATGAAGAAGATGAAGGAAATGGCCAGGAGGCCGGCGAATCGGCGACCACTTCGCTTGCTGGCCGTTTGGGCCCGGAGTTGATCGAGAGCCGCCTTCACCAAGGGAGTGATCGTCTGGCCGCGTTGGACGATGACCTGACGCGGAGCATATCGCTGTGTGGCCGTGATCTGGTCGGTGCGTTGCGCTCGCACCCGCTGGGTCAATTCCGCGGCATAGGTGCAATTCACCTTCACCAATGTCGCCAGGAACGTTCCGTAAGGGCGCTCATCCGGGGCGAGGCTCTTCAGGAGTTCGGCTCGAGCCTGAGAGAGCGGATACAGCGCATCCCAACTGACGAGGGGACTCTGCTCAATGCGCTCCAGACTGGGCAAGATCTGACGATCCACGACGGGAAGAATGCGCACGCGCGATGGCGCGACCGGCATTTCCGGTGGCAAGGCATCGGGTCGAATATAGTGCCCCATCATCCCCCGCAGCTTGACGGTGAGATGATCGCTCACCTCCTGACCCGATTCGCCCCGTGCCCACGCTTGAGCCAGGGCGAGGCTTATGGGAAACGATGTCTTCTCGGCCTGGAAGGCGCGCCAGAATCGACGAAACGACCGCGAGGTTGTTCCTCGCGCCGTCAACGATCGACGCCCAAAAGCGGATTCCAGAGCATCGAGAAACACGAGGCGGGTGCGCTCGAAGGTGCGGCGTAAGTGTTCCACCACCTCTTCGACCACGCTGGGATTATACAGGAAGATGGGAGGAACCTTATCGGCGATCTCCTGGCGAAGTCGTTGCGTCCGTTCCGGATCGACGACGATCAGTTCCACCGGCGTGCTGATATCCGTTCGAGCGATGTCGCCCACCTCATATTCCGGGAGGCTCCGCAGGGGAATGCGGGAGATCAACAACGCCGTCATGGTAGCAAAGAGGAACAGAGCCAGCCCCAGTCCCCCTGCCGCGCTCCGCGACAGGACGGCTCTGATCCACCGCCCTCCGCGCCGAATCAGAATACTCCCGGACAGTCTCTGATCCATGAGAAGATCCTCACACTCAGACGCTCCACTCTACAAGCGCATGGGGCGCCGGTTGTTCCCTCTCGGTGGCGAGAAACCTCTCCACCGCATCAAGAAACTCACCGAGCGTCCCCGGGTCCAGCGCACAAATGGGGATGGCTCGATGAAGACGACACAGGTTGCGCATCACTTCGGGGGGGACTTTGTCCTGCTTATTGAAGACCAGTAATTGCGGAATGTGGCTCAATCCCAACTGATCGAGCGTCCGCTGGACGGACTCCATATGGTGATCTAGATTGGGACTGCTGGCATCGACCAGATGAACGATTAAGTCCGAGTCGGCGATCTCTTCCAATGTGGCTTGAAACGCATTCACCAGATCGGGAGGCAAATCGCGAAGGAACCCGACCGTGTCACAAATGATGACTTCGCGCTCGCGCGGCAACCGGAGCCGCCGGCTACAAGGATCGAGGGTCGCGAACATACGCTCCTCGGCCAGCACCTGAGCGCGAGTGAGCGTATTGAGGAGGGTCGATTTCCCCGCGTTCGTATAGCCGACGATCGAGATGATGGGAAGCCGATATTGGCGGCGCCGAGCGCGACGCACATCGCGCTGTGTACGCAGTTGCTGAATCTGGTGCTCCAGTTGGGCGATGCGAGCACGGACCCGTCGCCGATCCACCTCCAATTTCGTCTCACCGGGTCCGCGTCCTCCAATTCCGCCGGTCAGGCGAGAGAGGCCCGTATCCCCCTCGGTCAACCGCGGCAACAGATACTTCAACTGGGCCAACTCCACTTGTATTTTCCCCTCGCGGGACTGCGCCCGTTGAGCAAAGATGTCCAGGATGAGCTGGGTGCGATCGATGACCTTGAGATCGGTCGCTTCGTTGATTGAGCGCACCTGCGCCGGAGTCAAGTTCTGATCGAAAATGATCATATCCGCACCCAATTGGAGGGCTCGAATGACCAGTTCCTCGAGCTTCCCTTTCCCCAGCAGGAACTTGGGATCGAGCTTCTTGCGCCGCTGAATGAAGGTATCGAGCACCACGACGCCGCACGAATCGGCCAATTCCCTCAACTCCTCCATCGACTCCTGGGCTTCGGCTAGACTCCCCGTCGTCACATGGACGAGAATGGCGCGATCTCGCTCATCATGGGCATAGGCGGGTTGACGATTACGAGCGAATTCCTCCTCCAGCGACTCGATGAGGGCGATGAAATCGACATTGAGCTGACTGGGATGGGCGGGCTCCAGGAAGACCCATCGGGGCGATTCCACTCTCCCGTCGCCCGAATCTCCATTGGGCTTGATGGGCATCAAGTGCGCCGATCGCACGCATCCCGGCAACCCCGACGCTGTGACATCGATAGAGACCATCAGGTCCAGGCGCAGGAGCGCCAGATCGGTGAGATCGTCCCGGGTCAACTCTTCCCCCCTGAGATGGGTGTGGACACACCGCAAGCCACGAAATCGCCCACCCGACACGCGCCCGCGCTTCAAATCGGGGAGAACGATCTGATGCGCATCACCAACAATCACATACTCAACGCGCCCTTTTCGATCGATGAGGAGGCCGATTTGGCGATGAATCTCCTTGGACAATTCGGTCAGTTGCCGGGCCACCTCGGGGGTGATGATCATATGTGGCGGGATGCGCCGCTGATAGAATTTCTGGAGCCGCCGTAATTGGCTGTGTTTCAGGCCTCGCGTATTTCCGTGAACGATTCCGATAGCCACATCCTCCTAATCCGTGATCTCCGGTGTTTATTATACCACCGAAGCATTTCTGGAGAAAAGCTTCTCACATCCACTCCTACTGATACGTCGAAGGGTATGGCCTCTCAACCGACGCTTGTTCGGTGGAGAAATCTCTCGTGCTCGACGGTTCCTCCTCTCCGGCTATGGCGAGAGCCCGATGAGACGATGAACACCAGACAGAGGCCCCTCTCTCAAGGCAACTCCATCAGATGGAATACCGCGGCTCTCGGGCGATCCTGAGGACCGCCCGGAAGGTCGATGGTTGACTGATCGGCCCTGCCGTCGTTGCCCCGGGGCCTGAGCCTCGCCTCGCTGAGGATGGAGTTCCTCCTTGACTCTTCCCTTGGCGTTTCCGGCATCCCAACTCTCAGTCGCCCCCCGGAAAATTCGCTCCCAGACTCGGGAGGTCAACTGGCATGGGGGAGGTGGAACAGCCACATCCCGCCCCACCCCATACGGGTGAACGGAACCAGGCGGGAGGCGAGTATGGGGATTTTTACTCGATGAATGGGGAAAATTCCCCAACCGGGCACCATCATCCCGGAACGTCCCAGAGCCTCATCGGATTGGAACCGGTCGACCGTTTTCGGGCTCACGCCGCCGATTCTGCCAACATTTTTGTTTTCAATAAATTAGGCGAATGAGCCAAACTCACCGGAACGACCGATGTGCTCCCATTCGATGAAGGACCTCGCTGGGTTCATGGTACGGGAATTGCAGAAGAACCGGTAGGTGTTATGAAAACTCTGAGAAAGGAGGAACGAGCATATGACCAAAAAGTGGATCCTCATCGCTGTCATCGCGGCCTTGTTCGGGGGAGTGGCGTACACCTCCTCCGAAGACTGCGCTTCATGGCTCACGGGGACGACGGATGAGAAGCTCGACACCCTGGCCTGCATTCAGCCGGGGCTGGGAACGGTGATGATCGAGTATGGCAACCGTATGGGCAACATGTACTATGCGGCCCAGGCAGGCAACTGGGGCATGGCCGCCTACCAGCTCAAGGAAGCTGTGGAAATTCAGGAAGTGGGTGAGACCACGCGTCCCAGTAAGGCCCCGTTGCTCATCAACTTCGAGGAAACGTCCTTGAAGCCGCTGGCGCAGAGCATCGTCGACCAGGATTGGGACAGCTTCCAGATGCATTTCGACGTCATGGTCAACGCCTGCAACGCCTGCCATGTGGCGACAGGTCATCGATATATTGTTTATCAATTGCCCAATCAACCTCTCGTCCCGGCCAAGCTCGACACCGGCCAGACGTTCACCAGAGAGGAGCTGGCGCAGATCCTCTCTGATCTGCTCGAATGAGCTCTATCATCTCTAGCTTCGGCGGGGGGCGGGTCGCCCGCCGGCCCGTCCCCCGCCCGATGTCGATTCTCCCCCCTCTTCGCCGCCGGTTCATCAGCAAGAAGGCCCAGAGCGTGAGATCCCGGCGCTCGCCCAGGATGTGGGATCATAGGAACGTCATCAAGGCGAGGGGGATGGACTCCCAGGGTCCTTGGTGACCTCGTCACCGACGACGCCCCCCGCGATTGCGTCCTTGCCAACCCTGGCCAAGCGCGGCGCGATTATGATATAAAACTACTTTGCGAATAAGCTGTTGGTCAGGGTAGATATGAAACCCATCATTCATCATGTTTCGCCAACCGCGGGCATTGAAAAAGGCGAGGTGATCATCTCGTGTGAGAATTTCGACACCAGCGATTTTCGCCAGTGTCGCGTGCTCTTCGGTGAGATTGAGGGGCGTATCGTCAGCGCCTCTCCGGGGCGCGTTATTGCCGCGGTCCCCAAAGTCTCTGATGCCTTCGAGCATCCGGAAACGCTCTGCCTGGAAGCTAACAGCGAGCGAAGCGATCCGGTCCGCTTCGCCGTGGGATTTCTGGTGACCGACCAGGTTCACCCGGTGACCAACCCAGCCTATGATCCAGAGAGCGGGAACATTTATGTCACCTATAGCGGGAGTCGGGGGCAGAAGGTACCTTGTTCGATCTATAGCATCTCGCCTCTGGGCGAAAAGAGCGAGTTCCTGCATGATATCATGAACGCGACGGCCATTGCGTTCGATCGCGAGGGCACGATGTTCGTCACCAGCCGATATGACGGCGCCGTCTATCGCGTTTCTCCGTTCAAGGAGGCCGAACCATTCGCCCAAGATCTGGGGGTGGCCACTGGGCTGGCTTTCGACCGACAGGGCGCCATGTACGTTGGCGATCGCACGGGCGTCATCTATCGCATCAACGAAATTGGCGAAGCCAAGCCATTCGTCGAGCTGGAACCCAGCGTCTCGGCGTATCATCTCGCTTTCGGCCCCGATGACCATCTCTACGTCACCGGACCCACAGCGTCCAGCAACGAGGTGATCTATCGGATCTCCCCTGAGGGAGTGGTCGAAGAATTCTTCACCGGCTTGGGGCGTCCCCAAGGGCTGGCATTTGACACGGATGGGAATCTCTATGTGGCGGCCAGTTGGCGAGGGCGGCGTGGCATTCTCCGCATCACTCCTGACGGCGAGGCGACCGTATTCGTCGCTGGCAAGACGTTGGTTGGACTGGCCTTTGACGAGGCGGGGAATATGATCCTGGCGACCACCGAAGGCGAGATTTACCGACTCCCCATGGGCATTCGCGGTTATCTCCTCGAATACTGGGAATAAGACGGAGGCCATCGAATCTTGGAGCGAAACATAGCCGATTTCATCTTGCTCTTCGTCGTTCTGCTCTTCTCGCTCTCTTTTCACGAAGCGTCTCATGCCTGGACGGCTCTGCGCTTCGGCGATGATACCGGTTACCTCATGGGGCGGGTGACGTTGAATCCGCTCGCCCATATCGACGTATTCGGGACGGTCTTGTTCCCGGTCATCGCCTTTGTCACTGGATGGCCGCTCATCGGATGGGCCAAACCGGTGCCGGTCAACACGGCGCGGTTAACCGATGTCAAGAAGGGGCACATTCTCATCTCGCTGGCCGGACCGGGGAGCAATCTCCTGCTGGCCATCATCTTCTTTATAGGATTCAAACTGTTCCTCATGAATCAGCCACTGGTGGGCGAACTGCTGGGAGGCTTCGCCGAGCCGGCCTTTCAGATTCTTCAATTCGGGCTCTGGGTGAATGTCGCACTGGCCGTATTCAATGTCCTGCCCATCCCGCCCCTGGATGGGCATTGGGTGCTCTATCATCTGTTGCCCTATCATGCGGCTCAGGTTTTTGACCAACTCCGTCCCTATGGATTCATCCTCCTTTACATCCTGTTGTTGACCGGAATCCTGAGTTACATTTTCTTGCCGGCCTTCTGGCTCATCAATGCGGCATTGAGGTGAACGCTATGGAACGAGTGGTGAGTGGGATGCGGCCGACGGGCAAACTTCACTTGGGCCACCTGGAGGCTGTCCTCAAGAATTGGGTCGACCTCCAACAGCAATACGAGTGCTTCTTTTTCGTCGCCGACTGGCACGCGTTGACCAGCGACTACGCCGATACGTCGGAGATTCGCTCCAACACGCTGGCCATGGTATGTGATTGGCTGGGCGCCGGACTCGATCCCCAGAGATGCACGTTATTCGTTCAGTCGCTCGTTCCTCAACATGCGGAACTCCATCTCCTGCTCTCGGCGGTGACGCCGCTTGGCTGGCTGGAGCGCGTTCCCACGTACAAAGAAGCGCGTCAGCAAATCAGGGATAAGGATCTGAATAACTACGCCTTCCTCGGTTATCCGGTCCTCCAGGCGGCGGATATCCTGATCTACAAGGGCGACTACGTTCCCGTGGGCGAAGATCAGGTTCCTCATATCGAACTGACGCGTGAAATCGCTCGCCGGTTCAACAACTTCTATGGTCCCATCTTCCCCGAACCGCAAGCTCTGCTGGCCCCAGATCCTCGCGTCGTTGGAACCGATGGTCGCCGCATGAGCAAGAGCTATCGCAATGATATCAAGATCACCGATCCCCCGGAGGTCATCTGGGAGAAGATGCGCACCATGGTCACCGATCCGGCTCGCGTTCGACGCCACGACCCGGGCAACCCCGATGTCTGCCCGGTCTTCTCGCTCCATAAGATCTACAGCCCTCAAGAGACGATCGACTACGTCAATGTCGAATGCCGCCGAGCGGGCATCGGATGCATTGATTGCAAGAAGCTGCTCTACGAACATGCCATGAAGCGGATCGCTCCCATTGCCGACAAGAGCCGAGCTTACGAGCGAAACATCGACGAGGTCCGACAGATCCTATGGGAAGGATCTCAGCGCGCCCGGCAGGAGGCCGAACGCACGATGGAACAAGTTCGCGCTGCCGTGCGCCTCGGATTGTGATATGACTGATCCTCACCGCATCATGCCCGAAGAGGATGGGGAGCCGATGGAGGCGTCGACCGGACTCTCATCGAGTCCTTATAAGGTGAAACTGGACGTTTTCGAAGGACCCCTGGATTTGCTCCTCCATTTGATCAAGAAGGAGCAGGTCAGCATCTACGACATTCCCATCGCTCGGATCACGGAACAGTACCTGGAGTACCTGCGATTGATGCACGAGATGGACATCACGATCGCCAGCGATTTTCTGGTCATGGCGGCCACATTGATTTACATCAAGACGAAGATGCTCCTCCCCCGTAGCCCACTGACCGAAGACGAGGAGGAGGACGAGGACCCGCGGCGCCCGTTGGTCGAGCGATTACTGGAATACCAGAAGTACAAAGCAGCCGCCGAAATGCTCTGGTCCAAGGCCCAGGTCGAACAGGCCGTATTCACCCGTCCCCCGTTGGATCTCCAAGAGGCTGGGACGGAGATTGCGGCTACGACTTACGACCTATTCGAAGCGTTCCGGCGAGCCATGGAGCGCCTCAAGGAGAAAATACAGCTCGAAATCGCCCGCGAAGAGGTCCCGTTGGAGGAAAAAATCGCTGACCTGCGTCAACGCCTGGAGCGGACGGATCGGTTAGACATCACCGCTCTCTTCGAAGAAGCGCGCTCCAAGCGAGAGCTCATCACCATCTTTCTGGCCGTGCTGGAGCTGGTCAAGGAATCGGTCATTCGACTGGTCCAGCGCGTCGCCTTTGGTCAAATCATCGCCATCAAGGTGAACCGTTCACCCTCGACGACGGAGAGGGCCCCATGAGTGGATCCAAGAACGACCGGGAACTCAAAGCGGCCATCGAAGCCCTGATCTTCGTCTCGGAGGAACCCATTACGGCAAACCGACTCGCCGAGATCCTGGGTGATCTCGACCCCGAGGACGTCGAGGCGCTGGCCAATGAGGTGATGGCGGAGTTCAACGCTCGTGAAGGTGGGTTGGAAATCCGTCGCATTGCTGGTGGATATCGTATGTCGACGCGCCCCCAATACCACGAAGTGCTGCGCCGCTATCTCCGAACGCGCCCGGCGGCTCGCCTGTCGCTCGCTTCGCTGGAGACGCTGGCCGTCATCGCCTATAAACAACCGATCACCCTCCCCGAAATTCAGGAAATTCGCGGAAAGAACTCCGTCTCTTCGGTGAAGACGCTGTTAGAGAAGCGGCTCATCGTCCCCAAGGGGCGCAAACCGGTGGCCGGCCGGCCGATCATGTATGGGACGTCCAAGGAATTCCTCATCCAGTTCGGTCTGAATGACCTCTCTGAACTCCCGAGCATCGAAGATTTCGAAGACTTCATCACTGAATGATGGAAGCGAGACGCTCCCGCGCTCCATGGTGCGAGGAGACACTATCGGTACAGACATGGAAGAACGGCTCCAAAAACTCATCGCTCGCGCCGGCATCACATCGCGGCGAAAGGCCGAGGAGCTCATTCTGGCCGGGGAAGTGACGGTCAACGGAAAGGTCGTCACCACCCTGGGAGCGAAGGCTGATCCCGAACGAGATCACATCAAAGTGCGAGGCAAACTCATCAACCCGTTGCTTCGCTCTCAGGAGAAAGTATATATCCTCCTCTACAAACCGAAGGGAGTGCTGTCGAGTCTCTCCGATCCCAAGAAACGCCCCCTGGTCACCGATTTTCTGCCTCGCTTGCCGGCGCGCGTCTATCCCGTGGGCCGACTCGATTTCCAATCCGAAGGCCTCATCTTGCTGACCAACGATGGCGATTTCGCCAACTTGATCACCTCGGCGAAGTATGAAATTCCCAAAACATACCACGTGAAGGTCAAGGGAATCCCCGGAGAGAAGCAACTCAACCTCCTCCGACGTGGAGTGGTCATCGAGGGGAAGCGCACCGCCCCAGCCAAAATCACCGAACTCCGGCGCACGGATTCCAACGCCTGGTATGAGGTCACCATCATCGAGGGACGTCACCATCAGATCCGAAAAATGTTCGACAAGATCGGCCACTCGGTGGTGAAGCTCAAGCGGGTGGGGATTGGTTTTCTCACGGCGAAAGGGATGAAGCCGGGAACCTATCGTCACCTCACGCCCGCCGAGGTGAAACAGTTTTTCGAATACGCCAGAACGCCCAAGAAGTGACCGACCCTCATCCACGCCTCGATGAACCTTCCCGCACCCGGAACAGCGGTTGTCCAGCTTTAATCTCAACGCCGTCTTCGACGCAGATCTCTACGATCTCCGCCTCTCCGGGCAACTCCGGTCCACCGTATTGGATGGGGTTGAAGCACTTCATCACTTCCACCAGCCCGAGCGTCTGCCCCTGAACCACGCGATCGCCCACATCGACATACGGCGGGGCATCAGGACGAGGTCTGCGATAAAATACGCCATCGGTCGGGGAAACCACGGCATAGGTCTCCCCCGCAGCATCCTCCCGCGCCACCTCAGTCTCCCGGCGTTCCTCCTCGGGAATCCCCCATCCTCGCCGAGCGAGATGAAACAACACCTGCCCATATTCGACGGGCGTGACCTTATCGTCGACGGCCACCTTCTCCACGCGCCCCCCCACATGGGGGGGGAGCACCAATTCATACTGTCGGTTCAGAATGGCGAGACGCCCGACACGGCTGCCTCCGGTGAGGATCGATCCCGGCTCGGGATGGTGGCTGTACATCCCCACGGCCGGCGATCTCACAAGGAAACGCTCATCCTGAGAAGCTTTCTCCACATTCACTGAGAGTGTCCGTTGTCCCATCGCGCATGAGAGTGGGAGCACATTCCCCGTTTCCCCTCCCTCGGCATCTTTCACGGCCAAAACTGCATGGCGCGTGGTTTCGCTCGCTCTAGGAGGTCAATACCTTCACATCGTGCATCGACCAAATACGGGGATTCTTGACCCGCCGGTAGCCGATGCTCTGATAGCACATTTCGACGATCGTTTCCAGATACTCCCTCAGTTCACTCATGGCCACGACCTCATCGGTGGCTTGTCGTCGCGCCGTCAGAATGGGATCCATCTCGGCATTGATGCGCGCTTCGACGGCTTCCATCCCGCGCTTGATCTCTTCATATTCCTCCGGTGTTGCGGCGACGATATTGAAATTATCATCCAACCGCGTGTGATATGTGCCAATAGCCAGCGTCCGCCCCTCCATGACGGCCAGGCGCGTGATGGGCGTGGACAACTGTAAGACGGGATCATACGGCAATCCCGCCTCAGCGTAGTACCCCGCTCCTGAGGCCTTGCGCAGGAGGACAGTGATCATGGGCGTTGTGTTCGTCGAGTTCGTGTAGATGAGATTCGAACCATATCCCAGTAATCCCTGCTTCTCGGCCTCCGGTCCAATGTCGAATCCCGAAATATCCTGGAGCCAGATGATGGGTAATCCATCGTCATTGCAGGCGCGCGAGAAGGCGGAAATCTTGGCGATCCCTTCTTTATAGAGAATCCCTCCCGGGCGCTTCACCTGTCGCCGGGTGGGATGTTCGATGAGGAACTGATTATTGGCGATGATGCCGACATACAATCCGCTGATCCGACCCACGCCGCAGATCATCTCCTCTCCTCGCTCGGGCAAGATCTCCCAGAAGAGACTGGAATCCACCAATCGAGCGATGACCTGACGCATATCGTAGGCCATGCGATAGTCAACCGGAAAGAGACCATCCAGCTCAGAGGGATGATACCGGGGTGGAGCCGCCTCGGCACCGTAGCGATAATAGGGGACGGCGCTGGTCGGCAGCCGGGCCACTTCTCGGCGAATCATGTGAAGGAGAGACTCATCATCGGGAACGCGATAGTCGGCACAGTTGGAGATATGAACGTGGACGTCCGGTCCGCCGATGCTCAACGAGGTAATTTTTTGCGACTTCCCTCCTTTGACCAAGGCGGCGCCAGCGATGACCATGTATGCCTGCTCGGTCATGTAGACGACGTCGCTGATGATGGGCATATAGCCGCCCCCAGCAATGGAATCGCCAAACACGCCGGCGATTTGTGGGACCTGATGAGCGCTGAGTAAGCTGTTATACTTGAAAATATGCCCCGCCCCGGTCTTTCCCGGAAAGCTCCGGAGCTGCTCGGGCAAATACAATCCGCTACAATCGACCAAATAGATGACCGGGATGCGCAAGCGAAGCGCGATCTCCTGTGCCCGCTGAATCTTTTCCGGCGTCCGCGGCCACCATGCTCCCGAGGCCACGGTATTATCGTTGGCGATCACAATGACGTGTCTCCCCTCGACCCGAATGAACGCCGTGATGACGCCAGCTCCTGGCGATGTGCGCCTCTCCGGGCCGAACGTCAGTCCATAGTTCACGAACGTGCCGATGGGGAAGACGGGCGTGCCCGGGTCCTTCAATCGCTCGATGCGCTCCCAGGTGGTGAGTTTTCCTTTTCGATGGACGCGCTCAACGTACTCGGGTCCCCAGCCGGCGCGGACCTCCTCTCGTTTGACTCGCAACTCATCGTTCAGCCGCTGCATGTGATGAAGGTTCTCCTGATATTGCTCCGGCGAGAGGAATCGATTCACCGGCGAGCCGATGGGTTCGAGAATGACTTTGGCCATGGGTTCCCCTCCCGTCCTCCTACGCTCCCTCCGAAACGGGTCCTTCCGAAGAGGTCATCGCTGGTTCCATCGCTAACAGGCGATCAAGGAAGGTGATGTCATAATTCCCCGCAATGAACTCGTCGGACGCCATGATGCGCTGATGGAGAGGAATCGTCGTCCGGATGCCCTCGAGGCGAAACTGGGTCAGCGCCTCGGTCATCGCCGTGATAGCCGCTGGCCGCGTTGGGGCGTGCACGATGAGTTTCCCGATCATGGAGTCGTAAAACGGCGGGATCGTGTATCCTTCTTCAACGTGCGTATCCAGACGCACCTCCCCCAGCGGGCTCCCGCTCGGAGGGACAAAAGTGGTGATACGTCCAGGATCGGGCCGAAAATCATGATCGGGATCCTCGGCATTGATGCGACACTCGATGGCATGTCCGTGCCAGGTGACGTCCTCCTGACAGAGATCGAGTCGATGATGAGCAGCAATGCGAATCTGTTCCTTCACCAGGTCGATGCCGGTGACCATCTCGGTCACCGGGTGTTCCACCTGAAGGCGCGTATTCATCTCCATGAAATAGAGGCGACCCTCCGGATCGCGCAAGAATTCCACCGTGCCCGCATTGCGATATCCGATGGCCCTCATGGCCCGAACGACCTGCTCACCGAGGCGCGAACGAACGACGGCATCGATGACCGGCGAAGGGGATTCCTCGACCAGTTTCTGATGATTCCGCTGAATGGAACACTCGCGCTCGCCCAGATGAATGACCTGATCGTAGGCATCAGCCAGCACCTGAAACTCAATGTGGCGGCCACCTTGGATGACTTTCTCCAGATAGAGTCCAGGATGTCCAAAGGCCTTCTCGGCCTCCAGTGTCGCTTCAACGAACGACCGTCGCAGCTCGTCCTCGTCGCGGCACAGGCGCATGCCCTTTCCACCGCCGCCGGCCGTGGCCTTCAGCAATACGGGATAGCCAACGTCCCGAGCGACGGTGGCGGCCTCTTCCACATCGGCTAACAGCGCCTCTGATCCCGGAATCGTCTCTAATCCCGCCGCTCGCATCGTCCGCTTGGCCGTCAGTTTGTCTCCCATCAATCGGATGATGTGCGGCGGAGGACCAATGAAGGTGATCTTTTGTTGCCAACATCGCTCGGCGAACAAGGCATTCTCGGCCAGAAATCCATACCCCGGGTGGAGGGCCTGACACTCATACTGTTCCGCCGCCTGCAAGATGGCATCCATGTTGAGGTAGCTCTCCTCGCTCCGGGCCGGACCGATGCAAACGATGCGGTCGGCCTGCTTCAGATGGGGCGAATGGCGGTCGGCCTCCGAATAGATAGCCACCGTTTCGATGCCCAGCTCGCGGCAGGCGCGAATGATGCGCAACGCGATTTCTCCTCGATTAGCTATGAGAACTCTTCGGAACATGCTCCCCCCGGATTGAACATATCGACTCGATCACCATCGCCGGCTCTCCGAGGCCTGAGAATTCAGATTCTATCAGACCGGTCACCGCGCCTGTCAATGGAGCGCACCGGATGAAGAGGGCGGGAACACCGATTGTCTCTTCACCTCTCTTCGCCTACAATGTGCTCTGGGGGAAACCGATGGCGAGAAAGGGATCACCACCGGACATATTCAAGAAAGCCGGGATGGCCATGGCGCTGGGGACGCTGTTCCTCTCCTATATTCTGGCCGGTGGACTCATCGGGTACTATCTGGACAAATGGTTGGGGACGACACCCTGGATGTTCTTCGTGTTCTTCTTCATCGGTACCGGAGGCGCCATCTACAACGTCTTCAAGATGGCCGCGCGATTGAAGTAGCCGCCCGATCGGACGTCCCCGCGAGGGAGCACTCATCTCACGCCAGCGCGGGCATCGTTTGTCTCGGCTCGCCCGGTGAGTTGCTTCACGGCCTCGACAATGGCGCGCGCATTGATTCCGCAGGCGTCGAGCAACTCCTCCGGTTTGCCCGATCGGGGAAGCTGACGCACGGCCAATTTGTGGACGCGCACGCCGTTCGATCCCACCGCATCCAACACGGCATCGCCGAGGCCACCTTCGAGATAGTGATCTTCGATGGTGATGATCTGGTTGTTCGTCTCCGAGGCCGCCTTCAAGAGCGTCTGTCGATCGACCGGCTTGACCGAATAGAGATCGATGACGCGCACAGCGATGCCCTCTTGCTGGAGCGCCTGATAGGCTTTCAAGGCCTCGTGCACCGTGATCCCCGCTCCCACCAGAGTGACCTCATCTTCGGGGCTTGAGCGCAACACCTTGCACCCGCCAACGGCAAACGATTCATCGTTGGGATAGATGACCGGCGTCTTGGGGCGGGTGGTACGGATATAGACGATCCCTTGATGGTTGGCCGCCAGCTCGACCATTCGCTCGGCCGAGACGGCATCAGAGGGATAGAGGACGACCGAGTCGGGCACGGCGCGCATCATCGCCAGATCCTCCAGCCCCATTTGCGAGGGACCATCCTGACCAATGGAGACGCCAGCATGCGAGCCGCACAATTTGATATTGGCTCGAGAGATCCCCGCCATGCGGATGTGATCGAATGCCCGGGTCAGGAAGCAGGCGAACGTGGAAGCGAAGGGGATCTTCCCGCGCGCTTGAAGACCCACGGCCATTCCCACCATATTCTGTTCGGCGATGAAACTCTCGAAGAAGCGATCGGGGAAATCGGCCAGAAACTCCTGCGCGTATGTTGAATTCTTGGTATCCCCATCCAGGGCGACCACCCGTGGATTCACGCGGCCCAGCTTGGCCAGGGCGCGCCCATATGCCTGGCGCGTCGCCACCGATTCTCCTTGTCGATATTGCGGTGGAGGCATGGACGCGGCGCTCCCGGTCGAGCGCGAGGGAGCGCGCGCCGCGGGATCATCGACCGCCGGCGCGCGAACCGGGAGTTGAGGGCCGTCGCCATCCACAGCCAATTCCTGCAAGGCTCGCTCTAACATCTCGCCGCGAGGAATGGGCTTCCCGTGCCATCCGTTTTGATCCTCCACCGCGGTGATGCCCTTCCCTTTGATCGTTCTGGCGAGAATGACGACCGGCCGTTCCCGAACCCGCTGGGCGGCGTCGAACGCCGAGAGAATCTGTTCGATATCGTGACCATCGATGTTGATCACATGCCAGCCAAACGCGCCGAACCGTCGCTCATAGGAAGCCGTGTCGTGCCCATACATCGTCGGCTGGCTCTGTCCCAGCCGGTTAATATCCACGATCCCGATCAAATTATCCAGCCGATAATAGGCGGCCAGCGCCGCCGCTTCCCAGACGGCGCCTTCGGCCGTCTCTCCATCGCCCATGAGCACGTAGACCTTGTAATCGAGCCCATCGAGGCGACCAGCCAATGCCATACCCACACCAATCGAGAGCCCCTGTCCCAGCGAGCCGGTGGCCACCTCGGCCCAAGGGAAGCGGGGCGTAGGGTGACCCTCCAGGTCGCTATCGAACTGCCGCAACGTCATCAAATGATCAGTCGAGAAGGCCCCCGCCTCCGCCCAGGCGGCGTAGAGGATGGGGGCCGCATGTCCTTTGGACAGCACAAATCGATCGTTGTAGGGATTAGATGGATTTTTCACATCATACCGCAGGACATGAAAGAAGAGCACGGCCATCACATCAGCGGCCGAGAGACAGGTGGTCGGATGACCCGATCCCGCCTCGCTCGTCATGAGCACCGAGTGCCGCCGGAGCTTCGTGGCCATTTGTTTCAATCTCTCCACTAACCTATGATCATCTCGTCGATCCTGAATCATCGCACTGCCTCCTTCTCCGTACCTCATCCTCCCCCGTTCAGGTTGGACTCCCTGCCCGATCGCCGCTCCGGGCATCGCTCAACAGCAAGCGCCTGAGCACCGCAATGGGCGGCTGCCCGTGGCCGAGGAGTTCGTCATGAAACGCCTTGAGAGAAAAGCGCGAGCCCCACGCCCGCTCGACGTCGCGCCGCAGGTCCTGGATCTGCCACTTTCCCCACGCATAGACGAGCACCAGAGGATCGGTCGTATACCGCTTCACCTCGCGAAGGGCATTGGCGCGCTCCTGATAGCACTCGCGCATGAGGACGTCGACGGCCGCCTCCAGAGGAAGGTCTTCCGTATGCATCCGAGTGGCAACCAGCAGTCGGCCGATTCTCCACAGCGCTTCGTGCCGTTGAACGAGTTGCAGTCGAGGATCATGTTGCCCGAAGCCTTCATCCAGCATGAGCTGCTCAGCATAGTGAGCCCACCCTTCGACGAACGACCAGGCCGCGAAGATGCGCCGCACTCGCGATGGCGTGCGCCGGCAATGAGCGCACTGCACATAATGTCCCGGATAGGCTTCATGAAAGATGGTGATGATCTGCGACGCGCGGTGGTGTTGGCGCAGGTACTGATCTCGCTCCGCCGTCGACCAACTCGGCTCCACTGGCGTCACGTAGAAGTACGTCGGCAACGGGACGCGCTCGAACGGGCCCGGTGGATCTAACGCGGCGAACAGCAGACTGCGCAGGAATGGTGGCGTCTCCACCACCCGAAGCTCCCCTTCGGGAACGGTCACCAGTTGACGCTCGATGACGAACTGTCGGGCCGTGTCCAGTCGCCGTTGGTAGGAACTGACCAGCTCATCCGGCGAGGGGTACTCCCTGGACAACATTTCGATGACCTCGGCGATCGAGCGCCCGGGCTCGATCTGCTGAGCCAGTTGCTGCATCTCCCGTTGCGTACGACGGAGTTCACGCTCCCCCCGCTCCAGGATATCCGTCAGCGGCGTGGTGACAGCCTCCTCATACTGAAGTTTCTTCCGAAAGAGGTCCTCGCCGAGAGCATAATCGCCGGTGGCCGCCTCCAGCAATTCCCCCCGGAGAAAGGCGATCATCTCATCGAGGGCCGCGACGACATGCTCGTTGTGAGCGCGCACCTGCTGACCGAGAGCCATCCCATCGACGCGCTCGGCCACCTGAGGAACGATCGTGCGAAAGAAGTCCCGCGCTCCCCGGAACTCTTCTATGGCAATCTCGACCCATACGCGAGGCACGCCACCGGGCGTTCGAAGCGCGGCGCGGAGATTCTCGCGGCCCGCTTGGAGCAAGGCCGGAATGCGGCGCGCCCGCTCCACCACCGCGCGCAGTCGATCCTCTAGAGGCGCATAGTCTCGAATCAGCAAGCTATGGATCGCGCCGCTGGCCAGCCAGTTGTAATATCCAGGATGCCGCTGCCAGAATCGAATCTCCTCCAACTCCAGAAGTTCAGCAGCGATGGCCGACTGCACCAGGCGCAGATCGATTTGCTGGGAAGGAGTGAGATCAGCGGGTTCAAGGTGCTGCTGGAACTGCTGTCGAAAGGCTTTCAGACGAGCGATCTCATCCTCGATCGCCTCGGGCCGGCGCTCTTCGAGCAGAGTGTCGTATTGGTGCAATCCCAACTCCGTGGCCACCGTGGGACGAAAACGAAAATATCCCTCCAGGAAGCGATCCAGAAGCTGCTCAAACCGGTGGCTGGACGCTGAATTCCGACCCATCTCTAGTAGGGCTTGACCATACCATGTGAAGGGTGAAAAGACAAGGCCCTCGGGTCGGGGTGGTGCGCCGGTCGAAGGTTGGGGTTCCAAAAGGATGCCATGGAAGAGCCTGAGACACACCGAACGAGCCTTCGTCTCCACGAGCCCGGGACACCGTTATCCGAAAGCGGGCAAGCTCCACCAGCCTTTGACGAGCACAGCCGGAGAGAGGGAGCGGACGGGACAGGGGCGTCCGGTCCATCCTTACGTTTGGCCCGGAGACGTGCTAACATGAGTGTCCCGACAAGAGTGAGTCGTATGGTCCAGAGACCCAAATCATCCGAGGCACTGACGAGCACTGACCGCATCCTGGACTGGGGGCGAGAGGTTGTTCGCCTGGAAGCGGAAACGCTCCTTCAGGTCGAGAAGCGCCTGGATGAGCGGTTCATCGCGGCCGTCGAGCAGATACTGGCCTGTCGGGGCCACGTCGTGACCACAGGCATGGGCAAAGCGGGCCTCATCGCCCAGAAAGTGGCCGCGACGTTCGCCTCCACGGGGACGCCCAGCCTGTTCGTCCATCCGGCCGAGGCCATGCACGGCGACCTGGGCATGATTTCCCCCGGCGATGTGGCGCTCCTTTTCTCTCGTTCGGGCGAGAGCGAAGAACTGGTGCGCCTCATCCCTCACTTACGAAACCGCCAGGTGGTTCGGATTGCCGTGACGGGAAGGAGCGATTCTAGCCTGGCCAAAGGATGCGACCTGGTGGTGGAAATCGGTCTCGTCGAAGAAGCGTGCCCGCTCCGACTCGCCCCTTCCAGCTCAACGACAGCGTTATTGGCCGTGGGTGATGCTCTCGCTCTGAGCGTTCTGAAAGCGCGCGGATTCACTCCCGAGGAGTATGGGCGACTCCATCCGGCGGGCTCCATCGGCCGCCAGTTGAGTCGAGTGGAGGACCTCATGCGAACGGGCGAGCGCTGTCCCTGTGTTCCTCCGTCGACGCCCATTCGCGATGTGGTCGCGGCGCTCAGTCGAGCGCGTGGCGGGCTGGCCTGCGTGGTGGATGAGGAAGGACGCTTACTGGGTGTGTTCACCGATGGTGACTTTCGCCGCCATTGGGCCCACGATCCGTACATTGGCGAACGTCCGGTGGGCCGACTCATGACGCGTCCTGGATTGTCCATCGCCCGGGGAACGCTGGTGCGCGACGCTACCGCCCTCATGGCCGAACGCCATGTGAATGCTCTGCCCGTACTTGACGAGGCCGGCCGGGTTATCGGCCTGGTCGACATTCAAGACCTGGTCTGAATGGGGCGTGAAGTCTCTGTGTGGGCCTCCCGAATGACCGATCTCGCCGCTCACCATCGGTTTGACATCTCCCTGCCATCCCTTATAATAGGTGGCTGAGGAACGGTCCCGAGAGGAGTTCAGTTTGTGATAAGGAGGGTAGCTCTATGGCAGTGAAAGTCGGCATTAACGGGTTCGGTCGCATCGGTCGAATGGTCTTCCGCGCTTCACTGGGTGATCCCGATATTCGGTTCGTCGCCGTCAACGATATTACCGATCCTCGAACCCTCGCTCACTTGCTCAAGTACGATTCCAACATGGGCACGCTCGACGCCGAGGTGGGATATGGTGAGGATTGCCTCTCGGTCGACGGCGAGAGCGTGAAAGTGTTCAAAGAGAGAGATCCCGCCCAGATCGATTGGGAATCGGTCGGAGCCGAGATCGTCGTCGAATCCACTGGCTTGTTTCGAGACCGGGAGAATGCCGAGAAGCACCTCCGGGGATCGGTCAAGAAAGTGATCATCACGGCGCCCGCCAAGGAAGAAGACATCACCATTGTTCTGGGCGTGAATGAACAGAAGTACGATCCCCGAAATCATCACATCATCTCCAACGCTTCCTGTACGACGAACTGTCTGGCCCCTGTGGTCAAAGTGCTGAATGATCGCTTTGGCATTGTTCACGGTTTGATGAACACGGTTCACTCTTACACGAACGATCAGCGCATTCTGGATCTCCCTCATAAGGATCTCCGTCGCGCGCGGGCCGCCGCCGTCTCCATCATTCCCACGACCACGGGCGCAGCCAAGGCCATCGGACTGGTCGTCCCCGAGCTGAAAGGGAAATTGGACGGCATCGCCCTGCGCGTGCCCACGCCCAACGTCTCCATCATTGATCTGGTCGCCGAACTTCGGAGAGATGTCACCGTCGAAGAAGTGAATGCCGCGCTGAAGGAGGCGGCCGAAAACGAGCTCAAAGGCATCCTGCAATATACCGAAGAAGAACTCGTCTCCATCGACTATCGCGGCAATCCGCACTCTTCGATCGTGGACGCTGGATTCACCCGCGTCACTGATGGTCGATGTGTCAAAGTTCTCGCCTGGTACGACAATGAGTGGGGATACAGTTGTCGTGTGCGCGATCTCATCAAGTATGTGGCCAGCAAGGGATTGTGATCCGGAGCATCGAGCAGTGACGATCGCCATCCATCGACGGACCGATTCGCCCGGTCTGTTGATGGTTCATCACGTCTGTGAGGATCATCATGCGAAAGCTCTCCATTCAAGACCTTGATCTCCCAGAGCAACGCGTGTTCATGCGCGTCGATTTCAACGTCCCCATCAAGGACGGACGGGTCACTGATGCCACGCGCATCGAAGCCGCCCTACCCACAATCCGCTATGCTCTGGAGCGCCACGCGAAAGTGATCCTGGCCTCACACCTGGGTCGTCCCAAAGGCCAGCGACGATCGGAACTCTCGCTGGCCCCGGTGGCCGAGACACTCTCGGCGTTGCTCGGCCAGAGCGTGCTGTTCATGCCCGATTGTGTGGGCGATGATGTGAAGGCGGCGGTCCAGGCGCTCAGCGGAGGAGAGGTCGCGCTGCTCGAAAATTTACGCTTCCACCCCGGCGAGGAGAAAAATGACGAAGCGTTCTCGCGGCGACTCGCCGAACTGGCCCCTCTCTACGTCAACGATGCCTTTGGCACAGCCCATCGGGCGCATGCCTCGACGGTGGGGATCACCCGCTTCGTCCGTCAGGCTGCCGCTGGCTTGCTCATGCAACGGGAACTGGAGTATCTCTCCCGAGCCCTGAATCCGGATCACCCCTACGTCCTCATTCTCGGTGGCGCCAAAGTCTCGGACAAGATACCGGTGATCCAAAACTTGCTCAAGCTGGCCGATGCCATCCTGATCGGCGGCGCGATGGCGTATACGTTCCTCAAGGCTCAGGGTCACGATGTGGGCGCCTCCTTGGTCGAAGATGATCAACTGGATCTGGCGCGGCGATTACTGACCGAAGCCCAGGAAGGCGGCGTACACCTGGAACTCCCCGTCGATCACGTGATCGCCAGACTGGAGGATGAGGCGAGCCCGGTGCAGGTGGTCACCGGGAACATCCCGGCGGGATTCGCCGGCGTGGATATTGGTCCGCAGACCATCGATCGTTACCGGTCTCGGATCGCATCGGCGCGGTTGGTGGTCTGGAACGGCCCCATGGGCATCTTCGAGAGGCCGCCTTTCGACCGGGGCACCGTGGCCATCGCTCGAGCGGTCGCTGATTGCCCCGGCATCACCATCATCGGCGGAGGCGATTCCGTGGCCGCCGTCCGTCAAGCGGGCGTGGCCGATCGTCTCACTCACGTATCTACCGGAGGGGGAGCCACACTGGAGTTCCTCGCCGGAGTCGAATTGCCTGGAGTCGCTGCCCTCACCGATAAAAGGTGAACGGGTGCCCGCCCGTCGCGACACTCGGTCACCCGCACGGGCCTCCGGGACGGAAGACCTCGGACATCACACGACGAACCAAATCGAGGAAGGACAGCACGTACAGAACGATGAGAAAACCGGTCATTGCGGGAAACTGGAAGATGCATAAACTGGTCGGCGAGGCGCTGGACACCGTGTTGACCCTGAAGCCCCTGGTGGCCAACGTCACCCATTGTGAGATCATCGTCGCTCCGCCATTCACCGCGTTGAAACTGGTGGCCGATCGTCTGGAAAGTTCGAACATCCAGGTGGCCGCCCAGGATGTGTGCGAAGTATCCGAGTTCGGAGCGCGCACTGGCGAAGTGAATGCGGCTATGCTCCGCGACGTCGGTTGCCGCTACGTGATCATTGGTCACTCGGAGCGGCGCCAATACTATGGGGAGACCAACGAGCGGATCAATCAAAAAATTATGGCAGCGCTCGACGGCCAGCTCACGCCGATTGTCTGCGTGGGCGAAACGCTCCAGGAGCGGGAAGCCGGGCGAGAACACGCCGTCGTCCAAACCCAGCTCTGGGAGGGGCTGAGCCGCTTGACAGTCGATACCCTGCCTCGTATTATAATTGCTTATGAGCCGGTGTGGGCGATTGGAACGGGAAAGACGGCAACGCCGGAGGTGGCACAGGCCATGCACGCGTTCATACGACGGATCTTAGCCGAGCAGTTCAGCCCATCAGTGGCGGAGCGCGTGCGAATCCTTTACGGAGGGAGCGTGAAGCCGGACAACATCAAACAGCTCATGCGAGAGGCAGATATCGATGGGGCCCTGGTCGGCGGAGCCAGTCTGAAAGCAGAGAGTTTCGCCCAAATTGTGCATTATAACCGGTGAGTCACGTTATGTGGTGGACTTACATCTTACTCGGTCTTTACATTCTGAGCTGCATCATCCTGGTCACCGCCGTTTTGCTCCAGCCGGGGAAAGCCGATGCCGCGGCGTTATTTGGTGGCGGCGCGAGCCAGGCAGCATTTGGCCCGCGCGGGGCCCAGAACGTGCTCGGTTGGACGACCTGGGTGGCGGCGGGCGTCATGGTCCTGCTGGCACTGGTGTTCTCCATTCCAGGCGTACTCGGCGAGCGCTCGGTCCTTCAAGGAGCGGAGGCGCCGGCTGCTGTGGAACAACCGGTTCCATCCCAGGAGTCAGCATCGACTCCTCCCGCCTCCACACAACCGGCCAAAGGAACCTCACCGACCGAAGCCGAAGGTCAGCCCACCGAGCCACGATGAAGGGTTTCAACATCTCTCAAGCTGAGTGTGCCGAAGTGGCGGAACTGGCAGACGCGCACGTTTGAGGGGCGTGTGGGGCAACCCGTGGGGGTTCGAATCCCCCCTTCGGCACCAACTTTCTCTCCACCCATCGTCGCTGAGCCTCCGCGATGTCGAACCGTTCGAACGCCCTCTTCAGTATCCCCCTTCTCCTCATGAATGGGGTGAGAGCATTCGTTCCATCTGATACCCACTTTCGCGCAGAATGATCACTGAGAGCGCAAGCAATGTGACAGAGAGAAATGCTCTGGCCTTCGCCCATACGATGACTCATTACAGTGGTCGTCCCCGACCTCATGTTCTGCGCACTCGTCCCCGTGGGAGTCTTCATCGCCGTCACCTCGTCGGCCGAAGGCTGACTCCAGGTGCGCTCCCACTGGTGAACGAGAGCTCCCCTGCTGGATACTCGATGAGCGAAAATTCTCCTTGTCACACATGTCTTGATATGCTAAGTTATCAGTGTATTGCTTCTTCCCGGCGATGAATCCTGAACGGGCATCGTGACGGGAACGGCAATATAAGGGGCGAAATAAGAACCAGAATGGTCCCCTTCTCAATGGGAGGGTTGTCTCGAATTTTTCGAATACAGGCCAAGGAGTTCACGCGCGAAGGGCGAGAACCGAGGAACTGAACGCATATGGGATCTCGCACGAGCGGCTTGCGCGGGCTCGCCGAGAGAGCGGATTGGGCGAGTTCAATGAGTGGGCTGGTGGGGCAAGGTGTGTATCTCTCCCTGGCGATCAATCATCGTGAAATAGACGGACGTTGCCTGTGAGTATCATTCTGGTGATATCTATTTCGATTCGCCTGGTGGCCTTAGTCTGGTCTTTCGTCCTCTGGCGGCGGGTGCGGGACTGGCGAATGGGGTTCCTGTCGTTCATGCTCGGATTGATGGCGCTGCGCCAGACGCTGACGTGGCTGGGAATGACCTCTGCTCAAGAGGGCTGGCGGGTGCATCCGGTGACCGAGCTTCCTGGCCTCGCGGTGAGCATCCTGGCCTGTCTGGCGATTGTGTTTCTGCATCGCATGTTGACCGAACGCCAACGAACCGAAGAGGCGCTGGCCGCCGAGAAAGAACGCCTCGCCGTCACCCTCCGATCCATCGCTGACGGCGTCATCACCACCGATACGCGAGGGCACATTGTCCTGATGAATCGAGTGGCCGAAGAACTCACCGGTTGGCCTCAGAGTGAAGCGCGCGGCAAGCCGCTGGCGGAGATCATTCATATCCTCGATGAACGAACGCGCCAGCGGCGACCGGATCCAGGAGAAGAGGTGCTCCGATCCGGCCAGGCCAACAGTTCAAGCTCCAGGACGGTCCTCGTCGCTCGCGACGGCCGGGAGCGGCTCATCAGTGAGAGCCGTGCGCCCATTCGCGACAAAGACGGGAGAATTCGAGGCGCCGTGCTCGTCTTCCACGATGTGACGGAAAAGCAAAAACTCGAAGATGAACTCCTCAAGGTAGAGAGGTTGGAGTCTCTAGGGGCATTGGCTGGTGGTCTCGCTCACGATTTCAACAATATTCTCATGGCCATCCTCGGCAATCTCTCGCTGGCCCGGTTATATGCCTCACCTGGAGACCGGATCCACGAGCGGCTGGAAGCGGCTGAAAAAGCGGCGTTACGAGCCAGAAATCTCACCGAGCGACTGCTCACCTTCGCTCAAGGTGGAGCTCCGATCCGCTCCATGGCCTCGATCACCGCACTCATCAAGGAGTCGGTGGAATTCGCCCTCACCGGGTCGAACGTGCGATGCGAGTTCTCGCTTCCTGAGAATCTCTGGCCCGTGGAGGTCGACCACGGACAGATCGGCCAGGCGATCCAAAACCTCATCATCAATGCCGACCAGGCGATGCCCGACGGCGGCGTCATCCGCGTGAGGGCGGAGAATGCGATCGTGACGGATCAGATGCCCCTCCCACTGGCGCCGGGGAAATATGTTAAGGTCACCATCGCCGATCAAGGGACGGGCATTCCCCGAGAGCACCTGGGGAAGATCTTCGATCCCTATTTCACCACCAAGCCCGAAGGCAGCGGCTTGGGATTGACCACGACGTATTCCATCATCAGGCGACATGGCGGACATATTGCCGTCGATTCTCAGGTGGGCCGCGGGACCATCGTCACATTCTATTTACCCGCTTCAGAGAAAGAATGGCCCGCGAAAAGACCTTCGGAAGAGCTAGGGGAAGGGCGAGGCAAGATCCTGTTCATGGACGACGAGGAAGTGATCCGGGATGTAGCTGGCCACATGCTCACCATACTCGGTTATGAGGTCGTCTCGGCCAAGGATGGCGCCGAAGCCGTTCAACTCTATCAGAAAGCTTATGAGGCGGGAGAGCCGTTCGACGCGGTCATCATGGACTTGACCGTTCCTGGTGGGATGGGCGGCCGAGAGGCGATCAAGAGGCTTCTGGAGGTCGATCCTCATGTCAAGGCCATCGTCTCCAGTGGCTACTTTCAGGATCCGGTCATGGCAGAATACCGGAGGTATGGATTCCGAGCTGTGATCACCAAACCATACAGAATCGAAGATCTCGATCGCATCATACGCCAGGTGCTCAGCGAACGGGTTCGACGAGCCAACGATGATGTAGCCTGACCCTCGATCAAAGCAGAGGATAGAGAATGTCGCGCCGCCTATCGAATGCCAAACAACGATAGAAAGAATTCCGTCCGCTGAGCGAACGTGAGTCGCGGCGGATCGACATTCCAAATATGAATGAGCGCATAGAACACCCACACCCCAGCGATGCGTTTGATGCGAAGGCACATCGCCCATGGACCATCCTGCGGCCAGGTCCGACCACGACGCTTCCGCTCACGAAGTAAAGAGACATAAATGCCCAGGGCGAGCAGCAACGAATAAAAAATCCGCGGACACAACAACGACCACGCTCCAGTCAATCCCGCGGCGGCGAGATGCCCAATATCGCGCAGCACGTGATAATAGATATTACCCGCGAATGCCGCGGCCATCGTCGCCGCGAATAATCGAAGTCCGGGTCGCGTCTTGAAGTACGACGCATAAGCTGGAAAGAAGAAGAATTCGACCAGGAGCTCTTTGAAGTAGTAATAGAACCGATTCCAGAATTCCACCACCGACTGTGACAACAACGGTTTATACGTATTGCGGAAAACATGGAATCCGAGCAACCGCAAACAGCCGATGATGACATGTCCAGTGATGGCCAGCTTCAGCGTTCGCGTGATCAACTCGACGAACACGCTCGCCCACGCCCATATCGGCGACGGATGGAACGTCGTCTCCCCACCGATTAACGCGCTCAATCGAGGGAGGTCCAGATGATACCCGGAGAGGGCGGGAGGCATGCCATCGACCGGGAGGCCATGCACGAATCCGTTGATCATCCACAAAGCCCCTTGCCAGAACCAGGCCAGGATGAGGAGCTTCAGGCCCGCCAATTGAGCGCGAGCGCGATCGGCCATCGTCGCCGCCATGGTTTGCTGAAGGTAATCGTAGCCCTTTCCATAAGGAACGTGTGTGCCCCCATAGGCGGGCCAAAGATAAAAGAAGTGTTCTCGAAAGCGACTGTCTGCCGCTCGACGGCGCTGACCAGCCAGGAGCATATATCCGCAGCGCCAGGCGAGAAAAGGAAAACAGGTCGCCGCCAACCAGACGCCGGTGGCCATGGGATGACCATGGCGGGGGATGGCCAACAGCCCGACAAGGACTATCCAGATGATCGCATGGAGAACGAAGAGAGGATGCCGTTGCACCAGGCGCGGAAGCTGCCCGTATGATCGGGCCGCTCGATAACAGGCATAGAGCCCCCCTCCCACCAGGACCATAGCCAGCAGGAGGGCGGGCCACCCGTCGGACGCCCAGCCAGGATCGAGGCGTTGCCTCTCGGCCACCGCCCGGTAGAACACATACACGCCGCCGAGCGAGAGGATCAGATGTCGGTGCGCCGGAAAGCCAATGACCAGCGCCAACAGCGGAGAGATGAGCGCGGCGGCGGCCCGATCGTAGAAAAAGAGGAGCAGCGTGGCCGCCGACCAGACAGCGGCCTGTCCCCAGGGAGTGGAAACAACCGCGACGAGGCGCTCATCCTCATGAAGTTGTCGGCTCAACGTGAGGAGGGCCGTTGGCGTCATCTCGTCTCGCGCTCGATCAAGTCCAGGATATGGGCAATGGAATTCAGTTGACCGGGATCGATCCCCCGCTCCGAGAAGTCGATACCATACTCCTGCTCGAGGTATCCCACGATCTCCAACACAGCCAGAGAATCGATGAGCCCCGATGTGATGAGTCCCTGATGTTCATCGGTAATATCCAGAGGCCGGTCGGGTCTTCGAATCGTTTGCAAGAACTGGATCAATTTTGCCTTATGCGCGGCTCGATTCATTGTTTTTCGCTGAACAGGTGATGCACGTCGACCGGCTTCAATCGGGCGCACATGTCCGCCACCTGGGCGCGATTGATCTTTCCTCGGGAAGTCCGCGGGATGGCCTCCAGCAGATACCAGCGCACGGGCATCTGATGGTCTGCCAGATGTTGCTTCAGCCAATAGTAGAGTCGACGAAGAGTCTCGCGGCGAGAGTCACTCAGTACGACCGCCAGACCAACGTTCTGACCGTACAGTGGATCATCATAGCCGAAGCAGCACACGTCGATGGTCGCGGTGAATCGTTCAACAACGGCGTCGATGTCCCCAGGGTAGATCTTCATTCCGCCCTTGTTGATCTCCTCGCGCTCGCGCCCCCTCAGATAGAGCCAGCCACGATCATCAATGAGGCCAATGTCCCCGGTCATGAACCATCCCTGACTCACCACCTGACGGGTCAGATCATCGCGTTCCCAATAGCCCCTCATCAGGGCCGGCGTATTGAGCCAAACGTAGCCTGGCTCATTCGGCGCACAGCCGGGCACCGCCCATGGCGGCTCGTCGGTGGATCGCGACTTCAGGATCTTCACCAGCGCGCCCCACGGCTCCCCGATGAGCCCATCGGCCGGCGCGAACTCCGGCATCGTCGTCCCAGCTACCCAACTCCCCGTCTCGGTGATCCCATAAGCATTGAACACATTCCTGGTGCCGGTCCATTCCTGGATTCGCTCCCAGAGGTGAGCTGAAAGAGGAGCTGATCCGCAAAACACGCGCTCCAGCGTCCCGGCCCGAGGGGGTCTCGCCGTCTTGAGAGCCAGCCGCCAGAGAGCGGGCACTGAGGACATGAACGTGATCTCAAACTCATCCAGCAACGCGCCCAGCTGCATGACGAGATCGGCGCGGAACGGCGGCAAGATGAACAACTCCTGACCCCAGAGCCAGGGATATAAGCAGTTGCAAATCAATCCGTGACCAAAATGCGTCGGGAGCAAGCAGAGCGTGCGACGATAGGCCTTCAGGCCGAGATGCTGACGCAGTGTGACCCATCGCGCGCGCAACGAACGATGGGTGTGAACGACGCCTTTCGGCTGCCCAGTCGTTCCCGAGGTGAACAGGATCAGCGCATCACGATCGAGCGACGGGTGCCGGCCAGAGAGCGAAGAAGCCTCCTCCGCTGGCAAGGCGGATTCGGTCGCTTCCAACAGCTTCACGCCCAATGCGGCCAGACGGCTGACGAGCGCCTCGTCGATCGCCTCCACGGCCAAGGCAAATTGTGGACGGGCGGCGCGAGCGAGCGTTTCGATCTCAAAGGGCGTCAGCCGAATATCGATGGGAATGGCGCACCCTCCCAGACTCCACACGGCCAACAAATCGACGAAGAACTCCAGTCGATTCCCGTAGAGGAACAATACGCGATCCCCGGCTCGCATTCCCTGATGTCGATACAAGGCCAGACGTCGAAGAAGCTGCCGCTGGATCTCGGGTGGCTCCCATCGTCGCCCGGTCAATGGTTCGGTGAGGGCGCCAACGTGCATGTCGACGAACATCTTCTCCTCCTTTCGCCCGCCCGAATGATGGCCTCGACGTGGCGGCTGATCATCTTACTCGCTCAGAAGCGCAGACTCAATGGTCCACCCGCCACCTCCCGTGCTGGACGGGCTCACGGTCGGCCAGAAACACCCTGGGCAGAAGATGTGCCAGCGAGACCGCGCTGGTGATAATATCGAATCCACTGCTCCTGCAAGCGGTGAAAGGCCTCCAGTCGCTGACGATACGCCCGATCACTCCGAAGACTGAGCCGGGTCCGCTCATCGAACGCCAACCATCTGGGTGAAAAATATTCCCGTTCCGCCACCATGTTCCTCATGAAGCTGCCCTCTTTGAACAGAAAGCCATCGCTGCCGGTAATATCCCATCCGAGCAGGAACGTGTATCGCCGACTCAGGCGCTCATCCCAAACGGGCAGTCCCTGATGCATGTAGTCCGTATGGGGTATGCCCAGCAACGCCAGGATGCTGGGCGTGATGTCAATATGTGAGGTCACCTCGTTCACCGAGCGTCTCCGGGAGAAAACGCTGGGAGCATATATGACGAGGGGGACGTGATATGTTTCGTCGTTCATATACACAGGATCGAAATGCGGACTCTCGATTTGCGATCGAAATCCATGATCGCTGGTCACCACGAGAATCGTTCGCTCCCACACCCCGATATCGGCTAATCGGCGGGTGAACGTTTCGAGCAGCCGATCCCTCAAGACAGACAAGTTTTTCACGCGCCCTTCCCAGCTCCGAGCAGAGAACGGCTTATCCGTCACCCCGGAGACGTCATCGAATCGGAAATGACCCAACGATGGAGCGAGCACCACCAGGAAACGACGATGGGCTTTCCAGAGCCGGGCGATCGCCTCGCTCGCCGCTCGATAGAGTCGCTTATCGATCTCGTAGCGGCGGGTGCTGCCGGACATTTGCCACAGAGGATCTTCCAGAGAGTCCGTCAGAAAGCTACGAAGGTTCCTGATCTGGTCAAACCCCAACTGGCTGATGAGGAACCGCTCCTTATTTCGGTTGCGCACGTCGCCGAAGAAAAGAGAGACGTATCCCCATCGGGCCAGAATCTGCGGCAAGGCGTCGGCGCGATAGCGCCCGTATCTCCAAGCGATGTTCTGTGACCCCGGCAACGGATACGTGGAGGTGAGAATGGAAAATAAAGCCCGGATCGAGCGCGGAGAGGTCGTATAGTGGTGTTCGCCCACAATCGCCCTCTCGCTCAGCCGCTTCAATCCGGGGAGATAGGCCAAATCGGGCGAAGCATACCGATAGGGAGCCGTCTCCCAAATGACGATGATGACATTCGCTCCGGGAACGACCGACGACCACTTTCGGCCCTCCGGTCGCTCTGACTCGTCCTGATGATCGAGCACGAGCTGTTCGTACCGCGCCTTCAAGATCTCGGGAGGCGGCAATGGGCCGGACGTCGCCCGAGGCGCGCTTCGACTCGCTTCGTAGACCAACTGGAGCATCGATTTTTGATTCGCAGCCGTGCGCTCTTGCCACAATGACACGATGGCCGCCAGGAAGATGATCCCGAGACTCGCTCCCCGAGCGACTGCGGCGAACCGAGAGCGGAGGAGAGCCCACCGTCGCTCCTCAGAGACGATGAGCAGCAGGAATGAGGAGGAAAACGCAAACAGCGTTCCCCCCACGAGCTTGGTCACTAACGAAGGGCTCACCGCGCCCCATACCGCATCCGGATAGCCGAAGAGCAGTTCCTGAAGCTGATGAATCCGCTGCACCCCGAAATGACTCCCGAACTTCATAACGTCGATGCACTCGGCCAGAGCGAGGACATGGACGCACAACAAAACGCCCATCGCGCCTAATAGTTTGAACCGAAAGAAAGCATCGGTTCGCACCAGAAGCCACGATAGCACAGCGATAGACGCGGCGATGAGAAGAACGTCCTCGGAGAAATATCGGAGGAAACGAATGGGATCACTCCGGCAAAGCGCCACCGCTATCCCCAGCAAAACCCAGAGAGGACGCCCTGGATGAGCGAATAAGCAGATGAATTTCAATCCGAGCTGAGCTAACGCATAAGGAAAGAACAGGAGCGAAAAGAGGGCCAACCACGGGCTTCGCCAATGTACAGGCATACATCCAAGCACTCCTCACCGCCAGAGAAAATCTCCTCGTCGGCGGTCACTCTCGATCCGAGGGGACTGTTTCCTATATCATCCTCATCGAGAAAAATCAAGAGCAAGGCGTCGTTCTTTGAGGAGGCGCTAAGAGCAGTGCGAGAAGGAACGCCGAGGCAGAGCCGTAAAGAGAGGTTCTTTTGAAGTTTCCCGCCTTTCACAACTCCTGTCCCGTTGATGCCGCACCGGCGAGGTCGTCGATGAGTTAGCGAAAGAGTGGGCAGAGTGGTCGTATACCCTTTGGCAACCCCCTCGGAGTTCCGAGAGCGTGATGAAGCAGGTCACTTCATAGAGAGGAGAACCCATCTCCGCGGAACGAGAGATACCGCGATGGCCGATGGAATGAACGGGCCACCAGCGGCCAATGCCCCCTCTCCACGAGCAGAAGACCATCGGCCGACTGGTGGTCGTGTCGCATGCGATCATCCTCGGCCCGTATGGCGGTTCGTCATACGCCATTGGCCGACGGATGGTCGTGGCCCATCTGGACTGTCGTCAGAATGCCCCATCGAGGATGTCCAAGGCTCCTTCGGGCAATGGTTCGACCACTTTCACCTCGATGCTCCCCGTCTGGAAGGGAGAGTTCGGTTCCAATTCCACGACCAGCCGCCCTCGGCCGTTCTTCATGGTGATCGTGCCCATTTCGACGTCCTGCTCTCCATCGTTGACCACGACCATGAATTGTGTGCCATCGGGCACATCGACCCGCACGCGCACCCCAAACAGAGGCGTCCCCAAGAGCTGCCCGCGAGCCGCCTGACCGATGGCGTTCATCTGCTGGCCCGCGTCAGTGGGTACAAGCACGATCTGCTCGATGCTCGTCTTCTGAGCGACAGCGACGACGCTTCCAATAGGCACGACGAGAGCGAGTAAGGCGAACGCGATCTTGTTCATCTGTCCCTCCTCATCAGAATTTTGGAGAGCCAAGAGCAGCAAGGCCTCGTCATCAACCGCCTCGATCCTCTCACTCCTTCGGGCGGTTATATGGAGAACTGCATTGACGCAGCATGCTCTTTGCTCTCGCCCCATTCGTAAGCAAGGCTCGTGCCACTTGACATGAAATCGTCTCGCTGGGCCGTTTGTAGCGGAACATCAACAGGTTATCGCCGGAAAGGCGATCGTCCTTGAGGCGCGATGTGGCGCGAGACGTTTCTGATCTGAAACAATCGTTCGCTTCACCCTGTGAAAGAGAGATGTCCTCAAGAGTCCATTCGCCAGGCCACGCGTGAGTTGAGAGCACTGAATGAGGCCATGCGGATCAGTCCTCGAGCGACTCGGTCGTGAACAATTATATTCGATATCTCACCTTTCGGCGGGATGACGCCGGTTCCAGATCGAGGTTATGCAGCTTCAATCCGGCGACGGCGGTGAGGGCGAAGTCCGAGTGCTCGCCTCGCCGGAGTTTGGGATAGGCGGCAGCAGCGATCATCGCCGCATTATCGGTGGTCAGCGGGGGACTGGGGTAATACAGTGGAATGCCCACGCGTTCGGCAAATGCCCTCGCTTCGCGTCGCAGCTGGCGATTGCAGGCCACCCCCCCAGCCAAGACGAGCGTCTGCGGCTTGGTGGTGGCTACGGCACTGGCGACCCGGTCGAGGAGTGTGCGAACTACGGCGCGTTGAAAACTGGCGATCAGGTCGAGGACGTCCTGCGGCGGATGCTCGGGATCAACGACCGGCTTGATGCCCTTCTCCTCCACGTATCGGCGGACGGCCGTCTTCAATCCGCTGAAGCTGAAATCGAGCGTGCCATCGGTCATTCGCGGGATGGTGAAGGAGACGGCTTCCGGATTCCCTCGAGGTGAGAGGCGGTCGATGACGGGTCCGCCGGGATAGCCCAAGCCCAGCAACTTGGCGACCTTATCGAAGGCCTCTCCGGCCGCATCATCGCGCGTATGCCCGAGGCGCTTATACTTCTCTGCCGCGGGCATCCAGTACAATTCCGTATGTCCCCCCGATACGATGAGGGCTAATGCGGGATACGCGATCGGCGGGTTCTCGAAGACGACCGAATAGACGTGCCCTTCGAGATGATTAATGCCGACGTAGGGCTTTCCCAGCGCATAGGCGACCGACTTGGCGTAGCTCAGTCCCACCAGCAACGATCCCACCAATCCTGGGCCATATGTCACGCCGATGCCATCGATCTGGGAGAAGGTGACGCCGGCCGCCTGGAGCGCCTGCTCGACAACAGGCACGATGTTCTTGATATGCTCGCGCGAAGCCAACTCGGGGACGATCCCCCCATAGGGTCGATGGGTGTCTACCTGGGAAGCAACGATATTGGAACGGATCACCCGACCTTGTTCGACGACGGCCGCCGCTGTCTCGTCACAGGATGACTCGATGCCCAGAATCAGCATCTCTCCTCCTCGCTCTGATCCTCCCGTTCACGAGGAGCACTCGCTCGGCGAGCGGATGGGAGCTCAGCGCACCCTGAGCCCTCCACCAACGCTCGAAGACTCTCCGTATAGGGAGGACGCGCCACGCCCCGTTCGGTGATGATGGCCGTGATGTATCGATGCGGTGTCACATCGAAAGCGGGATTGGCGACCTCCACGTCTTCCGGAGCAATGACTTGATCTCTGATCCGGATCACTTCGTCACCGGACCGCTCCTCAATGGGGATCTCATCGCCGGAAGCGAGCGACAGGTCGATGGTCGAAGTGGGCGCCGCCACGTAGAACGGAATATGGTGTTCCTTGGCCAGCACGGCCAGCGAATACGTCCCAATTTTATTGGCGACGTCTCCGTTGGCCGCGATGCGATCGGCTCCTACGATCACACAATCGACTTTCCCCTGGCGCATGAAGTAACCCGCCATGTTATCAGAAATGAGCGTCACCGGGATGCCATCCTTCATCAGTTCCCAGGCGGTCAATCGCGCTCCTTGCAAGAACGGGCGGGTCTCATCGGCCAACACGCGCACCTTCTTCTGTTGCTCCACTGCCGCGCGAATGACGCCGAGCGCCGTTCCATAGCCAGCGGTGGCCAGCGTCCCGGCATTGCAGTGCGTCAGCACAGTGGCCGCATCGGGGATCAACTCGGCACCATATCGTCCCATCTGCCGATTGGTTTGAATGTCCTCTTCATACATCCTCTGGGCCTCTTCGATCATCCGCCGTTTGATCTCATCCAGCGGCAATCCGTCCCGCCTGGCGCGAACAAATGCGCGCTTCATGCGCTCAATGGCCCAGAACAGATTGACGGCTGTCGGACGGGTGGTCTCCATCACCCGACAAATACGCTCCAGTTCCCGCTCCAACTCCTCCACTGTGCTCACCTGAGCGTCTCGCACTCCCAGGGCGATTCCCATTGCCGCCGCCACGCCAATGGCTGGCGCCCCTCGGACGACCATATCCTTGATGGCTCGGGCCACCTCCTGGTAGGTCCGAAAGACGGGATAGACTTCCTCGGTGGGCAGTTTCCGCTGGTCGATCATCCGAATCCCTTCATCGGTCCACTCGATCGTCTTGATCATGTCCACTCCCCAACTCCACGGAATGTGAGCGCGCCCGTCGCTCAAGTCATCATGGTACTTAACCCGGACTGGCTTTGGCAATATCACACCGAGAGGCCAGTACGCCCATCGGACATGGGTCGCTCTATGAGGACGCCACCAAGGAGCCGGGGACCCGCTCCGGATGTTGATCCCCCGAGGGACACGACCCCTGAAAGGGCAAAGCCTCTCCGGTGCAGAGAATCCCGCCTCACTGTTGAGGGTGGCACCGCCAAGGCTGATCCCGGGCGAGCAGCAAATCAGGCCGCCATTCCAGCCGACCCTCTGGTGACCTTCTCAGCGTGATGGACGTTACAGAAGAATGACGTCCCCTGCGTATAATGAGCAGTGATATCGAATTTGTGAGAGGAGAGAGGACTATGGCGAGAACATGGCGGGCAACGGCCAAGAAGAGGGTGACCGTTGCGCATGATCATCAGCACATTCAGAATCATCCTGCTTTCCGCAGGCTCGCCCGCCGGGTCAACGGCTTCCTGGCGGCCGATTTTCTATCCTCCTTCGATGCCGAGCAGCGTCATCAATTGGAGCGCATCGCCACGTCGATCACCTACTCGCCGGGAGAGATATGTCTGGCCCCCCACGAGATGAGAGGGAGATCGTTCATTCTTCGCCGGGGGAAGATCCGGCTCTTTTATTCGTTCCAGAATGGAGATACCCTGAGCATCGCCGAATTGCGGCCCGGTGCCGTGTTCGGTGAAATGCCGCTCCTCGGTCAACGAGCTTATGGCGCTCAGGCAGAGGCTGTGGAGGAGAGCGTATTATGGATCCTGAGCCGGCCGGATCTCGAGCAGCTTTTGCTGAATCATCCTCGTCTCGCCCTTCGGCTCATCCAGCTTCTCGGTCAACAGCTCCTGGAGGCGGAAGGTCAACTGGAGGAAACGCTGTTTAAGAATATCCGCGCCCGAACGGCCGCGCTCCTGCTGCGGCGGGCGTCGTCAGATCCCCCCGCCGTCACCGGTTTGAGCCATCAGGAGATCGCCGACCAACTGGGCGTATATCGGGAGACGATCACCCACGCGCTGAACGAACTGAGACAGATGGGCCTCATCGAGATCGGCCGGAGAAAACTTCGCATTGTTGACCCGGAAGGATTGAGGCGCGAAGCCAAGCCCTCGCCTCAGGAATGGGTGGCTCATCTGGTGTAAACGAGCGACGAGGCCGGAGGTGCGCGAACGCCACCTCCCGGTCTTCGGGTGAACGCCAGATGCACAATCCTCATCCGGCCTATTCAGGGTTGAAGACCTCCCACCTCTTCCCTTTATAATCTAACGCCTTATGAATCGAACGATGCCAAAAAGAGCGATCATCACTCACGTGAGGAGGAAGTCAAGGATGTCCATGTTCAGGTTGGTGAAACTGGTAGCGCTCTCACTCGTCGTGACACTGGTCATCGGGGCGATGATACTCTCTCATGTCTCGTCAAGCCGATGGCGCGGGGTGGCCGAAGCCAGCGGGCGGACGACAATGGTTGCCGCTCACTCCGAACAGGATGGTTGGGATGTCCCCACCGACGTGGCTAAAATGAAAAATCCCATCGAGGCGACGTCCGACTCGATCCAGAAAGGTAAACAGCTCTACGAAGCCAATTGTGCGTTCTGCCATGGCCAGACGGGGAAAGGCGATGGTCCGGTCGCCTCGAGTCTCCCCGAGAAGCCGGCCGATTTGAGCAATAAGGAGGTCATGGCTCGCCTCACCGATGGCGAGTTGTTCTGGAGAATCACGAAAGGAAAACGACCCATGCCAAGCTTCGAGAAGACGCTCTCTGAGAAGGAGCGTTGGCATATCGTCAACTATCTCCGCACGCTCGCCCAATGAGCCGAGTGTGTGTCTCAGATTACAGCACTCATGGTTGGCCTCGCCTACCATTGAGGCGAATTCAATGCTATGGATTTCTCAACGAGGAAAACGGGCCGCTTGGCGTTGGCCAATGTTGTGAAGTCCATAGATTTCAACACCTTAAATCGACATAGGAGGGTTTGATGATGAAGAGGCATTTCGCGTTAATCACATTACTCGTTTTAACGCTTCCCGTCGTGACCGCGCTGGCCTGGCAGGGTGAAGCCAAGAAGAAGACGATCATCGGCGAGCTGGTCGACTCCAAGTGTTATCTGGCCATGGGAGCGAGAGGTGAAGGTCACCGCGCCTGCGCCGTCAAATGCGCCAAGATGGGCATTCCGGTGGCCATCGCCGACGCCAAAGGGAATACGTACACGATCGCGTTGCCCGCGCCCGCCCTGGCCCAGTATCAAGGTCTGCAGGCTCGGGTCACGGGGAAGGTTTTTGAAACATCTCGGACGATCATCCCGATGAAGATCGAGGTCAAGAAGGATGGGAGGTGGACGGAGATCGAACTTCCCAAAACGATGATGTAGGGCGTCGCTTCCTCACTCCTCCATCAGGGGAGCAAGCCCACGTTCCACCTGATGGAGGATCCTCTCTGATCCCGTCTGCACTGGCTTCGGTTGGACGGCGACATCCTTATAAAAGAAGTGCTTCCTGACGTGGCCGAACGGTTTTCCATCCACTTCCACATAGGGATAAATGAAGTAATTGAGAGGCTCACCTGCTTGAGGAGGATCTAAGATGATGTCCCGCCCAATGGTGAATTGCACGCGATTCTCATCGTGAGCGCCGAAAAAGTATTCTCTCTTTTCCGGATGCTTGTTCGCTTCGGAGGCATCCACGGGCACCCACCCATATCCTTTGAGGTAGAATTCGGCCCAACAGTGATAACCAGCAATCTCTCCCTGGCCCCGGTCGGGGGGTAATGGAAAGCCAATGGCGAACTTGGCCGGGATGCCCACCGCTCGGCAGAGTCCGATGAACAGAGCATGGAAATCGGTGCAGTTGCCGCGCTTCACGTCGCAGGCATAGTAGATATCGCCCCGTCCCCATCCGGTGCCACTTTTATCGTACGTGAGATTATCCACGACATAATCATAGATGGCGCGAACCTTCTCCAGATCGGCCGTCTTCCCCCGAGTGACGTCTCGGGCTAACGCCCTGATTCGATCATCGACGGGAACGAGTCGATCTGGCTGAAGCCATCGTTTCAAGAGAGGATCGGTGTCTCCCTCGACACGCACGCGCACCGATGAGAAATCCCGGCGGACATATTCTCGGCGCGTGACCAGGAACTTCATGTCTACGCGGATAGAATCCCGTCGAGGATTCGCTGCCGAGAGGAAGAGAATGGCATTGCCATACTCGGGATCACGATGCAGGCTCGTTGGATACGGCGCGGCGATGAGCAGGGGAGTGACCTCCTGGTGCGCATCGCTCGTCGGATAGGGTAACCAGATGGAAACCTTCTTGGCCTCTTTGGGAATATTGGTGACCTCGGCCGTGTAGGTGAATTCGAACGTGCGCACGGCCGGGCCGCGGGCCATGATGGTCACTCTCCCCGAACTGGCGAAGAGCCCCAATGCCCAAACAGAGACGATGAGCAGCAATCTCCCTTTCACCATTCTGCCTCCTTCAATCGAAGACGTCGGGCAGCAGGCTGCCGAGTCACCCCCGCCATTCCTGTTCTCCGTGACGGGCCCATGGGCGATCGATCGAGAGCTCAAAAATTGTACTGCACATAAATGTTCAGGCGATGATCCACGCCGCGATCAAGGCCTTTGTAATCGGTCGTCCAGTGAAGATAGTCGATACCCACGATGAATGGGCCGCCGGGATAGAATCGATTGACGATGTACCATGCCCGATTCTTGATGCGACCCTGAACCGGGATGTCACGGTCCACGGGATCATCGACCGTGTACCCCGGGAAAATCCAGTAGAATCGACTCAGCTTGATCCCCAATTCAGCCCAGCCCCCCCGACTTCTGATCTCCGTTCCCAGGACCGTATTCAGGCCCTGGCCCACGCCGCCCCGGAAGTCGCTCAGATTGCGCCCGAACCAACCTTCCCCTCGCAGCATCACGCGCTCGTGAAGAGCGAGGATGTAGTCGACATTGAGCGACTGACTCCGAAAGCTCTTCCGACCGGCAACGGGCGTCACCATTTCCTCCCATCCATAGTGCCCGGAGACGCCCACGCTCAATCGACTGTTAGCATTCCACAACGCATGGGCATAGCCAAGACGCGCCTGGAGATTCGGTTTGCGAGAGGTCTCTCCATCCCGAAAGCCGTCGCCGTCCAGGTCCTTACTATCAATGGCCCCCGTCAATCCGATCCCTCCGGCGAATGAGAATTGCCCACCACCGATATGGGGCTCGTAACTGAAACGAACCTGGGCTCGCCGATCGCCCAGATTCCCCGCATTCCACATCAACGTATCATTGTTCACCGTGGGATACAGGGGCGAAATGATGTCCCAGGTTTGCCCGCCGAGCAGGGAGAAGGCTCCCCAGGACACTTTCACATACGCATGCCGGGTCCGGAATCGCGGGCGCGATTCTCGTCCCCCATTCTGAAAATCGACTTCGAATTTTCCGGTGAGTCTTCCTCCACCGCCGATTTCTGGCCCCGAATAGTTGATGCCGATGCGCGTCAGCCGCGGATGCATGGTGAAGTTCCCCTTCCTGTTCCCCACGCCGAGACGTGGATCAGCCGAGCGCACGCGAAAAATCGTCTGAGCGAAGTCAGGGCGTGCACTATCGGCGATCAGATCCAACCGCAGGAATCCGTAGAACTGGAGTCGGCTTCCCTTCGTGCTCAACTCTTTCCACTTGACCGTCCCTCGGCCGGCGCCTTGAGGGGCACTCGTGAGCCCTCCCTTCCCTTGCCCACCGCGGTTCCCGCTCCTTTTCGTTTCACCACCCAGCTCCCCTGCCTCTTGAACCGTTCTCGCGGCGAGTTGCTGCTTCAATGCCTGTAGCATCTGGAGGATGGCTCGATTCTGCGCTTCGAGTTCGCGAACTCTCTGCCTCAGTGCTTCCAGCTCAGCGTCGCGCCGTTCACCTTGCGCTCGAACTCCCCAGGTCATTCCCAGTACCACTCCCACCAGACAAACAACGCGCATCCCAATCTTCAGCATCGTTGATATCCCCACACCGTTTTCGAATTACAAAGGAACCTTACCCTACCACGAATTTTTCTATAGGTCAAATTGGTATTTTCGATGGGTTACTGTCCGAGCCATTCAAAAAAGCAATACGCGGCGGCACACTGACCGAGGACGCCGGGATCGGCACCCCAATGAAGGCCGCTTCAGGGATGAGGCGAGGAGGTCAGGAATTCCAGAAAGGCTTCCGAGAGAGGTGATCGGGTGCGTCTGAGGTTCGTGACGATGAAGAAATGACGTTCCAACCTTTTGATTTCGCGAATCCGAATGGCTTTCATCAACCCGGCGGCCATCTCCGTCCGAACGGCCAGGTGGGAGAGAATGGAGAGGCCAACGTTCGCCTTGATGGCTTCTTTGATGGCCGTGGTGCTGCCCAATTGGGCGACGATGTTGAAATCATCCATCTGGTAACCATGCTGGGCCAGCGTTCGCTCGAACACGATGCGCGTCCCGGAGCCCGGTTCGCGGATGAGTAATGGTTCGCGCTTCAACTGATCGAGGGAGAGGACGCGGATACCGTCCCATCGGGCCGTGCGGGGGGCCACGAGGATGAGACGGTCGGTGGCAAATTCTCGAAATCGGAGTGCGCTATTATTGACCTGAGCGCCGACGATGCCGATTTCGATGTCCCCCCTTTCGACCTGGGCGATGACCGCCTGGGTGTCGCTGATCGTCATGGCCACCCGGATGTGAGGGTACCGCTTGCGAAACCGACCGATCATCGAAGGGAGCAGGTATTCGCCGGGAATGGTGCTGGTGCTCAGGTGGAGATCGCCTTCCAAGCGGCCGAGGAATCGATGCATGCCCTCGATCGTCCGCCGCTTCATGTCGATAATCTGGTGGCCGTGTTCGTAAAGCAGCTCCCCGGCCCGCGTTGGCTTGATCTCCCGCCCCAACCGATCGAAGAGGGGAGTGCCGAAGTATTCCTCCAGCGATTTGATGTGACCACTGATGGTCGGCTGGGTCAGATGCAAGCGTTGGGCGGCCCGAGAGAAGCTCCGCTCCTCATACACGCAGCAGAAGACTTCTAATAATCTCAGATCCATAAGGCTCACGGCTATTCTACAGAATCCGAGGCGAGAGATGCAAAAAGCCACGACTCGTCATGGAGACGGTGAACGCCGAACGGGACCGAGGGACCTGGATTCTCGCTTCGCTGGATGGAATTCGAGCGATACGTCGGAGGGGCCAACCCTCTGGTCGATTTCGTGCATCCGATGCCTGTGGGGTCTGAAGAGACCGATGAGGAACTTCACTCTTGGCAAAAGAGTGAGTACAATAGGAGGGTCATGAATATGAAGCAACCGATACAGGGAAGTACGCTCAATCAGTCGGCGGAGAAGGCCGGGGCTCAGGTCCAACTGGCCAAACCCCGAGTGGGGTTCACCAGCACGCGGCTGTTCACGGTGGTCGCCGCTTTATTTGCCCTGCTGCTCGTCTATACGGTTTACCAGCTCTATCAGAGCAATGCTCACCTGGAAGAGAGCTTGAAGCAGGTTCAGACGCAGTTGGCCGTGATCAACCAGCGACTCGATGATGGTGACGCGCGTCTGGCCGAGTTGACGGCGCAGTTCCAGGTCACCACCGAACGTCTTGGCTTGACCAAGAGCGAACTCGAGCGGACCAAACAGATGGCCGCGCGGCTCAAGCGGGAACAGCAAGAGCGAGTCAAGGAGTTGACCGAGGAACTGAAGCGGAAGGCCGAGGCCGAGCAGGTGGCGGCCTTACAGCGAGAGACGACGAGCAAGCTGAGCGCCCTCTCCGGCGACGTTTCGGCCACGCGCCAGCAAGTCGCCGTGGTCAACGAGAACGTCTCCAAAACGCGCGAGGAAGTGACCCAATTGAAGCTCAAGCTGAGCGAATACGGGACGCTCATCGCGCGGAATCGGAAGGAATTGGAATACCTCCGTCGGCGAGGCGAGCGCGATTACTTCGAGTTCGACATTCGCAAGGGCGCCTTCCATCAAGTCTCCGATCTTCGCCTCAAGCTGAGAAAGACGGACACCAAACGACAACGATGCGATATCGAGTACATCGCCGACGATCGGAGAGTGCGAAAAAAGAAAGTGAACGTCAATGAACCCATTCAGGTCTTCGTCAAGGGGCTGAAGACACCCTACGAGATCGTCATCAACCGCGTGGAGAAGAATCGCATTATCGGGTATGTGAGCGCCCCCAAGGAGCGCGGCACAGCGCCTGGAAAGCCGATCAGCTCCGATCGCTGACGCCGTCGAGCGCCCCGATCCGGCCCGTCCTTGAAACCCGGGTCTGAGGTTTGAAGGTTCAGGCCCGGGCCACCCACCGGCGCCGTGGATAGCCCATTTTCATTGAGTGGAGAGGGGCCCGCCTTTGAGGGGTAAGGGGAGGGCATAATAACCTTTGCGAGCGCGCACGGTCAGCCCACGCTTCTTCACGCGAATTTTGAGCCGGTGAAATCGTCCATCGGGCGCGTGCTTCACTTCATACCCAATGCTGTATTGATTTCGCAACTCCATCTCCAATTGATCGAAGAGTTCGGCGAGCCGCGTATGCTCCTCGTCGAGAAAGAGCGCGCGTCCACCGGTCGCCGCCGCTAATCGTTTGAGAGCGGCAATCCCCGCCTTAGTTCCCCGAATGCCGATGGGATACACGATGACATCGGTCCGCAAGGCCATATCGATGGCCTCAGCGAGAGTCGCTTCGCTGGCCGTGTCATCTCCATCGGTGATGAGCACGAGCACCTTGCGCCCGAAGCTGATCGGTCCAAACTTATAACGAGCCGTCTTATACACGGCATCGAAAACGGCGCTATTCCCAGCGACGCTGAGATTCCGAATCTCCCGAGTGAGCGCCACGGCGTCATCGGTGAAGTCGCTGATCAGGTAGACGTCGGAGTCGAACGCGACAAGAAGCCCTCGATCTTGACCCCGCCGCAAGATGGACCTCAAGAAGTTGATGGCGGCCGCGCGCTCCAACTCGAAACGCGCCTGAACGCTGCGACTGCGATCAATGACCAGCGCCAAGGTGAGCGGCAACTGCGTCTCGCGACTGAACTCGGTGATCCGCTGGCGCACACCATCGTCCCACACGACAAAATCGGAGGCCTTCAGATCGGAGATGAGTCGGCCTCGCTTATCGGTCACAGTGACGAATGTGTTGACCAGCGTCGTCCCCAGATGAACCGCCCGATGCTTCTGAAAGGATTCCCGCGGAACCCCGACGTTGGAACTCAGCCCACCTCCCGGCGCCCCTCCGGTCAGCCACCAGGCGGCATTCAAGAAAAGAACAAACACCCAGCCTCTCATCATCATCCTGTACCCGTACGATCTCCCTTATATCCTAGCACGTTCTCTGGCCGATGACTAGCGGGTGACCGGGGAGCCTCCCGGCCGCTCGCCATAGTCCCGCTCCCACGCCCATGAGGGCTCTGGCCGCCCTTAACAGACTCTCGCTCCCCAGCTATAATAGGCGGCTTGACTCGGCCAGGAGCTGATGAAATCCTGTGGCGAGGAGGATGGTGAGCAATTATGGCTCTGGCAAATTTCAGAGGATTCAAAGGAGGTAAAGAGAATGGCCTACATCATCGCTGAACCGTGCATTGGAACAAAAGATACGGCTTGTGTCGACGTTTGCCCTGTCGATTGCATTCATCCGACCAAGGAGGAATCGCAATTTGAGGAAGTAGATCAACTTTATATCGATCCGGAGACCTGCATCGACTGCGCCGCCTGCGAACCGGCGTGCCCGGTCGAGGCCATCTTCGCCGAAGATGAGACGCCCGAGCAATGGACCAACTACATCGAGAAAAACGCAGATTGGTACGCTCTTCCCCCCGATGAATTTGAAGCCAAATGGGGTGTACCCGGGAAGAAGGAGTGAACGGCCCGAGTCGGGTGTTCTCTATGGAGAGACGGTATAATGTCGCTCTGTTCCCCCAGCCAGTGGCTCATGATTCCTCATGAGCCACTGCTTCCCGCCTCCTTTCCTCTGGCTCACCACCGTGGAATTCTTCCTTCCTGCCCGCTCAGCCCCTTCCGATGACCGGCGCACCTGAGGCATCAGTGCGATGACGCGCCATAAGTGATGCTCCACGATGCGATCTCCGTTCATTGCTTGTGGTGGGCATGAGCCAATGAAAGAATCCCGGGAGCGATCATCGCTGATGACGCTGGGGAGCCCCCACGCCTTTGTGCGAGCGGTGGGGCCTCTGGGGGACGGTGGAAGATCTCCAACCTGAGGAACGAACCTCATCGGGCCAGCAGCCCATTGATGACTTCGGCCATTCTTCTCAGGAAGGCGTCCTTCCCCGCGAATCCGACATGCGGTTCACCGACCAGACGCCCGTCTTGGTCGATGACGACGAGAATAGGAATTGACGTTTGATGGAATTGGGCGAAGGCCGATCCATCCACATCACGAAGGACGGGGATGCTCACGCCCAACTCGGCGGCGAACTGGGCGAGTCTCTGATCAGGGACATCTTCGCTATCGATGCTGATCCACACCACCTTCACCCGCTTTCCGCGATAGCGATCGGCCAATGCCTGCAAGGCGGGGAGTTCAGCCCGGCAGGGAGGACACCAGGTGGCGCCGAATGAAGCGATCACGACATGACCGCGCAGATCGGCCAGAGACAATCGTCCGCCGCCCACCACCGGGAGATCCCAGGAAGGGTTCTCCCGGGCGCTGACTGCGCTCCCCCAACCGAGGCTCATCACCAAACCGACGAGCAGGACTCCCAGCCCGTGGCCGAGGCGATGGATTCTTCTGCGTTCGCCTCTCCAACCGATCTCTGATTTTGCTTCTCGCGGCGTCCTCTCTTTCTGCTCGAAATCCATTCTCCACATCGCGTTGTCTCTCCATCAATGAGTCATGGTGATCAGACATCAGGCGGCCCGCCCGATGCGTTTCAATTCCAGGTCAGCATCGAGGTGATATTTGACGCCAGCTCCCTTCTCCGGGAGCTCGAACAATACCTGCTCGAAAATGCGCTCCAGAATCGCCCGTAATCCCCGAGCGCCGATCTTCTTCTCGATCGCTTCCCGGGCGATGCGTCGCAACGCCTCTTCGGAGACGGTCAACTCAGCCCCTTCCATCTCGAAGTAGCGGCGAAACTGCTTGATGAGCGAATTCTTGGGCTTGACCAGGATATCCACCAGCGCCTGCTCATCGAGTGGATCGAGGTGAACGATGATCGGCAGACGACCGATGAGTTCGGGGATGAGTCCATACTTGAGGAGGTCCTCGGTCATGACGTCGGGCTGTCGCCCTTTCTCCACGGCTCGGCTGGTGAACCCGATGCTCCCTCGCTTGGACACGCGGTCGCGAATGATTTGATCCAGGCCATCGAAAGCGCCACCGCAGATGAACAAGATGTTGGTCGTATCGATCTGCTCCTGATTGGCCTGAGGATGCTTTCGGCCACCGAGGGGGGGCAACGTGGCCAGTGTTCCCTCGACGATCTTGAGCAGCGCTTGTTGTACTCCCTCGCCGGAGACGTCGCGGGTGATGGATGGGCTCTCGCTCCGCCGCGCGATTTTATCGATCTCATCGATGTAAATGATGCCCCGCTCCGCGCGCTGAATATCCCCATCGGCGGCCACCACCAGCCGCGTGAGGACGTTCTCTACATCTTCTCCCACGTAGCCCGCCTCGGTGAGAGTAGTGGCATCGGCAATGGCGAAGGGAACCTGCAGGAATCGAGCCAATGTGCGCGCGATGAGCGTCTTGCCCGTCCCCGTCGGCCCGATCATCAAGATATTGGCCTTTTCCAGTTCGACCTCCCCCGAGCCTCGATCCATCTCTTCGAGCCGGCGATAATGCTGATAGACGGAGAGGGCCACCCGGCGTTTGGCTTGCTCTTGCCCGATAACATACTGGTCCAGGAAGGCCTTGATTTCCGACGGCGTGGGGAGGACGAATTTCTCCGTCCGCTGGCGCACGCGCTCCTTGGCCGCCATACTATCGGCCATGGAATTCAGCGCACGAATGCAACGGACACACACTGCGGCATCGGGCCCAATACTCACATAGGCGGCATCGTCGGCCCGTCCGCACAGGAAGCAGTATTGCCGTCGCTTGACCATAACGCGTCGATCTCGTTCAACGTCTCCGTTACATATCTAATCAGAATGTGCTGTCGGGGTCAAGTCGGAGAGCCACCTTTCCTCGAGCGGTGAAAAATTCAGTTGAAAAAACGAGATGCAGTCTTTACAATCGACTTCCCATTCGAGAGCCATGAAGCATTCCCGAGGCGCATAGCCGTCAATCCAATCTGTTGACGAGGAGAAGACGATGAGCGACACAGAGTTCAAACCCTATGTCCCTCCTGACACGGATCTACAGGAATTCACCTTCAAGGCGCTTCTGGTGGGCGTCGTCCTGGCCTGCATCTTAGGGGCGGCCAACGCCTATCTGGGTATGAAAGCGGGGCTCACCGTGGCGGCGACGTTCCCGGCTGCCGTCGTCGCTATGGCTATCCTGCGACCGTTTCGCGGGACAGTGCTGGAAGAGAATATCGCCCGGACGACCGCCTCCGTCGGCGAAGCGTTGGTTGCGGGGGCGATCTTCACCATTCCCGCGTTCGTCATCTCGGGCGTGTGGGACGAGCTGAAATATTTCGAGAGCACGGCCATCATGCTCATTGGGGGCGTCCTGGGGGTGTTATTCGTGGTCATGTTGCGTCGCACGCTGGTGGAAGAGGCGGAGCTGCCGTTTCCCGAGAGCGTGGCCTGCGCTGAAATCGTCAAAGCTGGACAAGGCGGCCAGACGGGCGCCCAGTATGTGTTCGGCGCCTTCGGCCTGGCCGCGGTCTGGGAACTGTTCAAAAACGCCAACGGATTCCAAGCGATGACCGAGCACATCGGTCGCTTCTTCGCCTTCGCCCGATCGGAGATCAATCTGGGCATCGCCACCCAATCGCAAGCCACCTCCTACGGGGGAGGTATCTTCCTGGAGTCGCCCTCGGCCAGTCCAGCCCTCATGGGCGTGGGATACATCATTGGAGCGCGACTGGCGGCCATCGTCTTTGCTGGCGGTTGCATGGGATGGCTGGTGCTCGTTCCCCTCGCTCTGTTCCTCAATCCCGGCCTGGAGACTATGGTCAATGGAGATGTCGATTGGGTCACTCTGAGCGGAGCCGTCTGGCGAACGCAAGTTCGCCCCCTGGCCGTCGGGGCGATGATCGTGGCGGCATTCTATACGCTCTACAATCTGCGCGCCTCGCTCATCGAAGGCATTGGGAAAGCCATTCGCGACATGAGAATGGCCAAGGAGGCTGCCGTCAACACCAATCGACTGGAGCGAGATATCCCCTTCAAAGGTGTGGTGGGAGCAATCCTGGTCATGATCATTCCCCTCACCATCCTCTACTATTATTTCAGCCGGAGCATCGAAGGGTCGGTCATTTCAGCGATCATCATGGCCATTGCCGGTTTTCTGTTCGCCGCCGTGGCCGGTTATCTGGTTGGCCTGATCGGCAGTTCCAACAATCCCATCTCGGGACTCACGCTCTCGACGCTCATCATCGCCGCCCTGCTCATGGTCACCATTGGGCTGACGGGCAATCCGGGCATCGCCGCTGTGCTCGGTGTCGCCGGCGTGGTGTGTTGTTCGGCGGGCATTGCCGGCGATATGATGCAAGACCTGAAGGTAGGACACATCCTGGGAGGGACGCCGGCGAAAATGGAGTGGGGAGAAATCATCGGCGTCATCGTGGCGGCGTTCGTGCTCGTCTACCCTCTCTGGGTGCTCGACAAAACGATCGGGATCGGTGGCGCCGAGTTGCCCGCTCCGCAGGCCGGACTCATGGCGCTCATGGCCAAGGGCATCGTGGGGGGGAAGATGCCCTGGGCGCTGGTGATCATTGGCATGCTCTTTGCCTTGTTCCTGATCCTGGTCAAAGCTCCGGCCCCCATGCTCATCGCCGTAGGCATGTATTTACCCTTCCACTCCACAGCGGCCATCTTCGCCGGTGGCGTGATCCGGTGGATTTTCGATGTGATTCTCAGAGCGAGGAAGGTCCCCGATGCCGAACGCGACGCCAAGGTGAATGTGGGCATCCTTCTCTCGTCAGGATTAATCGCCGGCGAAGCGCTGACGGCGGTGATTCTGGCTTTCCTCGTGCTCTTCGAGGTGAAGCTCCCCACGATCAGCCAGAATCCGTATGTCGCCTTTCTCATCTATCCCATTATGCTCATGGTGCTGGTGTGGATTCCTCTGAGGAGTAAAGGAGCTGCCGCCGTCCACATTTCACATTGAGGGCGATGTCATCCCCATCCGCCAGAGAGAGTGGCTCCGGCGGGCCGATGGACGTGTGATCATTCTCGTTCCCAAATGGGGACCGGGGCGGATAGGGCGCTGGCTGATGGCCCGAATGAAAAACCCGAATTATCGGGTGAATCTAGATGAGATCGGGACCTGGATCTGGCTCCGATGCGACGGCCAACACACCGTCGAGCAACTGGCCAAAGGATTGAAAGACGAATTCGGCGATCGGGTGGAGCCCGTCCATGAGCGGTTGACTCTTTTTCTCCGACAACTGGTTCGGGGCCGATTCATCGTCCTCCGTAAGGCCACATCGCCAACCGAGCGTTCCCCCTCAAAAGCGTGACGCGCTCGAGTGCGGGGAGAAGAGAATCAGGCTCGCTGGAGTCCGCACCCGAGCGCTCCCGGCTCCGCTATTGCCGAACGCTCACCCCCCGATGAACGTGCTGGAGCTGCGGCGGCCGTTCTCCTGAGCTGAGAGACCTATACCGGCTCCGAGAGGTCGTCTCTTCAGGGCTCAGGGGAGTGGCGGGGTGGTTTCCTGGGGCGCGTGCTCCAGGCCCCTCAGGGTGTTTCTTCGGAGGCGGAACGCTCCATCGCTACTCTCGCCCTCCCGATGGGCGCGCGCTGGTTCCTTTACCTCTGAGACTCCAACCATCTGGCTGGTGCATCTCCGCGGTTGACACGGTGGAAACCTCTGAGAGGGTGTGTTAAGATAAGTCTATTTCTAAAAAGAACGAGCCTGAGAGCGGAACCGTGGATCAACTTCTCCGACTCAAACGCCGATGGTATCGATGGGAACTTAAAGCCACCCATCTGCTCGATCGGCTCGGCCTCGCAGAAAACCAGAAGATCTTTGTTCTCACCATCCTCATTGGCTTAACCTGTGGGTTGGCGGCGGTGGCCGTTCGCTTGGCCATCAATAGCACTGAGCGTCAACTCATCGATCGAGCAGTGGTCTGGCCATCGCACTGGCGGATCTTCTGGATGCTGGTCATCCCGACGTTGGGAGGGGCACTGGCCGGATTGTTGCTTCAATTCGTCCAGGAGGCCAGCGGGAGCGGAATCCCCCAGGTGAAGGCGGCCTACCACCTCAACTACGGACGCATCCCCTTCAAGGTGGTGGTGGGCAAATTTGGCCTGGGGACACTGTGCATCGGATCGGGCCTGAGTCTCGGACGAGAAGGTCCCACCGTACAGGTGTGCGCGGGTCTGGCCTCGCTCATCGGGCGTCTGACGGCCGTCTCGCGGCGGAATCTGATGAACCTCGTGCCCGTGGGGTCCGCGGCCGGATTAGCCGCCGCTTTCAACACGCCGATCGCGGCAGTGACGTTCACGCTGGAGGAGATCATCGGCGACCTGAGTCACAAATCCATTGGAGCGATCATCATCGCCGCCGTCATCGCCTCCGTCATCGAGCAATCCATCCTCGGTGCCGAGGCCCTGTTCACGGTTCCTCCTTATCATCTCCACCATGCCCGCGAGTTGCTGTTTTACGCCCTGTTGGGCGTATTGGCTGCAGGTGTGTCGGTGGCGTTCACCGAAGGATTGCTCCGGCTCAGACAGAGATTTCTGGATTGGGAGATCCCGGTCTGGCTCAAGCCGGGCATCGGGGGGCTCGCTGTGGGGCTGATTGGGATCGTCGCCCTTTACGGATTCGAGGCTCAAGGCGTCTTCGGCATCGGGTACGACGTACTCTCCCAAGCGCTCCACGGTCAACTCGTTTTCAAGGCGGCCTTGGTCCTGGTCGCTGCCAAGCTGGTGGCCACGGTCATTTCTTATGCCTCCGGTGCAGCGGGCGGCATCTTCGCGCCTTCGCTGTTCATTGGGGGGATGCTCGGCAGCGTGGTCGGCGCCGTGGAAGCCTACGCGATGGGATTGGAGCCCACGCAAACGATGGGGGCCTTCGCACTCGTGGGGATGGGAGCCGTCTTCGCCGGGATCGTTCGCGCGCCGATTACGTCGGTGCTCATCATCTTCGAAATGACCAATAATTACACGATCATCTTGCCGCTGATGATCGCCAACGCCATCAGTTATGCGGCGGCCAGTTGGCTCTCGCCTCAGCCGGTTTACGAAGCACTACTCATGCAGGACCATGTGCATCTCCCTCACCGCGCCCCTCCCCACCTGTTGAACAAACTGACGGTGGCCTCGGCCATGCATCGAGACGTCTACACGCTCCACAAGTATCTCACCGTAGAGGAAGCCTATCAGCGCGTCAAAGAGAAGGAGAAAGAACTCGGCTACCACGGCTTCCCTGTGGTCGATGGCCATGGGAAGATGATCGGTTTCATCACCCTCAATGACTTGCGTCGGGAGTTGGGCCGAGGCAACGGCCATAAGTTGCTCGGCGAGGTGGCCGTCAAGAAAGTCATCCACGCTCATCCCGACCAGACTCTCGATAATGCCCTGCTCAAACTCGGCCAGCGCGAAATCTCTCAACTCCCCGTGGTGAGCCGGCTGGATGATGGTCACGTCCTGGGCATCATCACTCTTCGAGATATCGCCCGAGCTCAGGCGCAACTCGCCCGGGAGTACGGACATATAGACCGTTCGCTGGTCAGTTCTCGGGGGGATTAAAGTGCGCGTGGCTGAGCGCGCTATCGAATGTTGAACTGGAGAGGAGAATCTCGCCGTCGGCGCATCCTTCAACAGAGTCGCTCACCAATAACGCGCTCACCCGAAGCATGGAGGCGACAAAGTGCACGATGCCCACTGGCACCACTTATTATCCAAAGGAGAGCATCATCCCCTCGCTCTTTCCCCGCCGATGGGCTCTCTTATCTCGAGGGAATCGCCCATGTGCCGAAGCGCGCCGCGAAGGATGAAAATGAAGTCGGGCATGCCGCCTGCTGGCACCATCCTATTTTCACCGGAGCGACTCATGGCCCGGCAGGCCATGCTGAAGAGATGAAAATGGACTCTCGGGAAATGTGGCGCAAGATACCACCATGCTTGCGCCACACTCCTTTCGATCAGCGCGGAACACCCATCGGTTCTCCACCCTCAGTCACCAACGATCTGGAGAATCACCTGACGACGTCGGGAGCGGGTATCGAAATCGCATAAGACGATTTGTTGCCAGGTACCCAAGATGAGTTCCTTATTGACGAACGGCACGGTCACCGACGGCCCGATCAAGGCGGCGCGAAGATGACTATGAGCGTTGTCATCGATGCGGTTATGCTCATAGCTCGGGTCTTCTGGAATCAAGCGTCGAATCACCCGCGAGAGATCGACGACGGCTCCCGATTCATATTCGATGGTCGTAATGCCCGCCGTTGAATGGGGCACAAACACGGTCACGACGCCGGAAGAAATCCGACTCGACCGCACGGCCCGCGCCACCTCCTCGGTGATGTTACAAATATCATCCCGACCGCGCGTGCTCAACGAGATACGCTTCGTCTCAACCGCCATATTGAGCTATGGTAGCTCAGGCAGGAAGAACTTTCAACCTCCCCCTCTGTGCGAGCGGCCGGGCGAATGGACTTCCTCGCCGCGCTACTGGATACAATCTGGGGCGGGGCCGGTCTCGGCCACACTCAAGAATTGGCGCCCGGCGCTGAAAAGAGATTTGACGTGAGGTCATTCACCACCAGGATGGCGCATCGGCGAATTTCCCCTTCCCCTCTTCGCAGCAGACGCGCGCCCCGAGCGAGCACCTCACGAAGGTGAACGTCCTCTGGCAACGGCACTGGCGCGATACCGGCTCACATCTTCTCCGGCGCATGGTGAGCGCGGGAGAAGTGTTCGTGTACGATTTTCCAGGTGCCTTTTCGATTCACCAGGACATGTGTTCCTCGCCCCTCAATCCTGTGGCGCCGAGAGCCAGTCTTGAGGGTCACCGTCCAGTAGAAGCTGACAATGGCCGTGTCATCATACAACTGAACGACGGGCTTGGTGATTCGGTATTGCACGGCCTCCGCCCGTTTCAGGTAATAGTCGAATGTTCGTCGCAGAGCAGCCCGGCCAGTGAGTCGTTCATGCTGAGTCGAGGAAAAGCAGACGATGCCTTTATCGAAGAAGCTCAGCACCGTTTTCAGATCCCGCTCATTGAAGGCCGCGGCCTGCTTCTTTTCGATATCCCAGATCTCTCGTTCCACCTTGGTCATCATTCCCCTCCTTGGAAGCCCGGTCATGGTGTCGGGCGATTCATCCTCGTCGCTCGCCCCACGGAGGGCGCGCCGACGCATGATGTGCCATTTTCGCCTGTCGTGGCCACTGAAAGCCCATGAACGACGCCTCGTGAACAATCCCACCTCAGATCAACGCGAGCTCGCTTCACCCGAGACCCCGTCACTGTCGCCCCGCTCCCCAGGGGCTGTTGTAGACGTCATCCGCATGAGCGCTCTCTCCGAGAGGTCGTCTCGAGCTGGTGAATCATTTCGAGGAGATCGTGTCCATCGTCTCCGCCGCTAATCCAGGTTGCCCATCGCGTTGAGAGGCCAGGACTCCCCATGTCGTCCTCTCTCAGTCCCGATCCATCCACAATGACTGTGATGGTGATTGACTCCAGGGTCCGATCAATCCGAAGGTGTCGCGATAGGCGATCGCCTGGGCACAGAGAATGAACGGAGCGCTGACAAAGAAACCGATCCCACAGGCGAGCAGACCGATGAATGACAGGATCTCGAAGATGAATCCGCACACCCAGAATGGCAGAGCATTCCGGCCGAACACCGCGCGAATCGCTTCATCGAGTGCGGCAGCTGTATCTCGCCGTCGCTCCAGGATGAGCGGATAGACGAACATAAACACCGCCCACACCAGAGGCGAGAGAACGAATGAGATGAGTCCGAATAGCGGGGAGCTCACCGTCACGGCACCCACTGAATACCGCACCGATGATCCCCCTCCCAGGACGCTCATCAGCACAGCATTGACCAGCCAAGCGAATGCGTTGGGCCAGAACCGATCTAGCCCTTTGAAGAGATCACCGACGCGAGGCCTCTCTCCCCGCATTGATTTGAACACCATATGATAGAATCCGGCCAGCAACGGTCCGGTCAGCACCGTCAAGGTGACCAATGATAAGAGCAGCATGACCAGGAATGCCATACTGAACGTTCCGGCATCGCGCTTATAAAGCTGCCACCCCTCAGAGAGCCACCTCCCCATGTCCACTGGCGTTTCTCCGGTCGCCGATGGCGGCGCCATGGGAGCATACGATGTTGGCGATTCCGGCGGCAGATAGGCCGGTCGCGTCACTCCTCCCGGAGCGTGCTGGGTGGCGCGATCTCTCTCGCTGAGTCGACGGGTGGGAGCTTCCTCCAGCGAGGCGGGCGCTTCCATCATGGGCGATCCACAGCGAGTGCAAAAACGCGCCGTATCGGAAACCTCATGTCCACAGTTTGCGCATCTGGCCATCGTTCCTCCACGCTCTTCACCGTATTCTCGATTCTCGTATAAATGCATTCTACACTATGATCCATTCACTCCCCAACCGTTATCGGCTGCCTCGACGCGTCGCCGGAAGCAGGGGACTTCAAAGGGGCGCCGGCGCGCGCCCGAAACATATGTTGGACACAACCGCTCCATCGCCATGCATCCTCAGAGAACAATACGTCTCCTGGTGGGAGATCGTTTCTCCCCATTCCCGATGGCCACACCAGGCTGCCGCATCATGAGTCGCTCGCGGGCGATGACCCTCGATTCCAGAATTGGCGCACCGGCATTTGGCGAGGTATCATTCCTTCACCGACAATGCCTGTAGGGGGGAGCGTCCATGGTGCGATTCATTCCCGATTTCTCACAGCGCTCTACAGAGCGCGAGATCATGGATGGGGGAGAGTATACCGTCGAGGAAGCTCAGGGCGCCTATCGGGATTTGAGGCGCATCAATAGATATCTTGGCGGTCGAGCGGCCTTGCTCGGCCACCTCATGTCCCTCATCGCCACCTGTTCGTCGCGTCCGGTCACCATCTTGGACATCGGAACGGGTTCTGCCGATATTCCTCAAGCTGTGGTGCGAATGGCCCGTAAGAGAGCCATTGCTGTCCGCATCGTAGCCCTGGATGCCAACCCACTGGCCCTGGAGATGGCCTGCCAGGAAATCACTGCCTTTCCGGAGATCTCGCTGGTGCGCGCCGATGCTTTTCATTTGCCATTCCCCGATCAGTCGTTCGATCTGGTCATGACGTCTGAATTCCTCCACCATCTGACCACCGAAGACGCCGTGGTGTTCCTTCATCGTCTCCATGGGATGGCCCGAGTCGCTTTTGTCATCAACGACCTGCGTCGTCATCCCATCCCCTATTACAGCTTCTGGTTGCTCTCACATCTGTTCACCAGAAATCGTCTCATTCGAAATGACGGACTGATCTCCATCCGGCGCGGGTTCACTCGGCGCGATGTGGATGAACTCAAGCGACGATCGGGATTGAGCGGGCTCTCCGCCTATTTTCATTTTCCTTATCGGATTGTCATCGTAGGCCGACGATAACCGGAGGAACGATCGCATAAGACCATCCCCCCGGGCTTTGACAATCGAAGGGTCATTTCCGTAATCTTTTCACTTTGACGAATCATCTCAGGGAGGACAGGCGCGTATGCCACTCTATGAATATGAGTGCAAAAACTGTGGCACACGCTTCGAGCAATTGGTCTTCGACCGCCGGGCCAAGGTGACGTGCAAAGCCTGCGGCGGTCCAAAGGTCGTCCGCGTGGTGTCAACATTCGCCGTCGTCTCCCCCACGGTCGAGGCCTCCAGTCAGGCAGAGTCGGGACCGTGCGGCGTGTGTGGAGCACCGCAACGAGGGATGTGCGAGACGGCCGAGCAATGAGGAGATGTCCCCATGCCAACGATGAAAGCCATTCGCGTGGATGAATGGGGTGGACCGGAGGTCCTCCAGATGACCGACGTCCCCCAACCGAGCCCGGGTCCCGGTGAAGTCCTCATCCAGGTGGCGGCAGCCAGCGTCAATTACGCCGACACGATGCAGCGACGAGGCACCTACCCCGGTGGACCGGAACCGCCGTTCATTCCCGGTCTGGAAGTCGCCGGCCACATCGTCGCCCGGGGCGATGGTGTCCATGACGTCGAAGAGGGTCAACCGGTCATGACGTTCACCGGAGGGCGCGGGTACGCGGAATTCGTCGTCGTTCCCGCTCACCTGGTCATGCCCTTGCCCGAAGGCTACCGTCTGGAAGAGGCGGCGGCCTTCCCTATCGTGTTCCTGACGGCTTATTTCGCCCTGAAGTCATTCGGTCGACTCACCGCCGGAGAATCGGTCTTGATTCATGCCGCTGCCGGTGGCGTCGGGACGGCCGCCGTTCAACTGGCCAAGCAGATGGGCGCCCGCGTCTTCGCCACGGCGAGCTCTGAGGAAAAACTCCAACGCGTTCGAGAGCTGGGCGCCGATGAACTCATCAACTATAAAGAGCAAGATTTCGCCGAGATCGTCCGCCGCATCACCGGTGGGCGGGGTGTTGATTTGATCCTGGAGATGGTCGGTGGCGAGGTGTTCCAGAAAAGTCTGGACGCTCTGGCGCCATTTGGCCGACTCGTGACCTATGGTATCGCCGGCGGCCGGCCAGCTCCGGTGACCAACCGACAACTCATCCTCAATAACCTCACTGTGGCTGGCGTCAATCTCAATTTGATCGCTCGCACGCCTCGACTGGCTACGACCATGCGGGAGCTGCTGGAGTTCATTCGAGGGACTCGGATTCGTCCCATTATCGGTCACACCTTTGAACTCGGCCAGGCCGCCGAAGCTCATCGCCTCCTGGAGAGCCGAGAGAGCTTCGGTAAGATCATCTTGAAACCCGGTCCTCCGGCATCGGCGACCACTCGTCAGTGATCGCCGGGGGCGCCTGGTCGAATGACGTGGTGATCATCGAGTCCCAATCGTCGACGACGATGCACCTGAAAAATAAAGTGGCGCTCATCACCGGCGCGTCGCGCGGGATTGGCCGGGCGATGGCGCGACGCTTCGCCGATGAAGGGGCTGATCTCATCATCTGCGCCCGTCACCGGGAAGCGCTGCTGGAGGTGGCGCGGGATATTGAGAGCCGAGGAGGGCGCGTCATCGCCCGAGCAGCGGATGTCGGCGACCGCCAGGACGTTCATCGATTGGTGGCAATGGCCCTGGAGACGTTTCATCGCATCGATGTGCTGGTCAACAATGCCAGTATCCTCGGACCTCGCGTGGAACTGGTGGCATATCCTTACGAGGAGTGGGAACGCGTGCTTCGCATCAACCTGACGGGGACATTTCTCATCACGCAAGCCGTCGCTCCGCATATGATGGAGCGGAAATGTGGTTCTATCATCAACGTCAGCTCCGGCGTGGGCGTGGAGGGGCGACCGCGCTGGGGAGCGTACTCGGTATCCAAATTCGGCGTAGAAGCTCTGACGCAGATCTGGTCACAAGAGTTGCGCCCCTATCATGTTCGCGTCAACGTGGTCAATCCCGGTCGAGTGAGAACGGAGATGCGACGGGCCGCGTATCCGGACGAAGATCCCAACACCTTGCCGCGACCAGAAGAGATCCTCGGCGTGTTCGTTTACTTGGCGTCTGATGAGAGTCGCGCCATTACCGGTCAGCGATTCCAGGCACAGGAGTTCAAATGGCCGAAGACAGAGTGAAGCGGCGAACGGCGTTGACGCGCCGCCACGACGATGTCCGTACCGATCTTGAGGAGAACATCAACCTGACAAGGAGGGAACTATGAGCCTGATCGAACCCATCTTGATGGAACTTTCACAAGAAGCGGAGACCACGCGGAAGATGCTGGAACGCGTGCCCCCGGAGCATCTCGGTTGGAAACCCCACGAAAAATCGATGAGCCTGGCCCGCCTGGCCACGCACATCGCTGAAATCCCCGGATGGGCGCCCATCGTCCTCCAGCAGGACGCTTTCGTCCTGAGCGATGAGTATACGCCAGCGGTGGCTGGCGATGTGGCCGAGCTGCTGGAAATGTTCGACAAGAACGTGGCCGCCGCCGCCGAAGCGATGAGAGATCAACCCGACGAGCGCCTGCTGGCCACCTGGCAGCTCAAGCGCGGCGACGAGGTGTTGCTGGAGATGCCGCGCGTGGCGGCCATTCGCGGATTGCTGCTCAATCACATGATCCATCACCGAGGGCAACTCTCCGTCTATCTGCGGTTGAAGAACGTGCCGCTGCCGCCGGTATATGGACCGACGGCCGACGAGGGGATCTGACGCCCGATCCGATGAGCGCGCGTCAGAGGAGAGCCGGACAGGGGGCGCCGTCCGTCCAGATCGGCGCTCCCCCTGCTGGAAAAGGCCGCGTTCCTCGTGATAGTATTGAAGCTCTGAGGCAGCGGAGACGCGAGACCATGGTGATCAAAGTGGGGTTGGGACAGATCAAACCGGTTCTGGGCGATGTCAGACGCAACCTGGAAACGCATCTCAAAGTGATCGAACAAGCGGCGGCCGCCCATGTCGATTTGCTCGTGTTTCCCGAACTCTCACTGACCGGATATTACCTCCAGGATCTCGTCCCGGAGGTGGCCCTCGATCCGGGAAACTCCGACGTGCTCCAGCAACTGATCGACCTCAGCCACCGCACCAATGTGGACCTCGTCGTCGGCTTCGTCGAAGTCGCCGCCGATTATCGCTTCTTCAACTCCGCGGCTTACTTGAGTCAAGGGCGACTCGTGCACATTCATCGAAAAATTTACCTCCCCACATATGGCATGTTTGATGAGAGTCGCTATCTGGCGGCGGGCGAGGTGCTGCGGGCGTTCGACACCCGATTCGGCCGCATGGGCATTTTGATCTGCGAGGACCTCTGGCATCCCTCCACTCTCTATCTCATGGCCCACGATGGAGCTCATGTCCTCATCGCCGTATCGGCCAGCCCGGGACGCGGTCTGCGGCGTCCTGACCAACTGGGGAGCGCCCACGCTTGGGAATCCATCAACCGCTCGGCGGCGCAGTCCTACATGCTCTATGTCGTCTATGTCAATCGCGTGGGTTTCGAAGATGGAGCCATGTTTTCCGGTGGCTCGGAACTCGTCGATCCGTTTGGTCGCTGCCTGGTGAAGGCCAAGACGTTCGATGAAGATCTCTGCTTCGGCGAGATCGATGCTCTGGAAGTGCGCCGCGCGCGCACGCTCTATCCCCTGCTTCGGGATGAGCGATTGGATCTGACCTTACGGGAGCTTCAGCGCATTTACGCTCGACGGCATCAGTTGGAGTGAGTCCATCTATGATGGTTCAAGATCCGGACACACCGGTGGAAAAATTCAATCCGGCGTTGGCCACGGAATCCATCACCCGATTCATTCGCGATGAGGTGACCAAAGTTGGATTCACTCGCGGCGTCGTCGGCGTCTCGGGCGGCATCGACTCGGCGGTGGTCGCCTTTCTGACGGCGCGGGCATTGGGCGCGGAGAATACCTACTGCATTTCGATGCCCTATAAGAAGCACGACCCTTCAGCACGAGCCGATGCTGAAGCGATTGCCCACGCCTTGGGGGCGCCTTTCCAGACGGTCGATATCGCTCCCATGGTCGATGCCTATTTCGCTCACTTCCCCGAAGCCGATCACATCCGGCGCGGCAACGTCATGGCGCGTATGCGCATGATCGTGCTCTATGATCTGTCGCGCGTCCATCGAGCTCTGGTCATCGGCACCAGCAATAAGACCGAGGCGCTGATCGGTTACACGACCCTCTGGGGTGATATGGCGGCGGCGATGTGGCCGATCGGCGACATTTATAAGACGGAAGTGCGCATTCTGGCTCGCTTTCTCGGCGTACCCGAACGCATCGTCTCCAAACCGCCCACGGCGGGGCTCTGGGAGGGGCAAACCGACGAAGGCGAACTGGGCCTGTCCTACGAAGAGATCGATGCTATCCTGGTGGAACTCGTGGATAAGCGCATCCCCAAGGATGTCCTTCCCGAGCGCGGATTCGACCGGGAGAAGGTCGAGCGCGTCTACGAGATGATGCGCGCTTCTCAATTCAAGCGCCGTATGCCGCTGCTGCCCAAAGTCTCCACCCGCTCGATCAATCACGACTTCAAGTATAAGCGCGATTGGGGGCGCTGAGGGGCGGGCGCGGTGAGATAGACGTGATGAAGCCATAGAGGCACTCATTCGTCGTCGATATGATCATCGGGAGAACTGTCGAGTGTGAACCAGTGATGATCGTTTATCGCTCTCGTTGAGGAGCTATGTCGCTATGGAGATGGTGAGCATGCGCGAACATCCCTTTCGCTTCGGGCTTCTGCTGATCGGCGCGATGTGGGGCCTCTCCGGTTTCGTTTGCTCTCGGACCGGCGTCGCCATGACGCCGGGGCAGCAGACATCATCAGCGTCGAGCGAGCGAGGAAGGTGGATCACCGGCTCGGTCATCGATGTGACGAGCGGTCGGGCGATTGCCGGTGCACGCATTGAGCTCTTCAAGCGCATTGTGGACGTGCGCCCGGATGGAATAGAACGACTCAGATCGCTCTCGGCATCCATCCCACTCGGCGCGACGTCCACGGACGATGAGGGGCGATTCGTCTTCCGGCTGCCCTTGAGAACTCCGGCGCGTTTTCTTGCGCTCTCCATTCGCGCCGAAGGGTACTGGAGACGATGGATCGCTTTGATCGGCGCAGACGCCGGTCCTGTTGAGCCCATCGATGTGGAACTGGTGAGAGTCGATCTCTCTCGGCGGGAACTCGCGCTCTGGGCGCGGCGACAGGAACGATTGAAGCGGCGGCTCTATCAACAGAATCCATCTTTCGATCAAGCGGTGGACGTCCGGACCTGGTTCGCGCCGCCACCGACGCCGCCCGTGAAGAGGGATATGCCGCTCGCCCAAGACCATCCGACCTATCCGGTCCCCGATGACGTGTACGTCGTCGATCTGGCCGGATTCACCGGGTTCATCAATCTGGACGAGTTCATCGCCGGTGTGGTGTCGATCGAGATGGGCGATGGCTTCCCCTTCGAGGCTCTGAAAGCGCAGGCCGTCGCGGCCAGGAGTTTCGCTCTGGAGCGATTCCATCGCACGGGCGTGGCCAATGGCGGACAGGCGTATACGCCGCGCATCGGCAGCAAGAGCCTCACGGCCACCATCAATACGAGCAAAGTCGTCATGCTCTATGACGAGGACGTGATCGTGGCTCTGTTCTCCGCCCGGTGTAACGGAGACTTCACGTTGAACAGCGAACACGGTCTGTCAGGAACATCAACCTGCATCGTGGGTGGTTTGGGAGTCGGTCGATTGCCGTATGCTCGTTCCCGTCCATGCAGTGGGCACATCAACTGCTCGCAGACCGCCGAGCGGTGCTGCGAGGTCTTCGTCGAAGGGCGACTCCAATACATCCATGGACATGGCGTGGGACTCTGCCAGCGAGGTGCTCAGGAGTTTGCCGGGCGCGATGGCTGGGATTGGCGAGACATTCTCACCGACTATTATACGGACATCGCCCTGGCCAATGCGCCCGGGCTCACCATCGGCGTGACCGTCACCACGACGGCGAATCTCAACGTGAGGGAGACGCCGTGCGGTCGTCGCCTGACCACTGTGCCCCGTGGGACGCGTGGCGTGATCATTAACGGTCCTGAGCGTCCCTTTTGCGATCTGGCCGCCCCCTATTCATTCTTCACCTGGTGGCAGGTGGTTTATGAAAACGGGGCCCTCGGATGGTCCGTCGAGGATTATCTGCGGAAAACGAGCGTCCCAGACTCCCTGAAAGAGTGAGCCGACGTGCTCGCCATCCCGAGGGCGATGAGACGCCGCACCTCCCTACGGGTGAACGGGAATGCGCCTCAAAAGATTCGCTTGGTCCTCGTCCAGATCTCATGGAGCCAGTCGGTGAGCGTATGCGATGCGGCCCCCCACCAGAGTCCGAAAAATGCGGCCACGAGATAGCGGTGATCGGTCGCTCGCCACACTCTCCATATCCGCTTGCCCAACCGGGCGAGATCGGGGTGGACCTGGATGTGCGGATCGAGCCAGTGATTGAGGAATGAGAGCACGCCGACGAGCAAAATGAGCATGATGACGAAATAGAGCACGCGGATGGCCGTCCCCAAGATGATGCCATGAGAGAGGCGCGACCGATGCCGGAAAATGAACTGATAGGGCCACCAGATGAATCGGAATGGGCCCCAACGAGCGTACTGTTTGCTTTCGATGTCCAGATCGGGACCGAACATGAATCCGGCAAAGAGCATCGCTCCCGTGGTCACGATCGAGAGGTCGAGGCTCCCGGTGATGCCGAGAGCGACGAGGAACGTAGGAGGCGCCAGAATCAACGTGATCGCGTCGTGTATTCTTGCCGACGGCATAAAAACGCTGGACAATTATTCTGCCACACTCATACAGTGAGCGAAAGTTCCCAGCGTGGTCGATCATCGAGTTTGTCATGAGCCACCGCCGATTCAACATCGATGTCCTCGACGTGCTCCTCGTTTTCGTCCCGGTGAGCCTCATTTTGCACCTGCTCCACATTGATCCCGTCTGGGTGTTCGTCACTTCGGCATTGGCCATCATCCCACTGGCCGGTCTGATGGGCAGAGCGACCGAACGTCTCGCCGAACGGGTGGGCGCCGGCTGGGGTGGTGTGCTCAATGCCTCGTTGGGAAACGCCGCTGAACTCATCATCGCCGTGATGGCGCTCCGCGCCGGATTACACGATGTGGTGAAAGCGTCCATCACCGGCTCGATCATCGGCAATGTCCTGTTGGTACTGGGCCTCAGCTTCCTCATCGGCGGCTTGCGGTTCCACCGTCAGACATTCAATCGGACGGCGGCGGGCATGGGGGCAACACTATTGGCACTGAGCGCCATTGCTCTGCTCGTGCCAGCCATTTTCCACTTCATCGTGCGGGGGCATCCGCAGGCTCACGAACAGGAACTCAGTTTCGAGATCGCCGTGGTGCTGTTCATCACCTATCTGTTGAGCCTGGTCTTCACATTGCGAACCCACAAGCATTTGTATGGTCAAGCGCTCCCTTCCACCCAGGATGATCCCACTGGCCGGACTGAATGGAGCAACGGGCGATCCCTGATCGTTCTTCTGGTAGCGACCGCTCTGGTTGTGCTCATGAGCGAGCTCCTCGTCGATGCCGTTCGGCCCGCGGCCGCAGCTCTGGGCATGACCGAAGTATTCATCGGCGTGATTCTGGTGGCCATCATCGGGAACGCCGCCGAGCACAGTACGGCTGTGCTCATGGCGGCCAGGAATCACATGGATCTGGCTCTCCACATTGCCGTAGGCTCGAGCATCCAAATCGCCCTGTTCGTGGCACCCGTCCTGGTGTTCCTGAGCTATTCGTTCGGCCCGCCGATGAATTTGATCTTCACGACGTTCGAGGTCGTGTCGGTGGCCGTCTCGGTGGGCATCGTCAGTCTGGTGGCCATGGATGGGGAATCCAACTGGATGGAAGGAGTGCAACTGTTGGCCGTCTATGCGATCCTCGCTCTGGCTTTTTACTTTCTCCCCTCGCCCCAGGTATAATGTGCCTCTGTAATGACCCGGGAAACGCGCTCATGAAAAGGACGGTGATTCTCACCACAACGCTCCTCGCCCTCACCTGCACAGCAGTCGGGTTCGTTCAACGCGCGACTTCCGATCTACGCCAACAGACGTTCGAACTCGTTTGGCGCCGGGTCAAAGAGAGACACTACGACCCGCAGCTCAACGGCGTGGATTGGGATGCCGTTCACGAGAAGTATGCGCCCCTGGTGGCCGCCGCTCGAAGTGATGACGAATTTTACGCTCTTCTGAATCGGATGTTGGGCGAGTTACACCAATCTCACTTCGCCGTTATTCCCCCATCGGTCACCATTGACGAAGACGCCGAGGTGAGGGCATCGGGGGAATCACCGTCCGACAAGCGCGCTGATCACCGCGCCGGTCGTGACGCCGATGTGGGATTGACCGTCCAATGGGTCGAGGGCCAACCGGTCATCACGCGCCTCGAAGCTCATTCGCCGGCCGCCCGCGCGGGACTGCGTCCCGGATTCGTCGTCACTCACATTGATGAGAAGCCGGTGAGCGAACTGTGGGAGAAGCTGGCTCTCCGAAAGGTGCGTCCGGTGGAGAGGCGCTCTCTGCTGATGCGCCTGATCGATCGTCGACTGCGCGGACCGGCTGGTTCGACGGTTCGAATCGGTTATCTCGATGAGCGCGACCATCCCCGTACGGTGATCGTGGAGCGGCAGCCCCCCGATGGGCGCCCGGTCAAATTCGGCGAATTGCCCGTCGTTTACACCAAGATGGAGGCGCGTCGGCTGGTGCACGGCATTGGCTACCTGCGATTCAACATGTTCATGATGCCCCTGCTCGAAGAGATTCAACGGGCCGTGCGATCGTTTCATGATGCGCCGGGGATCATCATCGATCTTCGCGGCAATCCCGGTGGCCTGGGTGGCATGGCCACGGCCGTGGCGCGGCTGTTCTACAAGAAACGAACACTGCTGGGCACGATGAAGTTGCGGCGGGGCGAGATCCGGTTCACCGTATTTCCGGCGCCGGATGCCTATGCGGGTCCCGTAGTCATTCTCACCGATGAGGGGACGGCCAGTACGGCGGAGATACTCGCCGGGGGAATGCAAGAGACGGGACGGGCCATCGTCGTCGGGCGGCCCTCGTTGGGCGCCGTCCTCCCTTCGGTGATCGAGAAGCTCCCCACGGGAGCGCGACTCCAATATGCCATTGCCGATTTCAAAACGCCCGGAGGCCTTCTCCTCGAAGGTCGCGGCGTACAGCCGGACGTCCCGGTCGAGCTCACCCGTCGCGATCTCCTCACGCGATCCGATCCCATCCTGGAACGCGCCATATCGGTGATCGTGCACCAACCACCTGCCGGGAAAGTCTCCGCCGCCGGGGATCAATCTCATTGAGGAGGAAATGTGATGAACCTCGCACTCTCTCTCGTGATCGCACTCACCGGTCTCGCCTGGTCCCCCCATGGATGGACCCAGGAAGCCCACGCTCAGGGGTCGGCGACCAAAAAGATCGAGCTCACTGCCGATCAGGTGCTGGAAAAGTTCGTCGAAGCGACGGGGGGACGCCAAGCGTACGAGAAACTCACCAGTTTCGTCGCTCGCGGGACGCTGGACATTCCCGCCCAAGGGATTCGAGGGACCATTCAGATTTACGCCAAGGCGCCGAACAAGCTGCTCGTCATCCAAACCGTCGAGGGGGTAGGCGAACTCAGGCAGGGATACGATGGCCAGGTGGCCTGGAGTCAAGATCCGTTTCAAGGCCTTCGTGAAATGGACGGCGTAGAGTTGGCCAACTTCAAGCGCGAGGCGACGTTCAACGCCGAACTGAAATGGCGAGAACTCTACGAGAAGGTCGAACTCATCGGCACCGAGAAAGTGGGAGATCACCAGACTTATGTCATTCGTCTGACGCCTCATCTTGGTCGCCCGATCACCCAGTACTACGATGCGGAAACGTTCCTGCTGCTGCGCCAGGATTCCGTCTATGAAGGACCGCAAGGGACGATCCCCGGTCAAGAGTACTTCTCCGATTATCGAGAGGTGAGCGGCGTGAAGGTCCCATTCCGCGTCGTCCAGAAAAGCTCCCTCGGCGAAGCCGTCATGAGCCTGACCAGCATCAACCCGAACGTCAAGATCGACGACGCCCGGTTCACCAAACCGACGGCAGGTGACCAGAAAGAGACGCGTCAGGGAAAGCGGAGCGGGACTGAATAGCCGAGCGCTCCCTCTCCATGCTCACCGGTGAGATGCATCCACCGATTCACCCTCAGGCGCGCCTCTTCGACGGGTGCGCCGACCTCTATCTGCGATATCGCCCTCCATATCCAGAAGCGGCCATCGACACCATTTCGGCCGGGCTCAATTTGACTCCAGATGGGTGGATCTGCGATCTCGGGGCGGGGCCGGGCACGTTGAGCTTCCTCCTGGCCGAACGCGGCTACCGCCTGGTGGCCGTGGAACCACTGGCAAGAATGCGCGCCTGTGGCGCCCGATGGGCTCGGGAGCGCCAACGTCCGGTGATGTTCCTCGGCGGGCAGGCCGAGGCCATTCCCCTCGCCGACGGGTCGGTTCAGGCCGTGGTCTGCGGACAGGCATTCCACTGGTTCCAGACCGGGCGCGCCCTCGCCGAGATCTGGCGCGTGCTCACACCGACCGGCGGCCTGGCGCTGCTCTGGAACAATCGCGACTGGCAACACACCCCCTGGCTGGCTCGACTGGAACGCCTGCTGATGAAGTACAACCCTCAATATACGCCCAGTTATCGTGCCCGCGACTGGTCTCAGATGTTACGTGAAACCCACCTCTTCACCCGAATCGCGCGGTGCGAATTCTCTCACGAGATGGAGGCCACGTCCGAGCACATACTCGGGCTCATCGCATCGCTCTCTTACGTCCGCATCCTGCCCGGCGAGCGCCGCCAACAACTCAGGCGGGAAGTGGTGACATTGCTGGATCAGGAGCGCGTCTTGACGCGCCGCTCGATGCTCCCGCTGAGATATCGCACAGAGCTTTATCTGGCCTGGAAATGCTGAGTGCTGAGGCGTCTCACCCCGCCATACGGACGAACGATCGGTGAAGCCACCAGTCGCCCGGGAAGTCATGGTCGATGCGCATCGCCTCACTTCTTCTTCACCATTGCTGTCTCCGCTCCCCGGTCGTCCCAGCGGCAAGACCTTCGAACCAAGATCCATCTCCGGCTCTCTTTCTGCCCGGCACCGAAGATTATCCCCCAGTTGTGGAAATCTCGGAGTGAGTTCACTATAATGAGTCGTTCGGATCGTACGAGCTGCTGCATCATCAGCGGCGAACTGGGTGAGAGATCACATGGACACTCTGTCAGAGGGTGGATAAGAACATGAGTACATTCATCAAAGGTCTCGAAGGTGTTGTCGTTGCTCAATCCCAACTCAGCTATATCGATGGCCAGGCGGGGCAATTGATTTATCGTGGATACCATATTCATGATCTGGCGGCCCACTCGAGTTTTGAGGAGGTGGCGTATCTGTTGTGGAACGGGCGGTTGCCTACGAGAGCCGAACTCGATGAGTTGAAACACCAGTTGGCGCTCAACCGTCAACTTCCCAATGGGCTCCTGACGCTGCTGCGTTCGCTCCCGACGACGGCGCCCCCTATGACGGTGCTGCGCACGGCGGTCTCGGCCGCTGCCATGTTTGATCCGGAAGCCGAGGATGTCTCGCTGGAGGCGAGCCGGCGAAAGGCTATTCGCCTGGCTGCGCAGATCCCGACGATTGTCGCGACATATGAGCGATTGCGCCGGGGAGAAGATCCCATTCTTCCTCGCGAAGACCTGGACCAGGCGGCGAATTATCTCTACATGCAGACGGGTCAGGTTCCTGATCCGGAAAATGCTCGAGCGTTGGATCAATACTTCATCCTGTTGGCCGATCATGGAATGAATGCCTCCACTTTTGCCGCCCGCGTGACGACGGGCACGCTGGCCGATATACACTCGGCCATCACGTCGGCTCTCGCCACCCTCAAAGGCCCGCTCCATGGCGGCGCCAACCAGAAGGCGATGGAAATGCTTCAGGAGATTGGCGAACCCGACAACGTGGACGCGTACATCAAACGCGCACTGGCCGAGAAGCGTCGGATCATGGGATTCGGACACCGCGTCTATAAGACGGAAGATCCCCGCGCCACCGTTCTCCGCCGCATGTCGAAAGAGTTGTGCCAGAGAATGGGCGCCACGAAATGGTATGACATCTCGCGTCGCATTGAGGAATTGGTGACTGCCGAGAAGGGGATCTATCCCAACGTCGACTTCTACTCGGCCTCGGTGCTCTATGTGCTGGGGATTCCGGTCGATCTCTTCACGCCGATGTTCGCCTGTAGTCGCATCGTCGGCTGGACGGCCCACGTGCTGGAGCAGTTAGCCGACAACCGCTTGATTCGTCCCCGCGCTGAATATGTGGGTCCCAAGGACCTCAAGTACGTGCCCATTGATGAACGGGCATGAACGGGCGGCTGGTCCGAGGAATGGAAGGCGAGAGGAGGCGCGCCTCATCACACCGGCTCGATGGACAAGGGGAAATGGCTTCCAGGGCGAGTGCACCGCCACAGTAGTGCGGTTCATCTTCCCCCTCACTTTCTGCTCTCCTCACTGAGCCCTTCGAACTGCCGAATCGCCGCCCGCAGCCCCTCGGGCAACGGGATGGCCCTGCCCGCCTCATAATCCACCCAGGCGACGACCGAACTCCCGTCGGCGACGAGCACGTCCGTTCCCCGTCGATAGATCTCGTATTCCAGCGTGAAGCTTCGATTCCCGATCTCGCTCACCCGCGCGCCAACGTCCAGCCAGGCCGGATAGTGGACCTGCTGCCTGAATCGGCACGTGGCGGTGACCAGCGCCGGACCTTGGCGATCATGTTCCCGATATTTCCATAACTCGATGGCCTCAAAGTAACTCATGCGCGCCGACTCGCAATAAGTGAAATACGCGGCATTGTTGACGTGCCCGAGAGCGTCCATATCGCCCCAGCGCACGGCGATAGCGTGCCAGTGCTTGAATTGCTCTCGCATAAGGTCACGTATTGTGATCACCGGGAGATATTCTGTCAATCGCGATGACACGATCTTCGACCAAGAGGCGTGATCGTCACTCTGGATGTCGCGCGATCCTCGGCGGACCGGACTTCGGGCTCATCCTGCGCCCGCTCCCAGCAGGCGAATCGAATCCCGATGTGTGCGCCCGTTCACCGACATCTTGTTTTTGTGCCGCTAGCCTTGCTGTTTACCGATGAATCGTCTATTTTTTCCAACCTATGGCAAAGTGAGCCGCTCTGAGGGTTGGCGTCCATGAATGTGTTGAGGGGCATGACACAGCGGCGATGGCAAAGACTATGAGCCAGCTATTCCATACGGGGCCACTCCCCCTCCTCGTCCGGCGATGGCTCGAGCGGCTCGCTTTGCGAATCTACATGGAGAAGGATGAAAAACGATGAGCAGTATCGCCGATAAAGATCTCAAGGAGCTCCTTGGACTGGAGGATATCGAGCTCAAGGAATGGATCGAGTCTCTGGAATACGTCTTGCAACAAGAGGGCCCCGAACGGGTCAGATTCCTCATGCGGCAGCTTCAAATCTATGCCCGGAAAGCCGGCGTCGACCTTCCCTATACGGCGAATACGCCGTATATCAACACCATTCCCGTCGAACAACAACCTCCTTTCCCCGGCAGTCGAGAGATCGAGCGGCGCATCAAGAGCATCATCCGCTGGAACGCTATGGCCATGGTGGTGCGAGCCAATCGCGTGGAAGAAGGCATTGGCGGACACATCTCGACGTACGCGTCGGCGGCCACACTATACGAAGTCGGCTTCAACCACTTCTTCCGCGCCCGGAACGAACACCAGGAAGGCGATATCGTCTATTTCCAGGGTCACGCCTCACCGGGCATTTACGCCCGCGCCTTCCTGGAGGGTCGCTTGACGAAAGACCAGTTAGAGAATTTTCGGCGCGAGCTCCAACCGGGAGGAGGACTTTCGTCCTATCCCCACCCCTGGCTGATGCCCAATTTCTGGCAATTCCCCACCGTGTCGATGGGATTGAGCCCCATCATGGCCATCTATCAGGCGCGCTTCAATCGGTACCTGGAGAATCGCGGATTGAAGAAGCCCTCGGATGCCAAGGTCTGGGCTTTCCTCGGCGATGGAGAGATGGACGAGCCGGAAGCGCTCGGCTCAATCACCCTGGCGGCGCGAGAGAAATTGGATAATTTGATCTTCGTCATCAACTGCAATCTGCAGCGCCTCGATGGTCCGGTGCGCGGCAATGGAAAGATCATCCAGGAATTGGAAGCGGCCTTTCGCGGAGCCGGTTGGAACGTCATCAAGGTCATCTGGGGCGACGATTGGGATCCTCTGTTGGCCAAAGATCATGAAGGCCTGTTGGTCAAACGGATGGAGGAGGCCGTCGACGGCGATTATCAAAAGTACACGGTGGCCTCGGGGCGCTACATCCGCGAGCATTTCTTTGGCAAGTACCCGCAATTGCTGGAACTGGTCAAACATCTCTCCGACGAGCAACTGCGTAAGTTACGGCGCGGGGGACATGACCCGGAGAAGGTTTATGCGGCGTATAAAGCGGCCGTAGAGCATAAAGGCTCGCCCACGGTCATCCTGGCCAAGACGATCAAAGGCTACGGCCTCGGCGAGGCGGGCGAGGGTCGGAACATCACGCATCAGCAAAAGAAGTTGAACGAAGAAGAACTGCGCGAATTTCGCGCCCGATTCGGCATCCCCATCTCCGATGAGGAGCTGGCCGAGACGCCCTTCTATAAGCCGCCGGATGACAGTCCGGAGATGCGTTACCTCCACGAACGGCGGCGGGCGCTGGGCGGCTATCTTCCCAGCCGACAGGTTCAATGTCAACCGCTCAAACCACCGCCGGAGGAGATCTTCGAAGAGTTTTATAAGGGCACTGAGGGGCGTCCCGTCTCCACCACCATGGCCTACGTGCGGCTGCTCTCCAAGCTCCTCCGCGATAAAGAGATCGGTAAGCTCATCGTCCCCATCATCCCGGACGAGGCGCGAACGTTCGGCATGGAGGCGCTGTTCCGTCAGGTGGGCATCTATTCCAGCGTCGGACAGCTCTATGAACCGGTCGATGCTGACACGCTGCTCTATTACAAGGAGGCCAAAGACGGACAGATTCTGGAAGAAGGGATCACCGAAGCCGGCGCCATGTCGTCATTCATCGCCGCCGGCACGGCCTATGCGACGCACGGGATCAACACCATCCCCTTCTTCACGTTCTACTCCATGTTTGGCTTCCAGCGCATCGGCGACCTCATCTGGGCGGCGGGCGACGTGCGCTGTCGGGGCTTTCTCGTCGGGGCGACGGCGGGTCGCACGACGCTGGCCGGCGAAGGACTCCAGCACCAGGATGGGCACAGCCACCTGTTCGCCTACGCCCTGCCGAATCTGAAGGCCTATGATCCCGCCTTCGCCTACGAACTCGCCGTCATCATCCAGGACGGCATCCGCCGCATGTATACCGAGCAGGAGGACATCTTCTACTACCTGACCGTGACCAACGAACCCTATCCCATGCCGCCGATGCCGGAGGGCGTCAAGGACGGCATTCTCAAAGGGATGTACAAGTTCAAGGCCTCGGAAGACGAGAACGCCAAGCTCCGAGCTCAGCTATTGGCCAGCGGAGCGATCCTGAACGAGGCGCTGAAAGCGCAACAGTTACTGGCCGAGAAATATGGTGTGGCCGCCGACGTCTGGAGCGTGACCAGCTACAAGGAACTCTATCGCGATGGCCACTCCGTGGAGCGATGGAATATGCTCCATCCGACGAAGAAGCCCAAGCGTCCCTACGTCGCGCAATGTCTTGGCGAGGCGCCGGGCGTGTTGGTAGCGGCTTCCGATTACGTGAAAGCGCTCCCCGACTCCATCTCCCCGTGGCTACCCAAACCGCTCATCTCCCTGGGCACCGATGGATTCGGCCGGAGCGATAGCCGTCGGGCGCTGCGCGACTTCTTCGAAGTCGACGCTCGGTTCATCACCCTGGCCACGCTCGTCGGACTCATGCGCGAGAAAAAGCTGAAGCCGAGCGTGGTGGAACGAGCCATCAAAGAGCTCGATATCAATCCGGAAAAAGCCAATCCCATGATCTCCTGAAGTGAGGACCTATGGCCATCGAATTCACGCTCCCCGAGCTTGGTGAGCATATTGAGTCGGCGGAAGTGGTTCGGGTGCTGGTGTCGGTGGGGGACCGGGTGGAGAAGGATCAACCCCTGCTGGAAGTGGAGACCGACAAGGCGAGCATCGAAGTCCCCTCCCCGGCCAATGGTACCGTCACTGCCCTCCACGTCCGCGAAGGAGATACCGTCCGCGTCGGTCAACCCCTCCTCACCCTGGAAGAAACGACCGCTGAGGCTGGAGAGAAAGCGGAAGCAGGGGTGGAGACGAAGGAGGCGGCCAAGGTGATGATCCGGGAAGAGCGCCGCGTCGACCGGGAGCCGATCGTGGAGCCCACCGAGCCGAGTGCGACGAGCACGCCATCGAGTCGGCGTGCCGCGGTCGTCGAGTTCACTCGCCGCCCACCTCGCCCCGCGACCCATGCGGAGGCGGCCAGGCGAGTCATCCCGGCGGCGCCGTCAGTGCGCCGGCTGGCCCGCGAGTTGGGCATCGACATCCAGGACGTTCCCGGTTCCGGGCCCGGCGGTCGCATCTCCGTTCAGGACGTGAAGAATTATGCCCGGCGCCTCCTCGGCGAGCGGAAGGCGGAAACGCCCGCCGCCGCTCTCCCCACCGCTCCTCCACTGCCTGATTTCAGTCAGTGGGGTGAGATCGAACGCCGGCCCATGTCCAACGTCCGGCGCATCACGGCGGAGAACATGAGCCGGGCATGGGCCCTCATCCCCCACGTCACCCAACACGATAAGGCCGACATCACCGAACTGGAGCGCTTGCGCAAACAATTCGCCCCTCGCGCCGAGGCCGCCGGAGGGAAACTGACTATCACGGCCATCATTCTCAAAGTCGCCGCCGCCGCTCTGAAAGCCTTTCCTCAGTTCAACACCAGTCTGGACGTGGCCAACAACGAGATCATCTATAAGAAGTATTATCACATCGGCGTCGCCGTGGATACGGATCGGGGATTGCTCGTCCCGGTCATTCGCGATGTGGATAAGAAGAATCTGATCGAACTGGCCGTCGAACTCCATCACATGGCCGAGAAGGCGCGGGCGCGAAAGCTCACCGTGGATGAACTGCAAGGCGGCACATTCAGCATCACCAATCTGGGTGGCATCGGTGGGACGTCTTTCTCGCCCATCGTCTACTATCCTCAGGTGGCCATTCTGGGCGTCTCCCGCGCTCAGTGGGAGCCGGCGCTCATCGACGGTCAATTCCAGCCGCGATTGATATTGCCCCTGTCGCTCTCTTATGACCATCGAGTGATTGACGGAGCGGATGCCGCACGCTTTCTCCGATGGATCGCCGAAGCTCTGGAGCAACCTTTCCGGCTCATCCTGGAAGGATGAGATCATGGCGGGTGATCGGTGATGAATGGAGACCACGGGGCGAGAAGCGATCAACGAGCCGGTCTCCCCACATCGGCAGCGTGTTCTCCAGGTTCGCGTTTCGTGCTTTACGTATCCGGACGCACAGGTTACGCTTCATCGTTCACTGATTTCGGACTGAGGAGCTGAATGATGGCAGAAAACGTCAGATCGACGCAAGTCGCGGTCATCGGTGGTGGTCCTGGTGGCTATCCGGCCGCCTTCCTGGCCGCCGATCTGGGATTGCAGGTGACGCTCATCGACATGGAGCCGAACCCTGGCGGCGTCTGTTTGTATCGCGGATGCATTCCCTCCAAGGCGCTCCTTCACGTGGCCAAAGTGATCAGCGAAGCGCGTCACGCCGCTCGCTGGGGAGTGACGTTCGCCGAGCCTCGGATTGATCTGGACCGACTCCGGGAGTGGAAAGAGAGCGTCGTCCAGAAGCTGACCGGCGGACTGGGACAGCTCTCCAAGCAGCGTCGCATCACCTATATTCAAGGCCGAGCCACGTTCCTCGATCCTCACACGCTGAGAATCGAGAATCAGTCTGGCGAAGAGATTCTCAAGTTCGAGCGGGCCATCCTGGCCACCGGATCGCGTCCGGCGACGCTCCCCAATCTCTCCATCGACAGCCCGCGCATCATGAACTCGACCAGCGCCCTGGATCTGCCCGACATTCCCAAGACCATGCTGATCGTCGGCGGTGGCTACATCGGGCTGGAGCTGGGAACCGTCTATGCGGCGCTGGGGACGAAGGTCTCCGTAGTGGAAATGATGCCCGGGCTCATACCGGGACTCGATCGGGATCTGGTCTCCATCCTGACCAAGCGACTGGAGACGATCTTCGAGGCCATCATGCTCAACACTCGCGTGGTGGGCATGAAGGAGGAGAAGAAGGGCATTCGGGTCAAATTGGAAGGCCTTCAGGTGAAACAACCGGAGCAGGTCTATGAGCGCGTGCTCATCTGCGTGGGGCGTAAACCGAATTCTCAGGATCTGGGTCTGGAGAACACCAAGGTCGAAATCGATCGACGCGGATTCATTCAAGTCGATGCTCAACGCCGAACGGCCGAGCCGACGATCTACGCCATCGGCGACGTGGCTGGCGAACCGATGTTGGCTCACAAAGCGACGCACGAAGGCCGCGTGGCCGCCGAAGCCATCGCCGGGCGACGCGTCGCCTACGAGCCTCGGGCCGTCCCCGCCGTCGTGTTCACCGATCCGGAGATCGCTTACTGCGGTTTGACCGAAACCGCGGCGCGCGAGCAAAAACGCCCGATTAAGGTCGCCCGATTCCCTTGGGCGGCATCAGGTCGGGCGGTGACGCTGGATCGCACCGATGGATTGACCAAGTTGATCATCGATCCGGAGACGGAGCGCGTCCTCGGCGTGGGCATCGTTGGACCGGGCGCCGGCGAGTTGATCTCCGAAGGCGTCCTGGCCGTCGAAATGGCGGCGCTCGCTTCCGACGTCGAATTGAGCATTCATCCTCATCCCACGCTCTCGGAAACGATCATGGAAGCGGCGGAAGCGTTCTATGGTCATAGCACGCACGTCTATCGCCCGAAGAAAAAATGAGCGGCGAAGGAGATGAATATCGAGCGAAAGCGTGAGGCCTCCTCGGCTCGGACGAACGGGAGGAAAGCGGCTGATGCCCATCGTCAGCCAGTGATCACCTGGGTGAACCATCGCGGGTCACGATCGATCTCCCGGAGGACGAGGGTGTACGGACTTTCGATGGACGCCCCGCCGAATGGTTGCTCCATGATATGGCGCGAAGTATACTAACTGGGTGCTCGAGCGTGGCCGAGATCTGGCACGTGGGATATCTCCGACGCGAGCAATGAGGAACCTATGGGCAAAAGGCATCTCTCGTTTTACGAATCGGTATTAGCCTTTTTTGATCGAGCCGCCGCTCATACGTCCTATGATCGGGGACTGCTCGATCAAATCAAGTACTGCAATAGCGTGTACCAATTCAAGTTCCCGCTCAAGCACGAGGATGGGACGATCGAAATCATCCAGGCATTCCGGGTGGAGCACAGTCATCACAAGCTGCCCGTCAAGGGGGGAATCCGCTACAGCGAGATGGTCAACGAGGATGAGATCAAAGCGTTGGCGGCATTGATGACGTTCAAATGTGCCGTCGTCGATCTCCCGTTTGGTGGCGCCAAAGGCGGCGTCAAAATCGAACCACGAAAATACACCGTCAATCAACTGGAACGCATCACCCGCCGCTACACCGCCGAACTCGCCAAGAAGAACTTCATCGGACCTGGCGTCGACGTGCCCGCTCCGGATTACGGTACGGGACCGCGCGAGATGGCCTGGATTCTGGACACCTATCAGGCGCTCAATCCGAGTATTGATTCTATCGCCTGCGTCACCGGCAAACCGGTCACCCAGTATGGCGTCCGGGGCCGAACCGAAGCCACCGGACGCGGCGTCTTCTACGGCATTCGCCACGCCCTCAGTTATGCCGAAGACATGAAAAAGCTGGGGCTCCAGCCGGGCATCGAAGGAAAACGCGTGGTGGTGCAAGGATTGGGAAACGTCGGATATCATGCGGCGAAATTCCTCCAAGAAGCGGGAGCCCTTCTCGTCGCCGTGGCCGAATATGATGGGGCCATCTATAACCCCGATGGATTGGATGTGGACGAGGTGCAACAACATCGTCGCGAGACGGGGACGATCCTGAATTTTCCCGGTGCCAGGAATTTCGCCAGGAACACCGACGCCCTGGAATACGAATGCGATATTCTCATTCCGGCGGCTCTGGAACGGCAAATCACCGAAGAGAACGCTCCTCGCATCCGCGCCAAGATCATCGCCGAGGCCGCCAATGGACCGACGACCATCGAAGCGGAACAGATGTTGCTCGAGCGCGGCGTGATGATCATTCCCGATCTCTACCTCAATGCCGGAGGCGTCACCGTCTCCTATTTCGAATGGTTGAAGAACTTGAGCCACGTGCGTTTCGGTCGGTTGAGCAAGCGATTCGAAGAAGCATCCCGCAGCGCCCTCCTGGAATCGATCGAGCGCATCACCGGGAAGCATCTCTCGCCGGAGGAGCGGAAACTCATCGTGCGGGGCGCCGACGAAATCGATCTGGTCAATTCCGGCCTGGAAGAAACGATGATCACCGCCTACGATGAGATTCGCGAGACGATGCTGCGGACGCCGGGCGTGACCGATCTGCGCACCGCCGCCTTTCTCAACGCCATCAATAAGGTCGCCATTGCCTATCTGGAACTGGGCATCTTTCCATAATGCCGCGGAGAGGGAGACGGAAACGAGCCGAGATGACGACGGAGATTCTCTCTCCCTGCGCCATTGAGGAGGTCATCTGATGCGACTCGGGATACTCATCGGCAGTTTCATCCTGATCACCGCGTGCACAGCGCCCACCGAATACGACATCGTCATCCGTCACGGCACCATTTATGACGGCAGTGGATCGCCGCCCTTCATCGGCGATGTCGCCATCGACGGAGACCAGATTGTGGCCGTGGGCTCTCTGGAGCGGGCGCGTGGGCGCCTGGAGATCGATGCCACCGGCCTGGCCGTGGCGCCCGGTTTCATCAACATGCTCAGTTGGGCCACCGAGTCGCTCATCGAAGATGGTCGCGCGCAGAGCGACATTCGCCAGGGAGTCACTCTGGAGGTGTTCGGCGAGGGATGGTCGATGGGTCCGCTGAACGAGCGGATGAAAAAAGAGCTCATCGAACAACAAGGCGACATCACATACGATGTCCAATGGACGACGCTCGGCGAATATCTGGACTATCTGGTCAGTCGCGGCATCTCCCCCAATGTGGCTTCATTCGTCGGCGCGACCACCGTGCGCATTCATGAGATCGGTTACGAGGATCGTCCGCCCACACCGGAGGAACTCGATCGCATGCGCCAACTCGTCCGCCAGGCCATGGAAGAGGGCGCGCTCGGCGTCGGCTCATCGCTCATCTATGCGCCGGCCTTTTATGCCCGGACCGATGAACTCATCGAACTCTGCAAAGTGGCCGCCGAGTATGGAGGCATGTACATCTCGCACATTCGCAGCGAGGGGAATCGCTTGCTGGAAGCGGTCGATGAACTGATCACTATCGCGCGCCAGGCGCATATCCCGGCCGAGATTTACCATCTGAAGGCGGCGGGGCGATCCAACTGGAATAAACTCGATGCCGTGATCGAGAAGATCGAGGCGGCGCGCGCCGAAGGGCTCCGCATCACCGCCGACATGTACACCTACACGGCGGGGGCGACCGGTCTGGATGCTGCCATGCCGCCATGGGTGCAAGAAGGCGGTCTCAAAGCCTGGATCGAGCGATTGAAAGATCCGGCCATTCGCGCCCGCGTCAAACGCGAGATGCGCACGCCGACCGATGAATGGGAAAATTTGCTCCTGGCCGCGGGATCGCCGGAGAACGTCTTGCTGGTGAGCTTCAGGAACGAAAAGTTGAAGCCGCTGACCGGAAAGACGCTGGCCGAAGTGGCCCGCCTGCGCGGCACGTCGCCGGAGGAAGCGGCTATGGATCTGGTCATCGAGGATGAGAGCCGCGTCGGCACGGTCTATTTCATCATGTCCGAAGAGAACATCCGGAAGAAGATTCGACAACCGTGGGTCAGTTTCGGTTCGGACGCCGAAGCCCCGGCGCCGGAAGGCGTCTTCCTGAAGTCGAACCCGCATCCACGGGCATACGGGAATTTCGCTCGACTGCTCGGCAAGTACGTGCGCGAGGAGAAGATCATCCCTCTAGAAGAAGCCATTCGACGGCTGACCTCGCTCCCGGCGGAGAATTTGAAGCTGGATCGGCGCGGGCGATTGAAGCCGGGATATTTCGCCGACATCGTCGTGTTCGATCCCGACACCATCCAGGACCACGCCACCTACGAGAATCCTCATCAGTATGCCACCGGCGTGGTGCACGTTTTCGTCAACGGCGTTCAGGTCCTCAAAGACGGCGAGCATACTGGCGCCACGCCGGGACGAGTGATTCGCGGTCCCGGATGGAAGGGGCGTCGTCAGTGATGTCCCGAAGCATGGTCCGCTGATCGGGTGGATGGTTTCGGCGACGACGTTTCATCCGCGGCGGTCTACTGTATGGGCTCGATGGGCATTCCATGAGTGCGGCAGAGATGAACCAACGTGAGCACCTCGACACATGCTCTGGTTCAGCTCGGGATCTATTTTACTTCCGTATCAAGGGCGTCCTCGCCCGAATATTCAGTCGCCTGCGCTGTGATGTCGAAGGGCTGGAATATGTGCCTCAGAGCGGCCCGGCTATCCTGGTGATGAACCACACCGGCTGGGAAGAGATTCTCTGCGCCATCCTGATCGTACCCCGTCCGATGAGGATTATCGGTATTCGGGAATTGATGTATCTCGATGATCCCGTGGGACGGGCGCGCATTTTTGATTCGGCGTATGGACGGAGCTTCGGCCCCGTTCGTCGTGGACTCACTGTTCTGCTGGGAAACGCGCTCGGTGGAGTGGTGCGCCGCCGGCTGCGGGAGTTCGGGTTCATTCCGGCGCGCGTATTCACACCGGCGTGGCCGCCGCTTCTGGGGAGCAACGGATGGCGCGAGACTGTAGCGGCGCTGGCGGCTGGCGAGCTCGTTCTGCTCTTTCCCGAAGGGGGGTACAAGCGAGATGGGGTGATGCGACCGTTCAAACCCGGTCTGGGGATGCTGGTGCGCTGGCTCAGCCGCCGTCATCTGGATGTTCCTATCGTGCCGATTGCACAACGGACGGCGGGATGCGTTTCCTGGACGCTGGGCCATCGATACACGCCGCGACTCGTTTTCGGTCCGCCACTCACATTCACGTTCAATGGGGAGAACCGGCGGACATTCGATGAACGTGTGGCGCGCACGGTTCAGGATCACATCGATGCTCTTCTCCGTCGCGCCTGGCCCGATGCGCCGTCACAGACATAACGTTCGGCCGGATTTGATCGAAGAGCTTTGGTTTTGCCCATGATGCGCTTTAGGCGTATATTTGCGTTACTGAGGTCGTGTATGTAATCGTTAGATGGCATTGAAGCTGGTAGAGGCAGCTTATATGAGGCGTCCCAAATACAAGTGCCAAGATTTTCTAAATGAGCTTGCTGTGGGCCAAGCGTATGGTATTTTTGTTGATGATACTGGCGCTCCTGGTCTCACTGATGCACCAGCAAACTTCCATCCCAACCGGAAATCTTGGGTTGCCGTTCCACCATGGCACATGCCTGAAGTTCTTAAGCAGCTTCCTCGTGCACTATAGGAACTAGAAAAGCTGACAGGGGCCGGAGAGCTTCATTTTGCGGACATTTATGCAGGCCGAAGGGAATTCAGGGAAGTTGATCTCCGGGTTCGACGTGCGCTGTTTGAGTTTATGGCACATATTTTCTCAGTATATCAATTCCCTATCATTGTTCAGACCTTTGATCCGAAAACGTTATCTTATCTTCACTCCCGTAGCCAAGGAGAATTGCCGGACCGCCTTCCGCCCTTTGATTTTACCAAGCCAGAAGACGCAGCCTTTTTTTCTTGCTGATCCGATTGAGGTTGTTTATGGAGCAAACGCCGGAGTATCCTAAAGTAAAAGCGCATGTATTCGTTGACGAAGGTTGGAAAAGCAATGGTGTTGCAATTAAAATCCCAATATTCGAAGATGTGTTCAATGATGGATTGGTCTGTTTTTGCCGGAGTTCAACTATCTTGCCTATCCAGCTTGCAGATTTTGCTGCATTCGCTCTAAATCGCACTCAGCTCGTATGTGGGCGCAACAAACGAAGCCCGTTGGATATGCATTTACTTGAGATTTTATCCAAAGTTGCGAATAACTATGTGAATATTGAGAAAAAGATTGTTTCATTAGTAGAAGAAGGTCCAATGATTACCTTGGTTGGTACGCGTCCCACGGACCTTATTAATCGCCATCTAACGCCCGCTGCAGTCAACCCGCCTCCGCCAGCGCTCTAGCGGGCGGCCGAGCTGGTCGTCAGACCGTTGCTCGCAGGCTCTTCTGCGGATAGAATAACATTAGAATAATACCTGTGCTGTGTAACAAGAGTGGACAAGGAGATGAAGAGCAAAATGCAAGCTTATCGAGTCGAAACCACAGTTACCCAAGACGGTACTCTCATCATCAAAGGAGTTCCCTTTCGGGCAGGAACGAAGGTGGAAGTCATCATCCTCAGCCACTTTCGTAAAGCTGCAAAGGAAGTACGCTATCCCTTGCGAGGTAAGCCGATTCGGTATCTGGCGCCATTCGAGAGTGTTGCCGAGGATGAGTGGGAAGCACTGTCATGATCATGCTTGACACACATATTTGGGTTTGGTGGGTGCATGGAGATTCACATCTTACCCAAACTCAAATGGAAGCAATTGCTGCACACGAGGAGGATGTGATTGGTGTGAGTGCGATTTCATGTTGGGAAATAGCTAAACTAGTCGAGTATGGTCGTCTGGAATTGCCCTGTCCACTGGAGGAATGGTTTGAACAAGCGTTGAGTTATCCCGGGATGCACTTACTCCCATTAACGCCGGAAATAGCCATTGAGTCAACGCGGCTGCCGGGAAAATTTCATCGTGACCCTGTGGATCAAATCATCGTGGCCACGGCCAGGGTGTCCAATTGCCCACTTGTGACTTCGGATCAGAGGATTTTGAACTACCCGCACGTTGTAACGATAAGGTAATCTGCCTAACATCGCGTGTAGCAGACTCACTGTGCTCAGTTGCCTGACTCCCCTGCTGGCACGCCACTGATGCTCACAGCAGGCGGAGCAGCCCCTACTATGGATTGAGAAACGTGGTTGCCAATCATTGAGCTTCCAGGCTTTAAGCCTAGAAGCTGGTGAATTATTCCTGCGGCCGAAAAATCGATGGTTCGATGAAGAAAAACAACCACGCCCGCCTGACTACCGCAATGGGACATGCCATTGGACGGTTAGCCGAGGTTTTGAACTCAATTTCTCCTCTTCACTCTCATCAAGCGATTCGAAGACGAACTACGTAGCCGCGTCAGTCATCAATGGGGATTCGCTTTCATCGCCATGCGGCCAGCGCCGTACGAACGCGACGCCGTTCGCCCACCTCCGTCCACGCGATCACTATCTGAGATCCCGATCGTACCATGCGGGGAAAACCGCTGGCGCGCGACGAGACCAATCCGACGGCTCGGACCGGTTCGCTTTGCTCCCCATCGGGAGCGACGCGCCGTATGAATAATCCAGCCTCGCCTCTCTCCTCCTCGGCTTCCATCCAACTCACTAACGCCGATCCATCATCCAGCATCACCGCATCCACTCGACCCAGCGGCGCGCCTCGATCGACCCTCACGGGCGGAGCGAACGTCCGCCCGCCATCAGAAGAAAAAGCGACCTCGACGCGCCTCTTCCCATCCGCTGCCGTGAACCAGGCGACGACCACGCGCTCTCCTCGGGCATCAATAGACGGTCCATTCACTGGACAGGCGGGGATTCGCCAACCATCACTATGAACCGGTCGCGGCGCGCTCCACGTTCCTCTTTCGTACCGAACGACGAAAATATCTCGCACCTCCTGCGGCGAGCGATCGCGATATACGATCAACGCTCGATCTTCGGTCAGCCGAACGGCCGACGTCTGGCAACAGTCGCAGACCAGATCATCGACGAGCATCTCAGGTCCCCACGTCCCATCGAACCTCAACAGCCGCGCGCGCAATGTCATCTCTTGCTTTCCTGCGGCGAACCGACGTCCATCGAGCCAGACGGCGAGCCACTCTCCCCGACGCATCGGTAATAGAGAGACGAAGCCATGTTCGGTCGGCGTCCCATCTTCATGAAGCTTCTTCGGTCGAGTCCAGGTTCGACCACCATCGGTGGAATGACTCACCATGATCCCGTAGGCATAGGGCTGTCCTCCCGTCCGCACGAGCCAATGAGCGATCAACCGACCATCTTCGCCGACGGCGAGAGACGGAAAATCGGCCCAATTGACGAACCAGTTTTCGCCCTCGGCAATGGTGTGCGGCGCCGACCAGGCGTCCGCTCCAGGCCTATAGGTGGCGAATCGCAGCGCCTCTCGCCCCTCATCGCCCGATTCGATCCAGCAGATATACACAACGCCATCCGGCCCCGTGGTGAGATTGGGCTCGCCACTTCCTGGCGCTGACCGAAGGTCGAGCGCACGAAACGATAAAGAGAAGCCGGGATCATCGATCTCCGACACCTGGACGCATCCGGATGAACTCGCCAGGATCATGAAACCGAACATCCCAATGCCGATCCAACCGAACAGGTCAACCAGCACAGAGACGCCAGCAAGCGTACATCGTCGTCGCATGCCATCCTCCACATCTCTCAACCGGCGGCTCCGCGGCCCATCACCTTCCGAAATGCCTGCGCGAAAAGCTCCATCTCCTCCATCGTTCCCAAACTCAGTCGACACCAATTGGTGTATGGTGGGAAGGGTCGCCCGACGAGCACGCCGTGCTCTTTCATCGCTTGGCGAAATGCCGTCACCTCTCGTCCGAGATGAAAGAAGACGAAATTCGTCTGCGAGGGGATGTACCGGCGACCGAGTTCGCCGAGAACCCTGTAGAGATACGTTCGGGCTTCGGCATTCTTTCGACGACTGAAGTCCTGAAACGACGCATCCTGATAGCTGGCAATCGCGGCCCGCAACCCGAGAATGTTTACGCTGTGATTGGTTCGAAACTGGCCGAGACGGGCGATGATGTCCGGACGAGCCAATCCATACCCGACGCGCAATCCGGCCAGCGCATGAATCTTGGAGAACGTGCGCGAGACGATCACGTTGTATCCTTCCCGAACCAGATCGATCATCGACGCATATTCTCTCGCCTGGACATAATCGTGATAGGCCTCATCGACGAGAACGACCGTTCGGCGCGATATGGCCCGGCAGAACTCACGCAGTTGATCTCCAGGGAGAATTCTTCCGGTGGGATTATTGGGGTTACAGACGAACACCAACCGCACGGCTTGCGTGATGCGCCGATCCATGGCATCGAGATCGATCTGGAAATCAGCGGTGAGCGGGACGCGATGCACGTAAGCGCCAATCGTGCGGGCATAATGTTCCAACCCCTCATAGGTCGGATAGGCCGTCAATACCTCTCCTCCTTCCAGGCCGTAGGCTACGCCAGCCATGCGAAGGATCTCGTGCGAACCAGCGCCCAAGATGACGTGATCCGGTGAGACGCCCTCTTTCTCAGCGATGAGCCTCTTCAATTCCTCATAATGACCGGAGGGATAGCGACATCCTTCATCGAAAGCGGTGATCATGGCGCACCGCGCGCGGCGAGAAGGACCATATGGGTTCTCGTTACTATGGAGCCGGATGAACGGCTGGTCGCGCTCGGGCGATGGCGGAGCGATCCATTCGGCGCCGGAGACATCCCGCCGAACCGCCAGGCTGGCCGCGGCCACAGCACTCACTTTCAACCATTGGCGACGATTCATCGGGAGTTTCATCGGGGACCTCCTGAGATGGGCTGTCGGTACGACTGGCTAAGCTACCAAAAACCCGGAGAGAACGCAAGCGGAGAAGACTCGTTCAGAACGACGACGAGGGGTGGGAGTCCCGGAGAGGGGCGCTCCAAGGCGCCAACTCTCTCCCACGCTGAGGAATGCCGTGAGCCAGGAAGCGAACCCTATGGTCTGTAGGGAAATGCATCGCATGCCTCATCGAGACGCCTCATCACTGGAGAGGCATGACGCGCCACGGCCCGCTCCTCCATCTGCAGACCAGAACTCGGTGGCGACGAGCAGGCTTCATCGACCTCCGCTCTCGGTGCCGATGAGCGCTCTTTGACCGGATTGATCTCCTCTGGAAGTGTGGCATAATAGTGCCTATGCCGAAACAGATCGCCGTCGGAGATCAAATACTGCTCTACTCCCCGGATCGGAAGACGTTTCTCATCACGGTGGCCGCCGATCGCACGTTCTCGACGCACCATGGTCAATTGCTCCATAATGACATGATCGGCAAGCTCTACGGCGAGATCGTTCACAGCTCGACCGGCCAGCCCTATGTGATGCTCGACCCCACGTTGGAAGATCGCATGATGAAGGTCAAACGCCTGACCCAGATCATCTATCCCAAGGACGCCGGGCTCATCCTGATCAAGACGGGCGTCGGATCGGGGATGCGGGTCGTCGAATGTGGCGCGGGCTCGGGCGCGTCGACGTTGGCTCTGGCGCACGCCGTGGCTCCCGACGGCCGCGTTTATGTCTACGACCGGGAAGAGCGCTTCCTGCGAAATGCGCAAGCCAATGTCGAGCGAGCGGGCTACGGAGATCTGGTGGAATTCAAGATCAGAGATGTCGTCGAGGGATTCGATGAACAAGACGTTGACGTCGTCCTGTTGGATCTTCCATCGCCCTGGGAAGGCGTGGAGGCGGCCACTCGAGCGCTCCGTGGCGGCGGGCGCCTCGCCTCCATCCTGCCCACCTATAACCAGGTCGAGCGCCTGGTCGAGGCACTGGAGGCCGCCGGGTTCGTCATGATCGAAACGTTAGAAGTCCTGCTTCGCCACATTCTCGCCCGACCGGGCAAGACGCGACCGTTCGAGCGCATGATCGGTCATACGGGATTTTTGATTTTCGGACGAAAAGCCTTATGGCCTTCGCCCGAGTGAATCCCTCCGAGAAGACCTCGACATACCCATCACATGGACCCGAACCCATGTGGTCTGATGGGGGCTGATCTTTCGCATACTCATTCGCTCACATTATTAAAAACGCCTTGATTGCGGCTCTGTTCAGGCATTGCACGCCGGCAGCGAGCGCAACTTTATAAACTGGCGTGATCAGAACGGCAGCGCTTTTGACATCATTTGAGGGGACGACGACTCGGACGAAGAGCTGTCTTTCCGCCATCGAATGCTCGACAAGCATCGCTGGACGCCGTTCGGCAGGGGCGGCGATGACTCGAAAAGCGGGTGACTCAGCGATAGCCACACGTTGGGCTTACGAGGGGCCCGTATTGAGGAGAGGCCGGGCTCAACAGTGGCTCGTTCTCACCGCCTCAGCAGACAAGCGAGCATACAGATCGCTCGGGTTGAGGCTATCCGTGGGTCCCCGTCCAACGCTGTCCTGGCGGCGAGCCGCCTTCCAGATCTCGTCGAATCGCGTCCAGTAACCCATTGATGAACTGCGTCGCTTCATATGTCGAATATCGTCGAGCGATCTCGATCGCTTCATCGATGACCACAACCTTGGGCGTCTCGGGCTCGTGAAGCATCTCATACACGGCAATGCGCAAGATGTTCCGATCCACGGACGCCATGCGCGGCAACCGCCAGTGAATGGCATGCTCGGAAATGATCCGATCGATCTCCTCCAGGTGCTCCAACGCTCCGGTGACCAGACGCGTGGCATAGCGCCGCACGCTCTCATCGGCATTCGGTCGCAGATGCTGCCAGTAGGTTTCAAATAACTCGTCGATCGGCTGCCGGGCGAACTCGTACTGATACAACAACTGCATGGCCGATTCTCGCGCTTTTCGTCTCGAGCCCATAGCCTTTAACTCGATGAGCCGGAAACGATGAACGATGCCCGATCGAGGCACGCAAAACCTCGATGACCACTCATCGCTCATCGGGTGAGCTCACCCGATCACTTTCCCTGAAAGCGAGCCTTCCTCTTCTCCAAGAAAGCCCGCATGCCCTCGCGCATATCCTCGGTCGTACAGCACAAGCCGAACAGCGTCGCCTCATACGGCATGGCCTCATCCTGAGGCATCTCCATCCCGTGATGGACGGCCTCCATGGCGAAGCGAACGGCCAGCGGCGCATTGGCCATGATCTGCCGGGCGATTCTCTCTGCTGTCGGCATCAGCTCCTCTGGCGACGTGACATGATTGACCAGACCGATGCGATGAGCTTCCTCGGCCGAGATCATCTCTCCGGTCAGAATCAATTCCATCGCCCGTCCTTTCCCCACCAGGCGAGGTAACCGCTGCGTCCCGCCATATCCGGGGATGATGCCGAGCTTCACCTCGGGCTGTCCCAGCTTGGCGTTCTCCGAAGCGATACGCAGCGTGCAGGCCATCGCCAATTCGCATCCACCGCCCAAGGCATATCCGTTAATCGCCGCGATGACCGGTTTACCCAATCGCTCGATGAGATTCAAGACGTCCTGTCCATACTGAGAACGAGTCTTGCCTTCGACCGGCGTTTGCACCGACAGTTCGTGAATATCGGCACCGGCGACGAAGGCCTTCTCGCCCGCTCCCGTCAAGATGACGACCTTCACCTCATCGTCGTCGGCGATGCGGGTGAACACCTGGCGGAGTTCCCTCATCACTCGATCATTCAACGCATTGAGCTTGTCCGGACGATTGATGGTCACGTATCCGATGCCTTCGCGCTTCTCAAAGAGCACGTATTCGTCGCTCATAGGTCCTCCTCCACAACGGTCACCTTGTAATGAGTCCCGGTCTCCCTCCGGGCTCCCGGTTTCCGCGCGCCCGGCATTTAAACGAGGTTCATCGGTTTCGGGTTCTCGGGATCGCTGTAATCATAAAATCCCTTCCCCGTCTTCCGCCCATAGAGTCCGGCCAGGACCATCCGCTTCAACAAGGGGGGCGGAGCGAAACGCTTCTCTTTGAACTCATCGAACATGATATTGGCGATGTAGTACGTGGTATCGAGCCCCACGAAGTCGAGCAAGGTGAACGGACCCATGGGATGACCGCAACCGAGCTTCATGCCGTTATCGATATCCACGATCGATCCCACCCCCTCTTCCAATGCCCGGATGGCATCGAGCAAATAGGGGACCAGCAGGCGGTTGACGATGAACCCGGTGCGATCGCTCGTCTGCACCGGCACCTTGCCTAACCGACGCGCAAAGTCGGTCACCGTCTCAAAGACGGCCTCATCGGTCAAGATGGTTCGCACGACCTCGACGAGCTTCATGAGTGGGACGGGATTGAAAAAGTGCAGTCCCACGAACCGTGGCTGACGCGCCGGCTTGGTGCTGGCCATCATTTCGGTGATGGAGAGCGAGGAGGTATTGCTGGCGAAGATCGTCTCCGGAGAACAGATCTCATCGAGCTGGGCATAGGTTTTCAATTTCTCTTGTAAGTTTTCGATGATAGCTTCGATGACAATATCACAGTCGGCGAACGCGTCCAGCTCGGTCGTTCCCCGCAAGCGCCCCTGGATCTCCTCCTTCTGCTCGGGCGTCAGTTTTCCTTTCTGCACGAATTTGGAGAGCGATTGATCGATGCGCGCCAAGCCTTTTTGCAGGAGTTCGTCACTGATCTCGCGAACCACCGTCTCGCATCCGGCTGTGGCGGCCACCTGGGCGATGCCCGACCCCATCAGGCCACAACCGACAACGCCTACTTTCTTGATCTCCATAAGAACACCTCCTTCACCATTGAGAAACGTGTGAGGACGACAACCGTCCTCTCCCATGAAGCTGATTTCCGATTCACCGGATCAGCGCGTTCATCATGAGACAGACGCTCGCTATCTCTGATCACGAAAATGCTTCTACGATCATCGCAATTCCCTGACCGCCCCCAATGCAGGCAGTGGCCAGCCCATACGTCTTGCGCCGCCGCCGCAATTCCAGCAGCAGTGTGAGCACCAATCGCGTGCCGGTCGCACCCAATGGATGACCGAGGGCTATGGCTCCTCCATTGACATTGGTTCGCTGGCGATCGAGGCCCAATTCTCTCTCCACGGCCAGGTACTGGGCCGCAAACGCCTCGTTGACCTCGATGAGATCCATATCATCGAGGGTGAGACCGGCTCGCTTCAGCGCCAGGCGCGTGGCCGGCACCGGCCCGATCCCCATGATCTCCGGTTCGACGGCCGCGACGCCCCAAGAGACGATGCGGCCGAGCGGTTGGGCCCCGCGCCTCTCGGCCACTTTCTCGTGAGCGATGACCAGAGCGGCGCCTCCATCGACGATCCCGGAGGCATTGCCCGCCGTGACCGTCCCATCTTCGGAGAAGGCGGGCTTCAACCTGGCCAGCGCCTCCAACGTCGTATCAGGCCGCATGTGATCGTCCTCATCGAAAAGCTCCTTCCCCTTCTTCGTCGTGATTTCCACCGGCACGATCTCTTCGGCGAATCGGCCGGCAACACGAGCGGCGGCAGCCCGCTGCTGGCTGAGCAGAGCGAATTGGTCCTGCTCCTCGCGACTGATCTCATATCGCCGCGCCAGATTCTCTGCCGTTTGTGCCATATAATAGCCGCAATATTCGTCCTTCAACGCTGCCAGGAGCGCATCTTCCAGGGGAGCGTTCCCCAATCGCCATCCCCACCGCACGCCGCGAATGACGTGCGGCGCTTGAGACATCGATTCCATCCCTCCAGCGAGCACGACTTCGGCCTCGCCGAGCATGATCATGTGAGCGCCACTGATGATGGATTGTATGCCCGAGCCACATAATCGATTCACGACGAGCGCCGGTCGGTCGACGGGGATGCCAGCTTGAAGGCCAACATGACGGGCACTATAGATGGCGTTGCTTGATGCTTGAATGACATTACCCATGACTACGTGGTCGATGTCTTCCGGCGCGACTCCGGCGCGCTCCATGGCCGCGCGGGCGGCGATGGTACCCAGTTCGATCTCAGTGAACTCGCGAAGCTTGCCGGCATACTCTCCCATCGGCGTTCGCGCTCCGCCCAAGAAGACGATTCCTGGTGTCATTGGTGACCCCCTTCGTCATCGAATGAGATAACAAGTTATCGTACTCGCTCGCCTTGAGCAAGCCCGCTCTCAACGTCCGAAGTCTTCTCGCCCGGGATCGGACCCCGGCCAGGAAGCGCCCACCCGACGTTGCTCGCCGCCAGCCACCACCGAGTGGAGACGCCGGCCGATGAGGACGGGGGTGATTCAGAGGTATTTGGCTCGACGCGCATACTCCCGATGGAGCACTTCCAGGAAGGTTTCATAATCGACAGCGCGATCCGAGAGATGGAGCTTCAGCATCAATGGTGCGGCGATGCGATGAGCGAGAAATCGTCGTCGTTCAAGTCCCAACCGCGTCCGCCGTTTGAGAAATGCGTCCACGGCGCGCATCTCCTCATTGGTGATGAGGCGCAGAGCGTGAGGCGGGATGGTGATGTTCGGCATCGCGGTGTCGGATTCTCGCTCAGGGAAAGCCGCCTCGTCCTCGAATAATTCCGAAAACCGAGGCGCCTCGCTGGAACGTTCCTTCACGACGACCGTCCCCGCCGCATAATCGCCCAACCGACGATACTCTCGGCTGAAGAAGATCGAGACGATGCCCACAAAGTAGGACGGAAAGGGCATGATATCCACCAGGCGAACCAGGTTGCGAACCATCGCCTCATAGAATCCAATGGGACGGCCATCCTGGCGCATCACTCGCAATCGCAACCAACGTTTTCCCGGCGTCTGCCCACTCCACACGGTTTCGAAAAGAACGAAGTATCCGAACGTGATGAGGAAGACGATGAGAATCGCTCCGGCCACGAACCAATTGGTGCCCCACTGCATCTCCAGCGCCGAGAGAGTCACCTGAAAGGAGCGCGCAGCGGAGATGATGAAAAAGATCATCAACAATTGTATAATGTGATCGATGGCACAGGCGAGAAACCGATTCCCGATGCTGGCGAGCACAAACTGGAGCTCGACATGCTCGGGAATCTCGACCGAGAGTTCGTTATCCAACATATGCGCAGTTTCGTCGAATCACGTAAAGACGATTGGCGGAAGCTCGAATCCTATATCGAGCGCTTGTCTGGGAATCGCCCGCGACTGACCGGTGACGAGTTCCGCGAGTTCAGCCACCTCTATCGGCGCGCCGTCGCTGATCTGGCGGTCGCCCGCCAGCGCGTGCGCGACGAGCGGGTCAGCCTCTATCTGAATCATCTCATCGTTCGCGCTCACGGTCTCATCTATCGTACTGAGAGAGCTCGATTGTACACTATCATCGCTTTCTATCGCCACGAGTTTCCCACCCTCTGCCGCAGACATCTCTCTCTGGTCCTCATGGCCTCGGGCATCTTCTTTCTGGCCGCCACTCTGAGTTTCGTGACCACCTCTATCGACGATACGTTCTCCGCGCTGGTGGCCCCGGGCATCAGAGAGAAAGTGCTTCGTGGGGAAGATTGGACGCAGAACATCGTCGGTCTCAATCCTATCGCCTCATCGGGCATCATGGTCAACAACATCATGGTGACCTTTCTGGCCTTCGCTCTGGGCATCACCGGTGGCATCGGTACACTCGTGATTCTCGCGCTGAATGGATTGAGCATCGGATCGGTACTTTCGCTGTGCGCGAAATATGCATTCACGCCCATCCTCGTCTTTGTGGCCGCACACGGCGTATTAGAACTGACGGCGATCTTCATTGCTGGCGGCGCTGGCTTGCTCCTCGGCAAAGCCCTGCTCATCCCCGGCGACGTTCGGCGCCGGGATGCTCTCATCGTGAACGGGCGATCGGCCGTCAAGCTCCTCCTCGGCTGTATTCCGCTGCTCATCGCGGCGGGGGTGATCGAAGGATTCGTCTCGCCGGCGGCCATTCCATCTCCCTATAAGTTCGCCGTCGGCGCACTGAGTGCCACCGCTCTGGGCATCTATTTTTTTGGCCCGCGACATCCATCGAGAACCTCGATCACCGAGACGATGGGGGAACCTCCGACCTTCTGAGTCCGCTCGGCTCGTGGGTTGACGGAAACATGGGAGACGACGATGTTACGAGTGGGTATTGTCGGACTACCGAATGTAGGCAAATCGACGTTATTTAATGCGCTCACCAGGAGTCATCAGGCCAATGTCGCCAGCTATCCGTTCTGCACCATCGAGCCCAACATCGGCGTGATCGCTGTTCCCGATGAACGGTTAGAGGCTCTGGCTGGCGTGTATCACACGGAGACGAAGGTTCCCACGACCATCGAGTTCGTCGATATTGCCGGGCTCGTCCGTGGGGCGAGTCGCGGTGAAGGCCTGGGCAATCAGTTCCTGGCGCATATCCGTCAGGTCGATGCCATCATCCACATCGTGCGCTGCTTCCGGGATGAGAATGTGGCGCACGTAGATGGCTCGCTGGATCCCATCCGGGATATCGAGACGATCAAAACCGAATTGGCGCTGGCTGACCTGGCGACCATTGAGCGACGAAAAGAGCGAACGGCGAAGAAAGTCAAGGCCGGTGATAAAGCGGCGCGCGCGGAAATGCAGGTCCTGGAGAGACTGGAGGCAGCGCTCAACGCCGGCCAACCCATCAGGTCACTCTCGCTGACGGAAGAAGAACAGGCTGTCCGGAACGAACTCTTTCTCCTCACGGCGAAACCGGTCATCTACGCGATCAACGTCGGCGAAGATGACCTGGCCGAAGAGAGCCCTTGTGCCCGGCACGTCCACCAGTATGCGGCCGAGGAAGGGGCGGCGGCCGTCGTCATCTGCGCCGAACTGGAAGCGCAATTGGCCGATCTGGAACCGGAAGAAGCGCGGGCCTATCTGGCCGAGCTGGGCGTGACCACCAGCGGCGTGGATGAGCTGATTCGCAGCACCTATCGCCTGCTCGACCTCATCACCTTCTTCACGGGCAATGAGAAGGAAGTCCGCGCCCGAGCCATCCCCGCCGGCACGCGCGCTCCGCAAGCGGCGGGGCATGTCCATTCGGATTTCGAGCGCGGTTTCATCGCCGCCGAGGTCATCCCCTATCAGGATCTCGTCGCCGTGGGGTCATTCCACAAAGCTCGCGAGCAGGGGCTGGTGAGGTTGGAAGGCAAAGACTACATCGTCCAGGATGGCGACGTGATCCTGTTTCGCTTCCACCTGTGAGTCATTGCGTTGTCCTCGGCTTTCACCTTGCTTGGGGAACCCATGAAGACTAGGATTGTCATAGGTGCAGCGAACATGCGACTTTACTTCGATACATCGGTATTCAGCGCCTATTATGATGAAAGGACGCCGGAGCGACTGCGGATGACCAGAGTATTTTGGGATGGACTCACCCGATATGCGAAACTAAGCTCCGACCTCGCGTTGGAGGAACTCAAGCAAGCACCGCCCGAGCTCGCACAGAAGATGTTGAGCTTGACGGTTGGCTTTACCATCATTCCCATCGATGACGAGATAAAGGCATTAGCTCAGGTGTATGTTCAAAACAACGTCGTACCATCGAAGTACTTTGCCGATGCTCTTCACATTGCAGCGGCAGTCATCGGCGAGGCGGATATTCTGGTCAGTTGGAACTTCAGGCATCTGGTGAAACGGAGCACCCGGCTCCTGGTCAATTACATCAACGCCAAGCGAGGGCTGCCGAGCTTGGAAATTCTCGCGCCCCCTGAGATATAGCGAGGGGAGACACATGTTTGACGTGGAAAAGTTAAAAAAGGAAAGCGCGCTGCCGCCGGATGACCTCGCCCGATTGGAAGCGCAACTCAGGGAGGAATTCCCCGGCGATGAGATGATGCTCGAACTTCACCTGTTGCGCGTCCTCATAGCTATTAAGGAAGGCTGGATTACGATAGACGAGGCACTGGCTGAAACCGTGAATCCCTGAATATAAGAGAGAATCCCGGGCTTCCCGGTCCATCTGGCTCAACGTCGTCTTGGCTTCAGGGTTCGCTGCTCCACCAGGCCCTTGTGAGAAATGACGGCGCTGATTGTCTCCGCTCAAGATCTCATCGCCGTCGGTTCCGTCCACAAAGCTCGCGAGCAGGGGCTGGTGAGGTTGGAAGGCAAAGACTACATCGTCCAGGATGGCGACGTGATCCTGTTTTGCTTTCACGCTTGAGCCAACTCATCACCGCCTCTTCGATTCACGCCGAACGGAGACGCCTCAAGAGAGTCAGGCCAGGGGAGTGGGAGAGAAAGGAGAGGCCAGCGTCGAACGGCGATCCGAGTGGCGAAACCCCTCTCCCCCGCGCCAGCCAGAGAGCCGAGAGCAACCACCGATTGGCGCTGTGGAATCATCAGGGTGGTCTTTCCGATCGCCGCTCGTTAAACTATTGGCCTATGACCGAGCGCTTGTACTTCGCCGATGCCAAGCTCCTGGAATTCACCGGTCGCGTCACCGAGATCCTGCCGCGCGGCGATCGATGGGTTGTCGTGCTCGATCGTACGGCCTTCTATCCCACTGGTGGTGGCCAACCTCATGACACTGGTCGACTCGGTCGAGCGCGAGTCATCGAGGTCCTGGAAGATGAGGCGTCGGGGAGAATCTTGCACCTCGTCGAAGATCGCCCGGACTTCAGCGTCGGCGATATGGTGACGGGCCGGATTGACCGGGAGCGCCGATGGGACCATATGCAGCAACACACGGGCCAGCATATTCTGTCGCAAGCCTTTCTGCGCGCCGCTGGGGCTGAAACGAAGAGCTTCCATCTGGGCGCCCGGACGGCTACCATCGATCTCGATATCCATCGACCGGAGGCGACGCTCATCCGCGAAGCTGAAGAGCTGGCCAACCAGATCGTATTCGAGGACCGACCGGTGAACATTCACCAGGTTCCGAGAAACGAGCTCGATACGTGGCCCATTCGGAGGGACACGTATCATGGTGACGTGATCCGGGTGGTGGAAATCAGCGATTTCGATTACTCGCCATGTGGGGGCACGCATGCGGCGCGAACCGGCGAGGTGGGACTCATCGCTATTCGAGGATGGGAGCGCGTCAAGAAAATGTGTCGGGTGGAATTCGTTTGTGGTCGTCGTGCGCTCTATGACTATCGCGCTGCGAATGAAGCGGCCAAAGCGGTTGCCTTGACGCTCTCCACGGCTCGCGATGAGATCCCGGAGAGAGTGGCCCAACTCATCGAAGACAACAAACACCAGCGGCGGCGCATCCGCGAGCTGTTCAACGTCGCCGCCACCGTTGAAGCCGCTCATCTCCTCCAAATGGCGGAATCGCGCTCGGGGTATCGACTGGTGAAGCACATCTTCAGGGATCGCTCCATGGACGAGGTGCGGATTCTGGCCGAGAAGCTCTGCGAGCGAGGTGGCGTGATCGCCTTATTGGGACTGGATGATCACGGCGCAGCTCGATTGCTCTTCGCCCGTTCGAGCGATCTCGACATCCATATGGGCGAACGCATGAAAGAAGCGACCGGCGCGTTTGGCGGGCGTGGTGGCGGCAAGCCGGACATGGCCCAAGGAGGAATCCCGAAGATCGAGCAGCTTTCGGCGTGCCTTGATCGAGTGGCTGCTGAGGTATAACCGGTGAACATGGAGCACGGCCCCTGCCAGGCCCAGCAGGGCAGTTTTAAGATTCACAGGACAGGTTGTGGACCTCCGGCGCTCTTGCTGAAGGTCTATCCGATAAGTTGAGAACAGCCCTGAATCGCAGACATCTCAGCGATGACGCATATGACGCCGTGACCGAGGAGGTCACCGACCAGACGATTGAAGGTGCCATGGTTTCGTGAAATCCATTGGGTCATATCTCATCGTAGCATCGGGAGAGAACGTATCATGAAACACCGGAGACGAGCGAGCCTTTTTGTATGCATCGCCATACTCCTTGTCGCGCTCTGGACGACGGGAACGGCAGCGCGCCGGCCGGTGCGGGCCAGACATGGAATGGTGGCTTCGGCCAGCGCCATAGCCTCGCGGGTGGGCGTGGAGATCATGAAAAAAGGCGGGAACGCGGTCGATGCCGCGGTGGCCGTGGGATTGGCTCTCGCTGTCGTCTATCCGGTGGCGGGCAATATCGGCGGTGGTGGCTTCATGACCATCCGAATGGCCGACGGGCGCACCACGGTCATCGACTACCGCGAGATGGCGCCGGGTCGCGCCTCCCGGAACATGTACCTGGATGAACGCGGTCGGGTCATCCCCGAAGCGTCCACCATTGGCTATCAGGCTGTGGGCGTCCCCGGAACGGTGGCTGGAATGGCGCTGGCATTGAAGAAATTCGGGACGCTTGCCTGGGAAGACCTGGTGCGACCGGCGGAAAAGCTGGCTCGCGAGGGATTCCCCGTGGATGATCGACTGATCAGAAGCCTGAGAGCGTATCGATCCGTCCTCTCGCGCTTCCCCGACAGTCGTCGCATCTTTCTTCACAATGGACGCGGGTATCGAGAAGGAGACATCCTTCGCCAGCCGGAACTGGCGGCCACGCTTCGTCGGTTGATGGAATACGGGCCGGATGAGTTTTATCGCGGAGAGACGGCGCGGTTGATCGCCGAAGACATGGCCAGAAACGGGGGGCTCATCACCCTCGATGATTTGAAGAGCTATCGCGCTGTAGAACGACGACCGCTCCGCACCACCTACCGCGGCTACGAGATCATCACCGTTCCGCCACCGAGTTCCGGTGGTGTGGCGCTCATCGAGATGCTGCACATGCTGGAGCCCTATGATCTGGCGGCCCTGGGACACAACTCGGCCGATTACGTTCACCTCCTGGTCGAAGTCATGCGCCGAGCGTTCGCCGATCGGGCGGCCTTTTTGGGCGATCCGGATTTCTCGCCGCTCCCCGTGGCCGGACTCATCTCGCGCGCCTACGCTGATGAGCGACGAAAAACGATCGACATGATGCGGGCCACGCCGAGCACAGAGATCGGGCACGGCGATCCGCTCCCTTATGAATCGGAACAGACGACCCACTACACCATCGTCGATGCCGCGGGGAACGTCGTCTCCAACACCTACACGCTGAATAGCGGATTTGGCAGCGGCGTGGTCGCTCACGGAACGGGCATTCTGTTGAATAACGAGATGGACGATTTCACCAGTAAGCCTGGCGTGCCCAATCAATTCGGATTGATCCAGAGTGAAGCCAACAGCATCGCTCCCCGGAAACGTCCGCTCTCGGCAATGACGCCCACGATCGTGCTCAAAGACGGGCGTCCGTATTTCGCCGTGGGGAGTCCGGGCGGCCCGACGATCATCAATACAGTCTTGCAGGTCATTCTCAACATCATCGACTTCCACATGAACATTCAGCAAGCCATTGACATGCCTCGCGTGCATCATCAATGGTTACCTGACCGCATCGTTTATGAACCCTTTGGCCTCTCCCGCGACACCATAGAAGCATTGAAACGACGCGGTCACACGTTCGCTAATCGCCCGCGATACATGGGAGATGCTCAGGGCGTGATGATCGATCCCCAGACGGGCATGCGACTGGGAGCCTCGGATGGACGGCGCGGCGGCCAGGCTGTGGGCTTCTGAACCCGGAGGATCGAGACGATGGACAATACCTCTGCACCATAATGAGGAGGACAAGGATGCACCATCGATGGTTCAGTATCATCGGTACGACGCTCACGATGGCCATCATCTGGAGTGGCGCGATGGGGCGGGCTCAAGCCCCCGCCATCCCGACCAGAGTCATGGTTCGGGTCGTTTCGCAGGATGCCAAGATTCTCTCCGATCACGTCGGTGGCGCCCGAGTGATCATCCGAGACGCGCGCACGGGCGAGATTCTGGCTCAAGGCATCCAGAAGGGTGGCTCCGGGGATACGAAACGCATCATGATCGAACCGAGGAAACGGGGAGCATCTATCTATGACACTCCGGGAGCAGCTGGGTTCTCGACCACTCTCATGCTGACGCGGCCCACCGTGGTGGAGGTCATAGCTGAGGGACCGCTCAATTATCCGCAGGCCACCCAACGGGCCTCCAAGACGCTGTTGCTCGTCCCCGGTAAGGATGTGCTCGGCGATGGCATCGTGCTCACGCTTCACGGATTCATTGTGACGCTGGAAACCCCAGCCAGCGAGGCGAATGCGAACGTCGGCCAACCACTCCCTATCCGCGCTACGGTGAGGATGATGTGAGGATGTCCGACGCAGCCCGGTGGGCTGTGGGACGCGCGAAGATACGAGATCGTCGCCCGGCTGGTGCGCGATGGGAAGGTCGTCAAAGAAGCGCCTCTTCGCTACGCCGGTCAGGTGAGCACGTATGAAGGGCAACTCATACCGGATCAAGCGGGAACATTCGACCTGGAAGTGCTGGCCATGGACGCTCGCCGAGCCAACTTCGGCATGACCAAGATCCCTCTCACCGTCAAACCATGATGAGGGCGGCGAACGCGGCGATGCTCTGCTGGTGACGGAGCAGCGATGCTCGGCGAGGTCAATGCTCAGGCCGAAGCATCGCATTCGCCATCCCGAAAATGGACGCGCTGAGGACCATGGCTCCTCTCATTCCGCCCGGTGCCACTATCGGCTCGCGGTCTGGCGGGGCGGCCATTGAGCGGTGGGAGAATCGCGCCAGCGGCAGTAAGTTGACCATCCCCTCGGAGTCCAGGCGTGTTCCCGACGACAACGACAACGAGCGCCCCGACAATTGTACAAATTGACCATCCCCTCGGAGTCCAGGCGCGTTCCCGACGCGTACTCCCCATTGTTCGGGCTCCCGACATCCGGTCGGCGCACCAGTGGTCCGGGCGTCGCTTGACAGATGCCCACGGTCAGGGCCATGATTGCTCTATGGCCTGGATCAAGACGATTCCGCCAGAGGACGCTGAAGGATTGCTGAAACAGCAATATGACGCAGCCATCAAACGAGCCGGACGCATCTTCAATATCGTTCGTGTTCAGAGCCTGAACCCGCGCGTCCTGGAGGCCTCGATTGGCCTGTATAAAGCGATCATGTTCGGACCATCGAGTCTGACGCGCGCCCAGCGAGAGATGATCGCCGTCGTCGTCTCCAAAACGAACGACTGTTTTTACTGAACGGAAGCTCACGGGGAGGATCTCCGTCAGGTCACCGGCGACGACCGTTTAGTGGAACAGATCAAGACGGATTATCGACGGGCCAATCTCGATGAGCGTACGCGGGCCATGCTCGATTATGCCGTCATGATCACCCGAGATGTTCATCGTATCGATCAATCGACCATCGATCAACTGCGCGCTCGCGGATTGAGCGACGAAGATATCCTGAATGTGGCTCACGTAACGGGGTTCTTCAATTACTACACGCGTCTGGCCGATGCGCTGGGCGTGGATCCGGAAGATTTCATGCTTCGGCGCCGATCGCCGGGAATGCACCAATCCAGCGAAACCTGATGTCAGGCCGACCGAGGAGAACGAAGAGCGAGGGAGCGACCATGGGCAGGCCGCATCAACCGACTATCCATGAAGTCGTCGAACGGGTTCGCACGACGTTGGATGAACAATGGATCCCCCGCATTTACGGCGAGGAGATTCTCACCGGTCGCACGCGTCGCTATCTGTTGGGAGCGAGCAACCACAAGGGATCGGTGGAGATCAATTACACGCTACTGGGCATCGAATTGAAAATCGGGCGACGGCGCCTGCTGGTGCCCGATTGGGCGACGGCCCGCTACCTCTCGGTATTCGCCCGTATTGGCGTGGATGCGGTGGCCGTTCCTTATGACATCACGCGCATCTCCAGTCTCGCTGACGAACTGGAGAGTTCCTGGCAGCGCATGATGATGCTGGCCGAGCATTACAGCGAGCACCGGAGCGCGCGATTCACCGCTCGCGTGAAGTCCCGGCTGAGAGCGCGCCTCCGCGAAGAAGTGACCGCCTTGGGTGCGGGTCGCCCCTATCCCGAATTCGCCACCAGCACCAAGGTCTATCGACGCTCGCCCGCTCCACCCGGACATCAATGAACGCGCGGACTCCGACACCAGCGCCATCTCACTCCTATCCGCCTCACCGCATCCTCGTCCTTCATTTCGGACAACTGGCCGAGGTGATTCTCAGCCTTCCGGCCATCGAAGCGCTCTATCGCCACTTTTCTCAACCCCATATCACGCTGGCTTCGACGCCCGCGGGATGTCAGGCAGCGGCCATGACCCCGATGGTGCGCGATGTCCTCTCCTTAGAGAGCATCGAGTGGCAGGAAGCCATCAAGCCCTGGGTGCTCTACGCGTGGATCCGCTTCATGCAAACCTTACGGCGTGGCGAGTACGAACTGGCCATCGATTTCTACTCGGTGGGGAAGACGAATGTTCTCGCCTGGCTCTCCCGCGCGCCGTGGCGGCTGGCGGCGCGGCGACCGGGGCGCTCGCTGACTTTTCTGTTCAACCTTCATCCGCCCAGGGAAGATGTGAGGAAGCACATGGTGGACCGCTACTTTGATGTCCTCCGCCCCCTCGGTGTTGTCGCCCAAAGCCGACGACCTCGATTGACGCCGCCACGGGACGCGCGCACGCAGATCGAGAGACGATTGGCCACTCAGCTTCGCCGAAGGCGACTGCTGGTTGGTTTCGCTCCCGGTCGGCGCGAACCACTGCGTTGCTGGCCGCCGGCTCGTTTCGTCGACCTGGGTGGACGACTCATTCACAATCTCAACGTCGATCTCCTTCTACTGGAACGTCAAAAGCGGTCCACATGGATACGGGAGATGGGCAAACAACTCCCGACACGCCCCGTCATTTTGAGCAGTTCGAACATTCCTGAGCTGGCCGCCGCTCTCACGGTCTGCTCGGTGGTCGTCTCCGATGATGCTGGAATCGTCAATTTAGCCGCCGCCGTGGGAACGCCGACGTTGGGATTGGGCATCACCTCCTGGCTCGCGCCGATCGGGCGAGACCACCTGGCGATGGAGAAGATGCCATCGGCCATTACCGTCGACGACGTCTTCACCGCCGTGGTGCGTCTCCTCACGCGCGACCGGACCAGCGCATTGTTCGGTCAATGAGGATCGGTTCTCGCGGCGCGCCGTCTTTGCTATTGCCACGCCTCTTACTCGCGCGAGCGATCAAATCGCGGAACGGATCGAATCTGGTTATGCTCATCAATGTCTTTGCTATTGCCACGCCTCTTACTCGCGCGAGCGAGGGGGCTCCTCCTCATCAACGAAAAGGTCCTCGAGCGCCGATCTCACCGGCGTGAGCGAGATGACTCGGCCGTCGCACTGACGAATCGCGTCCACGACGTCGAAGAGTCGCTCGGCGGGAATCTGGAGCCGCACGCTCACCGGAGTCTGAAAGAACGTACCTCCCCATTGCTCGATCTTCCGTCGAACGAGATCTGACAACATTCCCTCGACGACGACCTCCATCGTCTGACGCCCCGGCGATCTGGTCAATTCGGCCACCGTCCCACATCCCACCAGTCGCCCTCGCTTGAGAATGGCGACGCGGTCACAGAGGGCTTCCACGTCCGAGAGGATGTGCGTGCTGAAGAAAATGGTCTTGCCCCGCTCGCGGAGTCGGCTCAACAGATCGCGAATCTGGCGGCGCCCCGGCGGGTCGAGACCACTCATGGGCTCGTCCAGGATGAGCACGCGCGGATCGTTGATGAGGGCTTGGGCGAGATTGAGACGCTGAAGCAGTCCGCGGGAGAACCCGCGCACCGGTCGATCGACCACCTCCGGTTCCAGACCAACCAGATTCAACAGCTCATCAATGCGCTTTCGCCGGTCGTGCTGAGCGAGGCCGAACAGGCGCCCGAAGTAATCGAGCACCTCGCGCGGCGTGAGGAGATCGGAGGAGGAGGGGTGCTCGGGGACGAATCCGATCCATTGACGCACCGAGAAATCGTCAATCGATCGACCCAGAATATACGCCGTCCCCGAAGTAGGAAGGAGGGCGCGTACCAACAGTTTCAACGTCGTCGTTTTGCCCGCCCCGTTGGGCCCCAGAAATCCGAAGATCTCCCCCGCCCGGATGTCCAGTGAGAGCCTATCCAGGGCGCGCACCCGGCGCTTCCGCCAGAATCCGACGGGATACTCCTTGGTGAGATTTTCGATGACGATCGCCGACATGCTCATAGTTGGGGAAGAACCAGAGGACTCTCTTCCGAAAGGGAGATCCGGCCCGTATGCGGCTCCAACCGGTAGGGATATCCTCGCGGATCGACCGGCGCCCGCGCGATCAGGCCGACGGCGATCAGCTCGTCCCACGATCTCGGCCAACGCCCGCTTCGCCGACGATATCGGGAGAGGAGACGGTGCAGGCGCTCCACCTCCTCTAACGCGCGCAGGCAATCCAGATGCCAGGCGGCTCGTCGGCGAATGTACTCGTTCTCGCCGTGCTCATAACGATCGCGCCAGATGCGACGAGCGGCATCGCGCCGACCGGCCTTGGTATACATCCCGGCAGCGAGATCGGCCACCCAGGCGGGCGCGCGGCGATGGCGACTGGCTCGCTCGAACAGGCGAGCCGCCGTCTCATAATCGTGCATATTCCAGGCGTAGATCGCTCCCTTATCCAGGATCAGTCGCCACTCATCGGGATTGCGCTCGATGCCGCGATCGAGCAGCGCCAGCGCCGCCTCCGGTTGACCGGGCCCGGCGGGCGGCGCTAAGGCCAGGAACACGGCTCCGAAGCGATAAGCGGTGATGAATCGAGGATCGAGTTCGGTCACCATGTCGAGCAGCGGTTTCAACCAATCGAACCGATGACCGGGACGGAGAGCCCGTCGGCCATAATACTGCAAGGTTCGAATCCAATACAGATCGGCCAACGCTCCCTCGAAGCCCAAACTGAATCGTTTCACGATCTTCGGCGAGGGAAGATACATGATCGCGTCGGCCGTCCCGGAGGCGAGCATCTCCGTCCGAAGACTACGCTGAACCAGATACACGGCACCTCCTCCCAGTCCCAGAGCCAGAATCAAGGCCATGGTGAGCGTTCTCATCTCACATCTCGCCGTTCAAAAATGTTCATGGCCACGATGAGCACGATAGTCACATAGAGCACGGCATAAGCGCTGGCTTTCCCCACCAATGAGAGAGGAATGACGTGCCCGTGAGCGACCGGTAAGACGACGTTGAAGTTTTCCAGATTGGGCAATCCATAGTATAGACAACGGTAGATGACGGCGATCACCGGCGACGATGCTGTCTCCGCCAGATCGAGGAAATCAGCGGAGAGATGCCCAGCGATGAAGAGGAGCACGGTGATCACTGCCGTCACGATCGTGCTGGCGAACGTCGCGCACAGGAGAGCGAACGAACCGATGATCAACAGTTCCAGATAGATCAAATACATGGCCGGGAGCAATCGACCCGGGCTCAGATTCACTCCATCCGTCGCAGAGGCCAGGGCGAGTTCCACGCCCGCTCCCATGAATGCCAGGCTCACCAACAGTGTGAGCCCTCCCCCCAAGAACCTTCCCAGGATGTATTCGGAGCGGCGAACCGGTTTGGCCATCAGAGCGAGGAGCGACTGCCGTCCCATATCTCGCGCCGCCACATCGATGCCAAGAAAAGCGGCGATGAGGAGCCCGAACAAGCGCATCCCACTCAGGCCGACATCAATGAGCACTTTCTCTTGCTGACCGGCTGAGAGTTGACCGAGGACGAGGGCAACGGCAGCCATCGCGACCCCCAACAACGTGAGCGCATACAGGATCTTTTGACGAATGGCCTCCTTGAAAGCATAAAAAGCGATGGCTCCGATTCTCCTGACCGCGGTTGTGGTGATCGGGGGAGAGAGAACATCGCCCTGCGACGAACGAGACCGGGCGGCGTCTTCATCCTCGTCATGAGGAGAGGGAGACGAGCAGGCGACTTCTGGACCGGGAACCGTTCCCGTTTCCTTGTCCTCTCTGAAGGTCATTCATCCGATGAGCTACTGAATGGATCGGGCATCGCTGGGCATGGATAATTCGCCATTGGATTGATTGAATGCCGCCGTCGCTTCGTAAACCGTTCCCGACGTATCGGTAGCAAAGTAACGATCTCCGGATGTCCCTGGGGACGTGGGATGGAGTTCAGCCGCATACCGCGTCCCCAAGCCGCCCGGGGCATCACCGCTATCGGAGGCACTGCCCTCATAGCCATTCTTGGAGACCGGCGTACCGTTGGCCCCCAACTGCGCCGCCAACCCATCGGAGATGGCGCCCGCTTCCAACAATTCGGCGGGATCGCCGTAGTACCCATTATTAGACGTCGAGAACATCAACTCGCCTTGAGTGTAGCGAATGAGTTGCTGAATGGCCGCGGCTTCGTTGGCCGTCTTTCGACTCTTGGTCAGTTGGGGCAGCGCAATAGCCGCGATGATACCGATGATGAGAATGACGATCAATAACTCGATCAATGAGAATCCGGCTTCATTTTTCATAGCATCACTCCCCACCTTGAGACGGCCGGATCACTCGTTCCCGTGAGCCAGCCATCCCCGTTTAACCGACGTCTCGGTGGCCTGAAAGTTCCCGAGACGCTCTGTCGCCCACGCGTCGCTCAAGCCGAGACCTCGTCGAGCGCCTTCGTCCCACCTGCGCTCACTTCTGCTGCTTGATGTACTCTTTCAATGCGGCGATCACGCTCTTGGCCTCGGCGACCTTATCGGCCTTGCTCTGATCCTTGGACACCTGTTTCACGAACCGCTCCAAGGTCTTGATGGCCTCGGGATAACTCTTGGGATCCGGCGAGGCGGCCAGCGCCAATCCCAGTCCAAACAGGGCATCGGCATTTTTGGGATCTTCCTGCAGGATCTCTTTATAGGTGGCGATGGCCTCTTCGCTTCGCCCCGTATCATTATAGAGCTTGGCGATCTCGATCTTGGTTTGGCGCTTCTCCTCCGGCGATGTTTGTGCCTCCAACAACTGTCGATAGGCCGCGACGGCCTGATCGAGCTTGCTATTATCGAAACGGGCCGAGACAGCCATGGCTTGGGCATACAGTTTGATGTACGGTGGTTTTTCGCTGGCCTTCTCCGGAGGGATCATGTCGATGGCTTTCTTGGCCGTCTCCGCCGCCAGAGCGAAGGATTGCGTGGCCAGTTGCCGCTGACCGCTGTTGTTGCGCTTGACGCCCTGGTTGAAGTAGGCCTCGGCCATCTTTCCCATGATCACATAGAGCTGCGGGTGATCGGGACTCGCTTCCAGCGCCAGCTTATATTCATTGATCGCCTCATCATACTGTTCGGCGCTGGCCAACTGCTTTCCGGCCTCGAAATGTTTGATCATCTCCTTGTCGCGCTCGGCCTTTTTGCGTTGCTCCTCTTGCTTTTTCAGCGCCTCTTCCAATCGCTTTTGCTGCTCTTCGGGCGAAAGCGCTTGCTGCTGGGCCCCTTGAGCTTGATATTGCTTGATCTGTTCCAGGGTCAATCGTTGACCAGATCCGGGAATCAATTCGAACGTCTTCTCGATCGGCGGCCCCGGTGGAATGCGGACATTGTACTCATAGTAGGGATTGAGGCCTTCGCCGGACAGAACGATAGCATATCGACCATAGGGGAGGCCGATATGGGCGAATCGACCACTTTTGTTCGTCTTGACTTTATAATACCCCTTGACGTCCAGTCGATAGAATTCGACAAGAACATTGGCGGCTGGTTTCTTCGATCCATCGGGAAGACGAACGAAGACTTGCCCTTGAACGCCACCTGTTTGGGCCCACGCGGGCAGCGCGAGGCTCAGTGCGCAGACCACACCGAGGAGTATGTGAATGATGTATGGTCGTTTTTTCATATCGCATCCCCTCTTTCCCAGTAACACGCCGAGTGTCACCGGGGGTGAAATTTGGTCATCGTGCCCTTCCGTACCTCTTCTCTTCGATTCGACCGTTCACACCTGGTCATTTTGACATCTCAGCCGGTGACTTGTCTATTATACCTCAACATGATCGAATTCTCGCCCCCATTCAACCCAGCGGAGTTGCTTCCGCTCCCCAATCGATGGGTCGGGCATAAGGGATGGGATCGATGAATCCCGCTTGCCGAAAACCACGAATGCGCAGGACGCAGCTCTCGCACTCCCCGCAAGCGCGATCTTCCGCTTGATAGCACGACCAACTCAATTGCAGAGGCGCGCCCAGGGCCACGCCTTTTTGTACAATCTCGCTCTTACTCATGTGAATGATCGGCGTCACCACCTCGATCCGGGTTTCCGGCTTCGTACCGACTTCGATCAGCCGATTGAATGCGCGATAATATTCGGGCCGACAATCAGGATAACCGGAACTATCTTCGGCCACGGCTCCGATGAAAATCCGCCGCGCCCCCAGAACCTCGCTCCAGGAAACGGCGATGGCCAGCAAGTGGGTGTTCCGGAACGGCACGTAGGTCACCGGAATGGTCGGAGAGACCGCCCGCGACTCCGGGGGCGTCGTCCATAAGGAATCGGGTGCTCTGGGCACCGGAATCCGCTCGTCAGTGAGGGCCGAGCCTCCCATCTCACGCAGATATTGGAGATCGGCAACCAGTCGCTCGTTCACCCCGTAAAAATCGGCAATCTCCTGAAAGGCCCGCCGTTCGCGCGCCGCCGTCCGTTGCCCATAGGTGACGTGGAGGCCAGCCACTTCATAGCGCTCGGCGGCGATGGCCGTCGTCACACAACTATCCAATCCTCCACTGATCAACACCACGGCCAACTCTTTCATCGTTCCTCTCCCGAAAAGTCACCGCCGAGGACGCCGAGATGATATGGAAGATGGGCTTCTCTGGTCTCGGCCATCTCGGCAGTTTCGCGCTCACCGTTCGAGGCGTCGTCATGTCTCCCTCGAAATAGGGGGTGACGCAAGATGCCGTCTTGCGCACCACTGGCCATAGGCGGTGCGTACGAAGCGAAGTCGCGCCCGATACCACCCGATGCGACTTCGCCCTCGTTCTTCGAGGTGGGCACAGGATCCATGAGCGATTTCCGCGAAAGCAGGTCTGTGGCGAGAGGCTTCATGGCCGTCATCATGTCACCTCGCTGTTCTGCTTTGCCACAGGCATGCGTTCATCGACGATTCGGCCGACGGCCAACCAGAAGATCCCGCCTCGCCTCACACTCCCCGAACGTCCGGGCCCCAGATGTATTTGTGCAACTGTAACTGCAACCGCACATTGAGACCACTTTGAAGTACCCACGCGGCCAGCTCTCTGGGATGACATAACCCCCAGGCTGGCGAAAAGAGCACCGTCACTCGTCGGGTCAGGTCATACCGGCGAATGACCTCGCAGGCCCAATCAAAATCTCGTCGATCCACGATCACAAACTTCACCTCGTCGGTCGGTCTCAAGTGATCGATGTTCTCCCAGCGATTGGCGTGCTCGTGCCCGCTGCCCGGCGGTTTCAGATCCATGATGCGAATCACCCGGGGGTCGAGGTGGGAGATGTCCAGACTGCCGCTCGTCTCCACGAGAACCGTGTATCCCAAATCCAGAAATCGTTCGGTCAATGGATAGACGTCCTTTTGCGCTAACGGCTCGCCACCGGTGATTTCCACCAATGTGGTCCCGTAGGATTGGACGCGCTGGACGACCTCATCGACAGTCATCGGTTCGCCGCCGGAGAAGGTGTATTCTGAATCGCACCAGATGCAGCGAAGGGGACATCCGGTGAGGCGCACGAACGCACATGGCCGCCCGGCATAGGTCGATTCTCCTTGAATCGAATAAAAGATTTCGGTAACCCGCATGGATCCTGCGTTGCTTTTTCGTCCGTAAAGGTCTATTTTACTCTCCTCGGGAAAGACCATGCAAGGAGGGAGACCGCCCAGCAAGGGCCGACAGATTCAACACATGTTTGCCGCCATTGCGCCGCGCTACGATTTGCTCAACCACCTCCTCTCGCTCAACATCGATCGGCGGTGGCGACGATACACAGCCCGGCAACTCGCGCCGGTGCTCTCCCGACCGGGAGCCCGCGCGCTGGACATCTGTTGCGGGACGGCAGATCTCAGCCTGGAACTGAGCCGATATGCGCCGGTGATCGGTTTGGACTTCTGCCATCCCATGCTGGTGCGCGGCCGGGAGAAGATTGCGCGGCACCGAGCGACAGTGATCCTCACCGAGGGCGATGCCCTTTCCCTTCCCTTCCCGAATGACCGGTTCGATGCCGTCACCATCGCCTTCGGCTTGAGGAACCTGGAATCGCCTCAGCATGGTTTGAGCGAGATGTACCGCATCTTGAAATCAGGTGGAAGAGCAGCCATCCTGGAATTCTCGCGCCCCATCGTTCCAGTGTTCCGTCGTCTGTTCGGCTTCTATTTCAAGCATATTCTGCCGCGGGTGGGTGCACTCATCTCCGGCGTCGATGGACCATACCAGTACCTTCACGATTCGGTTCAATCGTTCCCCCGGCAACACGAACTGGCCCGGCAGATGACCGAGGTGGGATTCGTCAACGTCACCTACCACAATCTCACTGGCGGGATCGCTGCCCTGCACGTGGGAGAGAAACCGTGACGCCTGATGGGAGGTGCCTCCGGCGGCGCGCCCTCTCCAACCGAGGATTCTCCCGACTACCCTGATCCATACACCGGAATGAGCGCTCCATGAATCTGCCTGGCGGCATCGGACGCCAGAAACAGAATGACTCGGGCCAGGTCCTCCGGCGTGACCCACTTGGAGAAATCCGCTTGGGGCATCATTTGCCGATTGATCGGCGTGTCGATGATCCCCGGAAGCACAGCATTGACGTTGATGTTCTTGCCGCGGACCTCGGCGGCCAATGCTCGCGTGAGAGCGTGCACGCCGGCCTTGGCGACGGCGTAAGCGGCGCTCCCCGGTTGAGGAGTGATCGCCCCCCGCGCGCCCACGGTGATGATTTTCCCCCTCCCTTGATCGAGCATGTATCCCAGGACCGCCTTGCAACACAGGAACGTGGACTTGAGATTCAGGGCGATCATATGGTCCCAGGTCGCCTCTTCCATCTGGGCGATGGGGATGTCGCTGATGTATCCTCCCACCATGGTGACCAGAACGTCGATGCGACCAAACCGATCCATCGTCTGCCGAACGACGGCTCGCACCTGGTCTTCCTCGGTGACATCGGCCGACACGGTGACCAGGCGCTCGGCGGCGTCGCCGACGGTCTGGAGCAATTCGGCGCGGTGAGCCTCCGTTCGATAGACTACGACGACGCAAGCGCCGGCCTCCAGGAACGCGCGCGTGACCGCTCTGCCCAACCCCCCCGTTCCACCGGTGAGCAATGCCACTCTCTCAGCGAACTCGGTCATGGTTCTCCTTGAGCCTTGCGGATTTTGAGGAACTTCAGGTACTCTGCTTTCAAACTCTCGTACATCTCCTCTCGACGATCATAGAGCCGCTTATGTGGGCGCGGCCGACGCCTGGCCAGCGCATAGGCGGTGATGATGGGTAAGCCAATGGTGGAATCCAAATAACAAGTGACGGCATCGGGGAGTCGATCGGGATCCACCTTCTTCCAGGTGATGGCTTCCGAGGGGCTGGCGCCGGACAGGCCGCCCGTGTCCGGTCGCGCATCGGTGATCTGCAAATAATAGTCATGGCCTTTCTCCGGCATGCCCAGGACCTCCTGAATTTGCGGTTCGGTCTGCAGGACGAAGTTCTTTGGCGATCCCCCACCGAGCATGAAGACGGCACTCTTGCCGCCACCCCGTTTGGCGTGCCAGACGATGGCCGTGGTCTCATTGACATCCCGCGATACATCGAATCTCAATCGGCTTCCCTCCAGCGCCTGCTCAGCGACGTTCAACCCAATGGAGCTATCCCCCGGCGATGAGGTATAGACGGGAACGCCATATTGATATGCCGCCGAGAGGAGCGATTTCGTTCCCAGGCCGAGGGCCTTCTCCCGCTCGTGAATATACCGCCCGATGCGATAGTGAAATTCCGCCGTGCTCATCTCGCGCTGGAACTCGTCGGCCATGATCACCCGGCGGAAAAACTTATCTGTCGAAATGAGCACCTCGTAATCGAAAAAGATGTCATAAATGCGAACGACGCCCTGTTGGAAGAGATCCACGTCATTGACCGTGGGCGTCCCCACGTGCATGGCCAGTCCTAATCCGAAGTGCGTGTCGTGGTATAAATTCGCTCCCGTACTCACAATCCAATCGATGAACCCATGTTCGATGAGCGGAATGATGGCCGACATGCCCAAGCCCGCCGGGGTGAGAGCCCCGGTCAGGCTCATGCCGACCGTCACATCATCTTCTAACATCTTCTCGGCAAATAAATGACAGGCCTCGCGCAATCGCGCGGCGTTATAGGCGAGAAAGGCGTTATCGACCAACTCAACCACCGTCGTGGATCCAGTGATGGGCGGGGGATCAATGACCCGGCCCTTCAAGTAGTGTTTCTTGTCCGGCATGTCACCTCCTCATGATAGATTCGGGCCCGAACCCCTGCGGGCCTCGGACCCCACTCGTTTTACCTCATCGTGAGTACTGGTGCAACTTCATTCGGGGATTCCTGCCACCTTTTCCTTCACCGGGATTCCTCCACCGGCTCACCATTGAGCGATGGACCGCGTCCCGGCAACCGCGAGCGATAGACGTCGTACAGGCGACGGAAAACGACTCCCGGCTCGCCATTCCCGATCACCGTCTCGTCCACTCGAATGACGGCGAGCACCTCTTTGACCGTGCTGGTGATGAACACCTCCGATGCCGCTTTGAGTTCCGGGAGAGGGATCTCGCGCTCGTGCGTCCTGTATCCGCAAGCGCGCGCGATCTCCAGGATCAGCCCGCGAGTGACGCCGGCCAGAATGCGATGGTCGGCCGGTGGAGTTACGATCTCGCCCTGATGAACGATGAACACATTGCTGCTCGTTCCTTCGGTGACCAGTCCATCTCGCACGAACAGGGCTTCGTCGGCGCCAGCGCGCCGCGCTCGCTCCACGGCTAGGACGTTGGGCAGCAAACAGATGGTCTTGATGTCACACCGCGCCCACCGCTCGTCGGGGAATGTCTTGACCACTATCCCCCGTTCCCGGAATCGTCGAGGGATGGGGCGAACGGGACGCACCGTCATCACCACGGTGGGCGGAACGTCAGTGGGAAACGGATGCGCGCGGGGGGCCGCTCCCCGCGTCACCTGGATATACACCTCGGCTTCCCGGAGGCCACTGCGCGCGATGAGCTCCTCGACGACGGCGGCGAACTCTCCCCCGGTCATCGGCAATTCCAGTTCGACGGCCGCCGCGCTCCTGGACAACCGCTCGATATGCTGTTCGATGGCAAACGGCGTACCCGCATACACCCGAATCGTCTCATAGACGCCATCGCCGAACTGGAACCCTCGATCTTCAACTGAGACGCGGGCAGCGGCGAAATCCAGGAACTGGCCATTGAGCCAGACTAACCCTCGATCCGGGATATCCGCCCGGGTGCTCCTCAACTCCGTCTCGCTCTTCATCTTCCCCGTCCTGAACGTTTCTCGGCCATGTCTCGAACCGCCTCCAGCAAGGCATCGACCTCATCCATGGTATTGAAGATGTGGGTTGAGACGCGATCCACATCGAAATTGATGCCCGGGAGCCGAACATAGCGAATGATGATCCGATGCTGATCGGCCAGATAGCGGAACAGCGCTTCGGTCGAAATCCCCGACAGGCGGAAAGAGGTGAGTCCCGCCGAGAGCGCGGGATCTCGCGAAGTGTAGAGGGTGACGCCGGGAATCTCCATCAACCCCGCTTTCAACCGCTCGGCCAGAGCCCGGATGCGCTGTTCGATGCGCTCCCGGCCGATGGCATTCTGAAAGTCGATCGCCCGTCCAACCGGCTCGAAGAGCGGCCCGTAATACTGCAAGTTCGCGCAGTACTTGCCCATGGCCTTGGGCCAGAGCACCTTGTACGTCTTCTCTGAGGTGCCCCCGGCGCGATCGACAGCGCGCCAACCGCTATAGTCCAGCACCACCGTCGGCCAGAGGCGATCCTGAACCTCTTCTCGCACGTAGAGGAGACCGGTCCCATACGGCGTCGTGAGCCACTTGTGAAGGCTGGTGGCATAAAAATCGCACCCGAGGTCGCTCACTCTGAAATTGAGCATCCCCACGGCCTGGGCTCCATCGACCACCGAGAGGATGCCCCGCTCGCGAGCCAGTTGACAGAGTTCCCGAACTGGCAACACCGTTCCGTCGGTGAACTGAACGTGACAGAAGCTCAATACGCGCGTGCGCGGGGTGATGGCTCGAGAGAATCGATCGAGAATCTCGCCCTTGTCCCGCGGGGGACTGGACAGCGGAATCTGCCGCACGCCAATACCGCGTCGCTTGGCGATGAGCAGCCAGGGATAGATGCCCGCCTCGTGTTCGTGCATCGTCGTCACCACTTCATCGCCCGCCCGCAGATCGAGCCCATTGGCAATATAGTTCATCGCCTCGGTCGTCCCACTGGTGAAGGCGATCTCATCCGGCTTGGCGCCGAGGAAAGTGGCGACTTTGTCGATGAGATCGAAGAGCGCCTGCCCCACCAGCTTGGTGCGAAAATACCGATTGAAATTCTCGTCCAACTCGCGCAGGTGACGACAGGCGGCATCATATACGCTCCTCAACGAAGGACCATACGTCCCCGTGTTCATGTAATGGAGTCCTTCCTCGATGAGGAATTCCTCTTTGACCAGTCGCCAGTAGCGCTCCGCATCCGCCGGCCGGGACGACCACCGTTCTCCCGCGGAATGAGCGAGGACAGCGACCGCCCGATCTCCCGCCGACTTCAAGGCTGTCCCCCCCAGAGCGCCCACAGACAGGGATCGCAGGAACTCACGTCTGGACAAGCTGTTCCGTTTGTTCATCACCTTTCCTCCTCGTCATCTCCATCATCCAGGGAGGCGTTCAATCTCGATCCACGATGAGCGATGGATCGAGAGCCCTCCTGAGCGCCGCATAGGCCCGATGCAGCGCCTCTCGATCTTTGGATTCCAGCACGAGCTTCACACGATACGCTTCCTGTGACCACTGCGGATACGACCCGATCGTCACCGTCGGAAAATCGGCCATCACCCGATAGAGCGTCGGCGCCAGATCGATCTCATCCTGCTGGGTGTAAATGGTCTTGGTGATGAACGGCCGGGCTTGAAACCGATCCCGAATGGCCTCGAACTTGCGGCGAAGGATGTGAGGGACGCCGGGGAAGATATACACGTTCTCATAGTGCAGGATCGGCCAGGGAGCGTGCTCCGAGTGGATCAACTTCGCTCCTTCCGGCACTTCGGCGAATCGGAGATGCTCCGGCGCGAGCGGCTCGCCGAAATGAGCGGCCACCAGTAACAGGAGCTCCTCATGGTGAACGACGCGCCGGTCGAAAGCACGAGCCACCCCCGCGATGGTCAAATCGTCGGGAGTCGGTCCGATGCCACCAGCCGTGAACACATAATCGAACTGCTCGGCACACTCGCGCACCGTCTTGGCGATCTCGTCCACTTCATCGGGGAGGATCACCACGCGCTTCACGCTGATGCCCAAGGCATGCAGTTCGGGCAGTAAGAACCTGGCGTTGACATCCTCAACCTGGCCGGTTAAGAGCTCGTTCCCCACCAGGATGATAGCTGCCGTCGGTTCCCTCACGCGATTTATCTTACTGACTCCTATCGCGACGGACAAGCGACGAAGTTGGTTTTTGGCCGCGAGCTTGCTATGATCTCCTCTATGAGCCAAAGCGATCGATTCCCCGTAGGAAAGCTGCCGCCAGAGATACTGCGTCGCTTGCTGGCCAGCGTGCCCGCCCGGGACGAGCGCGTCCTGGTGGGTCCTCAATTGGGGGAAGATGCGGCGGTCATTGATTTCGGAGATCGCGTCCTCATTGCGAAGACGGACCCCATCACGTTCACCGCCGAGCGCATCGGATGGTATGCCGTTCACATCAACGCGAACGATGTGGCCACGATGGGCGCGCGCCCACGATGGTTTCTGGCCGCGTTGCTCCTTCCCGAAGAGCACACTGACGCTCAACTGGTGGAATCCATCTTCCACGATATCACCGTCACCTGCGAGAGCCTGGACATCACGCTCTGTGGCGGACACACCGAGATCACCTATGGGCTGGATCGACCGATCGTCGTCGGGCACATGCTGGGCGAAGTGGAGAAAGAGAAGCTCGTCCTGGCCTCTGGACTCCAGGTCGGCGATGACATCATCCTGACCAAAGGAGTGGCCATCGAAGGCACGGCCATCATCGCTCGGGAGAGAAGCGAGATGCTCAAGAAACACCTCGATGAACCACGCATTGAACGGGCCAAAGCCTACCTCACCGATCCGGGGATCAGCGTCGTCCGCGAGGCGCTCCTGGCCAATGAGGTGGCCGACGTCCACGCTATGCACGATCCCACCGAAGGCGGCCTCATCGCTGGATTATGGGAGTTGGCCGTTGCGGCCGGTGTGGGGCTGAGCATCGAGGCGGAGCGAATTCCCGTGCTGGCCGAAACGCGGGCCGTTTGCGACGCTCTTCACATCGACCCATTGAGATTGATCGCGTCTGGTGCATTGCTCATCGCCGTCCCGCCCGATGCCTCTGAGCGCGTGCTCACCACCCTCGAGGAACATGGTATCGCAGCCACCATCATCGGCCGGGTCAGACCGGCATCCGATGGCATCACGCTCCATCACCAGGGGCGCTGGATCGAACTTCACTACCCATCGCAGGATGAGATCGCCAAGGTGCTGTGATCTTGGATTCCTCGCCCCCAATTTTGCTACAATGAACCCATCATGAGGTTCGTCGTTGACGCCATGCTCGGTCGGTTGGCCCGCTGGCTGAGAATCATGGGATTCGATGTCCTCTATCCCAAGGATCTCGACGACGACGAGTTGGTGGAACTGGCCAACAAAGAGGAGCGCACGCTGCTCACTAAAGACGCCCACCTCCTCCGCGAAAAGCGCGTCAATGGCTACCTCGTCCGTGGCCGCGCCTGGGAAGATCAACTTCGAGAAGTGCTCGATGAGTTTCACCTTCACGACTTCGCCCAGCCCTTCTCGCGCTGCCCCGAATGCAACGAGCTGTTGGAAGACATCCCTAAAGAACGAGTGGCCAACCGGGTTCCCGAACACGTCTACCGCGTCCAACAAGAATTCTATCGCTGCCCGAGCTGCCGGCGCATCTACTGGAACGGCTCTCACGTCGAGCGCATGACAGAAAAACTCCACGCCCTGCTCGACGACCGAGATGCCGGATAACACCCACGCGCCGCCAAGAGGCCAACGGCGGGAAGACCGACCAACGAAAGCACCTCCGCGACGAGGCCAGGAGCGCTCTCCGGAACGTCATTGACGTTCGGACGACCTCTCCCCCCGAATGCGCTCCCCTTGCACTCATCCCACTTTTCCACGCCCCTTTTCATCGTCACAGTCAAAAAGCCGAATGCGCTCCCCTTGCGCTCATCCCACCCATGATTCACCCTTCGCTCGCCCATCGCCGACGTCAAATCGGCGCATGATTTCACTCCATCCCTCGTTCGATGAGTAAATTATATTAAACCTACAACTCATGTCTGAGGTTCAGCATCATATACATTGCCATGATCAAACAATCTAACCAAAAGGAGGGTGAATTGATGAAGTTTCGTAAGTTATTTGTTTTCCTCATGTTGATTCCCATGCTCGCGACTCCTTTGACGGTCAGAGGGTCGTCAACCCAACCCTTGTCGTCCCAGACGCAGGCGACGGAGGTGGCGGCTCTGTTTCATCAACTCAGCACCATGATTGTCAATCAGGCGGCCCAATATGGTGTGGAGGTGGATGCTTCTCAGGCCAAGCTCTTCCAACTGGGAGACTCCCCGGCGGTGATTGCGCCCATCACGCAGTTCGATCTGAGGAATCTCGGATTGCTCGCCTTCCTGGAAGTCGGGGGACCGTTCCAGGTGAAGGGCACCCAGCTCCCCGCCGGATTTTATCGCATGGAGTTAGGGGGGAATTTGGAGACGCGCCAACTGTTTGTGGCTCTGCGGGATGAGTTCGGTCAACAGGTCGTGACCATTCCCGTAGATGTCGATTTGAACATGAATGGATTCTTCCCGTTCGCCGCCGGTCAGGCGGGAGCGGCCGGGTTCGGATTCGGTCGAAATCCTCTTTCGGGACTCCAGGTCATCGGGCCAAACGTGAATATCAGTTTTGGATTGAGCCGATTCCCGCCCTTCGTCCGCAACATGCGGATCTGCATCGGGTTTGCCATCCCATTCGGATTCGGGTCCCTCAATATCAGCTTCTGCTTCTGAGTCTGAGCCGGGTGGGAGGCGGGCGAGTTCCTCTCCGGACAATCCTCCGAGAGACCGATGGGAGGGGAACTCGCCACAACACGGAGAAGGCTGCCCGGGCGCGAAGGGCCGACCGGGCGGCGTCCTCGCTCATTCAAACGCTCACCTGATGCAGTGGAAAGATGTTCCGTTGAATGGCGGTGACGCTCTGTTCGGCGTGACGGCGCACGCGATGGTCGTGGCATCGCGTGGATTCGGGGTCTCGCAAGCGATTTCCGCGCAATCCGTGTTGTCTCAACTCGTCGAGACAGGCAGGGGGGATCTCGTCGGGAAGATCGACGCCATTCATGAGGGCGAAGGCCAACGTCCAGGCGCGAGCCACGTTAGCCAGATGATATCCTCCTCCACCGAGCGCGATCCAGGGAATGGACCATGACATGAGGCGCTCTAAGATCTGACAAAAGCCGTGTGTGGTGATCCGTAGATGGGCTAAAGGATCATCGACGAACGTATCCACGCCCAACTGGGTGACGAGGATATCGGGCTGGAACGCCTGAACCAGTGGCGGCACGACTTGATCGAAGGCCCAGAGGTAGGTCTCGTCATCGGTCCCCGGATACAAGGGCACGTTGACCGAGTAGCCGAGGCCGGCTCCTTCGCCCATCTCCTCGACGAATCCCGTCCCCGGGAAGAGAAATTGCCCATCCTCGTGAAGAGAGATGGTCATCACCCGATCGGTGTCGTAGAAACCGGCCTGGACGCCATCGCCATGATGCACATCGACGTCGAGGTAGAGGACGCGCCGCCCCTGAGCGATCAGTTTTTTGATGGCGATGACCGGATCATTGAAATAACAGAATCCCGACGCCCGATGCGGCATGGCATGATGGAGGCCACCGGCGATGTTGAACGCGATGGCCACCTGGCCTTCACGGACCAACCGAGCTCCCTCCAGCGTCGCGCCGGTGATGAGCAGCGAGTATCGGTAGACGCCGGGGAAGATGGGATTATCGCCCGGGCCGAGTCCATAAACGAAGGCCGTGGGGGGGACGTCGCCCCGCTCGGCGCGGCTGAGCGCGTGGATATAGTCGGTGTGGTGGAATGAAGCCACGTCTTCCTGACTGGCTGGTCGAGGGTGGACGAGAAGAACGTCCGGTCGGCTGAGCACATCATAAGCCGCCAGGAGATCATGGGTCAGTTTCAGTCGGATGGGGCGCATCGGGTGAGATGAGCCATAACTATATTGAGCGAATTCCTCAGTATAGATGAAGGCGCTCTTCTTTTCGCTCATGAGTCCTCCGCGTGTTGAAGCTCGGGCTCTTATGTTACCACATTGGCCGAGGGTCCACCCACCGTAATCTGACCCCTGACATCACCTCGGGAATGGTTGACGGGTCGTGGAAGCGAACAGGAAGAACGACCGATCGGAACAGAATGAAGAACGCCCGGAGATGATCGCATTCCGGGTCGAGGGAAAGATGACGAGACAGCGAAACGAAGCCCATGAGACTCCAGATCCCACCTCTACCGCGTTTGAAGGAACCGCCCATACGCCAGAGCACGCCATGAAGCAAGGAGCCGCGCCAGATACCAGCTCGCGCCACCTTATTTTCATACGGGCGTTGAAAAAGTTCCGAACGATGCTCTTCAGCGCGACGGGCGATGACCCAGCGTCATCGACATCCCGGTCGTGTGAGCGTCGAGGAGGCTCCGGCCATTCGGCCCACGATGCGAACATGTTTCGAGGCCCGCGAAAATGATCGAAGCCTCGCTCGGGCAAAACGTCCGCCACTCTTCTCCCTTCGTTCCCGATACGCCACAGCGGCGGTGGACGGGCGAACCGGCAGGGGCGACTTCGGGCGCGAAGAAGTCGAAAGAACTTGACAACGCTGAAGCCTTCATAGTATATGACGCCGCGTGATGGAGGCGACCAATTGATCATCACGTACTGAACGATTGAACAGCGCATTATTGAGAGAAGGTATCATGGGCTTGATGCTGTTTTTCGAGGGATCGTTCGTGGGCTTGATGCCCACCACGAACGACGAAAAGGAGCAGTGCAAGCGGCCAGCTTGTGCCGCACTTTGTTGAAGGAGGGTATGATGAACAACCGCAGAACCGAACACCTGAATACGAGATTGCTGCGGAGCGGTGTGACCGCTCTCTCTGTTCTCATCATCTTGCTCGGCCTGGGACTCCACCTCCGGGCGCAACAGAAGGCGTCTCCCTCGCCCCGGTATGATCCCAAGCTCTACAAAGCCCTTCGCTGGCGCGAAATTGGCCCTTTCCGGGGAGGACGTTCTGTTGCCGTCGCTGGCCATCCCGATCATCCCCTCACGTTCTATTTCGGTGCCACGGGTGGCGGTCTCTGGAAGACGGATGACGGTGGCCTCACCTGGGTGAACATTTCGGACAAGGCGTTCAAAACGGGTTCGGTGGGCGCCATCGCCGTGGCCGAATCCGATCCCAACGTCATCTATGTCGGCATGGGCGAAGCCTGCATTCGCGGCAATGTTTCGCCGGGCGATGGGGTCTATAAATCGACCGATGGGGGAAAGACCTGGAAACATATGGGACTGACCGAGACACAAACCATCGCCCGGATTCGCATCCATCCCCGAGATCCCGATCTCGTGTACGTCGCTGCTCTGGGACACGTGTTCGGGCCGCACCCCGACCGCGGCGTCTTTCGGTCCTCCGATGGTGGGAAGACGTGGAAGAAGGTTCTTTACAAAGACGATAAGACCGGAGCCATCGATCTCGCCATGGACCCCACCAATCCCCGCATCCTCTATGCGGCCCTGTGGGAAGCCCGCCGCACGCCCTGGAGCCTCATCAGTGGCGGTCCGGGGAGTGGCCTCTACAAGACCACCGATGGTGGCGATACCTGGACGGAGCTGACCAACAACAAGGGCATGCCCAAAGGCGTCAAAGGCCGCATCGGCGTCACCGTCTCTCCGGCCAATCCCGATCGCGTGTGGGCGATCATCGAGGCCGAGGAGGGCGGCGTTTTTCGATCCGACGATGGAGGCAAAACCTGGCGTCGGATCAATAGCGATCGGAATCTCCGCCAGCGTCCCTGGTATTACTCCCACATCTTCGCCGATCCCCAAGATCCGGACACGGTCTATGTCCTCAACGTCCGCTTTCACAAATCGGTGGACGGGGGGAAGACCTTCACCACCATTTCCGTGCCCCACGGAGATAACCACGATTTGTGGATTGACCCTCACAATCCTCTGCGGATGATCAGCGGTAACGACGGTGGGGCCATCGTGAGCTATAATGGTGGTCGGAGCTGGACGGAGGAAGATCAACCCACGGCTCAGTTCTATCACGTCACCATCGACAATCAGTTCCCCTATCGCGTCTACGGGGCCCAACAGGACAACAGTACGGTGAGCATTGCCAGTCGCACCAGTGGCTTTGGCATTGGCCGCGCCGATTGGTATCCGGTGGGCGGCTGCGAGAGCGGATACATCGCCGTTCGTCCTGACGATCCGAACATCGTGTACGCCGGGTGCTATGGTGGAACGTTGACGCGATACGATCATCGCACGCGACAAGCGCAGAATATCTCCGTGTGGCCCGAAAATCCCATGGGCGCCGGAGCGGCGGAACTGAAATACCGGTTTCAATGGACGTTCCCCATTCTCCTCTCCCCCCATGATCCTCACGTCCTGTATGTTGCCGGCAATCGGGTGTTCAAGAGCACTGATGAGGGGATGAGCTGGAAGGTGATCAGTCCGGACTTGACGCGGAACGATAAGAGCAAGCAGGGCCCGTCGGGGGGACCGATCACCAAGGACAACACGAGCGTCGAATACTACGACACGATCTTCGCCCTGGCCGAATCGCCGCTGGAGAAGGGACTCTTGTGGGCGGGATCGGATGATGGTCTCATTCACATCTCGCGCGATGGCGGTAAAAACTGGCAGAACGTCACGCCCGGAGATCTCCCCGAATGGACGCTCATCAGCATCATCGAGCCCTCGCCCCACGATCCGGCGACGGCTTACGTCGCTGCCACTCGATATAAACTCGATGATTTCAAACCATACATCTACAAGACGACTGACTATGGGCGCACCTGGAAGAAGATCACCACCGGTCTTCCAGAGAATGAATACACGCGCGTCGTTCGCGAAGATCCCCACCGCCGGGGACTGCTCTATGCGGGGACGGAACGGGGCGTCTATGTCTCGTTCGATGCTGGCGAACACTGGCAGTCACTTCAACTCAACCTCCCGCACGTTCCTATTCATGACCTCGTCGTCCATCCGCGGGAGAAGGATGTGATCGTGGCGACGCACGGGCGATCGTTCTGGATCCTGGATGACGTGACGCCGCTTCACCAGATCACCGATGAGGTCGCCCAATCGGACGTCGTGCTGTTCAAGCCGCGGCACGTCTACCGCACGCGTGGTATTAGTTTCCGTCGGCCGGGCATGAGCGTGGGTCAGAATCCGCCAAACGGCGCCATCTTTTATTACTATTTCAAACAGAAGCCCGAGGAGGAAGTGAAGCTGGAGATCCTGGATGCGCGCGGCCGAGTGATCAAGACGTTCTCCAGCAAAGCCAAAGAAGAGGAACGTCCCTCGGATCTCATGGCCCTCTTCTTTGGCCGTGGCCGGCAACGGAAGAGAGTTCCGGCCGAGGCGGGCCTGAATCGATTCATATGGGATCTGCGCTATCCCGATGCCAAGCGCGTCCCCGGTGGGTTCCTCTGGGCGGGTTCCACCCGAGGTCCCATCGCCGTCCCGGGTCGATACCAGGTTCGGTTGCGCGTGGGAGATCGGACGTTCACCCAACCTTTCGAGATTCGGAAGGACCCCCGGGTGAAGGCGAGCCTCGAGGATCTGCGAGCCCAGTTCGATCTGCTCATCAAGATTCGCGATCGCCTCTCGGAAGCACACGAAGCGGTCAATACCATTCGCGACGTCCGAAAACAAATCGACGACCTCGTCAAGCGGCTCAGCGGACATCCTCAGCAGAAGACCATCGCCGATGCGGCGAAGGCGTTGAAAAAGAAACTGGGCGCCATCGAACAGGAGATCATCCAGGTCAAGGTCAAAGCGCCTCAGGACACGTTGAATTATCCCATCAAGCTCAATAACAAGCTCGCTTCGCTGGCCAGCGCCGTGGCCAGCGCCGACGCGCGACCGACCAGGCAAGCCTATGAGGTGTTCCGGGATCTGTCGGCCAAACTGGATGATCAACTGGCGCGGCTGAAGGAGATCCTCCAGAAGGATATCCCCGCGTTCAACCGACAGGTGAAAGCGCAAAAGATCCCGGCCATCATCCTCAAGCCAGCTCAATAATGGCTGGGGCGGGAGCATCGACCCTCACGAGAGCACGGGAGGTGCCAGGTTGGATATAAGATCCCGCCAAGGGGCGGCATTCCCCCAGGCACCTCCCCTCTCCACCGAAACGCGAACGAGGGAGGAAGAGCGCCATCCCCCCGGATTCCCTGCTCATGAGGCGACTTCACTGAACGACCTCCGCCCCTCTCGAGGCGAGACGCCCCTCCCCTAGTGCCCCATCATCATGACGAAGGCATCAGCCGCATTGCAATAGCCGTTTTGACTCTTGACTTTATGCAACATATGTTGTATACCGCCCATTGACTGATGAGTATATGGGAACAGTGGGGGTAGCGTGAATGTCGGCGATTCACCCTCTGGCTCAGTCAACATGGAGCGTCACCGGCTATGGATTGAAGATATCTCTTCTCAGACCGGGGGCGAATTCCCTCGAACGATCGCCATCGATCATTCATCCGCCTGGTCATGAGATGGAGATCTCAACGGATGAGGGCCCACACGCCGTACCTATGGCCTCTCATGGGCGGGCTCTCTACTGGAGCTCCAGTTCTCGATCTTTCTCCCCTGAATGAAGAAGAGATGTGGCCCATAGTGAATGTTCCTCTGAGCGATGGACTGAACCAGAGTGGGGAAGATCGCCATTCATGAGAAGGATGACTCAACAAAGGAGGTATGGAACATGAATCGGGCGACTCTATTCTTTTGTGTCTGCCTTATGCTCATCTCCGCTTCGCTCGTCGCCGCCCAGACGGCCGCGACGGCGACCGTATCGGGCGTCGTCTATGATCCAACGCAAGCCGTCTTACCGGGAGCGACGGTCGAACTCCAGGATACCGCCACCAACGCCGTTCGCCGGACGGTGACCAATGAAGCGGGCCAGTATACGTTCGTCAACGTTCCTCCCGGGAGCTACCGAATCACTGTGACGGCAGAGGGTTTCCAGAAAGGAGTAGTCCCCTCCCTGAAAATCGATGTTGCCAAGGCCTATACCGTCAACTTCACCCTGCAACCGGGCACAGTCACCGAAGTCGTGGAAGTCACGGCCGGGGCCGCGGTAGAGTTGCAGAAAGTGGATGCCACCGTGGGTAATGTGATCGAGGGCGAGCGGCTCCTGCGCCTGCCCAACCTCACGCGAAGTGCTCCTGAGTTTTTCACCCTCCAACCCCTGACCATGCCCAGGCGGGGCGTCGGTGTGAATGACAATGTCGGCGGGCAAGTGGCGGGAGCGCGCGCCGATCAGAGCACGTTCTCGCTGGACGGCGCCGATGCCACCGACAACACCGTAGGCACGCATCCGGTCGCCGCCGGAGTCCAACCGATCATTCCCGTGCCGGTCGAGAGCGTCGAGGAATTCCGTGTCGGCACGACCAATCCCAATGCGACCTTTGGGCGCTCATCCGGAGGCCAGATCGCGTTCATCACCAAGCGCGGCACAAATGAGTTTCATGGTTCCGCTTACTGGTATCATCAGAATGATAATCTGAACGCCAATACCTGGACGCGCAATCGCACTGGACAGGAGAATCCGGAACTCAAAGACAATCGCTTCGGCTTCTCTGTCGGAGGGCCTATCTGGAGGAATCGAACGTTCTTCTTCTTCAATTATGAGGGACGGCGCTTCCCGCAATCGGCGGATGTGAGCCGCATCGTCCCCACCGATACGCTTCGAGCGGGCATCTTGCGATTTCGCGATGCGAGCGGAAACATCGTGAGTTATGATCTCGCCACATCGACGCTATGCGGTCCGGAGAATTCCGATCCCTGCGATCCGCGAGGCATCGGTTTGAATCCAGTGGTGAAAGCCCTGTGGGACCTTCTCCCCCCGGGGAACGACCCTTCTCTCGGCGACGGACTCAACACGATCGGCTTCCGTTCAACGGCCGATGCATCCATCACCAGTGACTTCGCCGTCATCCGCCTGGATCATAACTTCACCGATAATTGGCGCTTCGACGGCAGCTTCCGTTACTATCGCGAGGAGCAAGCCTCTCCCATTCAGCTCGATATCGGCGGTCTCCTCCAGGGGGATACCAAGGGGCAGCCGGCCTCGGTGGCCAATCGTCCGCTGCAACCGCGCTACCTGGTGGCCGGATTGACCGGCCAGATCACGCCCAACTTCACCAATGAGACGCGATTCGGTTTCCAGCGCAACTTCTGGTGGATACAGCGTGTGACTCCGTTCCCGCAAGTGCCGGGAACGAACGTGGCGCTTCAGGTGGCCGGTCACTCGGCCTTCGGTGGTCTCGTGGACGAGCCCATTGACGTTCATACCCAGCGGGCGCGCACGCAGGGCGTCAATGACCGCGTGTTCCAGCTCATCGATAATGCCACCTGGATCAGAGGACGGCACACGTTCCAGTTCGGCGGCAATTGGCGGCACCTGGATCTCTTCCACTTGCGAAATGACAAGGTGGTCGGCTCGCTCTCGGCCTTGGTCGCCGAACTGGATGACGCCAGCGCCGTCACCATCCCACCCACCAACCGGCCGCCGACGTGCACCGATGAGATCACGACCAATTGCCTCCAGTCGGGGGATGTGACGCGGTGGAACCGGCTCTACGCGGGCATGCTGGGCATTGTGGATAACGTGAGCATCATGGCCGTGCGCGGCGGCGATCTGAGTCCCAAACCCCTCGGCACGCCGCTGGAGGTCGATGCCACGATTGAAGCGTTCGAGTTTTACTTCAGCGATGTGTGGCGCGTTCGTCCATCACTGACCATCACGTACGGGGCGAGCTATCAATGGCAAACGCCTCCCAATGAGAAGGAAGATCGATTTACATTCATCATTGACAATCAAACGGGGGAGATCCTGACGACGTCGAAGTACCTCACGGCTCGACGCCAGGCGGCCGAACGAGGAGAGATCTTCAATCCCGAACTGGCCTTCCAGCCGCTGGCCAACTCGGGGCGGAGTAATATCTTCGATGTGGACTGGAACAATATCGGCCCTCGCATCGCGGTGGCCTGGAATCCCTCGTTCTCGAAAGGGGTCTGGGGACGCCTGTTCGGCGAGCAAAAGACCGTCTTTCGCGGTGGCTACTCGATCGTCTACGATCGTCTGAACACCGTCCAGACCATCGTCATTCCCTTGTTAGGGGTCGGTTTCGCGCAAACGATCAACTGCCGCGGGCCACGCATGGATGGAACGTGTGCGAACACGAATGACCCCTCCAACGCCTTTCGGATCGGCGTTGATGGTCCAGCTCCTATCCCCCCATTCCCGGAAGTCACGGCGCCGGTCGTCCCGAGCAGTCCATTCGGAGAGCTTCTCTCCTTCCAGCTCGACCCCGACATCAAGGTCGGGTATTCGCATAGCATCGACTTCACCATTCAACGGGAACTTCCCGGAAACATGCTGTTGGAACTCGGCTATGTCGGGCGCCTGGGCCGTAACCTGAATCAGAACATCCAGATGAACGCCGTCCCATACTTCATGCAGGATGCGGCCTCGGGCCAGAGCTTCGCCGAGGCGTTCGATGCCGTGGCCGCCGAACTGCGGGCGGGCGTCCCTCCCGATGCCGTCACGCCACAACCGTGGTTCGAGCATCAATTGGGAGAGGGCGGCACGGTGAATATCGCCACGCTGGAGACGGCCTCGTTCCGGGATGGGTTGGTCAGCAACCTGTGGACGACCATGCAATTTCTCCGCCTGGGAGCGGGACTGGAACCGATCACCAACCTCCAGGTTCTGGATCTCTGGATGCGCACCGATGGTGGGCGGTCGAATTATCACGCCTTCTTCCTCACCCTGCGGAAGCGCCTCTCTCACGGCCTGACCTTCGACGTGAACTACACCCTGTCGAAGACGCTGGATCAGATCGGCGTCACCCAGAATTTCATCCAGACGTATTCGTCCCCCTATGATCCGGACATCGATTATGGACCCGCGTTCTTCGATCGCCGCCATGTATTCAATGCGTTGTGGTTCTACGAACTGCCCTTCGGACGAGGGCGCGCCGTGAGTGCCCGTGGAGCCGTGGACAAACTCATCGGCGGATGGTACGTCTCCGGGATCTTCACGGCCAACAGTGGTCTGCCGCTCACGGTGGTTCAGAGTAACCAGGTCTGGGGTGGTGACCCATTGAACTTCTCGGCCGGAGCGGGAGCCATTCCGACGCGCAAGCCCAATTTCGGCAATGAGGTTCACTCTGGAGTCACGGGCTCGAACGGCGTCGGCACGGCCAGCGATCCGTCGACGGGAGGATCGGGGTTGAATCTGTTCGCCAATCCGGAAGCCGTGCTCAACAGCTTTCGCAAGATTCGCATCAGCGAGGATGGACGTCAGGCTCGCGGCGTGCTGCGCGGCTTGCCGCGGTGGAATCTGGATCTCTCGCTGGGTAAGAAGACGGAGATCACCGAGGACGTTCGGCTCGTTTTCTCGTTCGATTTCATGAATATCTTCAATCGCGTCGAATTCGTGGATCCGACATTGAGCATGCTCAATCCAACGGCGTTCGGCGTCCTCACCACCCAGTTCAATACGCCGCGGGCCATTCAGTTTGGCTTCCGGGTCGAGTGGTGATCGGCGGCTGAGGGCCCGGGGTCCCGAAGCTCGTCGGGCGGACCCTCGGGCCCGCCCGCTCGATAGTCTGGCTGAGACATACGCCGTTGACCACGAACCGGATCGGCGACGGAGCGTGGTCTGTCGGCCCCATGAATGATGAAAAGGGTTTCCATAACTTGACAGAAACTCTCGGAGAATCAGGCTCAGGCTCGCCTATGGGAGGTCGCTTATGAACAAACGCTCTGGCAAACTCCGTTCCATTCTTTGCCTCATACTGGTCGCCTGGTTGATCCCGGCGACGGCCGATCAATCCGATCGATTGACGGCTCTGGATGTATTCAACATCGAGTTCGCCACCGATCCGCAGATCTCACCAGACGGTCAGCGGATCGTCTACGTCCGGCAGTTCAGCGATATCATGTCGGACAAACGATATTCCAACCTGTGGATCGTCAACTTCGATGGCACAGACCATCGTCCTCTCACCACCGGCCATTATACCGATCGCTCGCCGCGGTGGTCACCGGATGGAACGCGCCTCATCTACATCTCCGATCGGGACGGCTCTCCCCAGATTTACCTTCGATGGATGGACACGGGACAGACGGCGAAACTCACCAATCTCGCCTACCCGCCGAGCGGCATCGGCTGGTCGCCCGATGGCCGCTTCATCTCCTTCACGACGTTGGTGCCGGGAAAGGCGCGCACGATCGCCACGCTCCCCAAACCACCCGAGGGCGCTCACTGGGCCGAGCCTCCGCGGATCATTGACAGGCTCATCTATCGCTTCAATGGCATCGGCTACCTGAAACCCGGCTACACGCATATTTTCATCATCCCCGCCGAGGGCGGCACGCCACGCCAAATCTCCAGCGGCGATTTCCACCACGGGGGATTCGGGTTCCGCACCAGTCCACCGGTGTGGACGCCGGATGGGAAGTACATTCTCGTTTCGGCCAATCGCCGACCCGACTTCGAATACGAACCGCTGGACACGGAGATCTACGAGTTCTCCGTCGAGGATGGTCGCGTCCGAGCCTTGACCGACCGCCGCGGTCCGGATAGCGCGCCCGTCGTCTCGCCGGATGGAAAGTATATCGCTTACCTCGGATTCGACGATCGATACCAGGGCTATCAGGTGACGAAGCTCTACGTCATGAATCGCGATGGGAGTGGGAGTCACGTTCTCTCGGCCGACCTGGATCGGAGCATCTATCATCCTCGTTGGGCTCCCGATGGCAGCGGCCTCTACGTCCTCTACGACGATCGCGGAAATACCAAGCTCGCATTTTATTCGCTCGATGGGCAACGCAAGCTGCTCGCCAACAACGTGGGCAGCGGTGGATCGGCCTACGGGGGCTTCGGAGCGAGCTTCACGGTGGGAGGCCATGGACGCTTCGCTTACACTTACACGCGTCCGCACGTCCCCGGCGACATCGCCGTGGGGAGTCTCACCGATCCTCATCCTCGCGTCATAACGGCGGTGAACGACGATCTCCTCTCCCACAAGACGCTCGGCGACGTGGAAGAGATCTGGTATACCTCCTCAATCGATCAGCGAAAGATTCAGGGATGGATCATCAAACCGCCTCACTTCGACCCATCGAAAAAGTACCCGTTGATCCTGGAAATCCACGGTGGACCGTTCGCCAATTACGGTGACCGCTTCGATCTGGAGAAACAAATCTGGGCGGCTCACGATTATGTCGTCTTCTATGCTAATCCGCGCGGCAGCACGAGCTACGGAGAGGAATTCGGCAATCTCATCCACCACGCCTATCCCGGCGATGACTTTTATGACCTGAACTCGGGCGTGGATGCCGTCATCGCCAAAGGCTACATCGACACGGAGAATCTCTTCGTCACCGGCGGTAGCGGCGGCGGCGTGCTCACCTGCTGGATGATCGGGCATACCGATCGTTTCCGAGCCGCGGCGGCCGCCTATCCGGTCATCAACTGGTATAGCTGGGTGCTCACGGCGGATATCCCTTCTTTCGGAATCAAATACTGGTTTCCGGGCTTCCCCTGGGACCACGTCGAACATTATGAGAAGCGGTCTCTCCTGTCGGTGGTCAAGAACGTCAAAACGCCCACCATGGTCATCACCGGCGAAGAGGATTATCGCACGCCGATGTCCGAGTCCGAGCAGTACTATGAGGCGCTGAAACTCCTCAAAGTCGATGCTGTTCTCGTGCGCGTGCCCGGCGAACCTCACGGGATTCGGCGGCGGCCCAGTCATCACCTGACCAAGATCCTCTACATTCTCAACTGGTTCGAGCAGCACAGGAAGAAGGTATCGTGACCGCTCTCGATGTCGATGGGTGGTGCGCGCGACGCGCCACCCCTTGACCCGCTTGGGTTGACTTCGCTGAAGGGGATCTGGGAGGGGCAATCTCGGCGTTTATTTGATCTTCTTCGCCCGCCAATCGCGCTCGCCCTGATGCACCACTATTCCGGTGACCACTCCCCGCCCATTCTTGACGAAGGTGATGCTCAATCCGTTCAACGAAAAGTAGGATGTCTCCGACTCGGGGAGCAGCTCGGTCCGGGCAAACCAATTCGCCCGCGCGAACAGCCGATCGTTCTCCCGGCGGATGGTGATGATGAGTCCAGGACCGAGTTCGTAGTCGCCGATGTACGCCCGATAGATGGCCGGATCGACCTTGGCGATCACTTTTTCCTCCGGTCGATAATCGGGCCAGTCGTATTCCCGGGCGATGCTTCGAATGATCTCCATGGCCAGGGGTTGACCATTGTCGGAATTGGTCATGACAACCGCTCCCTGACCCGTCGCCACATAAGCTGTGAGGAAGCAGCGAAAACCCGCATTGGAACCGCCATGATAAAAGCGAAGCCGCCGGCCCTCACCTCCGAGGAAGAGCCCCAAGCCCACGCGATCTTTTTGTGAGGTGAGCATCTGGTGGATCATTCTCCGGGAGAGAACGGTGTGGGATTCCCCCCGCCACGCCCTCTGAATCTCGATGGCGAAGCGGGCCAGATCGGTCGCCGTCGTCCACAGTCCGGCAGCGGCCATTTCGGGATAGATATGCCACCGCCCGTTCACCGGGGTGCCATCCGATCGATGCCCACTGGCGGCCTGGCGAGCCCATTCAGCGGGCAGGGGTTGCCGGTAGGTGGAGTGCGTCATGCCCAATGGATCGAGTACGGTCGAACGCATGATCTCAGGAAACGGTTTCCCCGTGATGTCCATGAGGAGTTGCTGGACGACACAATAACCGCCGCCCGAATATCGCCATGCTCGGCCCGGCACATCGGTGACGCGAATGGGCGGCGAGTTGGCCGGTGAACGTCCATCCAGTATCTGTCGCAACGTGGGAAGGGGTTCCCCGCGGGCATAGCCGCGGAAGCCGTGAACCGTCAGTCCGGCGCTGTGACTGAGCAATCGACGCAGGGTGACTTTTTCCCGGACGGTGTATTCGTTCTCGGGTATCTTCCAGGAAATGAGCGTCGCATTCACATCGTCATCGAGGCGAAGTTTTCCCCGCTCAACGAAGAAGAGAGCGGCCATAGCAGCCACCGGCTTGCTGATGGATGCCGCTTGGAAGAGTGTCTCGGAGGTTACCGGACGGTGGTGGCCCGCCTCCGCCACGCCATATCCCCGCGCCCATTCCAGGGCGCCCCGATTGATGACGGCGATGCTCATGCCCGGTACCCGATAGTGCTTCATGCGCTCGATGAGGTTCATGGGCGCCAGAGTTCGCCCCTTGATCGTCACTGCTGGGAGTAGTCCATTCTCGACCCGCCGAATCCGAGCCGCCACCGCCGCGCCCTGCCCTCCCCAACGGTGAGGGTACGACCCGGACATCCCGACTCGCTGAGGCTCAACGAGCGCCCAACACGCGAGAATGAAGAGGATGAGGGAGCTCAGGAATCTCGCACGGTTGTTCACGGCACGCTCCTTTCTTTCCCGGATCGGACCGGAAGGCCGCCGTCGACGAATACCCCCTCATCATGCCGAGAATGGACGAGAGGTCATTTCTTCCCCGATTGACGTTTCTTCGACGTCTTCCGCGCCCCGGTCGCCGCCTGGCGTCTCCGCTTTCGGGCCGCATTCGTCGATGGCGGCTCTTGATACCAGCGTGGACTGGAACGATACTCCTCCTCGGTTTGCCGCAACAGGGCCAAGGATCGCTTCGGCTTGATGAGCGCACACGCCACCAGGATGGCGTTGATCAGACTCATCGGGGCCACGTAGGATCCCGCGAACGACGGACTGGCGATGGAGGCGATGAGGTAATCATCGCAATACTGCGCCAGTGGCGTGAACATGCCATCGGTGATGCCGAAAGTGGGAACGCCCTGCTCCCGCGCTTGAAGCACGGCTTCCACCGTCACCCGCAGGCAGCGCCCAAAACTGATGGCGATGAGCAGATCCTTCTCCGTGAGCAATCGAATCTTGTGTTGCAGGTTCCCTTCACTCCCCACCGGTGCTTCGGCATCGAACCCCAGAGGGGTGAGCCCGTAAGCCAGCCGCCAGGCGAGCGATGCCGCCAGGTCGACGCCGATGACGAGAATCCGCCGCGCGCGATGAATCCGCCTGGCCAGATTCACGACGCGCGCCGGGTCTAAGCCGGTCCGCAACGCGCTCAAATTCTCCATGTCTTTCTCGATACAGTGACGGATGTGATCGGCCAGGCTCTGTTTCTTTTGCGTGGCCGCCCGCATGATGGTATAGGGCGTGATGCGCATCACGAAATGTTGCCGCAAATCGGCGGCGAAGTCGGCGAACCGCTCATAGCCCAACGCCTGAATCGTGCGCACGATGGTTGCGGCATCCACGTGATACCGTCGCGCCAATTCCCGAGAAGAGAGGTAAAATGTCTCTTCAGGATGATCCAGGATGGATCGGATCAAGTGTTGCCGACGCGAGTTCAATCGGGCCTGCGCCTGAATGAACCGTCGTTCGAGCGGCGTGAGCAAGCCGCCCCGTTGAAATTCGTCAGGATGCAGCGTCTCTTTCTTCTCCATAGGCCTCCTGTTCAGCCCTCGACTCCCTGCCACTCCATGATGCCCGTCAGCCCGAGAGGATGTCGTTCTCACACGGCGAACATTAGCACACGCGAGGTCGAGCGTCAAGTATTGCAACACTCATTGCGATGCCATCAATGGCGAAAAAAGCGGATGGGCGAACATCTCATAGGCGCCAGGGGGCGATAATGACATCCCTCGGGCCGCCTCCCTCTGATCCTGGGCGATGAGGCGACGTCCCTTGTGATCGACATACGCTCCGTTCTGAATCACGATGCAACGCCTGTTGTTTTTTCCGCTTGACATGCTGAAGGGCATCGGGTATATATTGGCCGAGTGGATTTGTTAGGGAGTAATCGATCGACGGCTTGCCTTCGGGGTACGCCTGGATAATAGGGAGGGGTGTTATGAGACATTCGGCATCGGTGGCACACACGTCAGCCTCCTCGATGGAGGCCGGAATCGGACCTGCTCTCATCTTCTCGGCGACGATTCCATTGCGCACATGGCATCCAGATTTTCGGATGAATTTCCGAAAAAATGGATATCACGCCCGCACGGCTCACTCGATGTGTTGCACAACTATATGGTTCTCAAAAAGTTAATCCACCTCCCTCTCACTGGCACGCCGTTTGCTAAAATCACGCCGAGCATTCCGGAGGTTTTGTCCGATGGTGGGTGTCGGTTGGCCTATTGACGAGCAAGCGCACGCATGGGGATCGAGCGAGAAGGGGTGTCTCGTTGCCCCCGGTCGAGTCCACTGGCACTCTTCCAGAAGTCGGCCAAGTGGCTTCATCGCGGCTCTCGCCATCTCAGGTCGAGTCAACTTCCAAGGATAGAGGATGAAGCATGAACGTGACGAGCGTGAGCGCATTCGTGCTGATGGGAACTGCAACGGTTGTTGTTATTTCTTCGAGTTCTTGCACAAGGTGGTGTATTGCCCGCGATTCCGCTGGACTCTGGCGCATAGCGAGGCGAATCTTGGCGGACGCGATGAGACGCATCGGCGAGCCGGGATATGGACGGAGTTCGAACGAATCCGAGTGGCTTGCTGTCAAGAGCCGAGGCCTGCACTCCATCATCCAACAATCGGTCATGGGCATATGTTCATCACGAACGATAGAAATGGTGTCGTAGCGCCAGATCATTGCGCTACGTATTCTCGCTAGGAGGGATGAATATGAAACACTCAGCATCAGCAGTGCCATACAATCGCGCGATCTGCCACCTGATGTTCTTTCTGGTGGCGATCAGCGTGCTTTTGGCTGTTCCCGGGATGGCGCTTTCGCAGACGGCGGCGACGGCGGTCATCTCAGGGTTGGTGACCGATCCGCAAGGCGCTGTCATCCCCGGGGCTGAGGTGGAACTCCTGAACCTGGGCACCAATCAGCGCCAAGTGCGGATGACCAACGCCGATGGGCAATACACCTTCCCTCGCGTGTCGCCCGGGGAGTATAAAATCACCGTCACGATGCAGGGCTTTCGCCAAGCCGTCCTCCCCTCGGTGAAGATCGAAGTGGCCAAATCCTACTCTTTCGACTTCACGCTGGAAGTGGGTGAAATGGTGGAGACGGTGGAAGTCACGGCTGGCGCCGTCGTGGAACTCCAGAAGACCGATGCCACCGTGGGCAACGTGATCAGCAGCGAGCCGTTACTGCGTCTGCCGACGCTCACTCGTCAGGCCAATGAGCTGCTCACTCTGCAGCCCGGGGTGATGCCCACCACCGGATTCCTGACCGGCGGCGCGGTGACCGGAGCGCGCAGCGACCAGAGCACATTCTCACTGGACGGCATCGACATCTCCGATAATGTTGTCGGGGGTGGCGCTGCTCTGAACACGGTGATCCCCGTGCCGGTAGACAGTGTGGAGGAGTTCCGCGTGGGAGTGACCAATCCCAACGCCACCTTCGGGCGCTCGGCGGGCGCGCAGGTGGCTTTTGTCAGTCGGCGGGGCAGCAACGAGTTCCACGGAGCAGCCTACTGGTACCATCAAAACGACAACCTCAATGCCAATTCCTGGACCAACAATCGCAACCGGATTCCCAAGCCGGAACTCAAAGATAACCGCTTCGGCTTCCGGTTCGGCGGCCCGTTCTGGCGCAACAAGACGTTCTTCCACGTCAATTACGAAGGTCGTCGTTTCCCCTCCTCGGTGAACGTCACCCGCATCGTGCCCAGCGAGACGCTGCGCCGGGGGATCTTGCGATTCCGGGACAATGCCGGGAATATCGTCTCCTACGATCTGGCCACATCCACCCTCTGCGGTGAGAATAACGATCAGCCGTGCGATCCGCGAGGCTTGGGGTTGAGTCCTTCGGTGGCGGCGTTCATGAGCCTCTATCCCCAGGGCAATGACCCGACGCTCGGCGACGGCCTCAACACGATCGGCTTCCGGTCGACGGCCAGCGTCCCCATCGAGACGAACTACGTGAAATTCCATCTCACCCACAATTTCACCGACAAGTGGCAGTTCACCGGAAGCTACGCCTATTTCCGGAATCTCCGGCCCACGGCGACGCAGATTGATATCCGTGGCGGATTCGCCGAAGCGGTGCGCACGGTGGCCGATCGACCGCAGAGCGTGACGGCTTCGCTGGTGGGACAAATCACGCCGACGCTGACGAGCAGTTTTCGCTTCGGTTGGGTGAGAGATCGGACCGATGTGGTCGCCTTCGATCCTTCGGCGGTGGCCAACCTTCTGGCCACGCCGGGAACGAATACGGCCGCCGGTCACGTGGCCATCAACCTGGCCGGAGATGGTGGTTTCCTTCAAGAGCCGATCGACGTGGATACCCAACGGGCGCGCACCCAGGGGATTCTCGATCACAGCTACCAGTTCACCGAAGACGTGACCTGGATCAAGGGGAATCACACGCTTCAGTTCGGCAGCACCATCCGCTATCTGCCCACGTTTCATAATCGCAATGACAAGGTCGTGGGATCGCTCACCTCGCTGGTGGCCGCCCTGGACGCCGGGCGCTTCGTCAGCATTCCGGCGAGCGCGCGTCCCCCGACCTGCTCGGAGCCGGGCCAGGCCAACTGCATCAGCCAATTCGACGTGACGCGATGGAACCGGCTTTATGCGCTCACCCTCGGATTGGTGGACAACGTCAACATCCTGGCCGTGCGCGATGGCGACCTCAACCCATTGCCCCTGGGCACGCAGCTCATCGCCGATACGACCCTCTGGGCTTATGAGTTCTACGCCCAGGACACCTGGCGGGTGACGCCCTCGCTGACGCTGACCTACGGGTTGAGTTACCAGTGGCAGACGCCCCCCAAGGAGAAACTCGGCCGGCAAACCTTCGTCATCAACAATGAGACGGGAGAGATCCTCACCTCGACGAGCTATCTGGAGGCCAAACGCGAGGCGGCGCTCCGCGGCGATGTATTCAATCCCGAGCTGGCCTACATGCCCATTAACTCATCGGGGCGCAACGATATCTTCGACATCGATTGGAACAACGTCGGTCCTCGCGTGGCCGTGGCCTGGAACCCGTCATTCACCGACGGACTGGGCGGCTGGTTATTCGGCGACCGGAAGACGGTACTGCGAGGCGGCTTCGGCGTCGTCTATGATCGCCTGAACACCGTTCAGAGCGTCATCATCCCCATGTTGGGGGTGGGATTCGCGCAGACCTTGTCGGTCAATGGACCCAATTGCGATGCCACCAATGCGCCCGGTCCCGGTTGTGATCCTTCGGGGCCCGATCCCATGTCGGCGTTCCGGGTGGGCGTGGATGGTACGCTGCCGTTGCCGTCCTTCCCCGAAGTGAGTGCCCCCGTGGTGCCCGGATTGGTGTTCAGCGAGCTGCTCTCATTCCAGGTCGATCCGGACTTCAAGGTGGGAACCAACTACAGCATCGATTTCACCATCCAGCGCGAATTGCCCGGCAACATGCTGTTTGAGATCGGTTGGGCGGCGCGATTCGGGCGCGATCTCCCGCAGAGCAAGAATCTGAACTCGGCGCCCTTCTTCCACGTCGATCCCGCCTCCGGTCAGAGCTTCGCCGAAGCCTTCGACGCTATCGCCACGGAGTTGCGGGCGGGTGCGGATCCGGCCAACGTGACGCCTCAACCCTGGTTCGAGAATCAGCTCCCCGGCTTGGGAACGGCATGGGCAGCGAGCAACTTCACGTCGGAGTTCATCGATGGCCTGCTCTCGGATCTCTTCCTCTCCATGAACCTCACTCGTGCATTCGGGCTGGGCCTCCCCTCGTTCAATAATCTTCAGGTATTGGAACTGTTCCAGCGTACCTCGGGCGGGCGCTCGAACTATCACGGCTTGCTCGTCACGCTGCGCAAGCGGATGTCGCGCGGATTGACCTTCGATTTGAACTATACGTTCTCCAAGTCGCTCGATCAGGTGGGCGCAGTGCAGAACTCGGCCAGCTACTTCTCCTCCAGCTTCTTCCCCGATCTGGAATATGGTCCGTCTTTCTTCGACCGCACGCACGTGTTCAACGCCCATTGGCTCTACGAACTGCCCGCCGGTCGAGGACACCTCATCAGCACGGGCAACTGGTTCGATAAGTTCCTCGGCGGATGGTACGTTTCCGGCATCTTCCGCGCCTTCAGTGGCGTTCCGCTCATCGTCAGCCAGGGCGATCAGGTGTTCGGTGGCGGCATCATCTTCGCCTTCAACTCGGGAGCGATCCCCCTGCGCGATCCCAGCGAATTCAGCAACAGCACGCACTCGCCCGTTTCCGGCTCCAACGGCGTCGGGACGAACGGGGATCCGGCCAATGGAGGATCGGGCATCAACATGTTCTCCAATCCGGAAGCCGTGTTCAACAGCTTCCGCAAGATCCTGCTCAGCAAAGATGGGCGCACCGGTCGGGCCAATCCATTGCGGGGATTCCCGCGCTGGAATCTGGACATGTCGCTGGGGAAGAAGACCACCGTGGCCGAGAACGTGAACATCGTCTTCTCGTTCGACTTCTTCAACATCTTCAATCACGTCGATTTCAACAATCCCAGTCTGTCCTTGCTCAATCCACGCGCCTTTGGAGTGGTCACCAGCCAATTCATCCAGCCGAATCGGACGGAGGGGAGCCGCTGGATTCAGTTCGGGTTCCGCGTAGAATTCTGAGCTGAGCACACCCTCCGAAGATGGGCCGGGCATCCCCCGCCCGGCCCATCTTTTCGACATGCTCGCTCATCAATCCCCTCGCCGGACACGAGGGGAAACCGTTCGAGACGACAGCCATCCGGCTACCGACGTCGGTCGAAAGAACGCACCGGCTCCAACGAGGGTCTCGCCGAAGCTCATGATGAGCGTTCTCTCGGCGCACTCTGCGTCTCGGCGGGGAGCGCGTATCAGAGTTCCCAACGCGCGGTTGGCCTATTCAGACCAGAGCATCCCCTTTGACCTTCACGAGCTCTTCCAGTATGCTCACTGGCTGTCGATATAAACGTCAACCTGATCCGTCCTTGAGCCGGAACAGAAAGGAGGCGAACTGATGAGAGAAAAGAAGCGAAGGAGATGGATCGGGCTCGACCGGCGAATGCTTCCCCTATTGATCCTGCTCGTTCCCCTCATGGGCTCAGCCGAAGATTCTCTGTCACCACCACCTGAGACGCGCATCGTGCTCCTGGGAACGGGCACCCCGAACGCCGATCCCGATCGATCGGGACCCGCCGTGGCCATCATCGTAAATGAATCGCCATATCTCGTTGACTTCGGCCCGGGAGTGGTCCGACGGGCAGCGGCCGCCTATCGCCGGGGCATCACAGCGCTCAAGGTCACCAATCTCCGCATCGCCTTCCTCACCCATCTCCACTCGGATCATACCGCCGGATATCCAGATCTCATCTTCACGCCGTGGGTACTCGGAAGGAACACGCCTCTGGACGTCTACGGTCCTCCAGGGATCAAGGCCATGACCGAGCACATCTTGAAGGCGTATCGGGAAGACATCAACGTGCGCCTTCATGGGCTGGAGCCGGCCAACCCCATAGGGTACAAGGTCCACGTCCACGAGGTGCGGCCGGGTATCATCTACAGGGATCATCAGGTCACCGTGCGCGCGTTCGCCGTCCATCATGGTTCGTGGAAATATGCCTATGGATACCGGTTTGAAACGCCGGATCGAACGATCGTGATCTCCGGCGATTGTGCACCGAGCAGGAGCATCATCGAGAACTGTCGCGGATGCGACGTCCTCATCCACGAGGTCTATTCCAGCGAGAAATTTCAGACGCGCCCTCCGGAATGGCAGCGATATCACGCTCATTTTCACACCTCCACGCGCGAGCTGGCCGAGATCGCCACCGAGGCCCGACCCAAGCTGCTCATTCTCTATCATCAGCTCTTCTGGGGAGCGACCGAAGAGGAGTTGCTTCAGGAAATCAGGGCGATCTACAAGGGGAGAGTGGTATCCGGTCACGACCTCGATGTTTACTGAGCCTGAAATCGGCATAGAGCGCATGATCCCGAAGACGGAGAGTCGCTCAACACCGCTCGCATTGATCAGCGCAACCAGCTCGATCCATCCCGGCATCCTGGGCATGGTCATCGCCGTGTTGGCCGTCGCCACGGGCGCGGTCATCCAGGGTTCCGTGGGATTAGGTCTGGGACTGCTGGCCGCGCCCATCCTGGCCCTCATCGATCCGCGACTCATCCCCGGACCGTTGCTGTTTGCGGCGCTGGGGCTCACCATTCTCGTCTCGCGTCGCGAATGGCCAGCCATCGATTTCTCCGGCTTGAAATGGGCGCTCATCGGGCGAGTGGCCGGGACTCTCCTGGCCGGGGTCACGTTGATGATCGTCCCCAAACGAGACCTGGCCATGATATTCGGCGCCCTGATTCTCGCCGCCGTAGCCTTGACGGCCTCGGGAATGAGCTGGCCACCGACGGCCAGAAACCTCATCCTGGCGGGATTCCTCTCCGGGCTCATGGGAACGCTCGTCTCCATTGGCGGCCCGCCCATGGCGCTCGTCTATCAACGGGCATCCGGTCCACGACTTCGCGGCACGTTGTCCAGTTTTTTCGTCATCGGCGCGACGCTCTCTCTGATCATGCTCGGACTGGTCGGCCGCTTCGGGATGGAGGAACTCATCTGGGGTTCGATGCTCCTTCCGGGCACGCTGCTCGGCTTCGCCATCTCCAATCGCACGGCGCCACTTCTGGATCGTGGCTATACCCGCCCGGCGGTCCTGATCATTTCGGCGCTGGCTGGCGTCATGGTGATTCTTCGAGAAGTCCTCTGAACGCCGTCGCCCTCCGGATGGAACGTACAGAAGCCCGGCATTCCTCTCCAGAACGCCATCGTCGCGGCCCACTCCGCTTGACCCGTGAGGAATTGTCGAGATGGAAGATCCTGTCACCATTCCCCCTCCCCGAGCCTTCAGTATCTTCGGTGATTCTTCCTCGGAAAGGAACGGGTGATGCTGAGCTCACGCTCCGCCGCGATGGAGATCGAGGCGACGCCGCCATGGGACTGCGCTGCGCTTCTCAGGCCACACCATGAGGCCATCGGGGCCCTATCCTCGCGCGCGCCCGAATCCGGTGATCACAGCGATGATCATCAAAGGGAAGAGCACCAGGCCATAAAAGAAGTACGTGGCAATGCCCGTCCAGGGCACGACGACGGCGAACGGATATCGCTCGGCCACCTCGCCCTGGATGGCCACGGCGGCGACGATGCTCGCCGCATAGGGAAGAATGTAAGGGAACGAGCAGGAGACGGTGTCGAGCAAATTCGCGCTTCGATAAGGGCTCAAGCCATGTCGTTTCCGCAAGATGTTGGCCAGCGGTCCCACCGTGATCATGGCCACGGTGTTGACCGAGACGCAGATATTGGCGAAGGTGATCAGTCCGACGATCGCCGCTTCCGTTCCCCGCAACGTGTGGGCTACGGTGCGATCGAGCCAGTCCATCAGCTTCTCCAGGAATCCTCCCGCCTCCATGACCCCGATCACCGTGACCAGGAGCAGGGTGAGAACAGCAATCGGCAATAACGCCACGGCACCATCGACGGCGCTCCCCATCACCTGCCCATCACCGGTGGTCCGAAACACGCGCTCCAGCGGAAAGACGCCAGCCAATGGACCGATGATCAGCGCTGCACCAATCCCGGCGGTGAGCGCCGCCAGGAAATGACGACCACTCAAGGCGACGATGAAGACGATGACGGCGGGAATGAGCATGGGGAGTCCCGTGGGATCGGCCGTCTCGGCGAGCAATCGTTCGGCATCGGCATCGGCGATGCGAGATTGGCCGCCGCCGAACAAGAGGAACAACAGCATCGATATCCCGGCGGCGATGAGGACATATTTCAATCGCGAGCGGACCACGCCGCCGATATCCGTCTCTTGCGTGGCCGCCGAGACGATGGTCGTATCCGAGATGGGCGCCAGATTATCTCCCAGCGCGGCGCCACTGAATATCGCGCCCATGAGGGCAGCCGGATGAGCTCCCAGCACGATCCCGGCGGGATAGATGACGGCGGTGAATCCGACGATGGTGCCCAAGCCCGTCCCCACCGACACGGCGAACACCGATGCCGAGATGAAGACGGCCAGCGTGAACAGCGCGCCGGTCAAATGCACCTTCCATCCCACCCAGACGATGGCCTCCACCAACCCCGAGTCGGCCAGGATGCCCGAGAAGGCGCCCGCCCACAGCCAACAGACGACGGCGACCGTGGCCGTCCGATTGGCCATCAACGAGAAGACCCGCTCACTGTAACTGGCCATGTCGCGGCTGAACATCAGTCCTACCGAGAGACCGACCATCGCCGCGATGATCATCCCCTCGACGGCGGGCGCCCCTCGAATCACCAACGCTGCTGTCATGATGATGAAGATCAATAGCGGGAGTCCACTCATCCACGCTCCCCCACGAAATGCGATCGGCTGCCGTTGATCGCTCATCGGATGTCCTCCTCGTTCGATGGTCTCGCTCCTCCTCTCCCGGCCTCGCTTATCGTCCCTCCGAGGCGTGCTGCATGTTACGGAACCTCGCGGACCACGTCAATGGGCGAGGTGAGAGGATGCCCTCACGGCGACCGCCCACATCATCGCTCCGTCGCCGCCAATCACTCCGCCTCTCCGCTCATGCATCTATAGCTGATTGCATTGACATTATGCAACATGTGTTGTAATGTGAAAAGCGCCGACGCTCCGGCGAGAAGAACGCGGTCAGTTTCGATGGCCTGCCGCATCCGCCGGTTCAGGCTCCTGGCCGGTCCGCGGTGAGCGTTGGTCCATCACGCTCAAGGAGGAAGAGTATGTGCAACCGTCAGCTCGCCCATCGATTCCGTTTCGCTTGTTTCTGGCTCGTCATCGCCGCCCTGCTCTCGGCCGCCTCCATAGGGGCTCAACGGGAGCAGCGCCAGGACCTCACCGCCTCCATCGACGCCATTGCTCAACAAGCGCTCAAAGAAGGGCCCATCGCCGGTTTGTCCATCGCGGTGGCCAGAGGACCGCGCCTCATCCTGGCCAAGGGATACGGATACGCGGACCTGGAGAATGATGTTCCGGCCACGGCAGAGACCGTCTACCGCATCGGGTCCATCACCAAACAATTCACCGCTGTATTGATCATGCAACTGGTGGAGGCGGGGAAACTCCGTTTAGACGATCCCCTGACGACGTTTCTTCCAGACTATCCCACTCATGGGTATCGGATCACGATCCATCACCTGTTGAACCACACTTCGGGCATCAAGAGTTACACGGGGCTCGGACCGAAACTCTGGCAGACCACGTTTCGACTCGATCTCTCTCATCAGGAACTCATCGATCTGTTCAAGAACGAACCTCTGGATTTCCCTCCCGGCCAAGGGTACGCCTACAACAACTCCGCTTATTACTTGTTAGGCGTGATCATTGAAAAGGTCACCGGGATGAGCTACGCCGATGTGGTGGAAAAACGAATCTTTGGTCCCCTGGGCATGAGTGGCTCTCATTATTGTCGGCAACGTCCCCTGATTAAGCATCGGGCGCGAGGATACCAGGTGATGAAAGGCCGCCTGGTCAATGCTCCTCCTATCAGCATGCGCATTCCCGGAGCGGCCGGCGGCTTGTGTTCTACGGTGTTAGATCTGGTGAAGTGGCAACGGGCGCTCATCGAACACCGCCTCATCAGCCGCGCCTCCTATGAACGCCTCATCACGCCGACGCAGCTCGCCGATGGATTGAAAGTGTCCTATGGATTCGGGCTGGCCATGACGGCATTAGGAGGACACCGGCGAATCGGTCACGGGGGGTCGGTCAATGGCTTCACGGGCGTCACCTGGTACTACCCCGATGATGACCTGACGATCGTCGTGTTGACGAATACGGGAGGCTCCCGCATTCCACCCGCGCAGATTGAAGAACGCCTTGCCCGCGTCATACTGAACGTGCCGGAACCAGAGATAAAAGATATCGCCCTCAGTCCAGAGGAGCGTCGCCGATATGTGGGAACGTATGCTGTGGGGTCACAGCGAATCAGCATCAGCGATGAAGGCGGGACGCTCATCCTCAAGCAAGGATCCGGACCCGGGATGAGGCTTCTCTATCAAGGGGATGACGTCTTCGTCTCGGCCTCTAATCCGCGACTCCAACTGGAGTTTCATGTGCGCGGAGAGCACGCCAGTGGATTCACTTTCAAGCCGGGAGGAGCTCCCATCTACGTGGCCCGACGCGTCACCACATCGAGATCGGCCGCCGAACCCTTCGATCTACTCATCCGGGGAGGGACGGTGGTCGATGGCACGGGCGCTCCTCGATTCAAGGCCGATGTGGGGATTCGTGGAGATCGGATTGTCTTTGTGGGAGCCGCTCGAGACCGAACCGCCCGCGATACGATTGAGGCCACCGGACTCATCGTGGCTCCCGGTTTCATCGACGTCCATAATCATACGGCGCGGGCGATCGCCAATCCAGATAAACGCTGGAATGAGGGATTCATTCGCCAGGGTGTGACGACCATCGTTGGTGGCCCCGATGGGAGCTTGGAGCCAGCCGAAATGAAGCGCCTCATCGCCGCCTATGAGCGAAACGGAGTCGGGACCAACGTGGCGTTCTATGTCGGGCACAACGCCATCCGCCGACGCGTGATGGGAATGGCTCGACGCGCTCCGACGCCCGCCGAACTGGCCCAGATGAAGGCACTCGTGCGCGAAGGGATGGAACTCGGAGCCGTCGGGTTGTCGACGGGGCTGATGTATCCTCCGGGCATGTTCAGTGATACCGATGAAGTGGTGGCATTGGCCCGCGAGGTTGCTCCCTATCATGGGATCTACGACTCACACGTGCGCAATCCCGTGCACGCTCTGCTCGCCTCTGACCGGGAAGCGATCGAAATTGGCGAGCGGGCGGGCATCCCGGTCAAAATCGCTCACCTGAAAGCGGTGGGGCTTCACAATCAAGGAGCGATCAAGCAGGTCATTGCGCTCATCGAAGCGGCGCGCGCCCGAGGCGTGAATGTGGTCTCCGATCAATATCCCTACGATGGGGCGGCGACGGCCACGCTCCGATCGATCATCGTCGTGCCCGACGACCTCAAACGTCGACCGCATTTCGACCTCAAAGCGGCGCTCCGCGATCCGCATGAGCGACAACGCCTCAAGACGGCCAGCGAAGAGGGGATCGATGGCGGCTTCGCCTGGCTCAAGGCCACGGGATACGCGAGCATTCGCATCACCAGCAGCACGGACTATCCCGAACTGGTCGGCAAGTATCTCTCTCAACTCGCCGAGGAGCGAGGCGTGGACGGTTTCCAGGTGATCAGCGATCTCATCCTGGGGGCCACCGCTCCCATCGGCATCACATTGGGAGCGATAAAAGAGGCGGACGTGCGCGCACTCCTGGTGCAGCCCTGGAATATGATCGCCAGTGATGGCGGATACGTCGACAGCCACAGCCACGGGAACGGGCATCCTCGATCGACGGGGACATTCCCCCGCGTCCTCGGGCGCTACGTGCGCCAACTTGGGCTCCTGAAGCTCGAAGAGGCCATCCGCAAGATGACCTCACTGCCCGCGGAGTTCCTCGGCCTGCATGATCGAGGGCGCATCGCCGTGGGATGGGCTGCCGACATCACCATCTTCGATCCCGAGACGATCATCGATCGATCGACGTGGGATCAACCCCATCTCCTCGCCGAAGGGGTGCGTCATGTGCTGGTCAACGGCATTCCCGTTCTCCGAGACGGCCAACTCACGGGCCAAGCCCCAGGGCGGTTCCTTCCCAAACCGCGTTCTTCTCAGACCCCGCGGAGCGCGCGCCATTGATACCGGCCATGGAGAGCTGGAGGACCTCTTCCCTTGACGATCTCCTTATCCTCAGCGATCGTTCTCTTGGGAGGTGATGATGATGATGAAATTCAGATCGCATACGAGAATTGTTCTGGCTCTGGTGATCCTGCAGGTGGCATCATTTGCCGGAATCGCTCAGGACAAGGCGGCACAGATTGACGCCTTACTGAACGCTTACCACCGGAGAGACGAGTTCAACGGAACGGCGCTCGTCGCCGAGCACGGGCGGATCATCCTTCAAAAAGGATATGGATTGGCGAACCGAGAGTGGGGGATTCCCAATACGCCTGAGACGAAGTTCCGTCTGGGTTCGATCACCAAGCAGTTCACGGCGATGCTCGTCCTTCAACTGGCCGCCGAAGGACGGCTCAGGTTGGATGGGACGATCTCCGACTACCTGCCTTATTATCGAAAGGACACGGGATCGCGGGTGACGCTCCACCACCTGCTCACCCATACGTCGGGCATCCCGAGCTACACCAACCGGGAGTGGATGGAGCGAGGATTGTTTCGGCACCCGCATGCCGTGAAGGAACACGTCGAGAAGTTCTGCAGCGGCGATTTGGAATTCGAACCAGGTTCGACGTTCAAATACAGTAACTCGGGATATTTCATCCTGGGGGCGATTCTGGAAGCAGTCAGTGGGAAGACGTACGAACAGCTCCTCAAGGAGAAGATCCTGGACCCCCTGGGGATGAAAGACACAGGCTATGACCACCAGGAAACGGTGCTCCTCAAACGGGCGGCTGGCTATGTGAAAACCGGTCGAGGCTATCAGAATGCGCCTTTTGTGGACATGTCCAATCCCTATGCGGCCGGTGCTCTGTATTCCACGGTCGGAGATCTTTATCGGTGGGATCGGGCACTCTATACCAATGAACTGCTCCCCCAACAGTGGCGAAAGACATACTTCACCCCATTCCTGAATCACTACGGATATGGCTGGATCATTCTTGACCTTCCGATGGGAGGAACGAGGCGCCGCGTGGTGCAGCATGGTGGGAGAATCTTCGGCTTCTCCTCATGGATTCAACGATGGGTGGACGAGGAACACCTGATCGTGCTCCTGGACAATACCGGCAGTGGAAAGTTAGGAGAGATCAGCCGGCGCATCAGCGAAATCCTTTATGGCCTGAATAAAGAGGCGACATCCACACAACAATTCATCGATGAGGGGGATGTGGGCGAGAATGGTATGAGATGGAGGTGTTCGCTTGGCGAAATCAGCCCTCATTCATCAGCTCATAGCGGCGTCGAAGAAGGCGCTTCCCATGTTCGGAATCCACTCTGAAACTGAGAGAGTGTATTGTGTGGACGAATCCATGCATTCGTCGTTTTCGTCTCGGATGTTATTCATCGGATCGAAAGGAGGCATCATGAATACAAACAGATTGGGATCTCGCTCTCGGAAGCTCGTGGTATATGGGTTGATCGCCGCCGTCGTGCTCTCAATCCCGATCTCTCACCGGGCGGAGGCGCAACAACCGAGCGCCACGTGGGATGTCACCCAGCCTCGAGGGAAAACCCGTGAGATCGACTTCACCACCACCGAAGGAACCTGGATGTCGGTAGACATCTCGCCCGATGGGCGGTGGATTGTGTTCGATCTCCTGGCGCACATTTATCGCGTCCCCATCGAAGGCGGCGAGGCAGAGTGTTTGACCGAAGACAGCGGCATCGCCGTGAATTTTCATCCTCGGTATTCGCCCGATGGAAAGTACATCGCTTTCGTGTCCGATCGAAAAGGGCAGAACAACCTCTGGATCATGGAAGCCGATGGGTCCAATCCGCGACCTGTTTTCACCGATCCCAATGTACGGGTGGTCACCCCCACATGGACGCCCGATGGAGAGTACATCATCGTTCGTCGCCAGACAATGGGTGATCGACTCCATCCGCCAACCAATGGGCTCTGGATGTATCATCGCGATGGCGGCGAAGGCGTGGAACTGGTGGGGAACGATGTCCCCGGAGCGGCGTGGCCCTCGATCTCGCCCGATGGAAAATACCTCTACTTCCACGTGTTCAGGGGAGATCGAAGGCGGATCGGATGGGATGCTCTCCGTGGCTCTCATCAGATCTGGCGATTGACACTCCGAACCGGCGAACTCATTGAGATCACCACCGGCGAGGCGCAACAGCAGATTCGCAGTTCCAGCGGCGGCGCCTACGCGCCGGAGATCTCCCCCGATGGGCGCTGGCTCGCCTTCGCTCGGCGAATCCCGGACGGCACCATATCCTACAAGGGACATCGATTCGGCCCGCGAACCGCCCTCTGGCTGCGCGATATGAAGACCGGAGCTGAACGCGTCATCATGGATCCTATCGACGTCGATATGGTGGAGACGATCAAGACGCTGCGCGTGCTGCCCGGATACAGTTGGAGTCCCGATGGATCGTTCATCGTCATCTCCCAAGGGGGTAAACTTCGACGTCTGGACGTGACCACGGGCAACGTCACCACGATCCCCTTCACCGCTCGGGTGCATCGAACGATTTCCGAGATGGCGCGAAACGCGTTTCGGATTTCCGATGATCCTTTCCTGGTCCGGTTCATTCGCTGGCCGACAGCCTCTCCCGATGGGAAACGACTCGTCTTCCAGGCGGTGGGCAAGATTTGGATCATGGATCTTCCCGACGGAACGCCGCGTCGGTTGACGCCCGCTTCGTTCGAACCGTTTGAATTCGCGCCCGCGTGGTCGCCCGATGGGCAGTGGATCGCGTTCACCAGTTGGGACGAAAAGATCGGCGGGCACTTGTGGAAAGTCCCGGCCTCCGGTGGGGTTCCCGAACGACTGACCGAGGAGCCCGGCGAATATATCCATCCTGTGTGGAGTCCCGACGGTCAATACATCGTTCTCGCCCGCGGTTCAGGAGCTACGGCGCGCGGTCGGACCTGGGTCGCCAATCCCTGGTACGATCTCGTCCGCGTCCCGGCGACTGGCGGCGCGGCCACTTTCGTGATCAAGGTCACCCGTCCCACCAACGAGAGATTCTTCTCCAACGCGCGCCGGCAGATCGTGCGACCGGCCTTCGGTCCCGAGGGCCGAATCTTCTACCCTGAGCGAGTGCGCCGGAAGATGGACGGAGAAGAGCGGACGGTCACGGCGTTCGTGTCGGTGCGGCCCGATGGGAGCGATAAGCGAACGCATCTGGTGTTTCCTTTCGCCGATGAAGTCGTCCCTTCGCCCGACGGCAAGTGGGTCGCTTTTCAAGAAGGCGATAATGTCTATCTTGTGCCCTTCCCCTGGGCGGGAGCCGGAGGAGAACCGATCACCATCAACAAGAAGAAGAGCAAACTCCCGGTGAAACCCCTCAGTTCCCAGGGCGGCCTCTTCCCTCGTTGGCGCGATGCCCGCACTGTGGAATTCGGCAGCGGGAATACATACTTCGTCTATCACCTGGACACGGAGCGAACCGAGACCATCGAGATCCATCTCCTCATCCCCCGCGACATCCCCAAAGGGACCATCGCCCTCGTCGGCGCTCGCATCATCACCTTGAACCACCGGCGAGTGATCGAGCGGGGAACGCTCGTCGTCCGAGGAAGCCGCATCGTCTGCGTCGGCGATTGCGATACGACGGGCGTGGATCGGATCATCGACGTCAGTGGAAAAACGATCATCCCCGGATTCGTCGACATGCACGCCCACCACTATCGGGAGCACCGAGGGATCATCCCGGCTCATAACTACGAGACAGCGATTTATCTGGCCTATGGCGTGACGACGAATCTGGATAATTCGACCTGGTCGCAAAATGTCTTCTCCACCGCCGAACTCATTGAAGCCGGTGCGGTGATTGGCCCGAGAACGTTCAGCACCGGCGATCCTCTGTACCGTGGCGATGGTCCCCGACAGAATGAGATCACCAGCTATGAGGTCGCCGAAGACAACATCAAACGTCTCGCCTCCTGGGGAGCCGTCTCTTTGAAGCAGTATCTTCAGCCGAGACGGGATCAACGGCAGTGGATCACCGATATCGCTCGGAAACTCGGATTGACGGTCACCGCCGAAGGGGGCTCTCTGGTTTACAATCTCAGCATGGTCATGGACGGTCACACGGGATTCGAACACCCGCTCAGTTACGGCATCATCTACAGCGATGTGGCCAAGTTCCTCGGTCAGGCGGGGATCGTCTATTCGCCGACGTTCGTGGTCGGCGGCATGGGTCCATGGAACGAGGAGTATTTCTTCCAGGAACGCGATCTCTGGAAGGATGAGAAGCTGCGGCGTTTCACGCCCTGGAGGCAGCTCATCCCGCATACGCGCCGGCGCATGCTGCGGCCGAAGACGGATTATAGTTTTCCCTTGATCGCCCAGGCACTGGCCGACATCATCGCCGAAGGGGGCTATGGAGCCATCGGATCTCACGGGCAACAACATGGCATCGCTTCTCACTGGGAAGTGTGGATGGCCGCCTCGGCGCTCGGACCCATGGGCGCTCTGGAGGTCGCCAGTTTACATGGCGCTCATTTCCTGGGCGCCGAACAGGATATCGGATCGATCGAGGTGGGAAAGCTGGCCGATCTCATGGTGCTCAACGCCAATCCGCTGGACGATATTCACAACACATTGGACATCTTGTATGTGATGAAAGGAGGCAAGCTCTATGACGCCGAGACGTTGGACGAGATCTGGCCGGAGTCGAAGCCATTCGGCGAATATTACTGGGTCGATCCCGATGCCCTCCGATCGGACAATCGGCCGGTGGATTACTGGGATCATCGATCGCGGAGGAGACGTTGAATGCGGTGTTTCGCCTATCCAGCGACCGGGGGCGAGGGAGCGCCCGAAGGCGCCCCTCGCTCATTCACCATCGAGAGCCTCAGCGCGCGCGAGGAGGACGGCGAGCGCTGGCGCGCTCCCCGTCACGATGGGGCTTCACTTGGCCAGCTTCATCGGCACGCGCACTTCGGTCTTGATCCATCGCAAGATCATATCGGCACTATCCGCCCCCGTGCGCTCGAACGAGATGGTGAACTGGTCGACCTCCTCATCCAATGTCTTGGGCACGGCGGTGACCACGACGACGTCATTCTCGGGGAAGTACCCTCGCTCGAATCTTCCCGTTTCCGGATTCCTCCGCATCGTGCCCCACAGATTGAGCGCGGAATTGAAATGAATCGTCCACTTATCCGGGCCCGGCGTGGTGAATAACGAGTACGTTCCCGCCGGGAGTCGTTTGCCATCGACCAGCACGTCATGGGTGACGGTGATTTCAGTCGCTTCGTTGGCGCCGGTTCGCCAGATCTCGCCGAAGGGGACGAGCGCGCCCGATTCCTTGGTCCCAAAGATGTTCTCGCGCCGGCGCTTATACGGACGCCCGTACACGACCCGTATGTAGGTGTCGCCGAGCATGATGCGGGCCATACCCATTGGACTGAGCCGGCGCGAAGGATGCAGGTCCTGAGCGTGCCCTCCTTCCACCATCGCCAAACTGGCGAGCAGCAGCGCGAAACCGATGGCCATGCCTTTCTTCGCGTTCTTTCTCATGATGAACTCCTCCTTTATGCGAATTCATGTGATGAGACGGCGTTCTCACATCGATCGTGTATGCCGGGGCATAGTTAAGCATATGGCCATGGAACAAGCAAGCGTGGAATCCACCGGGAATGACGACCGAACGGTTCGCGATCCATCGCTTGACATTCTTCCGAGGTTGGGATACAGGGAAAAAGATGATGAGAGGCATCCCGCTGAGCGACTCCATCGCTGCTCTCCATGCCCTCAACGGCTCCCGACTGAAGGAAGTCGCTCACCAGGAGAGCCGACAAATGCTCAAGGAGGTGCGTATGATGCGTAAATACATCATCGCTTTGGTCATGCTGTGGTTGGCCGTGATCACTCGTCCGGCGGGAGATGCCTTCGTAAAGACGGTCCGCGCCGAGAACGGTGCTCGCTCCCATCTCACGGCCACCGCCGATGAGGAGCCCGGTCTTCGAGGCATCGACGCCTTCATCCTCTCCGTCATGGAGGAATGGAAAGTGCCGGGACTGGCCATCGCCGTCATCAAAGATGATCGCGTGATCTTATCCAAAGGCTATGGCTATCGAGATGTGGAGAAAAAATTGCCGGTCACACCGCGAACACTGTTTGCGATCGGCTCCATCACCAAATCGTTCACCGTCACCATCCTCGGCATGTTGGTGGATGAGGGGAAACTCGATTGGGACACGCCGGTACGAGAATATCTCCCCGATTTTCGTCTCTATGATCCCATCGCCACCGAACACATGACGATTCGAGATCTGGTCACTCATCGATCGGGACTACCTCGCCACGATCTCGTCTGGTATGGCTCCCACCTCTCGCGCGAGGAGATGGTGCGGCGACTGCGCTATCTCAAACCCAGCAAGGAATTCCGCAGCGCCTGGCAATACCAGAATCTGATGTTCATGACCGCTGGGTACCTGGCCGGTCGCGTGATGGGGACTCGGTGGGAGGAGCTCGTTCGGCAGAGAATCTTTCAACCGCTCGGGATGCGGGCATCCAACTTTTCGGTCACCGATGCGCAGCGGTCGGACGACTTCGCGCTTCCCTACGACAAGGTGAACGATCGCATTGAACGCATTCCCTTCCGCAACATCGATGAGATCGGTCCCGCCGGCTCCATCAACTCCAATGTGGAAGAGATGATCCGCTACGTCCAGTTCCACATCAATAAAGGAACATATGGCGGCCGCCAACTCCTCTCGCGCCGTAATGCGGAGCAGATGCAAACACCGCAGATGGTCATGCCCGGATCGATCCAGAAACTCATCTACGACGAACGCGGGCTGGCCAGTTATGGTTTGGGATTCATGATCACGACCTATCGTGGTCACAAGGTCGTCACTCATGGGGGAGGCATCGATGGATTCATCTCGCTTCTCTCCTTCATGCCCGATGAGAAAATCGGTATGATCGTCCTGACCAATCTCTCCGGCGCGAATCCTGTCCCCATCATCGTCGCCCGTAATGTCTACGACCGGCTGTTGGGGCTCGAGCCTATCGATTGGGCCAACCGCATCAAAGAGGAGCAGGAAAAAGCGAAAAAGGCCGAGGAAGAAGCCAAGAAGAAACGCCTCGCCGCTCGTCGGGAAGGCACGTCCCCATCGCACCCTCTCCCGGAGTACGCCGGTCGCTACGAGCATCCGGCTTACGGTACCATCCGGATTGAAGTGAAGGGGTCGAAGCTCATATTGAGCTTTCGCGAGTGGACCGCTCCCCTGAGGCACGTTCATTACGACATCTTTCGGATTCCCGAAGCGCCGCGCAATCCACTGGGGAATATGACGGTCACGTTCTCGTACAACAAAAGAGGCGATATCGACCGATTGGCCATCCCGCTGGAGAGGAACGTCGCTGACATCGTATTCGCGCGCGTGGCCGATGAGTCGATGCGAGAAAGGAGTTTCTTGGAACCGCTCGTCGGAACGTACGAACTCGGCTCCATCACAGTGACCGTGGCGCTCCGAGGCGAACACACATTGACGCTGACGGTGCCGGGTCAACCGACCTACGAACTGGTCCCAACTCGAGGGACCTCGTTCGATATCAAAGGGCTCCATGGGTTCAGTGTGAAATTCGAAAAAGACGCCTCCGGCGCCGTCACGCAGTTGATCATTTATCAACCCAATGGGACGTTCGTCGCCAAGAGAAAGTGAATTCACGTCGAGGACGACCGGGAGACGGCATGGTGGTTTCACCACCTCCTCTCCCGTTCTCTCCCTCGCCGACATTTTTTGAAAGGAGGAGATCCGATGGAACGATTCGTTCGTCTCATCATCATTATTCTGGCGCTCTGCATATCAGGACCAGGGTTCGCCTGGGCCCAGGAGGCCTCATCGCCCGCGCCCTATGACGTCGTCATTCTCAACGGTCGCGTCGTGGATGGGAGCGGCAATCCGTGGTTCTACGGTGACGTGGCCATTCGCGGCGATCGCATCGCGCGGATCACGCCCGCCGGGCAACTCGCCGACGTTCCGGCGCGCGAGCGGATCGACGCCCGCGGCCTGGTGGTCGCTCCCGGGTTCATCGACATTCAGAGTCACTCGCGCGGTGCCTTTCTCACCGGAGATGGGCGCGTCGTCAGCAAGGTCACTCAAGGTATCACCACCGAAATTCTCGGCGAAGGATGGACCAACGCGCCGGCCAACGAGCGCACCCTGTCGGCGGCCGCCAGCATTGATCCCGAAGCGGAACGTCTGACGGCGGACTTCACCGGCCCTCACAGTTTCAATAAATGGCTCGAGGCGATGCACCGGCATGGCACCTCGACCAACGTCGGTTCTTTTCTCGGGGCGACCACCGTGCGGATGTACGTCAAGGGGATGACCACGGGGCCGCCTACGCCGGAAGAACTGGAGACGATGCGAACGCTCGTGCGCGAAGCGATGGAAGATGGCGCCTTCGGCATCGCCTCGGCGCTCATCTATCCGCCGGGCAACTTCGCCACCACCGAAGAGCTCATCGAGATGGCCAAGGCCATGGCGCCTTACGGTGGCATTTACATCACGCATATGCGCTCAGAGGCGGATCACCTTTTGGAGGCCATCGATGAAGCCATCGAGATTGGACGTCGGGCGGGCGTCCCGGTCGAGATCTATCATTTGAAAGCGGCGGGACGGCGCAACTGGTACAAAGCTCCGTTGGCCATCGCTCGCATTGAGGGGGCGCGAGCCGAGGGCGTGGACATTGCGGCCAATATGTACCCCTACATCGCTGGCGGCACCGGCCTTTCGGCGTGCATGCCGCCATGGGCATCGGCCGATGGAAAGCTCCTGGACAATCTTCGCGATCCCCAGATGCGCGCCCGTATCCGCGAAGAGATCCTCCATCCCCGAACGAAGTGGGAGAACCTCTGCCAACTGGCCACTCCGGAGGGCGTGCTCGTTCTCGGCCTGAAGAAGCCGGAGAACCAGGCGTACGTGGGCAAGCGACTGTCCGAGATCGCCGCGATGCAAGGGAAAGATTGGATCGACGCCGCCATGGATTTGATCCTCTCCGAGCAGCAACGCATCAGTAGCATCTTTTTCATGATGACCGAAGAAAACCTCAAACTCCAGATGCGCCAGCCGTGGATGAAGTTTGGCACTGATGCTGGAGGTGTTGATCCGGAGCATCCTCGCCGATTGGTGCATCCGCGCGCTTACGGGACCTATCCGCGCATCCTGGGGAAATATGTCCGTCAAGAGCGGGTGATGCCGCTTGAGGAAGCGATTCGCAAGATGACGTCGGCGGTGGCGCAACGACTCTCCATTCGCGACCGCGGGTTGCTCCGCGAAAGATTCTATGCCGATGTCGTCATCTTCGATCCCCAGACGATCATCGATCGAGCGACCTACGAGCGGCCACATCAACTTTCCGTCGGCATTCGTTACGTATTCGTCAACGGAGTGGCCGTCGTCAAGGAAGGCCGGCATACGGGAGCGAAGCCGGGACGGATCGTTCGTGGACCGGGATACGTTGAGAGATCAACTCGGTGATCGACGATCGACTCCGGGAGGCCAACCGCAACCGCGCCGGACTGAGCCCTCAGGGAGCATCGCCTCGGGGCCGGGGGCACGGCTCCTGGTCCCTGATCTATTCATTACAATCGGCTCGGAAGCGGTGTCACTATCCCCCGATCTCATCGTACGGGACTCCAGGGATACAGCCATCTTAGCCTCCAGATTTCGCCCATGGTTTCCTAATCTCGTTCATCGCTTCCCTGAGTTTTTTCTCACCTGTCCCGGCGCCTATAGCAACGAGTTATCAGCGCTCTTAGGAAGACCACTCCATTGCGCGCTCGCGTCTTTTACCGAATGACCAGTAGTGGATGCCGCTGGACCGCACTCGCACGACCTTACCCATCCGTTGGGCCCGGGGGCGAAACGCCGGATGACGAAGGAATCGACGAATGTACTCGGCGACCTCATCAGGGGCTACATCCAAGTGCACGAGACAGTGACTAGGATGGCGTAATTGAGGATGATAGAAGTCATGATCGCGAGTGAAAAAAGTCGGTCGGTGGAGTGCACGGAGAAGAGGAAGGATGTCATTCCGATCTTTCATTCCCGAGCGACCGATCTCCACGCCGATCTGCCGAAAGCGGATCTTTGCGGCTTGAAGACGCTGGCGTTGATAGGCGTCGATGTTCTCATCCAAGATGTTCACGCCGCCTGCTCTTGCTACTTCTCCTTTTCGAGCAATGCTTGACGAGCCGACTCTACAGCCTCAGCGATGGCCGCGCGACTGACTTTGTTGAAATACGCCTTCGATATTCGATCCCAGTCCCACCCTTGGGCCACATAGTAGAGCACATCCTTGCCCATGATGCGGGTGCCTTTAAACGTCAGTTGGCCGTGACCGATCTCGGGATCAGCGACGATATGTTGACCATATTCCTTTCGCTTGCGCGCTCCCATGCCATCCTCCCCTCGGTGGGTGGGTTTTACCACGTTGATCTTATTGAAACAATCACCCCACCAGAGGCTTCGTCAGGAACTTCCTCGACCGGATGAGCGGTCACCATCAGTTCCTCGACCACGATCAATCATCGCCGCTCTCTGGACGCATGTTTTCTCGAGGTCTCGATGGCCAGATCGGCGAGATTCTGCGCCAGCCGAGTGACGCTGCGACCAGCCCCTTGAAGGTTCGTCATGACCGCCACGGCGATGCCCACATCGGGATAGATGAACAGTCGCGAACTGAAACCGGTTGACCCTCCGGCGTGGCCGAACACGCGGCCTTTCTTCTCATCGTGACCGAGAGCGAAGCCGAGACCGTAGTTCGTTCGCTTGCCGTTTTTCAGTTCGTAGGGCGTGAGCATCTGTCGCAACGTTGAGGCCCTGATCAATGTCCCATCAAGGATGGATCGAGCGAACCGAAGTAAATCTTCCACCGTCGAGATCATGCCCCCACCGGCCCATTTGAGGCTCACATCGGTGAACGGCGCATTGCGAAAGTCTCCGTTTTTTCCGCGAACGTATCCTCTGGCCCGATGAGGAACCAGTTCCCCTTGCTTCTCCAAACGGGTTGCCGTCATGCCCGCTGGTCCCCAGACATTGCTCTTCAGGTAAGCCTCGAACGAGAGTCCGGTGACCTCCTCAACCACGGCGGCGAGGATGTTGTAGCCAAATGTCGAGTAAGAGAAACGCGTCCCGGGTTCGAAGAGGAGAGGATCATTCATGAATACGGCCAGCGCTTCCTTCACTGTGTCGTAATGCTCCTTGGTCCCGAATTCGCCCGGCTTGTAATGACGAATTCCCGACGTATGCGTCATCAGATGTCGCAGGCTCACCGGCCAGCGCTTCTGAGGGAAATACGGCACGATCGCGCGAATATCCTCATCGAGATTGATCTTCCCGCGCTCGACCAACTGCATGATGGCCACCGCAGAGATGGGCTTAGAGATGGAAGCAATGCGGTACACGGTCTTCTCCGTGGCTGGAACCAGATTTTCCAGATCGGCATATCCGCTGCCGCCCGACCAGACGATCTTTCCATCGACGGAAAGAGCCGCCGAGACGCCCGGCAGATGGTCTTCCGTTCGAACTCTCTCGGTGAGAGCCCGAGCGCGCTCGGCGAGCCGTCGCGCCGCTCCCGATGACGCCGGCGCAACGCTCACCAGAGCGACGACGATGAACAACAAGATGAAGCATCGAGAAGTGTTCGGTCTCCTCATCGGTCATCCTCCTCCGCCTGGAAAGAGCCGACTCCGCATTCAACGAGAGTGAGCGATTCATCCAATGAACGTTTGTGCCCGCGGTCTATCGATGATGAATCGATCACCGTCGATGCGGCGTCAACACTCTGCCCGGGAGCGCCCAGGTCAGCTTCCCTCGATCCACGACCAACCGACCATTGATGAAGACATAGTCAACGCCCTCGGCGTACTGATGCGGCTGGAAGAACGTCGCCCGATCGCGCACGCGATCCACGTCCAGGACGACGAGATCGGCATAGAAACCCTGGCGCACCAGACCGCGCTCCCAGAGACGCAAGATCTGAGCGGGCAACGAGGTGGCCGAGCGGATCACCTGCTCGATCGAGATCACTCTCTTCTCCAGGGCATAGCGTCGAATTTTGCGAGGGAACGTGCCGTAAAATCGCGCATGGACGGGCCCATCTTCGGGGAGCGCGATGCCTCCATCGGTCGCCGTGGCCGTCCAGGGCTGGGCCGCGTAGGCTTCGACGTCGCCCTCCCAGAGGGAGAAACCGCGAAGCCGCGCGCCTCCCGGACGATGGCGGAATCCTTCCCGTTGCAGGATTAACGCCATCTCCACCGCCGACGTGTGGCGCGCTGCAGCCAGCTCGGCGAGCGTCTTACCGATGAAGTGATGATCCGGATATTCGAAAACGACGATATGCTCGGGTCCACCTCGCCGGGCGATTTCATGAGCGATGTCTCGCCTGAGCTTCTCCGCTTGCGCTGGATCGGCGAGCACTTCATCGAGCCGAGCAGCATAATCGGGCGGCGTCGATGATGGTTGGGTAGCGGGACGAGCCATCGCCTGACCAAACGCCCAGCGAGGAATCAAGACCGTATTCCCGTCGCTTCCAGTGGTCGTATACGGATACTGATCGGCCCAGATCTCGATGCCCCGCGCTCGCGCCTCGGTGATCAATCGGATGGCCGCATGACTGGATCCCCAATAATGCGCGCCCTTCGCCTTGATGTGCGAGGCGACGACGGGAACGCCGGTTCGCCGACCAATCTCGATCGTCTCGCGCACAGCATCCAATAATGTGGGCGGGCGCATCTGGTGTTGGCTCGGCCAATACCACATCGGATCGCCCCCCTCGCTCCGTTGATGCGAGATGAACACGCCGCCAAAGGGCGCCAGGACGTTCACGAGCGCCACCAGCTCCTCAGTCGTACTCCAGCGTCCAGGTACGTATTCGAGCCCGGCCGATAACCCATAGGCTCCTTCCTCCATTCCCTGTCGCACGAGTTGACGCATCTTCTCGATCTCGTCTGGCGTGGCCGGTCGACGAAAATCGTCCCCCATGACCTGACGGCGCACGGTACCATGACCGACGAGGAGGATGACGTTGGGGCCTGTTCCCTTTTGCTCTAATTCGGCGCGTTGCTCGGCAATCGGCCACGGCGATCGGCCATCTTGATTGACCACCACCGTGGTGATGCCTTGACTCACCAGGTTGGGCGCGGCCCGGCGACGCGCGTCTTCCGAGCGTAATCCGCGCCGTCGACCTCCAGGACCATCGGCATGGGAGTGGAGATCGATGAAGCCCGGTACGACGACCTTTCCCCGCACGCCGATGACGCGCTTGGCCGGGAAGCCATCCAACTGTCCGATGGCGGCAATTCGATCGCCGCGAATCCCCACATCGGCGCGAAACCAGGGATTCCCGCTCCCGTCGAGGACGCGACCACCGAGCAAGATCACATCGAACGATGATTCCTCACTCTTTTGACCGGCGGCGCCGACCAAGGGCCCAGCCACGAGGAGAATTGCCGCCAACGTGATGAACCATCGAGGAAACAGCGTCTTCTGAATCCTCCTCTCCATCATCGCCCTCCTTCAAGAATCAGTGGCGCAAGATGTCATCTTGTGCTTCATCACTTTTGTTCCTCGCAGTGGCTCGTACCCGATTCTTTCAAACGATCAGTGGCGCACGCGTCCGCCTCGCACCATGCCACTTTCACCGTCGGTGGCGAGCCCGAACACGCGGGCGATCCATCTCCTCATAACTGCCCGGGGAGATCGAGGTCTCGAAAGCAACCGGCCTCTCCGTCCCCCGATCTCTCCATTCACCCACCCTCGTGTTCACCGAGTCCACCCGCCCCTTCGCCATAGCGAGCGCCCATCAGGTCCGAGGATGCGCGCTCAGATCCTCCGGAATGAAACAGAAAGTCGTCATAGAGCGCGCGTGCGATATGAGCGATAGCCCGTTCACGTTCGACGATCTCCTCGGTCGATTCTTTCACAAACACGGCCAGCGCCAGGTGACCGGCTCCGTACGGTAACGTGATAATTCCCACATCGTTGGTCGTCCCGCCAATTGTTCCGGTCTTATGAGCCACCACGGTGCCCGGAGGCAAAAACCCTTTAATGCGCTGCGCTCCCGTCTCACAGCGCCGCATGATATCAAGAAGCAGCTCGGTACTCTCCCGACTGAGTGCTCGTCCTCGCCATACCTTCTCCAATAATTGAACCATGGCGGTGGGTGTGGCCGTATCGCGTGGATCGGCATCGAAGGCGGAGGCCGCCGCCCGACGCTTCTCCTCGGGAATGGATTCATAGAAGCGACGGAAGTCGATCGGCGTCATCCCCAGTAACGAGGAGGCTTTGACGCCCATCCAATCGGCGATGATTTCCACTGTCGGTCGATCGACGCGAATACCTTCGATGCCCAATTCTCGAAGTCGCTCTGTCACGGCATTTGGTCCACCGGCGAGTCGAAGGAGCACATCGGTGGCCGTGTTATCACTGATGATGAGCATGAGTTCAAGGAGCGTGCGAACCGAGAGAGCACCGCCGGACGCATCGAGCCACCGGGCGAGCAGTCCGCTGCCCGGATGGAGATCTCGTCGCCGGAGCGTCACCAGGCGGCTGAGCGCCAACTCTTTTTGATCCACGCGGGTCAGCACCTGAATGGCGATGGGGATTTTGTAGGTGCTGGCCATGGGGAAGCGCTCGTCTCCATGGAGGGATATGGCGCGCCCGGTCTCCAGATGAAGAGCGCCCACGCCCACGCGACCGCCGGCCAGTTCGGCCAATCGCTCTATTTCACTCTTCAGGCGAGAGGGCTCAACATCTCCGGTGGCGCGCCAACTGGCCCCGGCCGGACGTCCTCCCACCAACACCGTGATGGCGAGCAAGAACGCAATGACGGCGAGGTGGACCCACTTCAAAAACGATGCCGAGGAACGAGTATGTAGAGTGGCAATGTGCATGACCCGATCTCCTCCTTGGTTTAAACACTCGGCGTCTGGCCGATGCACACCGGTCATATAGCATAGCGCGAAGCGACAGTCAAGGATGTGCAACAGTCATTGCACAGCGACTTCGTACAACAACCGATGGGCGCGGCGCTCGTCGATGAGGGCTCCTGCCTGGCTGACGACTCGCCGCGCGTTCAAGGCAGAGGCTGATGCCCAGGGTGGATCTGAGGATATTTCGCGCTCGCTTGACAATTCGCAACATTTGGTGTATACGGTACCCCTCCGGTCGAAGGGATGATGCATTAGAGATTATGGAAAGATCCATGACGCCACCGAAGAGCGAAGAACGTTCGATCATCCTCAGGGACATCGAGCGCATCGCGGAGATGCAGGAGGTCGAAGAGTTGCAGAAAGAGGTATGGGGGATGAGCGATCGCGATATTGTGCCCATTACCCAGCTCGTGGCGGCCAAAGCGGCGGGAGGCGTCCTCATCGGGGCGTTCGAAGGAGATCAGATGGTCGGTTTCGTGTATGGTTTCGTCGGTTATGAGCGTGGCTCTCTGTCTCTTCACTCCCACATGCTGGCCGTCCGCCCCGCCTATCAAAATCGCCATCTGGGATATCGACTCAAACTGGCGCAACGCGATCGCGCCCTCGAGCAAGGGATCACGCGCATCACCTGGACGTACGATCCGCTGCAGAGCCTCAATGCCCATTTCAATTTCGGCAAGCTCGGCGTCCTCGCCGATGAATACAAGATCAACTTTTACGGAGAAGAGACCTCCAGCTTTCTCCACCGCAACATCGGTGGGACGGATCGGCTCTGGGTGACTTGGTTGCTGGAGAGCCCCCGCGTCAAAGAGCGACTGGAACATCCCATCACGGAGAAAGGGCTCCCCAGGGAGTGGGAAACGCTCTCGCCGCTCGTGCGGGTCGGATCCGACGATGCGCCGGTGAGAGGTGATCTGGCCGAGAGCCTCGCGCGCGACGCCGCGCTCATCGAGATTCCCGGTTACATCCGCCAGCTTCAGCAGGATCGACCGCAGTTAGCCGCCGAGTGGCGCCAGGCGACGCGCTGGGCGTTCACCGAGGCGCTGGCCGCCGGCTATCTGGTTCAGGAATTCTACCGATCGGCTGGAGATGATCGGCCACGAGGAGTATATCTCCTGGTGGCGGGAAAGACGCTGGAAGATTTCTTGGAGCATTGAACCAATGAATGATCTTGGAGCCGACGGTCGGCGATCCCCTCAGAGATGGCTCGCCGGGGTGTGCGTCTTTCTCCTGTTAGGTATTCTCCTCGCCATCGATGGGCCCGCCGACGCGTTCTCCATTCACGGGCAACAGTCGGCCGCCTCTTATTTCCCGGATCGCTGGCACTGGGAGTGGAAACAACCCGAAGAGGTCGGCCTCGATTCGCGGGCTCTCCAACGGGCGATCGCCTTCGCCCAGGCTCACGAGGGCACCGGTGGTTCCAAAAACATTCGCCAATACATCACGCGAAGCTTCGCCCGGGAACCACTCAACGACATTATCGGTCCGGTCAAGGATCGCGGTGAGCCAAATGGTCTGGTGGTCCGTCACGGATACATCGTAGCTGAATGGGGAGACACGGAGCGAGCAGATATGACGTTCAGTGTGACCAAGAGCTATCTGTCCACCGTGGCGGGACTGGCACTCGATCGCGGATTGATCGACAATGTCCACGATCGGGTCCAGAAATACGTGCCAGATGAGACCTTCGATTCCGCCCACAATCGCCAGATCACCTGGCATCACCTCCTCACCCAGACGAGCGAGTGGGAGGGGACGCTATGGGGCAAGCCGGACTGGGCTGATCGTTGGCGAGGTCAGATGCGCCAATTACACGAGCCGGGTACGCATTGGCAATATAATGACGTGCGCGTCAACGTTCTCGCCTATGCCCTGCTGCAGGTATGGCGAAAGCCTCTCCCTCAAGTGCTGAAAGCGCAGGTCATGGATCCCATCGAAGCGTCCAACACCTGGCGCTGGTATGGCTACCGGAATTCGTTTGTCACCATCGATGGCCTTCGCATACAGTCGGTCAGTGGCGGCGGACACTGGGGCGGAGGGATGTGGATTCACTCGCGAGACCAGGCGCGATTCGGATACTTGTATCTCCGTCGAGGAAAATGGAGAGATCGCCAAATTCTCTCCGAGAGATGGATCGACATGGCGACCACTCCCACTCCTGTCAAACCGATCTACGGGTACATGTGGTGGTTGAACACGAACCGGAAGCTTTTCCCCAGCGCCCCCGCCTCCAACTTCTTTGCTCTCGGGGCGGGAACGAACATGATCTGGGTTGATCCGGAACACGATCTGGTCGTGGTCGTGCGCTGGATCGATCGAAGAGAAATCGATGGATTCATTCAACGCCTGTTGGCCGCTGTCAAGTCGCCGGTCACAAACAGGAGTAATATGAGACGCCCATCTGGATGACCGCCAAGCGACGAGCGCAAGTCGAAGACACCCTCCTTGGAAAATCACCGCAGAGGCGCAGAGAGCGCAGAGATCCTCCAACAGGCTCTTTTCACCCCCTCGGTGTGCTCAGGCGCGCCATGGACAGCTCCTTGGAAAATAGTGGCGCAAGCTGCCGGCTTGCGCTCCTCCCCCAACGAGCCCATTTTCATCCCCTCGGTGTGGCTCGGAGGCCGCGGATGACTCCCTGGGAAACAACCGGTATAAGATATCATCTCGGGGAATATCACTGTTGTCCTTCGTGGGGGGGTGATTGCCCATGAGCAGATCCCTCCACTGAAACAGTCACCACGCCGAATCCGAATCGTCGTTCCCGCGCGTAACGGGCGTCGCGAAGGATGACGCGATATCCGCTCCCCTCAGGCTCGACGTCGGCATAAAGGTAGCGGGAAAACTCGATCATCGTCGCCCCTGCACACGTCCGCAGAGCTTGACGGATGATGGGCTCATCCAGACGCTTGGGATAGCGTTTCATGGGAGCGACCATCGATGGATTGGAGAGTACCGAGACCACGGTGTAGTAAATCGCCTCTGAGGTTTCGAAAAGCCCGTCCCAGCGAATGGGCGTGGCCAGCCGGGGCAAGGCCGCTTGATGGGTGGCGGCGGCGAACGCTCGACTCCTCGTTCGAACGCGCTTCAAAGCAACATGATGAACCACGGCCAGGCCGCTCCAATAGATGAGCGTAGCCATGAGCGCTCCCGCAGCCAGTTTTCTTCCCCAGCGATGCCCCCCTCGCCATCGCGCATACCAGAGCAGTCCGACCCCGAGGAACCACAACCAGGCGAATCCCATCGGTTCCTGATGCTGCAGCGTGAGGGCGATCTCCGCTCCCAAGACGATGGCGGCCAGCAACCCCCACAGTCCACCCCAGGCGATCAACCGCCGCCGCGTCGGCGATGTCAGCAGAAATACGGCACCTCCTTGAATCAACCACAACCAGGGATCGACGATGAACACGAGATCGCCGAAATACCGATGGTCGCTCCAGGGAAGAAATGGCCGAATACCATAGGAGTTGGTATAATCCAGCACCACGTGACTCCCCACGCCGATGAACGCTACGACGATCAATCCGATCAGGCGCGCCGGTTCTCGGTCTTTCCACCAGCGGCGCCGCACCCACCGGTCGTAGAGAAAGACGGTGAGGGCCAGCAGAAGCGAGAGAACGAACACGCCCACCACCGAGTGGGTGATCCCACGATGATGCCGCAAATAGGCGACCGGCCCATGAAAGATGGACACGGCATCAATATCGGGCAGGTTCGCCCCGATCAACAGCGTCGGCATGGCCAGCGGCGTCAGACGCTCGAGCCCCGCTTTGGCCAATGCTGCACCGGTGAACGTGTGACAGATATTCTCCATAGACCTCCTCAGCGCGCGAATCGAGCGAGCACGGCCTCGTATGTTCGCTCCAACCGCTTCACCTCGAGCGCGATATTATGACGCTCGGTGACGAATCGCCGTCCCACGCGCCCCATCTCCTCCCACCGCTCCGGATGCTCGATCACAGCATTCAACGCTTCGGCCAGCGCCGTTTCATCGCGCTCGGGCACGAGAAGAGCGCTCCCTCCCTCGACGACGACGTGAGGGATGTCGGCGTGACGGGTGGCGACAATGGGCATCCCGGCGGCTTGCATCTCCAGCAAGACGGTCGGAGCCCCGCCCTCGGTATCCCCGTCAGATGCTGTGACGCTGGGTTGAACCAGGACATGACAACGTTCAGCAATGGTCATATAGGCTGCGCGGGATGTGAAGCCGAGAAAATGAACCACCCGATCGAGCCCCAATTCACTCACCAGCGCTTGCAACGATGGGCGCAGGGGACCATCGCCGATGAACAGGAGTCGCGTATGGGGATGAGCGCGGTGAACCTCGGCGAATGCCCGCACCGTATGCACAAATCCCTTCTTCTCGACCATCCGTCCGACTTGTAGAATCTGAATGCACTCCCCTGGCCGAGCCACGCGTCGAGGACGAAACGGGATGCGCTCGACATCGATGGCGATTCGCTGAATGGTCACTCTCTCTGGCGGAGCGCCGAGCGCGATGAGTCGTCGGCGGAGACACGGTCCCTCCACCAGGAAGAGATCACCGACTTCGAAGAGCGGACGATAGAGATCGCGCCAGGCTGACGCCTTCTCTTGAACCGGCGCATCATACCCGTAGAACGACGTGATCAGAGGAAGTCCCAACTTTCGTCGTAGGGGAACGGCCATGACTCCCGTGGGACCAAAATGAGCATGAACGAAGGCTGGTCCGAGCGCCTTGACGGCTCGATAATATTTATAGGCGAAGATCGTATCTATGCCTGCCATGCGACGGCGCACAGCATGGTAGAGACGTTCTCCCCACCACGCGGACGTCATCCGGAGATGGATGATGTGCGATAGGGGAAAGTGCTCCCGGTTCATCAGTTCCTGACACAAGACGACCGGCGTGAAGGTGGTGAGCGCCCGAAGAATCTCGTACACGAACGTCTCCGAGAGAGGAAGATAGTCGGGCTTGAGATGAGCGACGATGCGCCGCGATGCGTCACCTTCCCGTTTCATCGGACATCCATCCGGCATGGCGAGCCGAACAATGCGTGCGCTTCACGCCACGATCTCTTCGGCCCGGCGACTTTCGAGCCATCGGCGGAAGAGGTCGGCCATTTCCATGAACACGCCCCGCCGCATGATCCACAGTAGCCCGAAATACACGCCAGCGCCCAATACGACCTGCACGGCCAACGAGGCGCCCGCCCCCAGCGCGAACAGGCGGGTCTGCCACCATCGCCAGATGATGAGCAGGAGCGCCATGAGAGCCGCTGCCGCGCCCGTGGGCACCAGCGCCCGCAAGAAGATCGTCATGTCGAGGCCGATGAGCCGATTGGCGATGAAGTGCGGCACGTACCAGAACACGATGCCCACCGTCGCATAAGCCACCGCCACGCCTTCGACATCCCACCGCAATCCCACGAGAATGGCCGAACAGACGATGGGCACGAAAAAGAGATTCCACTTGAACATGATGTCAGATCGCCCTTGCGAGAGATAGATCGTTCCTACCGTCGTGCCGACCGACTGGAGCAATCCGACCAGGCAGAGGACGCGCACCAGAAAGACGGCCCGCTCCCACTGGCTCCCATAGAGGACGCGAATGAGCTCGGGCGCAACCACTGCCATCCCCGCCATCATGGGGAACGTCAAGAACGAAATATAACGAATGAGCCGAATGTAATTCTGACGCACCCGGGCCAGCTCGGTTTGAATGCGCGCGAACGCCGGAAACAGCACCCGACCCAATACCCAGGACACATTCTGCAGCGGAAGCATCATCAATCGATACGCCAGCGTATAGTAACCCAACGCCGTCGCTCCCAGAAATTTCCCGATGAGGAGGTTGTCCAGGTTTCGCGCCGCGTAATGCAGCACGTTGAATCCGAGCAGGTGAGAACCGAATCCCCAGAGCTCTCGCAAACACGAGCGCTGGAACAACCAACGTGGCCGCCAACCACTCAAACTCCACGCCAGACTCACGGTCAACGACACCGAAACGACGCTCTGCCCGACCAGACTCCACACGCCCCATCCGCGCCAGGCCAGGAATATCGCCGCCAGACCCGATCCCAACAATGCTCCGTTCTCGATGAGAGCGAGTCGACCAAATTCCATGTTCCGCTGGAGGAGAGCCTGGGGCACCGCTCCGGCAGCACCAATGAGGAAATTCACCGAGATGACGAGGACAATTGGAACGAGCTGGTCCTCCCGATAGAACCAGGCCACGAGTGGGCTACTGGCCATGGTCACTATCATCAATATGGCGCCGGCCGAGAGCGTCATCCAGAAGGCCGTCGACAGATGGGCTTCGGTCACCTCCTTCCTCTGCACTAACGCCGCTCCCAATCCCAGTTCGCTGAATAGGGCGATGAAGCTGGTGAACACCGTGACCATGGCTAACACGCCGAAATCGGCCGGAGTGAGCAGCCGCGCCAGGATGGCCGTTATGCCAATCTGCAGGATCTGTCGCGCCGCCTGCGATGACCCTGACCACAGGATGCCCTTCGTTGTCTGAACGGCCAGCGACATTTTATTGCTCGGTCATCATACATCCCGGACTCGGCGAGCGGGAAGGCCTTTCCGTCATCGGCGGGCGCTCATCAGACGTTGGAAGTTCCGCAGGCCGGGATGGTTGATCTTCTCTACCCCGCTCTCATGCGCCCACCGAACGCCGCGACTCACGATGAGGCGACCCGGGGACACATGCCCGAGGAAGCCAGTCTCCCCGTCGTCATGAGCCCGGAGAGGATGATCTATTGGAGCAGATGGGCCTCCCCCACCGTTGGATGGCCGTACCGTCCTCATCAGATCGAATATCCGAGCGCTTCCATGCGCTCCCCACACCACCGCTCGATACGCGCCAGATTCTCCCGACCGAAGAATGCTTCCCAGGACACATCGCGCTCTCCCCGCGGCTGGTATGGGATATCGAGACGATCGGTGATATCATCCACCCGCGGCAATCCCAACGCCTCGGCCAGACGCTCGATGGTCCCCATTTTATCGGCGATGAACTCTTCATATCGCACGAGCACCATTTCGCCGGCGTGCTCTCGGTACACATCGACAGCCCGATTCCACCGAATGGCCAATACGTCGATGTAATGCCGCACCTCACCCCATCCCCACAGGGGCGCGTCGAAGATGACGGCCCAGGTCGGTTCGAGAGACTGCTCGGCGATGGGCCATGCCGTCAAATTTCCCGGTAATGACAGCCGATTGAGCAAGCTTCGAATATTGTCTCGCGGATCGCGAACGACGAAGATGAAAGAGGCCATGGGATGAACCGCCTTCACCTCATCGTAGAAGAACGTCAAGTTCGGCTCTTTGATCAGTTGCGCGGCGAACCGATGGGGACATCGGCGAGCGAGGTCGGACAGATGCATCTCACCGCGAAGCAATCGGGCGAGCGTCGGCCACCAGAGTTCGGGAATATCGATCGTTTTGCTGAGTCCGGCGTAATCAGCCAGCAGATGAGCGATGGCCGATGTGCCCGATTTTTGATTGCCCAACACGATCAGCGGAGCGGGATTGATCTTCGGTCTCCCCCTCACGACGGAAAAGACTCTTCTCATCATCCCGACGAGCGATTGCCCCCGAGAGCGTTCACCGAGCATGCGTTCGTTCTCCCTCGTCGACCTTCTCATCAACCGCGCTTATCGATCACATAGATTTTGAAGTACCCCCATCGACCGACGTTGGGAAGCCATCGGAAGAGTGAGCTCCCTCTCTCAATGAGCCGCGTCAAAAACATATATGTACTGGCATAATGATCAATGTGAACCGACCGAATCGCGGGCAGGAGGGCCGGAAGGTTCAACAGGCGATCGTCTTCGAAGAAGAGATTATGCCAGGGCATGGCGTCGGTGAGTTCTTTCTTCCCCAACCATCGGCGCCAGCGGTTCAATCGTCGCAAGCCGGTCAACGAGCATTCGGCCATGATCAATCGGCCTCCGGGCTTGAGAACGCGCAACAACTCTTCGATGGCCGCCCGTTGCAGCTCCCAGGACGGCAGATTTTGCAAGCATCGCTCAGTGATCACGACATCGTAGGTGGTGGCTGCGAGCCCCAGCGTCAAGACGTCTCCGACGAAAAAATGAACGCGCCCTCGCAGCGCGGCCCTTGGCGTCTGTCGCAGGTTCTCTCGCGCATATTGGATCATCTTCGGCGCATAATCGATCCCATGAAATTCGGCTCGCCGCGCACGAGCGAAGGCGAGCGTCGAATACCCATTGCCACAGCCGGCATCGAGCACTCGCACGCCATCCCTCACATAACGGAGGATCGCGGCGATCTCCAACTCCCGCAACGGCATCTCCCATAATGTCGCCTGCGGACTCGTTTTGAACTGCTCGGCTCGCTGTTGCCAGAATGCCCGAATCTCCTGGAGCGCCCACGTCTCGTGCCTCCGCCGTTCGGCTCTCGCGACGCGTTCGGATTCTCCCGATCGCGGTGGCCGAGGAGCATTCACGCTGACCTCACCTCCTCACTGGGTAATGAGCGATGGCGACCTGTTCGCCTCACGCGCCAATCGGACGTACACGCGAGAGCGACGATGACGAGAAACAGCAACGCATTGGCCGTGATCTGGAGATTGAAATCGACGAAGCTGTGCACGGCCAATCCAATGCTCCCCACGGCACATCCCAGTGCTGTCGATCGCTCCAAAGGGATGGGGAACGACAGGGCGCGCCGGACTATGCGGAAAAGAGTGATGAGGAAGAGAAAACCCAACGCGCCACCCACGAGGCCGAGATCGGCGAGCACTTGAAGATAATCGTTGTGGGCGGCGCCGACCGAGAAGTATCCCGTGGAATCGTCATAATAGGGGTAGATCCTCGGATAGGCGCCCAACCCGACGCCCACAAGAGGATGCGCCCGGATCATCTTCAACGTATTCCGCCAGGTGGCCGGACGGAGTTGCTGCTCGATGGGCCGCGGGTGAGCCGATGACCGAGGGAGCGAGAGACGGTTGATGACCGGTTCAGCCCCAATCCACATGACGCTCACCAGGATGCCCCCGGCGAGGACCAGCGAGGCCGCCAAGACTCGCCCGAAATGCCCGGAATCGGGTGATGGCCGAGCTCCAGATGATGAGTTCGCCGGAGCCCGCGATGGGGACGTGAGCGCCCCCACCCCTTCCCGGGACCAGGCCTTCAGTTGCCGCCAGCGACGCCACTCGCGTCCGGCAAGGATGGGCAACACGAGGAATTCAACGCCCAACGAGACGAGTCCTCCCCGCGAAGTGGATAACACCAGGGCTGCGCCCATGACCACGGCCATGAATCCATACACGATCCACTGATCGCGCCTCACCCCGCGGCCAACGATCAACGCCATGGGCAGTGGGATGAGTAGTTCCATGAATCCGGCGAAATGATTGCGGTTGACGAATGGCCCGAAGGCATTGGCGGCGTATGGCGATGGGCGGAACCAGAGGATGCGCCCATTGAACGTGAGTTTATTCAGTATCCCGACGATGGCGACGGCGAATCCCAGGATGATGAGGATGTTCAGCATCTGGCGGAGGCGACCCGGCGTATGCATCAACTGGGTGAGGAGAAAGAAATACCCGATCAACATGCTCAATTTGAGGATGGCGCGTCGAGTGGCCGGCGGATCGAGGCTGATGTGATTCCATCGGAATACGCCGTGATGAACGTCAAAGGGGAACGGCACCAGTTGGATGAGGCTCCAGGCGAGGACGGCGAGCACCACGGCGTGAACAGGCGTGAGGAAGAGAGTGACGTTCTGCTCGACGAGCGCCTTGATGGCCCAAAGACCCCAGAGCAGGACGACCCAGATGGCGAGCAAGTCAATAGCGTAAAACTCTACTGATCCGAACAACCACGGCGCGACGACGATGGCCATGATCGTGCCAATCCATATCATCCGATCGAGAATTCGCGCTGTCTTCATCGTCCTCCCCTCTGGTCTCACCGTCGTCTGCGCCATGAGAGCGCCATTCACCGATGGGAACGCCGGTGATCCTCTCGGCGATGACTCCACGCCCGGCGCATATTCTATATCACCTCCCACTCGATTGGCTACGTCAGGCGACCAGCCGGCAACGTTCATTGACATCCGCTTCGCGCGCCCATGCCCGAAGACCACCGATTCTCGACATCCTCAATGCTGTCCGCCCGTGGCGAAGGATGTCCCAATGGCATCCACGGCCGATGCTGTGAGGCTCCATCTGCTGGTCCGTCTCCAACGAGGATCATCGGGCGATTGCGGACGCTGGCTCCAGAGAGAAGGCATCGAACCAGATCTCTCCAGCCACGTAATCATGCAGGATATCCATGGGACGGCGAACGATGCGCAATCGAAGGATGTGCGTCTCCGGCGGCGGGCGAAACGAAAGCGTCTCTTCGGTCCACTCGGTGGGATTCCCGAGTGGTGGCGTCCGCGCTCGCCATCGCCCGGGGTGCACAGCGTCGGTGATCTCCACCACCACGCCATTTCGGGCGAGCATCCCTTTCGTCTTATAGCGAAATCGAAGGATGGTGTCGCGGGCTGGTTCGATCAAGACATCGTGATACACGCCTTCGAAGTGCAGACCATTGTGCTGCCGAAATCGAAGTCGCAATGAGCGCTCACCATCCCAACTCGTCGTGTCATCAATACGGACGTCCACCCCTTGACTGCTCTCTATACGCCAATCGAATCCCTCTCCCCATCGCTCTCGCTCGAAATTCCGATTCCAGAATCTCAAATCATCGATGGACAGGCGCTCGTCATGATCGAGCAGCACCTCCTGCCAAACGCGCGCTGCCCGATCCCATTGATGCGCGCTCATCAGCACTGAAACAAGATGCAGGCCGCTCTCCAATTTGAATCTCGTCTGGCGCCCCATCGCCCTCCACACGATCAAGGCGCCTTCGTATCCCTGTCGATCGGCGAGAAACCGGATGAGCTCGGCCCGGACACGATCTGATGTCGATCGCCGCCCCCACGCCACCAGTACCCGGCCCTCTTCGCCCGTCGCCTGCCAGACGAGATCGAAGATGTGCCGCATGGCATCGGGATCCGCCTCGATCAAGTGTTCCAGTTCGGTCACCCCCTCTGCCAATCGACCATGGCGCAGCAAGAAATTGGCGTAAATCCAGCGAGGACGGAAATAGCGCGGTGCCAGAGTCACAGCGCGGCGATACGCGCGCTCGGCTTCTTCGCTCCGATCACGTTGCTCATAAGCCCGACCCACATCGATCCACAACGTGTGATCGAACGGTGAAGCCTCGACGGCGCGTTGAAAATGCATCAGTGCCCGTGAGGGATCGAGTGCGAGAGGATCGAGCAGGTAGAGCCGCCCTAATCGACGATGAATCTCCGGATCATCGGGCAAGAGGGAGACGGCCTGACGCAGGCTCTCCAGATCTTGATCGAGCGTCCCGACCGCTCGACCGTCCAGATCTCGGAAGAGACTCATCATCGCCCAGAGGATGCAACTTCCCACTCCCACGATCCAGGCCAGTTTGGAGAGGCGAGAGGGAAGTCTGAAATGATGAGAACGAGATCGACCGAGCGCTCGCATGGATCTCGACCGACAGGGCCCTGAAGGGACAGGCTCCCGATGACGCCATCAGGGTCTCGGCGTCGTGGGGCTGACCGGCGGCGACGATTCCCCTTCGGCCACCTGTAAAGCGAGAGGGATAGCGACGGCTCCGGCGATGAGCGGAATCACGATACCCAGGATTCGGCGGCGACGCTTTTGTCGCTCCTCCTCCTTCTGTTGCTCCTGACCGCCGGCGGTCGCTCCCGTTTGGCTGAGGTATCGCTCGCCCGGATTCACGACCACGACTTCGGTCCCGGTGAGGACGCGGACCGGATGAGTGAGAGCGGCGACCTCTGTCCCGTCAGAAGAAACGATGATCGCGCAGGCGCCGTCAACAGGCGACTCCACGGAAAGATGAGGCGTGATGAGTGTAGCCGGTGACGTGGTGCGCCAGGTGATCTTGCCTTGAGAGACGCGAGCCATCAGATGATCGGTCGTCCCTCCCAACTGCAATCGCGCGTTCGACGCCATAGCCAACACGCCGCGCCCCTGGCGAAAAGTGACCACCGCCGCCCCTCGAGGGCGCGTCTCGATCTCGCTGCCGGAAAAGACCGTGCTCCCAGACGTGGCCCGAATGTGATTGACGATGACCTCGCCAGTGATGACGAGCTCTCCCAGTGCCGGTCGCTGAGCCAGAATCCTCAATGGCAGTACCATGGTGAGGAGACTGAGTGTCAGGATGAGTGAGGTGCTGGCTTTGATGCTCATGGGCACTGTCTCCGCCGTTTCTTCCCCTCTTTGAATCGGATTCCCATATCCCGTCTCCCCATCGTCGCCCTTCATACTATTATCAGGCTCAAACAAAAGTCAAGCCCCGGACTCGCCTCCGGGGAGCGTCGCGCTCCTCACTGCGCGAGCCCTCAACTGAGTCCTCCCCGCCGCCCAGCCGCAGGGCCTCCCGGAAGAGATGGAACCTCTCCACGCAGGCTCCGGCGCTCGTCTCCGGGGTCCTTGATATTGTCAGCTAGTTGACGCGACCGTCACCCACCCCTGAAAGCCCCGGCGCTCGCCTCCGGGGTCCTTGACACTCGCCAGCGAGTCACCACCGCTCAGCTCACCCTCGAAGGCTCCGGCGCTCGTCTCCGGGGTCCGTTGCGCTCCTCGCCATGAGAGGGAACCAACGCCCCGGACCGAGCCTCTTTCAGATCCCATCTCATCGGCCATCGCCAAAGCTGGAGAAAGTTGATAACAAAATGTGATCCCGATCCGTATGATCAATGGTGAGACATCATCGAGCATCAAAGGACATTATGGCTCCAGGCCTGCCCGGGCAGCTTGCTGAACGGGCATCCCGGAGGGTAGTGCACTGGGTGAGCCGGTTGATTGACGTCATTTCCATAAGCTGGTATAAGTGTAGCGGCATGCTCGGCAGGAGCCAGATGAGCATCATCGATCCAACGCTGCGCCCGGTCAGCCTGAGTCGAATTTCTCAGTGAGGAGGATGTATGTGGAGGAATCGAACGATCACCAAATCTGTTTCTGCGACCATTGCGCTTTTGAGCATCGCGTTGTGTTCCAGTTTCCCCTCGCCAGCACAGCAGAATGGCCGTCTCGTCGATCTGGCCACTCAAGCGGCCACGGCGATCATCGGCGGAGAGGCCGGAGAGGCCGTCAATGTCACAGCGCCGGGCCGCCTGAGCGGTCGCATGGAAGCGCTCTCGGCCGATCTCAATAATGATGGCCTGAGCGATGTGATCGTCGGCCTGCCGCTGGCCACGGCTCCGAATGGCAAAACCCGGGCGGGCCGCGTCTATATCATTTTTGGTCGGCGAGACCTCTCGCCAGAAACCGTTCGGGATTTGCGAGATGCCCCGGCAGATGTCGTCGTCCACGGCGCCAATGCCGGCGATCAACTGGGTTCGGCGCTGGCGGCCGGCGATATCAATGGTGATGGCATCCAAGATCTGATCATCGGTGCTCCCTTTGCCGACGAACCGAATCGACCGGATGTGGGCAACGTGTATGTTCTCTTCGGCGGGTCTCAACTGGCTGCCCGCTCGGTGCGTGACATGGCCAGCAGTTCGCCGACAGGACCGGACATCAAACTCATCGGATGGGGAGGCCCCCCGAACGATGACGGCGTGAGCGAGGCTATGGATAACGCGGGGGCCGCCGTGGCCGCCGGAGACATTAACGGTGATGGCGTCGATGATGTGCTGGTCGGAGCTCCCGGTCAACAGGGTCCTGACGGAACCAGTCGCGCCGGGTTGCAGGGATTTGGCGCTGATGGAGGAGCCGTCTTCGTATTCTTCGGTGGTCCATCCATGCCGCGGGTGCGGGACGCCTCGCAGCCGCTCCCGGCGGGCGTCAACATGGTCCTCTACGGGCGCGTGGCCCGGATTCGCGTGCTTCCTCGTCCGCTGCCGGCGACCGAAGTCGGCGACGCCGTGGGAAGCGCGGTGGCCGCCGCCGACATCAATGGAGACGGTCTGGCCGACATCATCGCCGGGGCGCCGAGCGCTTCGACGGACAATGACGAACGATTCGCCAGTGGCGCCGTCTATATTGTCTTCGGGCGGCGACGCTCGACGAGCGATAGTCCTCTCGTCTTCGACGTCGAGCAGAATCGGCGGCGTGGGGCATCCGGACAACCTCCTCCGGACGCCGTCATCGCTGGAGCGAACATCGGAGAGAGTTTGGGATCACCCCTGGCCGTCGGCGACGTGAACGGAGACCGTCTGGCCGATATCATCACCAGCGCATTGGCCACGGGCATTCCCGGAACGACGGGATCGACGAGTGGCGGCGTCCGCGTCATCTTCGGCGCGCGATCGTTCAGAAATCGCGACCTGGCCAATGGCGCTGACGTGAGCATCGCTTCGGCGGATGTTGCGGACGAACTCGGTTTCTCGGTCGCCGCGGGAGATATCAACGGCGATGGGACGGCCGATCTCATTCTCGGCGCGCCCCTGGCCGACGGAATCAACGACGCTCGAAGCGCGGCTGGTGAAGTCTATGTTCTGTTTGGCGGGGCCGGGCTGCGCGGTTCTATCACTCTCGGCGATCGACCTGCCGATGTGAGAATCATCGGCGCCCGGTTCGCCGATCAGTTCGGTTTCTCGCTGGCGGCCGGCGATGTCAATGGTGACGGGACCGATGATATTATCGCCACCAGTCCGCTGGCTGACAGTCCTTCGGACCCCGAGAGGCCCAAGATCGGCATCACCTATGTTGTGTTCGGCGGAACGCCTTAAACGGCTCTTACGGCCGGTTGCTCGTCGCTGGCCCTCCCGCTGGTCCCGACCGGTGACCGGCCGAGTCTTCCCACCAATGGGCGCCGAGGGAGAATTCTCCGACCGGCGAAGTCCGGGCGAGGAACCCGTCGGCGCTGATGAGGGCATCATTTTGTCTTCACTTCTTCGATGGTGCAGAGCACGTCGTAGTTGGCGCAGAGCTTGACGGCTTTGGGGCGAGTGGGGAGGGGAATATCGCTCCCCGTCGAGCTATTGCCCGTGATCGTGGCCACGCCCAGTCGAGCGATCCTGTCTTTCCCGAAATCCAGATAGATGGGCACGAGCATTTTGAAATTCGGCGAGACGCCGCTCTGCGTGATGTTCAGTCTGAGGAGCGTCTTGCCGCCCGAAGCCGTCCCGAAACTGTATTCCAATCGGTAATGAGGCAGGTCTGTCCCATAGACCCACTCGTCGAAGAACCAATCCATGCGCCCATTCCCATCCAAATCCATCTCCGGCGTCATATACTTCTCGACGATGCGCTTGAAATCTTCGGTGCTGGCACTCCCATGGATGTGGCTCTGAACGAAATCCCGCATCATCTGGATGAACCGATCGTCTTGATGGCCGGGTTTGGCCTGATAATCCCGCATCATCATGCGCAGCATGTGCAAGATGAATGCGCCCTTGCGATAGATGAGATAGAAATACGCGCCAGCCGTCGGGGCGCTATTCAGCCGCGAGCCCAACCAGATGGGCCCAATGTCATTGGGCCGCCGGACGCGTCGCCCTATACCCAAGGGCACTTTTTCCAGAATGCGCCGTCGCTCCTCTTCCCAGAATTTCAGCCAGCGCTTATATCGCTTCCTCCGGTCTTTGTGATAGGCGAATTCCAGATAGAGCGAGGCGGAGAATTCGGCGAACCCTTCGGAGAGCCACTGATCGTGATACGTTTTCCAACCGACCAGATGTCCCCACCACTGATGGGCGATCTCATGCGGTCCCACCACATCGGTGAATTTGGAAAACTGCATGGGAAGCCCGAGCGCCAATCGCTGGGTGGCATCGAGGAACGCCGTGTACGGCATGTAGACGAGCATCGGCCAACTCTGCCCGAAGAAACCGGCGGGCTGTTGTGACATGACGAGCCGACCATAGGGATCGGGACTGAAATAATGGTTGAAGATGCGTACCGAACTGATCGCTTCGGCCAACGCGCGGCGAGCCAGCCCGGCCGTCGAGAGATTGCCCAGGGGAACGTCGATGGAGATTCCCTGCTGCTCGGCCTGCTCGGCCAGATGGCGCACGCGTTTCAACTCGTCCGGTTCTTGTTTATTGGTGAACACCTCGATGAGGAAATCCTTATCCTTCTCGGTGAGCACGCGGAAATCGCCATAATTGAATCCGGCGACGGCCAGAGGGGAATCGCTGATCCACTGGGAGACGGCGTACTTGCCCTCTTCCCACTGGCGGACCTGGCGACCGGTGGCCACCAGGCGCAAATTGCGCGGAATGCGAAACGTCATGTCGAACGTGGCCCGATCGCCGAAACTGGTCTGCCAGTTGTTGGGATACCACGTGGAGCGCGGAATGAGAATGTAGTTGCCGCCGCCGCTGTCGCGCACGGCCTCAGGCCCCCGGTACTCGATGGTCATCGTCGTGGGGCGCTCATCGAGCGGTTGCGGGGTGATCACGGCGAACGCGCCCCCCTCTTCCCAATCGGCCTGAATGAATGGCAGGACGGCGCCCGTCTCATCCAGAACGCGGCTCACGCGGAGTCGGGGGAATAACGCGAACTGGATGACGCGCAGTCCGGGCATGCGCGGTCGGAAGGTCACCTGGGCCGAAGCCGTCAAATGCTCCCCGCGATCGATGACCGCCTCGATCCGATAGTGAAGGATATCGTACTCGCGATGGTCTTCGCTGGACGAGGCCGTGCCCCTCACATATTCCTGCTCGTAGTGGAAGAGCGACCAGATGCCCCGCGTGCTTCGTTCGTAACTGAACAAGCCAACTTCCTCGGGGCTCGGTAAGCTGGGAGCGAAGCCCAAGGGATCGGTCCCGAAAATGAGCTTTTTATGCTTGCGCCCTTTGATGAATGCCGTGAACTGGCCGGGATAATCCGAATGATTGTCGGCGGGCGAGCGCACCGGATTATAGAGATCGGCCAACAGGCGCAGTTCGATCGTCTGGCGCAACTCGCGCCGAAGTTCTCGCTGGTGATTCTTGAACGCGGCCCGCACCGCCTCGGGGACCGTCTTTTTCTCCACCGCGCCTTTGGCCTTCAATTCCCGGTAGGTGTCGTCGGTGAAATAGAGGATGAGCTGGTCAAACGGCTCGCTCACCTGCGTCGGATCTTCGGTTTCGCCGAGGAAATGGCGGAGATGACGTCGTTCGATCTCCGTGGGCGGTCGCATGAGGAATCGCCCCTCCCCGACGAAGATGGCGCCGGTCACACGATCCAAGACCGGGGTGAAGAAATAGAATGTGCCCCGATGGAACTGGAATTGCCCGGCATCGCGCTTGAGCTCCTCGTTCTCCACCACCAGGGCTTCGCCGCTCGGCTCCATGTCTCGGAGCTGAGCGTACACGGGGTCAATGGGTGGTGATTCGCTCACCTCCACGCGCTCAATAGTCGGCGCCACCTGGAGCTTCACCTCGATCTGCAGGCGCTGTCCTTGATTGAGGCGAAGGCCTCGACGCACCTCGGTCCGGAATCCACTCCGAGCGACGCTCAATTGATATCGGCCGGGAGCCACATCGGTGAAGGCGAATTCGCCTTTGGCATCGGTCAATACGGTTCTCACGCGACCCGAGGCTTCATCGATCAACGTCACCGTCGCGCCTTCGACGACGGCGCCCTGGGGGTCGATGACCAGGCCACGAATCTCGCTCGTCGTGGTCGAGGCCATGGGAGGCCGAACCAGAGCGAGAAAGAGAAGACCCATCATGAGTGAAGCGGCTCGTTTCATTCCACGCTCCTCCATTCGATGTTCTGGCGCCAGTATAGCATACGCCGATGAGGGGAACAAATCACGACGCAAGATGCGCTCCGCCCTGGCGCCTCCTCGACTGAACACGCGCTGACCGCTTCTCGCATACGATTACGATGGGCTCGAGGTGGAGAGATGCCGTAGCCTGAAGCCATGGTCGAGAATGGTCGATCCTCTTAGCAATGAACGTCACCATCCCCGGAGGCCGGCTCCGGGGCTTTCAGGGAGTGGCAGAGGCGGATTGACTGGCTGGCGAACTCAAAGACCCTGGAGACGAGCTCCAGGGCCTGGAATAGGAGGCCCCGCTGGCCAGCAGGGAGGGGTCAATAGTCGGCTCGTCGAGAGGCTTATTCCCTCCACCCACCGGTGAAGCCCCGTGGCTCGCCCGCGGGGAGAGTTCATGGAGTCGGCTAGTCCGGGGAGGTTCATGACTCTCCCGGGAAGCCTCGCTGCTGGTCAGCGGGGAGGAGTCAGTTGGGAGCTGGTGTAGCGGGGAAGTAACCATCCCCGGAGTCAAGCTCCGGGGCTTTCAGGGGTGGGGTGACGGTCGCGTCAACTAGCTGACAATATCAAAGACCCCGGAGACCAGCTCCGGGGCCTGGCGTCAGAGGCCCTGCTGCTGGTCAGCAGGAAGGGAGTAGTTGGCTAGTCCAAGGGCTCTTTTCTCAATTCGAAGAAACAGCTCTCGTCGCAGGATGGCGATGACCTCGTAGTACATCTCTTGGTCCAGGGGCTTCTTCTCCCAATTTGAAGAAGCCCCGCGGCTCGCCCGCGGGGAGACGTCACACCGTCAGCTAGTGGCGCAGCCTATCCCTCTACCAGGGGAAGCCCCGTGGCTCGCCCGCGGGGAGACGTCAGTTGGGCGTTCGTTTGGCGAGGGACGTTACCATCCGGAACTCAGCTCCAGGCCACTATACCGCTCGAACGAATGCCTCGACCGACTCCTGATGGCCACAAGACGAGTCGCCTCGATGGCAGAGCGATCTCGTCCGCCCTTTGATAGTCACGCCGCCCCTCAACGCCCCTCTTCCCGCCCTGTCCCATTTGCGCTATCATTACTCCCTGGCTATGAGAGTGAGATGTCCGCGTTGCGGTCGACAGGTCGAATGGGAAGGAAATCCCTATCGACCGTTTTGCTCCGAACGCTGCCAGCTCATCGATCTGGGGAAATGGGCTGCGGAAGAATACCGCATTGAGGGCGACGGAGCGAGCTCATCGGACATCGCAAGAGAGAAAGACAGCGGGATTGAGCCCCGATCGCTCGATTGAACGCTGAAGATATGGTCGATCATGCCCCACAAAACCGCCATGGAGGAACGTCGAGCATCTGGCTCGCCGCCGGAATTGTATTCGGCACGATCGTCATTTCCGGCTATCTCCTCTATTCCTACTACGCCCATGGTCCCTCCTTTGGCACGCCCACGGCGGCCATTGATGGCCTCCCGGGAGCGGAAGGCGTCAGTCGCCCGGCTCCCGATCTTCTTACCCGCACGATCGACGGGAAGGTGCTCCGACTGGCCGACTTGAAAGGGAAGGTCGTCGTCGTTGATTTCTGGGCCACATGGTGCCCCCCTTGCCGTCAGGAGATTCCTCATCTCGTCCGACTGATGAAAAAGTATCACCATCGCGGACTGGAAATCGTCGGCTTGAGCATCGAAGATCCGGAGGCCGACGCTGAGAAGATTCGCCGGTTCATCAAGCGATATGGCATCAACTACACGGTGGGCTTCGCCACCGATCGCATCTTCACCAGCTACATTGGCTCGGGCGATCAACCCATTCCCCAGACGCTCGTATTTGATCGCCAGGGGCGATTGCAAGCCCATCTCACTGGCTTCGATCCCAGACGCGATCCTCCGAAGCTGGAGAGCCTCATCGCCCGCCTGTTGTGAACCCTTTTTCGGAAAGGTGAACTCCTGTATCGGCGTCCTTGACGTTTTTCTGGCCCGCGCCCCTGCTTGACAGCCCTCGGAACCTGTGGTAGTGTAAAGCTGACCTCCGCTGAGGGGAATCGATCGGCGATGATCCAGGGGCTTGTGGAGGACGTCGAACAGATTTTGGAACACTCCACTTGTGAGAGCATCAGGGAGCGTTATGCCCTCTCACCGAGACGCTTTTCCCGCGGAGACACATCCTCCCGAGTCCGTAGAAGGCCGCCGAGACCCTCAACACATGTGGGAACCCGCATGAAAGGGGGACATTGGGGGAGATGTCAACAGTCAGACTCTCTACCGGCATTCCCGATCTGGATGACCTTTTGGGGGGCGTTCAGTCCGGCGACACCCTCGTCTTTCACGCCGCCCGCGTAGAGCTGTATCGCCCATTTGCGAAGGCAGTCTCTGCCTGGTGCCGGCAGCACAACCGCCGCCTCATCTGCATCCGCACCGATGACCGATTGAACGACATTTTTGATGAATGGCCCGAGGAGGACGTCTTCAACCTGACCGCTCGTCGGCCCTCCATGGAGCAATTCCTCAACGAGTTCGAAACCTACGCTCAACAGCGGAGCGGTGCTTTCTTCATCTGCGATAACCTGACGGCCCTGCACGCCCTGCTCGGCGACGAGACTGATTTTCGTCGGTGTTTCCAACGGATGTGCGCGGCGCTGACGCGCCTGGAGGCGGTGAGCTACTGGTTGCTGCTGAAAGGCGCTCACCCTCCTGAGACCGTCGCTGTCGTACGTCACATGGCGCGCGTGTTCATCGATCTCATAGAGAGCGATGGAGAGACGCTCCTCTGGCCACTCAAGCTCTCCGGTCGGTATTCCTCTCGCATGCTCATGCCCCACCGAATCGTCGAGGATTCGGGGATGCTGCGGCTCTCTCTCTCTCATAAAGAGAGGACTCCCTTCACAACACTCCTCCAGGAGAAAGGGGCTGAACTGGCCGAGACGCTCGAGCACTTAGCCGCGACACAGGATGAGCTCACCCACCAAACTCGCATGCTGAGCGCGCTACTCAAGACTCTGCAGACGGTGAGCACCACACTGGGGCAAGTGCTGGATGAAGAAACACTGTTGACGGAAACGCTCCGCCTGTGCGACGAACAACTCGAACTGGGATGCGGTTGGGTTTATCGACTCGATTCAGAAGATCGTTTTTCGCTGGTAGCGGCACACGGGCTCCCTCCGGCACTGGAAGCCGATGATCGAGCCGCTCTGCGTTGGACTCCCTGCCGATGCCAGCGCATGTTGCTCGATGGCGAGCTGACCGAAGCCATCAACATCGTCGAGTGCGAGCGATTAGAGCGCGCTCAAGGAGATAAACGCGGTTATCAGTATCACGCTAGCATCCCCATTCGCACCGGCGAGCGCATCTGGGGCCTTCTCAATCTGGCCTACCGACCGGGACGACAACTCGGTCCCGAGGAACTGCGATCCCTCACCTCTCTGGGGAGTCTCTTGGGTGCGGCCCTGGAACGCGCCCACGCCTACCGACGAACGCAGCAGCAGGCGACGGAACTGGCCGCTCGCCAGCGGGTGACGCAGAGCATCCTTCAAGCCGTCGATCTTGAAGATCGGCTCGGCATCGCCCTCAGAGAGATTCTCGCCCTCATCGATGAACGGAGCCGTCGAGGAATTGAACGTCAGGCGGCGGGAGAGCCGAAGGCCGAATCGGCCACTGTTCGAGGCGCCATCTATCTCGTCGAAGGAGATCGTCTGGTCCTTCGCATTCAGGAAGGATTCTCGGAGAATTTCCTCGCTCTGGCCCGGGATCTGCCGCTCGAAGCATGCTCCTGGGTGCACACCACGACCACGGCTCACGTTCCCTGGGAAGGCTCTGATCCCATCACCCAAGCTCTACGGCGCGAGGCGGTGACCGATTGGATCAGTCTTCCCTTGACCGTCGAAGAGCGGCTGGAGGGCATCATTCTGCTGGCCGACCGCCGCGCCGTGACGCTGGACCCGGATGCCTTGCGGGCGATGAAGGCGCTGGCCAATCAGGTGGCCGTCGTGTTACACAATGCGCGACTCTATGCTCAAAGCCAGGAGCGGTTGGCGCGACTGACGACTCTGAGAGAGATCGATCGGGCCATCGCCGCCCAACTCTCTCTGGAAGAGGTCATCAGCGTGCTCCTGGAGCGCGTGCATCCTCACGTGCGCGCCGATGCGGTGGGGTTGAGTCTGATCGATTGGGAGCGGAGACGCACCACCCTGACGCGCCTTCACCTTCCCGAAGGGGTGAGCATCGAAGGAGAAGCCTTCGCGCTCAGCGACAGCCTGCTCGAGTGGCTGGCCGTGCGCCGTCAGCCGGTATTGATCTACGATCTGCTGGCCGATCCGCGAGTGCGCGGGCATCGGGAGATCATCCGACGGCATAACCTCAAATCGTATCTGGGGGTCCCCCTCGTCGTTCGCGATCAAGCGATCGGCGTGCTCCACGTGTTCACCGTCGAACCCCACGTGTTCACCAGCGAAGAGATCGACTTCTTCACCACGCTGGCCGGGCAAGCGGCCATCTCCATTCAGAATGCGCGCATGTACGAAGCCGCCGTGCGGCGGGGAGAAGCCCTGGAAGCCCTGGCCCAGAGCACGCTCTCTTTGGCCCAGGCGAAACCCGATCTCCAGGTGATTCGCCGTCTTCTGGAGAATCTCTGTCGAACCATCAGGGCGCCGTGGGGTATCTGGCTCACTTATAGCCCACATCAACGCCGTCTGGAACCAGAGGCGTTGATTGGCTTTTCACCGGAGACGCATCCTCTCCTCAGATCGAGATTGCGCATGCACCTGAGCGATCCCTGGGCCCCGGCCGTTTCGGCGACGGAAGGACGAGCCGTCTATTTGAGACAAGTGCGAGGAAGCCCACTTTGGATGGAGTTCGATCCGCGGTTTCGCTGCGCATACTGCACTCCTCTCACCTACAGCAGCCGGTTGTATGGCGTTTTTGTGTTATTGGCCGATAAAGAAGACGCCTTCGACGCCGAACAGCGCTCATTAGCCGATATGTTCGCCACCTATGCCGCCACCGGTCTGGACAATGCTCGCCTGCTCCAAGAGATTCGCCACCAGGCCATCCAGATGGAGGCTCTGAACGCCATCATCGCGGCGGCGGTCACGGCTCAGGACCTTCCTCATCTGTTGAAGACGGCGCTCGATCACACTCTGCAAGCCCTCGACCTGGATATGGGAGCCATCTGGATCGGCAACGAGTCGGTAATTCAGGGACTCCCGCAGGAGATGGGCCGACTGAGCGCTCAGCTCGCCCGGTCGGCCGGCTTGGACGTCGCTCAGCCTATCGTAGTGGAAAACTGGTCGGAGATGGGCGCGGAGGACTCTCTGTCGGCCATGGCTGAGGTCATGGGTCGATACGGCATCCGGGCTTCGATCACGGTGCCCATCCTGGTGGAGAACCAACGCATCGGCGGGCTCAGCGTCGCCGCGCCAGAACCGCGAAGATGGCATTCCGAAGAGACGACGCTGGTGGAAGCCGTCGGTCGCGAATTGGGGAATGCGGTGGAACGCACTCGCCTGTTCGCCAAAACTCGAGAACATGCCACTCTCATGGCTCGATTGCAAGGCATCACCGAGGCGATGACGCAGTTGCACAGCGTCTCGGAAGTCGTGGAAATCATTGGCCGAGGAGCGATGCGCCTCATCGGCGCCGATCGCGCCGCCGTCTACATTCGGCACTCTGATGACTCCGTCTCCTGCGCCTGGTCTCATGGTCTCTCACCGGAATATGTGAAACACGCAATAGCGCGAACGCGCCAGATGCCCGGAAGGCGATTTCTGGAGAGTGCGCCTTCCAATGCTGGACCCGGACCCATTCTCATTTCCGACATCGAGCAACTCCCGGCCGAGTCGCCAGTCTACAAATTAGCTTCATCGGAAGGATACAGGGCGGTGAGCCTCTGGCCTCTCGTTTATGAGCGGCGCGTCATAGCGGCGGTGACGTGCTACTACGACGCGCCGCGCACCTGGTCTGAGGTAGAACGGGAAGTCATGAACGCGTTCTGCCGTCAGGCGGCGGTGGCTATGGAAAATGCGCGCCTCTTCCAGGAAACGCAACAAGCTTACGAAGAACTGAGGCGCACGCAACAACAACTCCTTCAGGCGCAGAAGATGGAAGCTATCGGTCAATTGGCCGCCGGCGTCGCTCATGACTTCAACAACCAATTGACGGCCATCCAAGGGTATGCCGAGTTGATGCTTCTCGCCGTACCGGAAGATTCTCCCCTGCGCCGCTACATTCACCAACTGTGTCAGGCGACCTCCCGAGCGGCCAGCCTGACGCGTCAACTGCTCTTGTTCAGTCGCCGGGAACCGATGAACATGGTCCCCGTGGATCTGAATTATCAGATCAGGGAGCTCCAAAAGATGCTGGGGCGGCTCATCGGTGAGGACATCGAGATTGAGCTGGCGCTGGCCGATGATCTCTGGACGGTGAAGGCCGATCCGGGCAACATTGATCAAGTGATCACCAATCTGGTCGTCAACGCCCGCGATGCTATGCCCCGAGGCGGGCTGTTGAGGATAGGGACGGAAAACGTCATCATCGATGAAGCCTATTGCCGTCACAATCCGGAAGCCCGCTCCGGTCAATACGTTTGCTTGACTGTGGCTGATACGGGCGTGGGTATGGACCAGCGAACGATGGCCCGAATATTCGAGCCCTTCTTCACTACCAAGGAGGTCGGGAAAGGGACGGGCCTTGGCCTCTCGGTCGTTTACGGGATTGTCAAGGCTCACGACGGATGGATTACCGTGGAGAGTCAGCCCGGTCAGGGAAGTCAATTTCGCGTCTACTTGCCGGCGGTGACTCATGAAGCCAAAATCGAAGCGGCCGAAGAGCGGATTTCCATTCCAGATCACTACCGGGGCCATGGGGAACGGATTCTGCTCGTCGAAGATGCATCCGACGTCAGAGAAATCACCGAGAGCATCCTGCGGGAATCCAACTACACGGTCTATGCGTGCGGTACGGTAGCCGAAGCGATCGAGATTTTCCAACGCGAGCGGCCGGATTTGGTGTTGAGCGACGTCGTCCTGCCGGATGGCCGGGGCGTGGATCTGGTGTGTCACCTCAAGGAGCGAGAGCCCGCTCTCTCGGTGATGCTGATGAGCGGCTATACCGATGATCGCAGCGAGTGGGAGCGCATCCGTGAAAGGAAGCTCCCTTTTCTTCGCAAGCCTTACAAGATCGGCGACCTGCTGAAGATCATCCATGACGTCCTCACTCCCAAGGCTCACCCAGAAACCTCCGGAGGAGATTCTCGGCAGGAGCAGTAGATGGCCTGGAGTCGCTGGCTCCTTTCAAGAACGCTCCTCACCAGAAAAGAGGTCACGCGACCGATCGCTCGCTCACGCGAGGACTGTGAGGATGACCCGGCGTCGCCATGAGCGTGGTATCGGGTTATAGCTCGATGCGCTTTTGAGACTTTCGCCTCTCGGCTACGTGGCCACCCTTGTCGTTCACGTTTGACTGATGTATAGTTGTAGGAGGAATTGGCCAGGAGATGGATGATGCAGCGTCACCGATGGCGTCAACTCAGCTATAGGCGACTCACCCGGGTGAGTATGATCCTGGGCGGCACTCTTCTGTTGATCGCGGGCGGCATCATCACGCTCACGCTTCATCGACAGCATGTGGTCATTGTGGACATTGCCACCGATCCTCCCGATGCCGTGGTGGAGATTGATGGGCTCACGATTGGTCGAACGCCCCTGCGTATGCTGCTCCCCGAAGGACCACACCAGTTGGTCATCTCCCGGGAAGGATTCAAGGTCATCGATCGAAAGATCTACGCCGACCCATCGGCCCCACCGAAGAATAATCGGTACGCCTTCGGTCTCATCCCGACGGGAGAGACGCTCTCGGCGGCAGAGAAATCGCGGCGCATTGAATCACTCCAGCGGCGCGCCGAGGAAGCCTTCAAGCGAGGCGATTACGTGGCCCCGGAGCACGACAATGCCTGGTATTACCTGAACAAACTCCAGGAACTCGATCCAACCAATCCTTTCATCATGGAGATGCGTCAGCGCATTCGTCGCGTCCTCAAACAGCAGGCCGAAATGACCCGCCCGCACAACGATCTAGCCTAGAGAAGAGCGCGCGCTCCGTCGGATCGACGAAAGCTTCCAGAGCATCGTCTCCATCCTCATGACGAAAAGAGGTTCGCCCCGAGGTGACTCATTGCTCCCATTCCGCGCCACCGGTAGCGCTTTGGATTCAAAGCATAATCGATACCTGCGAAAAGTGTGGCGCCAACGTGCACACCCGGTGTAGATCGCGCGCCACGGGCGACTCCGGGGATCATTACGCTCCTCGCTGTGAGCGTGAACTCTGACTCCTCCCCGCCGACCGAACCAGGGAGCATCTCCGGGAAAGGGATAAGCCGCGCCACTAGCTGACCATGCGAACCCTCCCCGCAGCCCAGCCCCGGGGCTTCCTCGAAGTGGAAGAAGAGGCCTCCGGACTAGCCAACTACTGACCCCTCCCCGCAGCCCAGCCCCGGGGCTTCCCTTCAAGCCCCGACGCTCGCCTCCGGGGATCGTTACTTCCCTGCTACTTAAGCTCACAATTGACTCCTCCCCGCGGTCCAGCCGCGGGGCTTCCCTCGTGGGGGAAGAGGCGTCGTGAACTAGCTCACAATTGACTCCTCCCCGCAGACGAGCTGCGGGGCTTCCCCAGGGGAGTGAAAAACGTCGTGAACTAGCTCGCAACATGAACCTCCCCGCAGACGAGCTGCGGGGCTTCCCCAGGGGAGTGAAAAACGCCCTGAACTAGCTCCCAATTGACTCCTCCCCGCAGCCTAGCCCCGGGGCTTCCCCAGGAGGAGGGGGGCTGTCGTGAACTAGCTCGCAACATGAACCTCCCCGCAGCCCAGCCCCGGGGCTTCCCTTCAAGCCCCGAAGCTCGCCTCCGGGGTCCCTGACTTGCCCGCTAGTCAATGCCGCATCCCCCTCTCCTTGAATGCCCCGAAGCTCGCCTCCGGGGATCGTTACTTCCCTGCTACTTAAGCTCGCCACTGACCCCTCCCCGCAGCCCAGCCCCGGGGCTTCCCTCGTGGGGGAAGAGGCGTCGTGAACTAGCTCACAATTGACTCCTCCCCGCGGACAAGCCGCGGGGCTTCTCCAGGGGAGCTGTCGTGAACTAGCTCGCAACATGAACCTCCCCGCAGCCCAGCCCCGGGGCTTCCCTTCAAGCCCCGACGCTCGCCTCCGGGGTCTTTGATATTGTCAGCTAGTTGACGCGACCGTCGCCCCACTCGTGAAACCCCCGGAGCTCGCCTCCGGGGATCGTTATGTTTCTCGCTATGAGAAGAGAACCGGCACTCTCGACCATAGGCCCTCAGGCGATGACATTGCTCCACTTCCCGCTCGCTCCCCTCGGCAAACAGTGGTCGCATGAGAATGACCGGCGTCCGGCATGATCCCACCCCGATCGATCTTCATCCCAGAGCGAGGATAGCGACAATCACCGTGATCACGACCGAGGAAGCCTTCCACCCGCGAAGATGATCACCGGGGTGACTGTTCGGCGACCCGGGCTTTGAGTCGTTGCAGATGTTGCCGAACCTGTTCGGCATTCTCCGCATTGGGCGCCTCCTTGAGATAAGCTTCGGCCTGCGCCACCGCCCGTTCCAGTTGGCCGCGACGAATGTAAAGGTTGGCCAAGTAGAGCCGTGCCATCGTCGCCTGAGGAGGATGACTCATCCGCAACGCTTTCTCCAGCTCTTGTTCGGCCAAGGCCTCATTCTGGTTTGCCTTGACCAGACCCACGCCCAGCCAGAGATGACCTCGCCAATCGGAAGGATCAAGCGTGACGGCTCGCTTCAACGTCTCGACGGCGCGCTCATACGCTCCCTGCTGAATCTGCACGTAGCCCAAGCTCAGATGGGGGTGAAACACCCGAGGGGCGATCTGAATGGCCTTCTGAAATGATTCTTCGGCGTCGGCCCACTGCTTCAACATGAGGTAGGTGAGACCCAATTGTTGGTGAGCCTGAAAGTAATCCTCGTATCGCTCGACGGCTTGCTGAAGATATTCGATGGCCTGCTGGTAGTGTTTCTTCTTGAAGGCCTTCATCCCGCGCCGGTACGCTCGCCGCGCCGTCCGGGGAACATCTCGATCGAGTTCGGCGACCGAGACGACGCCCGGGCGCGGTTGACCGACGTTCTGCTCCTTCTTGGGATGAAGGACGATCATGCGAAAAACGACAAAGGAAGCCCCGCCAAAAAGGACCGGCACCACGGTGGTCTCGTACTCATCGCTCTCCCACACCACCAGTTCGTAATCCTCGTTGGGCGGAACCCGGAAGACGAAGTTTCCCGCCGAATCGGTATATACATCCCGAACCACGCCACCCCTGGTGAGGCGCAGCGTGACGCGAATGCGCCGATCCACCGGTCGTCCATCGGGATAATAGACCTTCCCCCGAATGGTCAGGAGCGTCGAGGTCTTCGGCGGACCGGGTAGAGGGATCGATTCGCGCGGCGGACGCCGTGGCGGCCTCTGTGGCTGCTGGGCCATGATGGTATGACTCATGGCCAGCGAGAAGACAAAAAGCCAACCCCAAACTCTCATGTTCGCCTCCTCTCCCTCACCGGGGGATGAATGGGGCGAGCGGTTCCATCAGGACGTTGTTTCGTCTGGGTGCGCCCGATCGAATTCTTTCTTGAGCTTGCGATACGTCGTGTGGAGATCTTCGGGCAAAACGCGCGTTTCGCCGATCACGGTGGTGAAATTGGCATCGCCGAACCAGCGAGGGACCACATGCAGATGGAAGTGCTCCTCCACGCCCGCCCCGGCGGCTCGTCCCAGATTCATCCCCACATTAAATCCATGAGGGCGATACACTCGGTCCAACACTTTCACGCTCCACTTGGCCAGATCCATCATCTGGTCAGTGATCGCCTTGGGAGCGTCGGCCAAGGAAGCGAGATGCTCATAAGGGGCGATCATCAAGTGACCGGCCGTATAGGGGAATAAATTCATGATGATGAAATTGTTCTCTCCTCGATAGAGGATGAGGGCCTCTTCATCCGAGCGCCGTGGGGCAACGCAGAAGATACATTCGCCCGCCGCGTCCGCCGTTGAGACATACCGATACCGCCAAGGGCTCCAGACAAAATCCATCGCGTTATTGATTGATGATCTCCCTCAGCGCCTTACCGGGCTTGAAGTAGGGCGTCCGCTTGGCCGGGATGTCCACCGGCTCTCCCGTCTTGGGATTCCGCCCCCGCCGCGGGCCACGCTCGCGGAATCGAAACGATCCGAAGCCACGCAATTCAATGGCCTCGCCCCGCTTCAGCGCATCGACGATATTCTGAAACACTGTCTCCACAATGACTTGCGCATCTTTCTTGGCCAGATCGGCGGCACGGGCGACCTCCTCGATCAAATCCGCTTTGGTCATTGTCCGGCGCTTCTTGGCCGCTGGTTCGGATTCCGGCCGAGGCGCTGATTCCGACGTCGTCTCCGGCTCGTTAATGGGCCCACCCATTCCCGGCGTGTGTGCTTCAAAGTCCATATTTTCTTCTCCCTGCAACAGATGGACGTAAGGTACCAAAAATTCCCCACAAAGGCAAGAGGTAAAACGAAGGGAGCCAGCCATGTCCCGGCGAGCCATACCGCAAGGATGAAAATGGACCCGCTGGAGGACGTAGCGCAAGATGTCAGCTCGCGCTCCATTTTCGAGGGAGTGCGGCACAGGCCACCAGCTCAAATTCCACACGATCCACCCGTCATGGCAGGCACAGGTCCACAGGGCACTCCTGAGAGAAAGCCTGGCGAACGCTCTCCCGGCGCGCTTTACTCTGACCCGATGAGCCGCCTCATCACCGCCGCTAATTGTGGAAGAGCTACGGGCTTCTGAATCCATTCCACGATCCCTTCCAGCGTTCCCCTCTCCCGTTCTGCCTTCAGTGGATAACCGCTCATGACGATGATTTTCACCCGAGGATCACGAGCGCGCAGCGCCTTGATCAAGGCCACGCCATCCATCTCCGGCATGACCAGATCGGTGATCACGAGGTCGATGTCCGCGTGCCGCCGTTCGTAGACGTTCAACGCTTCTCGCCCGTTCACAGCAGGAAGAACCCGATAGCCGAGATGGGTCAGGATAGCTTGAATCGCCTCGCGGACTTCCGGCTCATCTTCCACCAGCAGGATCGTCTCTCCTCGACCATGAGGAACGCCCTCGACACGGCTCTCCTCATCCACTTCGGCCTCGGCCAGGAGCGCCGGCAGGTAAATGGTGAACGTCGTTCCCCTCCCGACCTGACTGCTCACATCGATGAAGCCTCCATGCTGCGCCACGATACCATAGACCTGCGCCAATCCGAGACCGGTCCCCTGGCCGGGTTTCTTGGTGGTGAAGAACGGTTCGAAAATGCGCTCCCGCACATGGTGGGGAATGCCCATGCCGGTATCCGAGACGCTCAACGCCACCCATCGGCCGGGATGCATCCCCGCGCAGGGCGGCGGCTGATCGGGCTCTACCGCCAGGGTCGTCAATCGAACGGTCAATTCTCCTCCTTCGGGCATGGCGTCGCGGGCATTGACGGCCAGATTGGTGATGACTTGCTGCATCTGCGTGGGATCGGCGTTGACCACGTGCTCGCCAGCCCCGATCTCCAGAGTGAGGCGAACATGCTCTGGAATGGTGCGTTCCAGGAATTTGGTCGTCTCTTTGAGGAAAGGAACCAGATCCAGCGGCCGCGGTTGACTCACCGATTGGCGACTGAAGTCCAGGATCTGACGGATGAGTTGGGACGCTCGCTGTCCCTGCTTGGTGATGCGGATGAGATGCCCCCGCACGACGTCGGGTACGTCGTCTCGCATCTGAATCAACTCGGCAAACCCGATGATTCCCGTCAGCAGGTTATTGAAGTCGTGAGCGATTCCGGCGGCCAATTGACCGATGGCGGCCAGCCGCTCCTGCGTCTCGACCCGTTTCTGGACCTCGCGTTCGGCGGTCACCTCCCGGATGAATAAGACCCATCCTGCCAACCGGGCGCCAGCAGTCATCGGTCGCGCCTCCAGTTCGAAGACGCGAGGCTGCGGTTTCTGCACGCTGATCTCGTGATAGAATCGGCCTTCCGGCGGCGGCTCCAGGAATTCTTCGATGGGGCGTCCCACCAGGTGACTGAGCACCATCCCTACGCGCGCGCCGGCCAGAACATCCAAGAACTCCTCGGCCGCCGGATTGGCCTGGAGAATGCGACGTTCATCATCGAGCAATACCATTCCCGCCGGCACAGTGTTGAGCACCTGTTGCATCTGTTCGGCCTGTCGTTGCGTTCTGGTCAGCAAGCGCAGACGTTCAGCGGCCTCCCCCAACTGCTGACCGATAGAGTCGATCAGGGCGATCTCTTCGGTCGTCCACGCCCGCGGATGGGGAGAGGCGACGCTCAATCCGCCGATGCGATGTCCCTCGGCCTGAATGGGGACGGTGAGCGAAGCGCGAATGCCGAAGCGCTTCATCAACGGGGCGAGCTGGAGATAGGGAGGGGGCACGCGCTCAGCCTGCCAATCCTCAATGGCGATGCACTCGGGGATCTCAACGCCAGCCTCCACGGCAGCGTTCAAGCATGCTCCCCCCACTTCCGCGGAGAGCCCCCGCATCACCCGATGACCGGCCACCCAGATGGCGCCCTGATCGACCTCCAGAACCTGCAACATCCGATCCAAAGAGGTCTCCAGCAACTGCTGCAGATCAGTCGCTCCGGCGGCCGTGGCAATGATGGCGTTCAACGTCTCCAACTGCGTCGCCCGGGTCTGCAAGGCGTGGAGCAAGCGAGCGCTCTCCAGCGTGGCCCCGACATAATCGGCGAATACATCGGCCAGCGCGCGTCGCGCCTTGGGGAAGCCCTGCACCTCTTCGGTCAACAAAGCGACCACGCCGAACACGCGCGCGCCGAATTTCAGCGGCAGGAGATAAGCCGACCGAACGCGAGGAATGATGGTCAGCCAATCGGGCTGATTGTGCGTCTCGGGCACATAGAACGGTTGGCGCTGCTCGGCCACCCATCCGATCAACCCCCGCCGCTCTCCGAGAGCGAACCTCCACTGTGATCGCATCTCGGCTAGGAGTTCTGGGGGGATCCCGCGGGCCTCGGCCAGAGTGAGCGTGCGGGTCTTTTCATCATGATGAAAGTAGAGGAGCGACGTGACGCCAGTGCAACGTTCGAGCGTCTCCAACAACAGCGCTCCGGCGTGCTCGGGGGGACGGAGGGCGATCTCCGGCTGCGCTTCCAGTACGGTCTCCACAGCTTTCGCTCGCTCGATCGCCTCGGCGAAGGCTCGAGCGTTAGCAATGGCAATGGCGGCCTGGCCGGCGAGCGTGCGGAAGAACTCGATATCCTCATCGGCGAAGACGCGCGGTTGCGTGGTCAGAATGTGAAGAAGGCCAATCGTCTCATCGTGAACGACCAGTGGCACGCCCAGATACGAGGCCAGACGATTGCGACGAATCAACCGATGATGCGTCTGCACGCGCGGATCTTGCGAGACGTCGTAGATGATGACCGGCTCCCTCCGTTCCACAAACCAGTGCAACAAGCTCTCGGCCAACGTGAACGCTTCCTCCTCGATGAGCGTCCCATTGGGTAACCGCATGATGAACACGCTCGGACGCATGGACTCCTCATCGAGGAGACTGATGGCCACGGCCTCGGCGCCCAGCTCCCGAGGCACCCGCTCCAGGGTGATGCGCAAAATGTGTTCGAGATCCAGATGCTGAATGATGGCTCGATCGATCTCTCGTAACGTTTGCAACCGCACGAGCCGCTCGCGCGCCCGTCGATAGCCCCGGGCATGGTCGATGGCCAATGCCAGTTGAGCTCTGGTGTGCTGGAGCATGGCCACCCGATGTTCCTCGAGCGCCTCGTAGCGCCGACTTCCCAGAATGAGACTCCCCAGCCATTCGGGCTCCCCGCCCTCCTCCCGGGGAAGGTGCAAAGGGACGCACGCCCAGGCCTGAATACCTTCGCGCTTGACCACTTCCGGTGTGACCCCTTGTTCGCTCAATCGCTCGTGAACGACGACTGGTTCCAGAAGTTCCTCCGGCAGCGCATCAAGGGGAAAACTGCGCACCGCCGCCAGGAAGTTATCCGAGAGGCCTCGCCAACAGGCCAATACGACATCCTGACCGCGTACCAGATAGATGCCGCCGAATTCCACGTTCAAAAACGACATCACCTCGTCCAGAATGCGATGAAGGCGCTCATCCAGATCCCAGGTGTTGAGAATCGCGCCGAGGATGCGCGCTCGGACGGCTAATTCCCCTTGCTGGCGATGAATCTCTGCCATCTTCTCCTTCACCTCGGTGATATCGCGCGCGCCCGTGTACATGTAGGGCACTCCGGCGATGATGATCCGCCGATTATGAAACTGGACGTCGACCTTTCGTCCATCTTTCCGTCGCATTCTGGCTTCGCTCACGATATCTTCACCGGCCATGATGCGCTGATGAAACTGCCGATACGCGGAGAGATCCTCAGGATCATGGAGGTCGGGGATGCGCATGGAGAGCAACTCCTCTCGGGAGTATCCGGTCAACTCGCACGCGGCGCGATTGACGGCGATGAATCGGCCCTGGGCATCGCTGATGAATATGGCTTGAAGCGATCCCTCGAAGATCGTCTCGTACCACTGGAGAGCTTGTTGCAATTCTTCTTTCGTCCGCGTCCGCTCGGTCAGGATGCCGAGGACCAATCGCACCGAGCCCCGCATCTGTAAGGACGGATTGAACGTCACTGGAACGGTACGTCCATCCTTGGCCGTCAAGGCGATGTCCCGCAAATCGGCGAACCGCGTCGCTCTCAACTCCTGGAGTGCGGCCTCGGCCGCCGCTCGAGTGGGCGTCGCCACGAGCTCGAGGAAGGTCTTCCTGGTGAGCTCGGTCTTCTCATAGCCTAACACCCGTTCGGCCACCGGATTGGCGTCGAGAATCGTTCCACTCTCCAGATCGAAGAGGAGCACGAGATCGGTCGTCTGGCTCATGTACGACTGGAGATGCTCGCCCGCTCGCGTCATGAGGTGCTCGGACTGACCGATGAGCTTCACATCGAAGTCCAACAGGCATTGATCGATGGCCTGGGAGACGGCCTCTTTCCAGGCCGTCGCATCGCCTTCGGGATGCTCCTCGATCAGGGCAGCAATGGAGCGTCTCAGGCCGATGAGCAAACAGATGACGTCTCCCGCTCGACCGGAAGCGAACGTCTCTCGGGCCAGTTCGTTCAAGGCGACGTCTTCCTCCTCTACAGGGACTCGCAATCGAGCGCGCACGATATCCCACACCCTGGTCGCCAGCGGCCAGAGCGCTTCGGGCGATCTCGTCTCGGCGAGGGCGACCAAAGTCGCCGCCGCGCGATCGACCATATCGGTGAGAAGACGCTCTCTGTGACGCTCAACAAATTCGCTCAACGATTCATTCATAGACCCCTCCCCTCCCGATCATCATCGATATCGACGAGGTATCGATCTCGCCGATTCACGTTGATCGGCATTCACCGACCTCAGGACTCGCTCATGGACGGCGCATCCACGAGGATGCCCGAACCTCAGCGGCTCGCCGCTCAGGTCCTCACTGGCCGATGATGACGGTGATGAACCCCTCATGACGTGCTCATCTCAGGAGAATCGCTCATCAGCGCGATGCCTACTACAAATGTAAGAAATACACACGGCCAGCTTGTACCCCACGCTCTACTTTGAGGACTCGCTCACCAACGAGCGCCCACCACGAACGATGAACGTCGTCGCCTCGCCCTCGCTCCATGCATGGTGCAGAGCGATGGCCAGGAATCGTCCCCCGCCCCCTCTCTTTCCAGCAGAGTGACGGTGAGGAAAACCTCTCACGCTGTCGGCTGTTATTCCCTCTTCCATCTGATGGCCTTCTCAGGAAACATCACGCCATAGGCATAGCCCGGACGGGAGTGTTCGCTTCCGACACCCGTCAGCGACTCACTCGGGTGACTCATTCTTGGTCGTCGAAGCGGTGACCCACTCCAGGTAGGATTGTGATCCGACTTCGATGGGGAGAGCGATGATTTCAGGAACTTCGTAGCTGTGCAATTCCTTGACAGTCCGTTCCAACTCGGCATAACACCGGGCTTCCGTCTTGACGATCAATAAGACTTCAGGCTCACGACACAATTCTCCTTTCCAACGATAAATGGAAATGACCCGAGGGACGATATTGACGCAGGCGGCCAACCGACGTTCCACGAGTTCTCGGGCGATCGCTTCGCCCTCATCGATTCCATTGGCTGTGATGAGAACGACTCGATAGGCGTCCATCGTCATGGCTCATTATACTCCTCTAACGTCAACTATACAAACTCATCGGGCGGGTGAGCAGAGCGACGGGATCGTCCACGTTCAGCGCCTGCCGAACATAAAATGCCTCGCCATGCTCAACGTCGATCAATGCTCCGTAGTAACGCTGCCGCGCTTCAACGCGTCGGAGAAAGCTCTCGGTGCTGATGAGCGTCTCCGGTTCGGGACTCCCTGGATTGTGAAGTTGCGAGGCATACGATTGAATCACGGCCAGTTTCTCCTCGGCGAAAGCGCTGATATCGACGATGAAGCTGGGCACGAGCTTGTGAGGGAGCAAAAAGTAGGCGACGACGTGGGGGCGATGCCGGCCCAATCCAGCTTGCGCATCGAATTTGATGAGCCCGGCCAGATGAGCCGCCTCGGTGACGATGCGGCTGGTGTGCGCGTGATCGGGATGGGGATCGTCCCAGTAGTGGGTGAAGATCACCCGGGGGCGATGACGACGAATCGCCCGAACGACGGCAGTACGGGCGGCATCGCTCAGGAGAATGTGACCGTCGGGCAGTTCCAGATTCTCGCGCACGATGACTTTCAATCGCCGGGCGGCTTCGGCGGCTTCGCGCGCTCGAATTTCGGGCGTCCCGCGCGTGCCCAATTCTCCTCGGGACATATCGACGATGCCCGTTCGATAGCCTTTGGCCGCCAGCTTCAACAGTGTGCCGCCCACGCAGAGCTCGACGTCATCGGGATGAGCGCCAATGGCTAAGACGTCCAGAGGAGCTTCGTTCATCGCTGACTTCTCGGTCATCACGAATGATTCCATGAGGTGATCGCGCGTTCATCAGCGACCGGCTGATCGGAGAAATTGAGCCGGGTCTTCACGATGTAAATCGGCTTATTCTGCGATTCGTGATACGTGCGCACCAGAATCTCGGCGATGAGTCCGAGCAGGAAGAGCTGAATGCCCAACACGAACATGATCATCGCCAGCATGGTCAGCGGCGTCCGTATGAAACTGGTGCCTAATACCAGCTTCTGATAGATGGCTCCCACGCTGGCCAGGAAGGCCACGCCAAAGGCCAGCATCCCGGCCGTACCGAAGATATAGAGCGGTTTGGTCATGTAACTCATCATGAACTTGATGGTGATCAAATCATAGATGACTTTGATCGTTCGCTTCAATCCGTACTTGGACTGGCCGGCGTGGCGTCGATGATGCTGCACCGGGAGTTCCACCACGCGCCCCCCCATCCACGACGCGTAGATGGGGATGAAGCGATGCATCTCACCGTACAGGCGCACCGTCTTGAGCACATCCCGGCGATAGGCCTTGAGGGTGCAGCCATAATCGTGGAGCTTGACGCCGCTGATGAGCGAGATGAGCTTATTGGCGATTATTGAAGGCAAGCGACGAGTCAACCACTTATCTTTTCGCTGTTGACGCCAACCGCTCACCACGTCATATCCCTGCTCCAGTTTTTCGATCAATCGGGGGATATCGGCCGGGTCATTCTGCAGATCGGCATCCAAGGAAACCAGCACGTCTCCTCGGGCGGCATCGATGCCCGCCGCCATGGCCGCCGTCTGTCCATAGTTGCGACTCAATTGCAGAACCTTCACGCGGGGATCTCGCTCGGCGAGTTGCCGCATGATGTGAAAACTCCCATCGGTGCTCCCATCGTCGATCAAGATGATTTCATAGCTCACGGCCAACTGCTCGAGCGCTTGACACAACTTTTCGTAAAGGGGTTGCAGATTCTCCTCTTCGTTGAACACGGGAATGAAGACCGAGACATACGGACGTTCCATAACGCTGAAGCCGTTATAGTACCACAGGTCTTCAACTCAATCAAAGACGAGATGGACGGCGCCGATCGGCGCCGAATCGATCATCGCCCTGCTCGCCCAAACAGATATATTACCGCGCTCGTCTCCGGAGTCCCTGGCGCTCCTCACTTCGCAACTCCCACCTGACCCCTCCCCGCGGGCCAGCCGCGGGGCCTCCCGAAGGTGGAAAAGCCCCCAAACTCGCTGCTCACCTGACCCCTCCCCGCGGGCCAGCCGCGGGGCCTCCAGGGTGGGGTGGAACCTCTCCGCTCAGGCCCCGGAACTCGCCTCCGGGGTCCTTGACGCTTGTCAGCTACCTGACCGTCGCTCACCTCCTCCTCTGAAAGCCCCGGAGCTCGCCTCCGGGGTCCCTGACGCTCCTCGCTATGAGACTCGGTGAGACGAGGACTCTCTCGACGACGACCCGTCCAAGCACGCGCCCTCCAGTCAGCGCATCAGGACACCATATTGACGACGAGCATGCTTCGTCCGTAAAATTCTCTTCTCCATGATGGATCACGCTGGCCATATCTGTTGAAGGAGGGGTGATGAAACCACGGCTTTTCTATCGCCCGGGCTGAACGTCCTGCGCCAAAACGAAAGAGTTACTTTCGTCATGGAACATCGACTACGAAGCGATCAACGTGGAGGCCGATGAGCGTGCGCGCGAAGAGCTTCGACGACTGGGAGTCGCTCTGGCCCCAGCCGTGGTCATCGGCCATCGAGTCGTTCAAGGCTGGCAACCGGAGATGCTGGCCGACCTGTTGGGCATCTCTTACCACGATGAGCCACGACTCAGTCCAGAGACGCTGATCGCGCGATTGGATCGCATCCTCATCGCCGCCGAGCGAGCTATCGGCCAGATTCCCGATGCGCAACTGGACACGAAACCGCCGGAAGGCAATCGAACGGTTCGCCATCTGGCGCACCACCTCTTCCGACTGGTCGCCGCTTTTGTGGACAGCATCCGAGAGAATGCCTTCCCCGAAGACTGGCTGCTGGAAGAAGCGCCGCCACAGATGCACACGACGGCGCAACTGGTGGCGTATGGAGCCGAGGTTCGCCGGCAACTGGCCGAGTGGGTGGACACCGCTCCCGCCGACGCCTACGAGCGAACCGTGATGACCTATTACGGCGAGCAGTCGGGCCATGCCCTGCTGGAACGCACCACCTGGCACGCCGCTCAGCACCTGCGTCAACTGTATGCGCTGATGGAGAGGATGGGTATCCGCCCCGAGCACCTCCTCGACCCGGCCGACCTGGAAGGACTCCCCCTCCCTCGCTCCATCTGGTAGCTCCATGCGCCTCGCATTATGAATGGGACGCGCGCCGCCAGGAAGTGGTCTTCCCCCGAACCAGCTCACAATGTCCTCATCCGGCTCATCCGCGGGCTCCGATGCTCTGGCCAGGTCAGGGAGCGACGAAGACGGCGGCGAAGAATCCATCCATGCCATGGCGGTGCGGAAAGGTTTGAAGAAACCCTCGATCACTCAACAAGGTGGCCTCAAGGGCAGGTCGTCGAACGGTAAACGAGGGCATTTCGGCGAGGAATCGCTCGACGACGGCCTCATTCTCCTCCCACTCCAGCGAGCAGGTCGAATAGATGAGGAATCCCCCGGAGGCGACCAGCGGCGCGGCAGACCGCAACAAGCGCAGTTGCACATTGGCCAGCGCTCGAAGGTCGTCCGGCCGCAATCGCCATTTGATTTCCGGATGTCGCCGCAACGTCCCCGTGCCCGAGCATGGGGCATCCACCAAGACGCGATCAAATCGCACTTCAGGAAGAAAGGGCAACGGCTTGGTACCATCCAACGCCACCGGGTACACGATGGTCGCGCCTAATCGTTGACACGTCCGCTGGAGCAGTCGCAACCGATGCAGGTGAACGTCTCCGGCCACGATGCGTCCGCGATTGTCCATCTCCATAGCCAGGTGCGACGATTTCCCTCCCGGCGCGGCGCACACGTCGAGAACCAAGGCTCCGGGTCGAGGCTCCACAATACGGACGACGAGCTGTGAAGCCTCGTCCTGAAGGTAAACCCATCCCCGGCGAACCACCATCGAGGCGTTCGATAACACCCCTTGCTTGACCAGATAGGCGCCGGGGACGAACGCCGATGGCTCGATGACGATGCCATCGCGCTCCAGTGCGGCCCGCACGGCTTCCGCCGAGCAGCGCCATGGATTCGTGCGAAACGCCGTTCGCGGAGGCGTATTGTTGGCTCCCATCAGAGCGATGGTCTCCTCCCGGCCAAACCGGGCGATCCATTTTTCGACCAACCAGCGCGGATGAGAGAACCGGATACTCAATCGCTCCCCTTCATCAGCGATGCCCTGGCCGGGAACGTCCTTCTTGCGGCGACAGGCCCGGCGCAATACAGCATTGACCAGTGAGGCCGCCCATTTGGCCCCGTGCGCCTTCACCAACTCCACCGACTCGTTGACCGCCGCCCACTCGGGGATGCGCTCCAGGAACCGAATCTGATAGAGCCCGAGGCGGAGGGCGATGATCACCGGCAGCTCCAGTTTATCCAGCCGTCGTCGCGCATACCGTTCGATGAAATAATCCAGTTGAAGCCGCCAGCGCAACACGCCGAGTACCAACTCGTAGGTCAATCGGCGATCTTCGAGCGAGAGCCTATCCAGTCGCCGAGAGGTGAGCAGATAGGTAGCGTAGGCGCCGCTCGTCTCCACGCGATGAAGGATACGAAAGGCTTCGCGACGTGCTGGACTCATGATGTCAGGCTCGCCGAGAAGGCGCTTTGCTCCAGAGGCGCTCGCTGGCGCGTTCTTTGGCGTCGGGGAGCATCCGCCGAAAGCCTCCTCTGCGGCCACTCCTGGTTTGAAGGCCCAGAGAGTTCCGCGTCACGATTCACCGTCTCCCAACCGCAGCCCCACTTCCAATCGCGTCCCGTTCAAAAAATCGCGCGCGCTCAGGCGGCGTTTCCCTTCCAATTGCAATTCCTCTACGCGCAATCGCGTGCGTTCTCCGCAGGTGACGACGAGAGCGTCTTTGGCGAGCTCGCTGATCGTTCCGGGGAGTGCCGCTCCGTCGGCGTGAGGAGGTAACGGATGCGCTCGCCAGAGGATGAGGCGCGCGCCCTGCAATGTCGTCCACGCCCCGGGCCAGGGTTGAAATCCACGAATGCGATTGGAGATCTCGACGGCTCGAAGAGACCAGTCAATGCAGCCATCCTCCCGCGTGAGTCGGGGCGCATAACTGGCCTGCGTCTCATCCTGCGGCTGTGGCGTGAGTTCGCCGCGCTCCCATCGCTCCAACGTCTCGATCAACAGCTCGGCGCCCAGTCGCGCCAGTCGTTCGGCCAATTCGGGAGCCGTTTCCTCAGCACCGATCCAGCAGCGTCGTTGAAGAAGGATGGGCCCGGTGTCCAGCCCCTCATCCATCAACATGGTGGTGACGCCGGTTTCCGTCTCGCCACGAGCAATCGCCCAATTGACCGGGGCCGCCCCTCGATATTTGGGGAGCAAAGAGAAGTGCACGTTGATGCATCCTCGCCGGGGAATGCGCAATAACCAGGGAGGGAGAATCTTCCCATAAGCGACGACGACGACGGTGTCGGGAGCGACCGTTTCGAACAGGGCGCGCACCTCATCGGTATTGATCTTTTCCGGCTGAATCACGCGCAGGCCGTGTTGAGCAGCGGCGCGCTTGACGGGAGGAGGCGTCCACTTTCGCCCCCGCCCTACAGGGCGATCCGGTTGGGTGATGACGGCTTCAATCCGATGGTCCGCCTGAAGAAGTCGTTCTAACGTGGGTACGGCCGTCTCCGGCGTGCCCATGAAGATGATGCGCATGATCGAGCCATGGAGGAGATTTCACCACTGCCCGGCTTTGACGAGCTTGCGGATTTTGCGTTGCGCGAAATCCCTTTTGATGGGGCTCACGCGATTGAGCATCAACTGACCATCCAGATGATCGATCTCATGAGCGACGCATCGCGCCGCCAGATCGGTCACTTCCACGGTGAATTCACGGCCCTCCATATCGAGCGCCGCGGCGACGATGCGCTGGGGCCGGGCCACCTTGAGATAAATACCCGGCAGACTCAGACATCCTTCCTCACCCACAACCTCACCCTCAGTGGTGATGATACGAGGATTAATGAAGACATAGCGATCCTCGGGGTCCTTTCCTCCACTGCAATCCATGATGAACAGGCGCTTCAGGACGCCCACCTGAGTGGCGGCCAATCCGATCCCTTGAGCCGCATACATCGTCTCGAACATATTCTCCACCAATTCCTTCAACTGCCCATTGATGTCGGCCACGGGATCGGCCTTCTGCTCGAGCCGAGGATCACCATACTTGAGAATATCCAGGATCATGAGATCAATTTGTAGCCCATGCTCGCGCGCGCTGTCAAGACGCTGTCAGGGAACGGGAGCCTTGACGAGCACCCATCGCGTCCCTCCAGGAGATCCACTCCCCTCGGGCCAATGAAGAGGGCGGGAGAACGGGGCCTCATTCTCTCCCGTCGGGGTCCAGCCCAGTATCGCGATCGATGAAAAGGTGAGGAAAATTCCAATTCTTCGCCGTCAATGGTCACTTTATGACGCTGCGATGGGGCGTTATTTCCGAAAATTTGGAATCTTTTCCGAAAATTTGGAAATCGAGGAACTCCCCTGATGCCCGGCCATCTCATACAACCGATTGATCCGGCGCATCTTACCGGGAAGCCCGGTCAATGGCATGGAATTTGCAGCAACTAACCGTAAGGCGAGTGACAGCAACTTCGCTCGTAGAAGGAGGTCATTATGATTCAGGACAGAAGATGGTTCATCGTTTCACTGAAGGCGTTCATAGGGCTTGTCCTGAGTCTCGGGTTCGTTCTCCTCAGTGACGGCACGGCATGGGGACAAGCCTACACCTCATTGAAAGGAACAGTGACCGATCCTACGGGCGCCGTCGTGTCCGGGGCTACGGTCACGCTCACCAATGTCAATACGGGAGTCAGTCGATCGACGACGACCGACGCGACTGGCACCTATCAGTTCACCCAGGTTCCACCGGGGACGTATTCCGTTCGCGTGGAAGCCCCGGGGTTCAAGACCACGGTGCGAGAGCAGGTGGAACTGCTCGTGGCCACGCCGACCACGCTGAACATCGAACTGGAGGTCGGCGAAGTCACGGAAATCATCACCATTGAAGCGCCAGAGGCTCCGACCATCAACACCGTCGATGCCACTATCGGGAATCCTTTCCGGGAAGAGGAGGTCAAGAGCCTGCCTTTCCTGGCGCGCAATCCGGTGAACATGCTCACGTTGCAACCGGGCGTGGTGTTCACCGGCGAATCGGACACCGATCTGCTGTTCATGGGGTCGGTCCAACAACTGGATGACCGCGAGGGCGTGGTCAACGGTGTGTTGGGCAATCAAACGAACATCACCGTGGATGGAGTGGACGCCAATGATTGGCAGAATCAGGCGGCGTTCACCAGCGCCCTGCCGGTGACGCTCGATTCGTTGCAGGAATTCCGCGTGATCACCACCAATGCCAATGCCACCGAGGGGGTGGCCGCCGGAGCGCAGGTGGCGCTGGTCACCAAGAGTGGCTCGAACGAGTTCCACGGCAACCTGCGCTGGTATCACCGGAATGATGCCACGGCGGCCAATGCCTTCTTCAACAATCAAGCCGGCTTGCCGGTTCCCAAACTCATTCGCAATATCGCCGGTGGGTCGTTGGGTGGTCGCATCATCAGAGATCGCGTCTTCTTCTTCGGCGATTACGAGACGCGGCGCGATCGCAGCGAGGATCTGGTGTTGCGCATTGTGCCCACCGAGCCGCTCAAACGGGGCATTCTCACCTACGAGACGGTCACCGGCGAAATCGCCCAGCTCACGCCGGAACAGATTCGAGCGCTCGATCCCGCCGGCCTGGGCGTCAATCCGGCCATGCTCCAGTATATGAGCAACTTCCCTGTGGGAAATGATCCCTCACAGGGATTGGACGCCGGCTTGAACTTCATCGGCTTCCGGTTCAACGGTCCGATCAACACCGACAACAATATCTGGACGGCACGATTCGATTTCAATCTCACCAAGGATGGTCGTCACACGGCCTTCTGGCGGGGCACGCTCGGCGACATCAAGCGCGACCTGTTGCCGGCGCAGTTCCCCGGTTTGCCCACCGCGGCGGTGTTGTTGAACAACAGCAAGGGGTTTGTGGCCGGATACACGGCGCAGTTCAGTCCCACGCTCATCAACACCTTCCGCTGGGGATTCACCCGTCTGGGAATCGCACAGAGTGGTCGTGATGGCGCCGAATTCGCCGTGCGCAGTTTCTCCACGCACATCAACTACAATCGCGCGTTCGGGCGAAAGGTGCCCACGCACGAATTCAAGGATGATCTGACCTGGGTGCGCGGCGCGCACACCTTCCAGTTCGGCGCCACGGTGCGCATCATTCGCAACGATCGGTTCACCAAGGCCATTTCCTTCCCCGAATACTTCGTCAACAACGGGTTCTGCCTGGATCTCTGTCGCGATGCCGTCAGAGCGCTTCGCGCCGACGACGACCCGAACAATGATCCCGCCGATCCCACGGCCTTCACGCGCGCCTTCATGATGTTGACCGGATCGATCACCCAGGTGGATGCCAGCTTCTTCGTCGATCCCAAGACGCTCAGCTTCCTGCCCGCTGGAAGTCCGCAGGCGCGCGAATTCGCCTCGAACCACTTCGAGGGATACGCCCAGGACTCCTGGCGCATTCGACCGAACGTGACGCTGACGTTCGGCGTCCGCTACAGCTACTTCTCGCCCATCTGGGAGACGAGCGGCGCTCAGGTCCGTCCGACGTTCGATCTCCGCGAGTGGTGGAATCTCCGACAACAAGACATGCTGGCTGGCATTCCATCGGATGCTTCGCCGCTGCTCCGATTCGAGCTGGCTGGCAAGGAGAACGGCAAGCCCGCCTGGTGGAGACCGGACAAGAACAACGTCGCTCCGCGCATCGCCATCGCCTGGAGTCCGGGATTTGATCGGGGCATTGGCAAGATCCTGTTCGGCGGTCCGGGTCGGAGCTCCATCCGCGCCGGATTCGGCGTGTTCTACTATCGGATGGGCGGCGCTATTGCCGTGGATACGGACGTGAACGGGTCGCCAGGACTGGCCAACAGTCTGATCAACTCGGCGGGCACGTTCAGTCTGGCCACGGCGCCGCGCTTCTCGGGCACCTGTGGGCCGAACGGATGCTCGGGCTTGCCACCGCTGGATCAATTCTTGCCCATTCCCACGACGGCCAGCTTCCCGCACACGCCGGTGCCCAACTTCAGCAACGTGGGATTCATCGTGGACACCAACCTCGTTCATCCTTACTCGATGAACGTCAATTTCTCGATTCAGCGGGAACTGCCCGGGTCCATCACCGTGGATGTGGCTTACGTGGGGACGTTCGGTCGGAAGCTCCTCACCAAGACCGATTTCTCCCAGTACTACGGATTCTTCACCGATCCCACTTCGGGCATGAACCTGTGGCAGGCCTACAATCAGATTGTCGATCTCATCGGGCCCGATCCGTTCAATCCGGCCATCGATCCCTTCGATCCGCAAGCGCTGGCGGCCATTCCGCCCATTCCGTTCTTCGAGAACCTGATGCCCAATCTGCCCAACTACATGGCTCAGGTGTTCGGGCTGGACTTCCTGGCCAATTTGACGCCCACGCAAGCCTTCTACACCACGGTGGCGTTGTTCGCGCCGTCCTGGTCCGATCCGTTGTTCTTCGCCATCGACACGCCGCCGCGCGATGTGGGCATCAGCCCGTGGAGCACGGCCATCGATCCCGAGCAGGATGGGGGCGTGCTCTTCCAACCGCAGTTCCAGGCGCTCCCCGGATGGATCAACTGGGGTTCATCGACGTTCCACAGCCTGCAGATCTCCATCCGACGCAATATTGGCAGCAGCCTGTTCGGCATCAACTACGTCCTGTCCAAATCGATTGACAATGGTTCGGTGCCCGAAAACGGCGATCTGTTCACCGGACTGGGTTCGTTCAATGGTCAGATCCCCAATCCCTTCCTGCCCGGCGCGCATCGAGCCGTTTCCGACTTCGACATCCGCCACAACTTCAACGCGCACTGGGTGGTGGATCTGCCGTTTGGCCACGGCCACAGGCTGGGCGGACAGGTTCGTCGAGCGCTGGATTATCTCATCGGCGGATGGCAGATCGTCGGCGCCTGGCGGTGGCGTTCGGGATTCCCGCTGAGCCCGGGCAATGGATTCAACTTCCCCACCAACTTCTTCCTCACCGGTCCATCGACGGTGACCGGGAAGATCGCATCCAAAGTCACCCGGAACGATCCCAACGGCGTTCCCAATCTGTTCAGCAATCCCGACGCCGTCCGCTCGCGGCTCCAGTTCACCCGACCGGGCGAAGTGGGATCGCGAAACATCGTGCGCTCGGACGACTTCGTCACCGTCGATCTGGGCATCAACAAGAGCTTCCGCATGCCGTGGAACGAGAACCATCGGTTGCAGTTCCGCTGGACGGCATTCAACGTGTTCAACAATGTGAATTTCGACACCACCAACATCGACTTCGATATCGAATCGCAAGCGACGTTCGGACGCATCTTCTCGACGGCCGGCCCACGCGGTGGCGCTCGTGAGATGCAGTTTGTGTTGCGCTACGAGTTCTAGGCCGGTTTCATCATCTGAGACGACGCGCGTTCCCGAACGACGAGTTCGCTCGGGAGCGCGCGTCGCTCACCGCCATTGGCCGCCTCCAGTGGCTCCCGCTGCCTCTTGCTCCATCCAAATTTTTGGACACTTATCCGAAAAAATGGAAGCCTCCCCCTACCGATGAATGAGGACGTCGGGATTTAACTCCTTTGGCCTACGGTTGTTAAGCGTTTTTTGAATACTCTGGTACGGGATTTGCGTGAGCCACACTTCACAACTCATCAACCCAATAGGAGGATCATAATATATGACTCAGCATCAGCGAGGCTGTTTTTTCTCTCGGCTCGTCCTCGGCGTCATGCTGCTCCTGATGAGCAGTGGTGTGGTCTGGGGACAAGCGCACACGTCGCTCTCGGGCGTGGTGACCGACCCAACGGGGAGCGTCGTGGTGGGAGCGACGGTCATTTTGACCGATGTACGAACGGGAGCGACGCGGACGGCGACCACCAATCAGGATGGCGCGTTCGAGTTCCCCCAACTCCGGCCAGGCATCTATCGCGTGCGCGTGGAGATGCAGGGATTCAAGAGCATCGTCCAGGATAACCTCCAACTCCTGGTCAATACGCCGACCAAACTCGATCTGCAGTTTGAGGAAGTCGGCGAGATCGTGGAAACAGTGGAAGTCACCGGAGAGGTCATCGTGAACACTTCGGACGCCTCGGTGGGCAACAGTTTCAGCGAAGTGCAGGTTCGCGAACTTCCTTTGCTGACCCGCAATGTCGTGCAATTGCTGAGCCTGCAGCCGGGCGTCAACCAATCGGGTCAGGTTCTGGGCGCCCGCGAAGACCAGAATAACGTCACCCTGGACGGCGTAGACGTCAATGATCAGCAGAATCCCGGAGCATTCGAGAGCGTGCTTCCCATTCCGCTCGACTCGGTGCAAGAGTTCCGGGTGACCACCGTGGGGGTGAACGCCGATCAAGGGCGCTCCAGCGGCGGACAGGTGGCCCTGGTCACCAAGAGCGGCACTAACGAGTTTCACGGGGCCGTCTATTGGTTTCATCGGAACACGGTCACGGCGGCCAATCGCTGGTTCAACAATGCCAACGGAATCGAGCGCGAGGCCCTCATCCGCAATCAGTTCGGCGTGGCCGTCGGCGGCCCCATCGTGAAGGATCGCGCCTTCTTCTTCGTCAACTTCGAGGGACGCCGCGACGCCAGCGGCGCAGCGCAGACGCGCGCCGTCCCCACCGAAGCCATGAAGCGGGGGATTCTGACCTTCAGGACCAATGACGGAGCCATTCGCACGTTGACGCCGGAGGAGCTGGCCATGGTCGATCCGCTGGGCATTGGAGCGAGTCCGGCGATGTTGCAACTCTTCGGGCGGTATCCGGTGGGCAACGATCCCGATCTGGGTCTGGATCGCGGTTTGAATTTCACCGGCTTTCGCTTCAACGCGCCCTTCTCCATCGACCGCAAAGCCTATGTGGCGCGCTTCGACTTCAATCTCACCCGGGATGGTCGCCACAGCGTGTACTGGCGAGGGACGCTCGCCGACAACAATGATGACAACAAACTGGCTCCCTTCCCCGGGCAGCCGGCGGAATCCAATGTGCTGAACAACAGCCGCGGCTTCTCCACCACCTACACGGCGGCGTTTCGGCCCACGCTGGTCAACACGTTCACCTGGGGCTTCACGCGCCAGGGGATCGAGAGCACGGGGCGCGGCGGCAACGTCCTGTTCGTGCGCAGTCTGGATCAACCCGATTACTCGGGGGTGAGTCCGGCACGGCCATTCGGTCGCAAGGTGCCGGTCCACAACATCATCGACAACCTGACTTACATCCGCGGAAACCATACCATTCAAACGGGCATCAATTTCCGGTTCATCCGGAATGACCGGTTCTCTTTCCAGGATTCGTTTGCGCGATTCATCATCAACAACGGCGCGTTGTTCGGATTGGGCAGCGAGATCGTGGACCGCATCAATGCCTTCATTCAGGAGAAGGAAGGAAATCCCGATCTGGCCATTGAAGGCACGTCCAATCAGACGCCGGTGATCCGCGCCAGCATGGCTCTGCTGGGGACGATCAGCGATGTGGATTTCACCGTGCAGTTCGATAAGAATGGGAATCCCTTGCCACTGGGGGCCTCGCAGGATCGCGAATTCGCCGCCAACGAGTACGAATTCTACGTCCAGGATTCCTGGCGCGTGCGGCCCAATCTCACCATCAACTGGGGAATCCGTTACGGGTACTTCGAGCCGCCTTACGAGACGACGGGATTTCAGGTTTCGCCCACTCGCGACCTGGATGACTTCTTCTTCGAGCGATACAGTAACGGACTGCAAGGCATTCCCAGCAACCGGAATACCATGCTCACCTACGATCTGAACGGGAAAGTGAACGGCAAGGATAGCTGGTACCGGCCCGACTGGAACGATCTGGCGCCGCGATTCTCGTTCGCCTGGAGTCCCAACTTCAAGAACGGCGTGCTGGCGCGACTCCTGGGCAGCGAGGGGAAATCCGTGTTTCGCGGTGGGTTCGCCATCGTCTATGATCGCCTCGCCGGTCAATTGATCGTTCAGTTCGACCGCATCGGATCGATTGGCGTGGCCACCGATGTGGGCTTCCCCGACACGTTCGATTTCGAGACGGCGCCGCGATTCAACGGGAGCTTCCCGGCGCTGCCGGAAGCGCCGCCCGGTGGCTTCCCCAACACGCCGCCGGTGAACTTCGCCGTGATCAACAGCACGCTGGGCATCAATCAGAATCTGCGCTCGCCCTACTCGTACACGGTCAATTTCTCTTACGCTCGCGAAGTCGCCCGCGACATCACGGTGGAGATCGGCTATGCGGGACGCTTTGGCCGAAAACTGCCCGCGCAGCTGGATATCTCGTCGCCGCTCATTCATCTGGTCGATCCGGCGTCCGGTCAGACCTGGGTTGACGCTGCCGGCATCATTCGCGACCTGTGGAACTCCGGCGTGCGGCAACCGGACATCGAGGCCAATCCCGGGATTGTGCCGACCATCCCCTATGCCGAGAACATGTTTCCCGATCTGAAAGATTTCTTCATTCCCGGATCGGCCTCGGCCAATCTCGCCTGGGTGATGCAGTTCATCCCCGAGAGCGAGGGCGACATCCTCCACTTCCTGGATCGCACCCTGTGCATCGCCAAGTTCGGGTGCCATACGTTCTTCGCCCTGCAGAACAGCAGCATGCCCACCTGGTTCAATGCCGGCTTCTCCACGTACCACTCCATGCTGCTCACGGTGCGCAAGCGGTTCAGCCAGGGGCTTCAGTTCGATTTCAACTATACTTGGGCTCACTCGACGGATAATGAATCGACGGCGGTCACCAACGTCGCTCAATTCGGCGGCGTCATCCTGGACGCCTTCAATACCAAGGCGTCGCGGGCGCCGTCGGATTTTGACATTCGGCAGCAGTTCAACGCCAACTTCCTCTGGGAACTCCCCATCGGACATAATCGCTCGTTCTTGAGCGACATTCCGTCCTGGGCTAATTATGTTCTCGGCGGTTGGCAACTCTCTGGCATCGTCCGTTACCAGACGGGCCTGCCGAGCGACGTGGGCACCGGATTCAACTTCGCCACCAACTACTTCCTGACCGGAAACGGCGTGCCCCTGGGTCCGGTCAAGACGAAGGTGGGCATCAATAACGATGGGAATCCGGGCATCTTCCCCGACAAGGATGCGGCGCGACGCAACTTCCGCACTCAGCGGGCGGGCGAAACGGGGCCGCGCAATATCCTTCGGTTGGATGATTTCTTCAACGTCGATCTGGGTATCCTGAAGAACATCCCCATGCCCTGGGAAGGCCATCGATTGCAGTTCCGGTTCGAGATGTTCAACGCCTTCAACAACGTGAACTTCGACGGGAACAGCGTCAGTCTCCAACCCTTCGATGTGCCGGCCCGGTTCGGCGAATTCAGCGATACCTTCGATCCACGGGTCATTCAATTCGCGCTGCGGTACGAATTTTGATCGTTCGAGCGCATGAACCGTTCGGCGCTCCCGGTTCCGGTCGGGAGCGCCGACGCTCCTTTCCACAGCGTCCATCTCCCGCAACCCAATAACCCAGCGGCTCGCTCTCGACAGGAGGTTTCGGTTCTTCTCACTCGCCTCATTCCATTTGACAGCCCAAACGATCAATGCTACAAGCTAGGGCCAACGATGAGCAGCGGTCGTATACGGCGCATCAGAGTGGGCGTGGACACCGGGGGAACATTCACCGATTTCGTGATCATCGCCCAGGGGCGGCTTCACCATTTCAAAATCCCTTCTACACCGCGCGATCCCGCCGAAGCCGTACTCGCCGGATTGGAACGTGTCAGTCAGATGTGGCCTGGCGCGGAGATGGAAATCGTTCATGGCTCCACGGTCGCCACCAATGCCCTTCTCGAACGAAAAGGGGCGCGCACGGCGCTCATCACCACGGCCGGCTTCGAGGACATTCTGGAGATCGGTCGCCAGGCCCGACCGCGACTCTACGATGTGATGGTGGAACGACCGCAGCCGCTCGTTCCCGCTCGCTTTCGTTTCGGCGCGCGCGAGCGCATCGGGCCCAAAGGCGAGGTCATCGTGGCCCTCGATGATGAGGAGGTGAACCGGCTCGCGGCGACCGTCAAGCGATCGCGCGCCGAGAGTGTGGCCATCTGCCTGTTATTCTCCTTCGTCAATCCCGAGCATGAGCGTCGGCTGGAACGAGCGATCGGGCGTCTCGGCGTGGCCGTGTCGGCCTCTCATCGCATCCTGCCCGAATATCGCGAGTACGAGCGCACGTCGACGGTGGTCATCAATGCGTATGTCATGCCTCTGGTCAGTCGCTACGTGAAGAGACTCCTTGCCGGGATCGCCCGATTGCAGCGACACGGGGCCAACGCCCGGACGAGGCGCACCGCCCGCCAATTGCGGATCATGCAATCGAGTGGCGGGTCGATCTCGGCGCGACGAGCGGCCACCGAGCCAGTGCGCACCATCCTGTCGGGGCCGGCTGGCGGCGTGGTCGGCGCGCTGGCCACGGCTGAGAAGCGGGCGACGCGCCGCATTATGACGTTCGATATGGGCGGGACGTCCACCGATGTGGCCCTGTGTGTCGGGCAGGTGCACACGACGCACGAAGCCCTGATCGCCGATCTGCCGATAGCCATTCCGGTGATCGACATTCACACGGTGGGCGCCGGCGGAGGGTCCATCGCTTATATCGATGCCGGCGGCGCATTACGCGTCGGGCCGGAGAGCGCGGGCGCCGACCCCGGTCCGGTCTGTTACGGGCGTGGGGAGCGGGTCACGGTCACTGACGCAAATCTGATTCTCGGACGCTTCGGCGGACGCGCGTTGCTGGGAGGAGAGATGCCGCTCGATGTCGATCGGGCGACGTTCTACATGGATCGGTTCGCCGAACAGCTCTCCCGGGTCTCGGACCGACCGGTGCGCCGCGAGCAAGCGGCTCTGGGGATCATCAACGTGGCCAATGCCAACATGGAACGAGCGCTGCGCAAAATCTCCATCGAGCGCGGCTATGATCCACGCGACTTCACGCTCGTCTGTTTCGGTGGCGCCGGAGGTCTCCACGTATGTGCGCTCGCCGAAGCGCTTGGAATCAACCGGATCATCGTGCCGGTGAGTCCGGGAACGCTCTCGGCATTGGGCATGCTGTTGGCCGACGTGCACAAGGATTATTCTCAAACGGTCATGCTCCCCGGCAATCAAATGAACAGCGATCGATTGGAGCGCGTGTTTCGACGACTCGAAGCGCGAGGCCGCAGAGAACTGGCAGCCGAAGGGTTCAATCCCCGGAGAGTGAAAGTGGAGCGCTCCTGCACCGTGCGCTATCAGGGTCAGTCGTTCGAGCTGGAGGTGCCCTGGAGTCGTCGTCTGCTCGACGATTTTCATCGGGCCCACCAGTTCCGCTACGGGTATGCCGATCCACGCCGACCAACCGAGATCGTCTCGGCGCGCGTCCGGTGCACCGGGCGCGTGATCAAGCCTCGGTTCACCGCTGCGCCCACAACCATCGACCGAGCGCCCGCGCCTCGCCATGCCTCGGTGTTTCTCGCTGGAGGATTTCGACGCCTGCCCGTCTATGATCGCGACCGCTTGCCGATCGGCTCTCGATGGAAAGGACCGGCCATCATCGCCGAATACAGCTCGACGACCTTCATTCCCCCGGGATTTCACCTGGAGATCGATTCGCTCGGGAACATGATCATTCGCCGAGGAGGGGAAGCCTCCCGAAAGCAAGCGCGCGACGGTCAACGTTCCGTTCTCCACGGGGAAAGCAAGCGAACCAGAGACTGAAAGCCCGAGGGCGCGTCGGCGCCTTCGCCCGGCCCTGATCCTGGCATCGCCAAAGGGCGTTCGACCGAGAGTTCGGAAATCGAATTGACCCGACTACAAGATTTTGATATATATGAGGCCTGGTACGCGAGAACTTGTTGTGGAGGGTCGTGGTGAAACAGTTCGTCCATCTCCATCTGCACACCGACTACAGCCTTCTCGACGGGGCTATTCGCATTCCCCTGTTAGCCAAGCGGGCCGCCGAACTGAACATGCCGGCGGTGGCCATCACCGACCACGGGAACCTGTTCGGCGTGATTTCATTCTACGAAGCCATGCGCGCCGTGGGGGTGAAGCCCATCCTGGGCATGGAAGGATATATCACGCTGGGCCACCGCAAGGAGAAAGGCGGCATGGGCGCGGCCTACAAAGGGACCGAACACGGTATCCATCACATCGTCATCCTGGCGCGAGATGAGACCGGCTATCGCAACCTGATCAAGCTCAGCTCGTTCGCTTATCTGGAGGGATTTCATTACAAGCCGCGCATCGATAAAGACCTCCTGGCGCAATACAGTAAGGGCCTGGTCGTCCTCTCCGGATGTCTGTCTGGCATCCCCAATGCGCTCGCCCGGCAAGGACGCATCGAGGAGGCGGCGCGGGAGGCGATGGAGTTCCAGGACATCGTGGGGAAGGGAAACTATTTCCTGGAAATTCAACGGCACGGGATCGAGGGACAAGCCGAAGTCGCTCGCGCGTTCGTCGAGGTCTCGAAGAAGACGGGCATTCCACTGGTAGTGACCAACGATTGTCACTACCTGAACTGCGACGACCATAAGGCCCATGATGTGCTGCTCTCCATTCAAACCGGCGATCACATTAACGTTCCCAATCGTTTCCATTTCAAATCGGATCAACTCTATTTCAAATCGGCCGAAGAGATGTGGCAGGTGTTCGGCAACGACTTCCCCGACGCGCTCACCAGGACGCTGGAGATCGCCGAGATGTGCCAGGTCGAACTTCCCCGGCCTCCCGGCGTCGGATATCTCCCCGTCTTCCCCGTCCCCGAGGGAGAAACCATCGACGGCTATTTCGAGAAAGTGGCCCGTCAAGGACTCCAGGAGCGATGGCGAGAAATTCAGAAGCGACCCAACCGGAAGTGCGACTACGACCAATATGCGGCCCGTCTGGACCATGAGATCAACATCATCAAACAGATGGGATTCGCCGGGTACTTTCTCATCGTCTGGGATCTGGTTCGTTATGCCCGGGAGCAACGCATTCCGGTCGGCCCGGGACGAGGCTCGGCGGCCGGCTCGCTGGTGGCCTATTGTCTGCGCATCACGGACATCGATCCCCTGCAATACGATCTCCTGTTTGAGCGATTCTTGAATCCCGAGCGCGTGACGATGCCAGATATTGATATCGATTTCTGCGTTCGCGGGCGGGGACGAGTCATCGATTACGTCAAGCGCGTATACGGTCAGGACAATGTCTCGCAAATCATCACCTTTGGTACCATGGCGTCTCGGGCGGTGATCAAGGACGTCGGGCGCGCGCTGGACATGAAGTACTCGGAGGTGGAAAAGATCGCCAATCTCATTCCCCCGCCGGTTCGGGGACGAAACGTGAGCATCGATGAAGCCATCAAACACGTGCCGGAACTCCAGCGGGCCATCGAGACCAATCCTCAGGTCGCCGAACTCATCAATCTGGCCAGGCGACTGGAGGGTTGTGCTCGCCATGCGTCCATTCACGCCGCCGGCGTGGTCATCTCTCCCAAGCCCCTTCACGATTTGATCCCCGTTTACAAGAGCCCCAAGGGCGAGGTCACCACGCAGTTCGCTCTGACCGACCTGGAGAAGACGGGGATGCTGAAGATGGACTTCCTGGCCTTGACCACGCTGACCATCATCGACGATTGCCTGAAGATGATCGAGGCCGAAACGGGCCAACGCCTGGATCTCTCAGAGATCCCCCTTGACGATCCAGAGACCTACCGGCTCTTCGCCGAAGGCGACACCGATGCTATCTTCCAATTCGAGAGTCAGGGGATGGTGGATATCTGTCGCCGGCTCAAGCCCACGAATCTGGAAGACCTGGCGGCGTTGAACGCTCTCTATCGCCCGGGGCCCATCGATAGTGGCATGATCGATGAATTCATCGAGCGTCGTCACGGTCGTCGTCGCGTCACCTACGACTTCCCGGAATTGAAAGAGATCATGGGCAGCACGCTGGGCATCTGCGTCTTCCAGGAACAGTTGATGGCCATCTTCCAACGGTTGGCCGACTACTCGCTGGGAGAAGCGGACCTGGTGCGTCGGGCCATGGGCAAGAAGAAACGGGAAGAACTGGAGAAGCACAAGAAGCGGTTCCTGGAACGGGCGACGGCCAAGGGATACGATCGCAAGAAGCTGGAAAAACTGTGGACCCGCTTCGAAGGATTCGCCGACTACGCGTTCAATAAATCGCACTCGGTGGCCTACTCCTATCTGGCCTATCAGACCGCCTATCTCAAAGCGCACTATCCCACACATTTCTACGCTGCGGTGATGTCCAACGAACTCAACAATCGGGACAAGATCGTCAAATACATCAACCGGGTTCGGGCCATGGGTATCCAGATCCTCCCGCCGGATGTCAATATCAGCATGGAAGGATTCACTCCTCGAGGTCGCAGCATCCGGTTCGGACTCGCCGCCATCAAAGGCGTCGGCCTGTCAACCGTTCAACAGATTATCGCTGCTCGGAACGAAGGCGGTCCTTTCCGTTCGCTGTTCGATTTTGCGGCCCGCGTGGATCATCACGTGTTGAACAAACGCGTCTTAGAGAGCCTCATCAAAGCCGGGGCGTTCGATTCGTTGGGATTCCATCGCAGTCAACTCTATGCGGTTATCGATCAAGCCATCGAGTTCGGGGCGCGCCTGCAGCGCATGCGCCAGAGTGGGCAATTCGGTCTGTTCGGCGATGGGTCGGGCCTGGCCAAAGAGCTGGAACCCTCGCTTCCTCCGCTGGATGAATGGCCGCTGGAGAAGCGATTGGCGGGAGAGAAAGAGACGGTGGGCTTTTACATCACCAGTCATCCTCTGGAACGGTATGCTGCCGACATCGCCGCCTACACCGACGCGACGACAGAAACGATCGATCAGCATCGTCAAGGGGATCGCTTGACCATCGCTGGCGTGATCATGGGACTCTCGCACAAGACGACCCGGCGTGGCGATCACTTCGCCATCTTTCGTCTGGAGGATCAATACGGATCATTGCGCGTCATCGCCTGGCCCGACGTATATGATACGGCGGCCCCCGCTCTGGCTCTCGAGGCGCTGGTGGCCGTCAAAGGGAAGCTGGAAATCCAGGATAATGCAGCGACGCTCGTGGCCGAAGAGATCATCGACATCGAGCGGTTGCGCGAACGGATGGCCCGCACGATGATCGTCCACATGAAATCGGCGGCGATGACGCCCACGAAGGTGGATCAACTCTACGGCCTCATGGATCGGCATCGGGGCGAGTGCGCGGTCGTGTTCGAGGTGGAGATCGCCGACCGCCTTCTGGCCACGGTGAAGCCGAATCCGTTTGTCAAGGTGCGTCCCTCTCCGGAATTCGTCTCCGAAGTTCAGCGGCTGTGCGGGGGGCCGATCGAATTCATCTGATCGGTGTGTTCCCAGCAATGGAACTCTGGGGTATCTCTCATCGGCGTGAACGGATGTCGCCTCCGGATCGCCGATCTCACGCCCGAGCCCGGACGCGACTGTAATCGGTGACCACCGATTTATCGCCGAGGACAGCGCCGTCCAGGACAGACAATCGCCCGACATGACAGCCACGACCAATGACGCACCGGGAGACGCGCGCTTCCGCGCCAATGCGCGTCGCCGACCAGATGACCGAATCACGAATTTCCGCTTTCTCTTCGACGAAGCAATTGGGGCCGATGACCGAATTCACGATACGGGCCTGAGCTTTGATGATGCAGGAGGGGTCAATGAAAGAACGATCGTCGAGACGAGCCTGAGGATCGAACTTCTCGCCTCGGGAAGGACGTTGAGGGATATGCGATTTGAGCTTTCCATTCAACACATCCAGATTGCCCTTCAAATATCCCTCTGGCGTACCGATATCTATCCAGTACCCATCGTGTCTGTAGGCATAGAACGCTTCCCCCTTCTCCCACAAGCTGGGGAAAAAGTCATATTCGAAAGAGAACGGACGTCCCTCCGGGATGTGTTCCAAAACCGAGGGCTCGAGCACGTAGATGCCCGCGTTCACCATGTGACTGTGGACCTCTTCTCGTCGAGGTTTCTCCACAAACCGCGTGACGCGCCCATCGTCGGCCATTTCGACGACACCATATCCGATGGGATTATCGACGGGCGTGACGACGATGGTCGCGACGGCGCCCGTGGACCGATGCTGATCGATGACCCGGTTGAGATCAACATCGGTGAGGATGTCCCCGTTGAACACCACGGTCGTGCCCTCGATCATCTCTTCCGCATTCTTGAACGCGCCAGCGGTGCCGAGCGGCGACGCTTCCACCAGATAGGAGATGCGAATGCCAAATCGACTCCCATCGCTGAGCAGCTCTTCGATTTTTCGCGGTTGATACGAGAGGCAAAGAATGAGATTTTTAATCTGCGGCTGGTTGAGCAAATCGATCTGATAGAGCAAGAATGGCCGATTGACGACCGGAACGATGGGCTTGGGCGTGTGGATGGTGAGAGGGCGCAATCGCGTCCCTTTCCCCCCGGCTAGAATCACTGCTTGCATCGATGCACGCTCCTCAGTACTGGAAATCCATCCGATCTCCCGCCGGTTCAGTCTTTGAATGGCTGACGAGAACGCCAACATCACCAGCGGTGTCGCTCCATCCCAACGCTCGGCGCGCCGTCATGGGCGATGGACCTCCTGGCCCTGTGAGATATCTCTGACCCTCCTAGATAAAATCACGCAAACGGTACTTTATCACCCCCATCTTATTTTTTCAACCGGAGAGCTCGACAAAGCTCGACTCGCCGCGCGGTATGGGTGCCCAGAGCGAGCGTCTCTCTTTTGTGACGAGCATCGTCTTCGGAAAACGAGCGATGTCGTAAGCGGGCAGCTTGCACTCGACCACTTTCGTTCCTCGCGGCGGGCTACCATGAGCGATCCCCTCGACCTCATCGCGAAGAGCAGGATCCGAGCTTGGCCGAGCCACCTCGTTACTCCCATGGCGGAGAGAATCGCGCGTCCACCTCATCGAGGTCGCTTCTCTTTCGCCATGAAAGCGACTATACTCAGTGAGCTTCATGGAGGTCGCTATGAACCAGAAAATCATCATCGCTGTCCGTGATATGTTCTTCGCGGCGCGCATCCGGGGGACAGCCGAGCGCTTCGGCCTCTCGCTGACGTTCGCGTCCAGCGCCGATCAGCTTCTGGAATTGGTGCGCACGGAGAAGCCGACACTCATCATCTTCGACCTGAATGATGCTCGCTATCGACCGCTGGAAACCATCCGTCAACTCAAAGCCGACGCTGACCTGGCCGATATCCGGATCATCGGCTATCTGTCGCACGTTCAGGTCGATCTTCAACGAAAAGCGCGCGAGGCCGGATGCGACCAGGTGCTGGCCAAGTCGGCCTTCACCCAGCGGCTCCCTCAACTCCTCTCCCCACCGACATGAAAAGGATCCCCATAGCGTCATGATCATCGCCGCCCGAACGCGTGCTCGGATGCCGCCGACGTGCTATAATGACCGGGAACAGCTATGAAAATGAGGAAACAAAGTCTCTATCTGGGCCTGATTGGGTTACTGCTCGGTTTGTTCAGCGGATACTTCTACGCCGATTATTATAACCGGGCAGGGGTCCCGGCCCGCCGTTCCCCGACATCAGCGCCGAGCGGGGAATTACCGCCGAACCACCCACCGATTTCGTCTGTCACTCCGGAACAGATCGCCGCCGCCACGAAAGCGGCAGAGGATCAACCCAACGACTTTCAGGCCCAGATGATGGCCGCCCGATTGCTCTATCAGGCTGATCGATTGAATGAGGCGGCGACGTTCTATGAACGCGCTCATCGCTTGCAGCCGGATGATTATGAGGCGATCGTTCAATTGGGTAACGTACACTTCGACATCGGTCTCAACGAGTTCCAACGGCAACAATTCGATCATTCGACGCAGCATTTCCTGGAAGCGGCAAAGTGGTACGAACGCGCCCTCAAGAAGAATCCCAACGACGTTAACGTGCGCACCGACTATGGCTTGACCTACTACTATCGCCGGCCACAGGATCTCGATCGAGCGATTGCCGAGTATCGGCGCTCGCTACAGATCCAACCGCAACATCCTCCGACATTGGCCAATCTGACGATTGCCCTTCTCGAACGCGGAGACCTGAACGGAGCGCGTCAGACGATGGCCAAACTGGAGCAGGCCGCTCCGAGAAGCGAATTGGTGGCGCGCGCCACCTACAGCTTCGCGCTCACCCTCATCGAGCAGGAGAACTGGGACGAGGCCGCGCTCATGGTGGCCAAGCTCGAACAGCTCGCCCCCGGCGCTCCCGTGATCGCCGATCTGCGACGCCAGATCGAAACGGGACGAGGCCGCAAGATTCAGTCCCATTAGAGTATCTCGATGAAAACGCCCGCTGCGAACTCGCCTGTCTGACCACTGCGGCGACCAGTTCGTGATCCCCCATTGGACGCCGTTCGAGAACGGAGGAGACCATTTTCTCGCTCCTCTTGACAACGGGAGAAAAGTTGGCATACTTGTGCTTCAATCGTTCGATATCAAATGGTTTGACCTTAAACGATGGGTACGCACTATAAGGGGACGAAGGAAGAGGTCAGGGCGCTCAACACGTACATCAAACTCATGCGCGCCGCCGAATCGGTCACTGCTCGGCTGAATCCCCGCATCGCCAGCTACGGATTGACGGTCAGTCAGTTTGGCGTCCTGGAAGCGCTCTACCATTTAGGTCCGCTCTGCCAGCACGAGTTGGCGAAAAAGCTGCTGAAAAGCAGCGGCAATATCACGCTGGTGATCGATAATCTGGAAAAGCGGGGATTCGTCCGTCGACGGCGGGAGCGCGTCGATCGACGATTGGTGAGGGTGCGTCTCACTCCCCGAGGACGTCGACTCATCCAGGATATTTTCCCCGGTCACGTGGCGGCCATTGTCCAGGAGATGAGCGCACTCACATCGCGAGAACAGGACACATTGGCCCGGCTCTGCCGGAAGCTGGGATTGAAGCAACAAAAATAAGCGAGCCATGATCTCGACCATGCCATCAGATCAGCGAGTATGGAAAATTGATCATCTCAACCCAGGGGGGAACGAGTGATGGAAACGCCGAGACACTACGCTTCAGTGATTGGTCGTTTTCTGCTGAGCCTGATCTTTATCATGAGCGGGATGGGAAAGCTCTTCGATTGGAGCGGCACAGCGGCTTACATGCAGTCGGAGGGGATGGTAGCCATTCCATTTTTCCTCACCATGGCCATTCTCTTCGAAGTACTGGGTGGGTTGTCGATATTGCTCGGATTCAAGGCACGTTGGGGAGCGCTGGCGCTGATCGTGTTTCTGATCCCCACGACGCTCATCTTTCACGATTTCTGGACGTATGACGATCCTCAGATGCGTCAACTCCAAATGATCAATTTCATGAAAAACCTCGCCATCATGGGAGGGTTATTCCTGGTGTTCAGCCTGGGACCCGGTTCTCTGAGTCTCGATGCCCAGAGAGGAGGAGCTGGTGGCGCCTGAGGTGGTGAGGAAGACCAGGTCTTGATTTCATCAAGGAGGATAGCCTATGAGCGTGAACGTGTTGATCGTCTACTATTCCATGTATGGGCACACCTTCCAAATGGCGCGCGCCGTCCAGGAGGGCGCGCAATCCGTCGAAGGCGTGGATGCCGTTCTCCGTCGCGTCCAGGAATTCGATGCCGTCGATAAGATCATCGATGAGAACGAATTCGCCCGGCAGGTCCGGGAGCAACAGAAGGATATTCCCGTGTGTACCCTGGATGATCTCCGGCGGGCCGATGGGGTAATTTTCGGCACGCCGACGCGCTATGGCAATATGTCGGCGCAGATGAAGCAACTCATCGACTCCACGGCCGAACTCTGGCTCAAGGGAGAGATGGAGGGTAAACCGGCGGGCGTCTTCACCACAACGGCGTCGACTCATGGTGGTCAGGAGACGACCTTGTTGACGATGATGGTTCCTCTGCTTCACCTGGGAATGATCATCGTCGGTGTGCCCTATTCGACGCCGGGCATGATCCACACTGAAGCGCGTGGAGGGACTCCCTATGGGGCGTCGACTATCGCCGGCGCACAGGGCGAGCGGCAACCTGCTCCGGAAGATCTGGAGATCGCGCGCGCCCTCGGTCGCCGCGTCGCCGAAGTGACCAGGAAGCTTCGCGGGTGAGCCTCACCCGGATGGATGTCTCAATCTCGGCCGACGGATGGGAATCTCTGGCGGCGATCTCGCCGATCGCCACTCATCGGTGGGTCGGGAATCGCCGAATGAAGCGCTCGCCTCTCATCACTGCTTCTTCCGGTGGGCGCGCGAGTGCCCATCGGCACCTTCAAGATCCCCCGGCGGGGACGATGCGATAAACGGTGCCTCTGAGATCGATCGCATAGAGTTCACCGCTCTCATCTTCGCCAAATGAACTGAGTTGCAATTCGGTGTGGAGCAGAACCACTCGCTCCCACACTCCCGGTTCCACTTGCTGCAATCCCCAAATGGTGCCCGAGCAGAAATCGCCGAACAGGTACACGCCGACGAGTTCCGGGATCTCATGTCCTCGATAGACGTAGCCGCCGGTGACCGAGCATCCCTCCCCATGACTGTATTCGTGGATGGGGAGCGTGAGGCCCGATTGATCACAGTTGCTCGGAGGATTGAAACAGTGGAACCCTTCCATGATCCGCCAGCCATAATTCTCCCCGCCCGGACTGTCCGCCGGCTGGTAGTCGATTTCTTCCCACCGGTCCTGACCGACGTCGGCAATATAGAGGTCGCCGGTCTGGCGATCGAAACTGAATCGCCAGGGATTGCGCAACCCATAGGCCCAGATTTCCTCGCGAACTCCCGATTGCCCGACAAATGGGTTATCCGGTGGAATGCCGAACCGTTGTCCGGCATCGACGTCCAGGCGGAGGATTTTCCCCAGCAGGCTCTGCAGATTCTGAGCATTATTTCGAGGATCTCCCGCCGCTCCGCCATCGCCGGTTCCGATGTAGAGGAATCCGTCGGGCCCGAACTGGAGTTGTCCTCCATTATGGTTGGGAAAAGGCTGAGAGATGGTCAACAGCGTGCGAGCGCCCCGCGTGGTGGCCACATCCGGATTATTGGAGACCTGATAACGAGCGATCACCGTGTCGCCTCGCCGGTCCGTGTAATTGACGTAGAAGAACCCATTCTCACTGAATCGCGGATGAAAGGCCACGCTCAGCAAGCCGCGCTCTCCACAGCAACTGACCAGTGACCGGATGTCCAGGAAAGGTCTCTCCAATAACTGGCCATCCTTGAGAAGGCGAATCCGCCCGCCCTGCTCGACGATGAAGAGCCGCCCACTCCCATCACCAGCGTGAGTGAGGTAAACGGGCCGATTGAGACCGCTCACGATGGGCTGTAATTCGATCATGCCCTGGACGCCCGACGAAGAAACCGAACCTCCGGCCAGGAGGAGTACGCCGGCCAAGATCCACACACTGACTCTCCATGTCCCTGTCACCTGTGCTCGCTTCATGAATCCTCTCCTCCGAACCAGCATTCAACCATGGTTGTTGAGCATACTGTCTCCCCTTGGCTCGGGGCAAGACGAACCTTCCTTTTGTCGATGCCCATCCGCCGACGATAAAATTTCTATTTTGTGAGACGAATTACTGAGCCATCTCCCGGAGGCGGATAAGATGCGGACTGTCATGAAAGGATGGGGTACAGGACTGACGCTCATTGCGATGGGGGCCATACTCAATATGGGATTGACCGGCCAGGCCTCGGCGCAACATAGATTGCGCGGTTGGAAAACGAATCTCAGGATTCATTCGGTCGATCTCAGCGAGATCAAGAGCGGCGGTCCACCCAAGGATGGGATTCCGGCCATCGATCATCCCACATTCGTCTCGCCGGCCAAGGCCCGGCGCTGGCTCGATGGTCGAGAGCCAGTCATCGCCGTCGAGATCAACGGTGAGGCGAAGGCCTATCCCCTCCAGATTCTCATCTGGCATGAAGTGGTGAACGACGTCATCGGCGGTGTTCCGGTGGCCGTGACATTCTGCCCTTTATGCCACAGTGCCATTGTATTCGATCGGCGCTTAGAAGGTCGGGTTTACGATTTCGGAGTGAGCGGACTTCTCCGCTACAGTGATATGATCATGTACGACCGGCAGACGGAGTCCTGGTGGCAACAGGCCATTGGCGAGGCGATTGTCGGCGATCTCACCGGAAAGCGATTGAAGCCCCTTCCCAGTCAAATCATCTCGTTCAAGGACTTCACCGCGGCTCATCCGGAGGGGAAGGTCCTCTCGCGGAACACGGGATATCACCGTCGCTACGGGCAGAATCCTTATGTCGGCTATGACCGGATCACGTCTCGCCCATTCCTCTACGATGGTCCCAAAGATGACCGGCTTCGCCCCATGGAGCGCGTGGTCGTCGTGAGTCTGAACGGGAAGCATAAGGCGTATCCGTATGCCATCACTTCCAAACGCCACGTCATTCGCGACCGGATCGGCGACCAGGAGATCGTCGTTTTTCATGCGCCGGGAACGCTCTCGGCATTAGATAATGAGCGGATCGTGGCGTCTCGGGATGTGGGAGCGACGGGCGTCTTCGTTCCCCGCGTAGGTGAGCGCCACCTGACGTTCGAGTATCAGCGCGGATGGTTTGTGGATCGAGAGACATCCAGCCGCTGGAATGTGCTGGGCCACTGTGTGGAGGGAGCATTCAAGGGAAAGCGGTTGAAACCGGTCGTTCACGGGGACTATTTCGCCTTCGCCTGGTTGGCCTTCAGGCCAGACACCGAGATCTATCGGGCTCCGGTCAAAGTCTCATCCAAGAAAAGGAGGCGTCGACTGTGAGAATGCGCGGCATCCCTGGGAATCATTTGACGACAGCCCTCATAACCCGTCAACGTCCATTCATATCACCCCTCCTTTCAAGCAGGCTCATTGTTGCTCGACGCAAGGTCAGCAACCGACAATGAGCCTCTCGGAGTCCGGCGGGCGCTTCTCTCTGTTCCGGGGGTGGGAGTTGAGGTGCCCCGCCGGACTTCCTTTTTAGCCATTTTAGCCACCGGAGGAAGCAATGACCAGAGCACGGAACCCAGGAATTCCTCTCGCCCGACAGGAGAGATACAACGACTGCTCAGGCTCCGGCATCTGAGATGACGTGATCTTGAGGCATCACCTTCACATGAGTTCAGAACCGGTCACTGATGAAATGGGCGTGTTGACCGGCTCTGCGCCATCATTCTCCAACGAGGGACGATGATCATGCAATCAAGGCTGAGATACCTCTTCATTCTGACCATGACCTTGAGTGTGGTGACTCTGGGACTCCTCGCCCATTCAGAAGGATTGGGGGAATGCGACCTTCGCCATCGGAATCGGTCTTCGGTTCCATCCACACCATCGCAAGAAAGGTCCTCTCAACGTGCGCACCACTCGACGGCGGCTCCCGAATTCCAGGTCGAGGATCTGAACGGGCGAACGATCAGTCTCGCTTCTCTCGAAGGGAAGGTCGTCATCATCGACTTCTGGGCGACCTGGTGCCCTCCTTGTCGTTTGGAGATTCCCGTCCTCAATGATCTCCAAGCTCGATATGGCAAACGAGGGTTGGAGATCATCGCCATCTCGCTGGATGAGACGGTGGATGAGATTCGGGCGTTCATGAAACAGACGCCACTCAACTATACGGTGGTTCACGGCGATGAAGCCATCATGGCCCGATTCGGCGGAATCGTGGCGCTGCCCACGACATTCTTCCTCGATCGACGGGGCTCTGTTCGCCAACAGCACGTGGGCCTCATGAGCCGGGAAGCCATGGAACGAATTGTCCGGCAATTGCTCGATGAACGATGAAGCTTCGGCCAGCGGGAGCGCCAGTGAGCGAGCCCGACGCGCGAAGGAGAACGGCGAAAACATGCTTCAGTGCTGCACCATCTGTGGACGCACCATCTCCGATCGGGAATTGCATGAGACGTTGGAGAATCACATCATCGACGCCATCGGCCAGGAGCATCCCGAGTGGATGGAATCAGACGGAGCCTGTGCGCGCTGTGTGGAGCATTATCGGAGAATCCTCGCCCGTCGGCGCGAGCCACCGATCCGACGATCCACACCTTGGTGGCGACGCCTCTTCCCCTGGCTGTGACATGATGGGATGCCCCCGTCAGCGAAGGTGATCTGCGGCCACCCTTCCCGGCGAGAAAGGAAGGGCTGCCATTCCAGGCTCTCCCCATCGAAGAGTCAGTCCCCCAACCCGATCGTGTGCGCTACGCGAAAGACGTCATCAGGGGGCTCGCCGCGCCAGATCATGTAGATCTCCCGCACCACGAATCTGAGAGGCTGCCAGCCAGCCTGGAGCTCCGTGATCAGCTTCCTCATTCTCGTCCGGCCACGCACCTGGCCGACGCTCAAGTGGGGCGTGAATCCCCCCTCGAATCGGCTCACATCGTCACAATCGGGCACGACAACCGATATGGCCGCCTGCAACTGTAGGAGAGAGGCCTTCGGCTCCGGCGCTAACCACAGCGTATATCGTTCCCCACCGTGATGAAAGAAGCGGAATTCGGCCAATTGGACTGCGAAGGGCGCGATCCGCCGGCACGCGTCGGTCAGCGGCTCGACCAATGCCGGGAACTCTTCCAAGGGCCGAAAAGGATACACGAGGTTGATATGAGGCATCCAGCGCCTCAGTTGACGATCGTACTGCTGCCGAATGGCCTGAATGGGCGGCCATAGGGATTGCGGAGGAATGACGACGATCGCCGTTCGATGCGTCTTTCGCGCCATAGACTCCGTGAAACGAAGAACGGCTCACTCCGGATGCCCGACCTCCCCAAGGCTTTGGGGCGCGGACCGTCATGACGACGTTCTTCTGCCCGGCGGCGCACAGACGTTATCGTTGCATCTCGCGCCTGACCGGCGGATCATCATCCCACCAGAATTGCTTCTCCAATTTCTTCTCCACCGGCCAGATCTCGTCGAGCGTATTTCCGTCGAAGAGTTCGCCGTTCTTCATCACATAGCGAATAGTGATCGTGTTGTGAATATCGTCCAGTGGATTCTCATCGAGGACGATGAGATCGGCCAGTTTCCCCACTTCCAGCGAGCCGAGGTCTTGTTGTAAACCGATGGCTTCGGCGCCGAACAGGGTCGCCACGCGCAACGCCTCATGATTGGTCAGGCCGCCGGACTGAATGGCCCACAGTTCCCAGTGATATCCGAGTCCCTGAAGCTGGCCATGACTGCCGACGCAGACGCGACCGCCGGCGCGCACGATGGCGGCGCAAGCCCGAGCAATGCCCCGATACCCGTATTCTTCGGTCATGAACCACTGACTGCGACGGCGGGTCATGGCATCCAGAAGCATGTGAGGGATGAACCGGCGCAACTTCTTGTTCCCGTGCACGTCGGACGTCTCATAGTAATAATTTTCCGTCCAGGGCGCGCCGTAGGCCACCAGCGTCGTCGGCGTGTAGAACGTCCTCGTTCGCGCCACAAACTCGATCACGTCCTTGTAGAGCGGCTGAATGGGGAGACTGTGCTCGTGGCCGGAGTACCCATCGGCCATCTGCGTCAGATCGAGCTTCATATCGAGCGCGCCTTCGGTCGTCGGCGTGAGGCCGTATTCCTTGCAGGCCATGATCACCCACTGGCGCACGATGCGATCGCCGGAGACGTACTGCTTGATGGTATTGGTGTGATAGGCCTCTTTGTACCGTTTGAGGAAATGGAACACAGCCTCCTTACTGTCCAATCCGGACGTCCAGAACACGCCCGGGCCGGTCGAGTAGATGCGCGGTCCGAGAATCTCGCCAGCGTCCACCAGATCGGCATAAGCGAAAACGTCATTGGTGCCACTTTGTGGATCGCGCGTCGTCGTCACACCATAAGCGAGATTGGCCAGATATTGCCAGACCTGCGTCTGATGTACCCCTCGCGGCGGCCACATGTGAGCGTGGACATCGACGAAACCAGGGATGATAGTTTTCCCCTTCACATCGATAATTGTGGCGCCGGAAGGAATCTTCACCTTTCCTCGCGGCCCGATGGCGGCGATGCGATTGCCGGCGATCACGATATCGCCACGTTCGATGACCTCATCGCCTCGCATGGTGATGAGCCGTGCGCCGCGTAACACGAGCGTTCCTTCGGGCTTCGGTCGGGGGACCTCGACAACGATTTCGGTCACTTCTGGTTCATCGGCCGAGAGGCTTTGACGATAGAATCGTGCGCCCAGAGCCCAGGTCACCGATTGGCCATCGGGCATCCAGGCCAGAGCATCGCCTCCTTCGGCGGAGATTGTCTTCACCGGCAGAGGCGTCTTCCCCTTGGGAGTGATCTTGACCGTAATGACCTCTTTCCCCACTTTGGGAACGGCGATGAGATAGAGTTTATTCTGCAAGCTCACCAAGGCGCGCCGCCCATCGGGCGAGAGCGCGATCATCTCGGCGCGAGGGATGCGGCGACCCGGCGCCTCGCCTTTGATCTCCAGATGCGTTCGCCGATCGACGCCATCGATGCGCAGCGAAACGAGCTTCCCGCGCGCCGTCAGATAAATGCGCTGGGGATCATGAGCGAAATGCGGATGCTGGCCACCCTTGGTCGGTCCGATGAGCGTCGATGGGCCACCCTCGGCGGGAATCCAACGAAGATCTAAACCGGCGCGAGAGCGAAGACCGGTCACCTCGGCCGGCTCTCCGAAGATATCTAGTGGACAATGGGGATCGCAGATCCACTCCCGCCACACCGCATAAAGATGGTCATCCGTGCGACCGGAGATGAAGATGATCTTCCGGCCATCGGGAGAATAGACCGGCTCCGAATAGTAAGCGGCTCGGCGCGTGAGTTGCTCCGGCGGCGCGCTGCCATCGGCCGCGACGCGATAAATGTGCCCGCCCTCGGTCGACCACGTCACATAGGCGATGTAGCGGCCATCGGGCGACCAGGTGGGCATGAACTCGCCCACCGAAGCGTCGGTCAGGCGTCGCGGTTTCCCCGATGGCCAATCCATGATCCAGAGTTTGTTGAAGGCCGTGAATACGAGCCTCCGACCATCGGGCGAGAGCCGAGGCCAACGAATGAGCCGCGCGCGCACCGTCGGACCATCATCGACGCGACTCTGGAAGTAGACGCGCGGGCCAATCTCGGCCTCCACCTTGGCAGTGAACGGAATGATCGTATCCGCGCCAGTGTGGAAATCCACACGATGAATCCGCCCATCGATGGGCACGATGAGCGACCGACCATCGGGCATGAACGCATAGCCCGGCATGGTATCGCGCGTGGCGCGCGATTCCTGATCATCGCGCGTGACCGGATAGATGAGCCATCGTTCCTGGCCCGTCTCCAGATCGCGCACGCGCAATCCCGTTCCCGTCTCGAATCGCGTAGCATAGACCAGGTATCTCCCATCCGGCGAGAGAACGGGACGCATGGCGCTGCCCTGCGCGTTGGTCAGCGTCGACGTCTCGCCCGTCTCGCGATCGAATCGCCTGATCTGCCAGAGGGGGAAGCGCGCGTTGTAGTTGAAGGCTCCCATACGTTGGGCATAGTAGATGAATCGACCATCGGGCGAGACGACAGCGCCCATTTGATTGGGTCGCGGTCGTGGCGGCTCGTCGGCGTCAGGCTCGGGCCGAGGAGGCTCCGGCGGACCGAGACGCACGCCCGTACCTCCATCGATGTGGTACATCCACAGCGAATACGTGCCGATGCGCTGTTTGGCCTTCGAGACGATGACGTATTGCCCGTCGGGCGTCCACGTCGGCGAGAGAAACATTTGATTGCGACCCGTGGTCAGTGGCCGGGGATGAGATCCGTCGGCATCGGCGATCCACACGTTCTCTGCCCCACTCCGATCGCTCAAAAAGACGATCTTCCGGCCGTCGGGAGAGAATCGCGGTTGACTCTCGAATGAGAAGCCGCCAATGATGCGCGTCGCCTGGCCACCGGTGATGGGCAGCGTGTAGATGTCGCCGAGGAGATCGAAGATGATCGTCTGGCCATCGGGCGATACATCGAGCGATATCCACGTTCCCTCATCGGTAGTGAACGTGATCTTTCCGGTGGGCGCCAGCGGCAGTCCTTCTTCTTTCTTCTCTTCGTGTTTCTCCTCTTCTTGCGCCGAGCTGACCAGCGGAACAACCAGCAGAAGCGCAAGCAGAGTGCAGGCAATCATTGATCGTGTGCGCGTCCAAGCATTCATACGCCTCCTTTCTTCAACTGGTATTCCCTTTTCTCGACGAGGCAGAAGATTATGCCGTCCAACGATGCCAGTCAAGCGGGAATGCGTTCACGCCAAGGATGCCCCGTTCAGAAAAAGTGTCGAAGCGATAGAAGACCTGCATCGATCTACCAGGTCGCGCCCGGAAACCCCATCATCGCAAATCGCCCCAGAGATGCTGGACGACGCTGACGGCGGCCAGAGCCGCCGTCTCCGTCCGCAGAATCCGCCGCCCCAACGTCACCACGATGGCCCCGGCCGTTTGTGCGGCGGCCACCTCGGACTCCTGCCACCCTCCTTCCGGTCCGATGAGGAGGCAGAGAGTATCGATGCCGTCGGACCAGGCGCGAGCCACGTCGGCCAGCGAGCGACCGGCGCGTTCGGCGAAAAGGAGTGCTGGTCGCGGAAATGCTCTGAGGAAGATCTCCCAGCGGCGAGGGGTGAGAATCTCCGGAATCCGAGTGCGGCCACATTGTTTTGCCGCTTCCAGAGCGATGCGCCTCCACCGGTGCAATCGATGATGGCCGACCTCTCGAATTCCGGTGCTCAGCGTATGGGCCGTGATGAGCGGGATGATGCGGTGCACGCCCAACTCAGTCGCCTTTTGAACGATGAGTTCGAACTTCTCCCCTTTGGCCAGACCTTGCGCCAGAGTGATGGCGAGCGGTGACTCCACGGGAGGATGTCGCTTCTCCACGATGTTCAGTCGCGCTCGTTGATGATCGCCTCCCTGTAATTGACAGACATATTCGCATCCCGTCCCATCAAACACGTAGACGACCGCGCCAGGACGCATCCGGAGCACGCGCCACAAGTGATGCGATTCTTCAGGGCCGAGCGTAATCTGATCGCCCTCGATGGATGATGGTGGAGCGTAAAAACGGTGTCGAGACATAGAGACGCATGCGCTTCGCCTCCCAGAGAGGAGGCGAGATGAAGCTGGCCGCCCCTTGACCATAAAGGGCATAGTCACACGATGCCGAACGAACCATAGCGAGTCGTTACCGCTTACGCTTCTTCCGTCGCTTGCGCCGCACAGGTCGCACTGGCGATGGCGTTGATGGCTCGGCCGGTGACGCGACCGTTTCATCAGGCTCTGCCTCTGCTGCCACCTGCGCCTCGACCGCCGAAGATTTCTCCACGCCGAGATCGAAGGCCACAGCCAGCATGATGCCGATTAACGCCACGGTGGCCAGCCAGTAGAGCGTGGCCAGGTTGCCCATCTGCACAAAAATGTAAACGATCACGGCCACCGCCATTAATCCGACAAATCCCCAAAAGCTGAATCGTTGTCTTTCGACTTCGGCCATTTTTCTCACCTCTCAACGGGACCGACTTCTCCATCGCCCTGATACCGAGCGACGAACGTCGCGTTCGACGTCCGAGCTCCCGGCTGTAGAGATGCCCCCGACATTCTCATCACTCCCTGCTCTCGCTCACGGAACGGGCATCTTGTACTCCTCATCATCTTCTCATCACTCCTCAGCACGGAACGTCGACCGACCAAACTCGTTCTGGAAAACTATGAATCGACGGCTGCCGGGACGATCTCCACCGATTTATCTACGGGCAGAAAGCCTTCGGAGCGAGCCACGAACGCCGCAGCCGTCACGTCGCCGGTGACATTGAGCGTCGTGCGACACATATCCAGGATGCGATCCACTCCCAGAATGATCGCGATCCCCTCGCCGGGAACCCCCACGGTTTGCAGGACGAGGATGAGGAGCGGGATTGATCCTCCGGGGACGCCTGCCGCTCCGATAGCTGTCAGCACCGACATGATGACGACGATCAGTTGCGCGCCCAATCCCAGTTTGACGCCGAACACCTGCGCGATGAAGAGCACGGTCACCCCCTCAAACAGCGCCGTTCCATTCATGTTCATGGTCGCGCCGAGGGGGAGTACGAATCCGGAAATCTCTCGCGGCACGCCCAGCTTCTCTTCCGTCACCCGCATCGTCGTGGGAAGTGTCGCCGCACTGGAACTCGTCGAGAACGCTGTGATCATCACCGTTTGAATGCGTCGGAAGAATCGCCAGGGATTCAATCGAGCGAAGAACCGAATCAACAGCGGGTAGGAGACGAGCAGATGGATGGCCAATCCGAGCAACACGGTGATGACGTAGAGCCCGAGCGAGAGCAGAAGATCGTATCCGAATCGCGCCGTGACGCTGAAGATGAGAGCTGCCACGCCGTACGGGGCGAGCTTCATCGCCAGATCGACGATGACGACCATGGCATCGCCCAGCGCTTCCAGGAATGAGATCATCGGCGCCGCCCGATACGAGGGAATGCGCGTCAGCGCGATGCCGAAGATGAGCGAGAAGAAAATGATGGCCAGCATGTCCATCCTGACGGCGGCGGCCAGCGGATTGCGGGGAACGATGTTGACGAATGTCTTGATGCCGAACGAGACGCCCTCGGCCCGCGCCAATCCTTGAGTCGCCGCTCCCCCGTATGTTTCCAACAATTTCGCCTTCACGTCCACCGGCAAGCGCCCGCCAGGATTGATGGCGTTGACCAGAGTGAGCCCGATGACGACCGCCAACGTGGTCACCAGGATGAAGTAGAGAAACGTCTTGACCCCAATCCGGCCCAATTTCCGCAAATCGCCCAATCCGGCCACGCCGAGCGACAGCGAGGCGAAGACCAGGGGTATGACGATCATGATCAACAGGCGCAAGAAGATCTGCCCCACCGGTTCGCTGATATGCGATACCACCCACTGAAGCTGTGGTTGCTCCCCCCCGAGCCAGACGTTGAGGACGACGCCGGTCATGCCGCCGATCACCAGACCGAGAAAAATCCTGGTGTGCAGCGCCATTCCCCGAACGTCACCACTTCCCTGGGAATCGCCATCGGAGGTCGGTGTCACATTTTCCCGTTGCTCGCTCATACTGAATTGGCTCTTTATTCTACGACATGACGGGCCCTCGATGCCAATGGTGCACGACGGCGCCATCCTCGAAGAACCGCCATATGACGGCACGGACATCGAAACCGATGATGCGCATTTCTCATTCACCGATCAGCCATGCGTTGCCCGATAGTCATGCCCAAGAAGCGCCTCTCGGGCCTTGGCATTTAAGGGGAGATGCGATAAAACAACTCTCTCGCTCACCATGGCTTTGAGACGCGTCATGAGGCGATCATCCATCACCGTTCTGTGGGGGCTACTGCTGAGCTTGCTCTCCTTGGGATGCTCTCACACCAATGGGAAAGAAGCGCACTTGACGCTGGCGGTCAATGCCGGCGTCGAGGGAGATGCTCTCCGGGCGGCAGCGCAAGACTATCAAGCGACGTTCAACGTCGAGATCACCATCGCCGAGTTCCCTTATGCCAATCTGTTCGAGAAAGAGCTCATCGATCTCACCAATCGGACCGGGGCCTATGACCTCATCATGCTCGATGATCCCTGGTTCCCCCGGTTTGCCGAACGTGGCTTACTGACCGAACTGACCCCGCTTTATGAACGGCGGGGCTTGGAGGGGCCCGACGATGATTTCGTCGCCGCGTCGCTCGCCCTCTGTCGCCATCCGTATGGGACGGGCACATTGTATGCGCTGCCTTATGTAGGCAACTCGCAACTCTTCTTCTATCGCAAGGACTTGTTCGAAAAGTATCGACTCTCCCCACCCGAGACCTGGGATGATGTGTTGACGGCCGCTCGCACCATCGCCGAGCGAGAGCAGATATACGGCTACGTCATGCGCGCCCAGCAAGGAAATGCCGTGGTGGCCGATTTCCTTCCCCTTTTCTGGGCATTTGGAGCGGAGATGTTCGACGCTCATGGGCATCCCACGGTGAACAGTCCGGAAGGGATCGCCGCCTTGCGGATGATGCTCGCCCTTGGCGCTTACGCGCCGCCGGGGTACGTGAGCTTCAACGCCGATGAAGTGGCCGCTCATCTGCTGCAGGGGACGGCGGCGATGAGCATCAATTGGCCCGCCTGGATTCCCGCGCTCAGCGATCCGGCCAAATCTCGCGTGATCGGGAAAATCGCCATCACGGCGATGCCCGGACAGAAAGAGCCGGGTCGGGCTGAGATCGGCAATTGGCTCATCGCCATTCCACGGGGCGCCCGCGATCCGGAAACGGCATTTGACTTCCTGCTGTGGGCGACGAGCGCCGAGCAGATGAAAAAATCGGCGCTTCGAGGGAATCCACCGACGCGGGTGAGCCTCTTTCGAGATGCTGAACTGGTGGCTCGATATCCATCCTATCCGGTGCAACTGCACTCGCTGCAGACATCGCGACCGCGGCCACGCACGCCCCTGTGGAACGAGATCGAGAATGCCTTCGGCATCTATCTCACCAAAGCGAACACCGGCGAGCTTTCACCAGAAGAAGCGATGAACCGGGCGAATGCGGCCATCGCCGAGATCCTTCAGCGCCAACAATGAGCGCCCACCAGAGGTGGGCTGAGCTCCAGCCAATAGCCGATGCGTCGAAGCACAACACACGACAGAGGCTCTCCCGAGCGCGCGCTCGCTTCCTGCTCTCCGGACTCCCCTCCCCCTTCTCTCCACTTGAGCGGCATCCGGCGCGAGCGCTGGGTTCCTCTCCTGCTCCTGGCGCCGGCACTGATCGTGCTGTTGGCGCTGACCGTGTATCCCCTTCTGTATGCGGTGCGCGTGAGTTTTCGTGCCGCCGACGATGAAGCGTGGACGCTGGTCAACTATGCGCGATTATTCACCGATCGCTTCTTCGCCGAAGCGCTCTGGCACACGTTCGTCTATGCGGGCACGGCGGTCACGGTCGAATTCTTCTTGGGCCTGGGATTGGCGTGGCTACTGGATCGTCACATTCGCGGGCGCTCGCTGTTTCGGGCGCTATTGCTCATCCCCATGATGATCCCGCCGGTGGTCGTTGGCGTCATCTGGCGGTTGCTCTACAATCCGAACTTCGGCGCCATCAACGGCACGCTCCAACAGTGGGGCATCGATACGAGCGCCCTGGTCTGGACGGCCAGCCCTCGATGGGCGTTGCTTTCGGTGATTCTGGTGGACATCTGGCAGTGGACGCCCTTCATGTTTCTCATCTTGCTGGCCGGTTTGCAGGCCATTCCTCAGGAACCCTACGAGGCGGCTCTGATTGACGGCTCGTCGGCCTGGCACACGTTTCGCCATGTGACACTGCCGCTGCTCAAACCGGCGATCCTCATTGCGCTCCTGCTCCGAACCATGGATCTGCTGCGCATCTTCGATCAGATTTTCATTCTCACTCAAGGCGGACCGGGATTCGCCACCGAGGTCATCAGCCTGTACATTTACAAGACCGCCTTTCGCTTCTTCGATTTCGGATATGCCGTGACCATGTCGTTCGCCCTGTTGCTCATCACCAACCTCATCAGCCTGGCATTCATTCGTCTGATCAGAGCCGAGGAGGGACTGGCGTGATCCTCTGGCGACGACCATGGCGACGATGGGTGCGCATCATCGAGTACGGTGCGATCGGAGCGGCATTGGTGATCACCCTCGCCCCCGTCTATTGGATGGTGACCATGTCGCTCAAGACGGAGATCGATCAGTTCGCCCGCCCGCCGCGCTGGTTCGACTTTCAACCGATGCTGGGGCATTATTATGAGACGTTTTTCATCCGACCTTTTGGGCACTATGTGATGACCAGTGCGCTGGTGGCCCTCATTTCGACGGCGCTGGCGTTGACGCTGGGCACGCTGGCGGCGTACAGTCTGGCGCGATTCCCATTGCGGTGGCGCTTGCATCGTCATCTGGCCTATTGGATTCTCTCGACGCGCATGTTTCCTCCGATCGTCACCATCATCCCCCTGTTTCTCATGCTGCGCCACCTGCAGTTATTGGATACGATGACGGCCTTGATTCTGGTGTACACGGGCTTTAATCTTCCCTTCGTGGTGTGGATGATGCGCGGCTTCTTTCAAGAGCTCCCCGTCGAGTTGGAAGAAGCGGCTCTGGTGGATGGGGACTCGCGGCTGGGCATGCTGTGGCGCGTGGTCCGCCCTCTGGTCGCGCCCGGACTCGCTGCCACGGCTATCTTCTGCCTCATCACGTCCTGGAACGAGTTCTTATTCGCGCTCATCCTGACGCAGACGGACGCCTCCATCACGCTACCGGTGGGCATCGCCGGTCGGGTCACGCAGTATGAGATCAAATGGGGCGCGATGAGTGCGGCGGGCGTGGTGGCCATGCTCCCGATGCTCATCTTCGCCATGCTGGTTCAGCGTCACCTGGTGCGCGGCCTCTCGCTGGGCGCAGTGAAGGCGTGAATATGGACGTTCGCTTCGAAAAGGTGACCAAGACGTTCGGCTCGACGAAGGCCGTTGACGAGTTGACATTGACCGTCGAGAATGGCGAGTTCGTCGTCCTGCTCGGTCCATCCGGATGCGGCAAGACGACGACGCTGCGATTGCTGGCCGGGTTGGAGACGGTCACGTCGGGACGGATGTTCATCGGCTCGATCTGTGTGAATGATCTGTCGCCGCGCGAGCGCGATGTCGCCATGGTTTTTCAGAATTACGCGCTCTATCCGCACATGACGGTGGCCGAGAACATCGCCTATCCGCTGCGCGTCCGCAAACTCGATCGCCGGGAAATCACTCGACGAGTTCAATCCGTGGCCGAGATGCTGGAACTGGAATCTCTACTCGATCGGCGACCCCGCGAACTCTCCGGCGGTCAACGACAGCGCGTGGCACTGGCGCGGGCCATTGTGCGCGAGCCGCGTGTCTACTTGATGGACGAACCGCTCTCCAATCTTGATGCCAAACTGCGCGTGCAGATGCGTGGGGAATTGAAACGCCTGCAGTACGAGCTCGGCACGACGACGCTCTATGTGACGCATGATCAAGCCGAAGCGATGACGCTGGCGCATCGCATCGCCGTCATGAAGGATGGCCGATTGCAACAGTTCGACACGCCGCTCAACATCTATCATCGGCCGGCCAATCGATTCGTCGCCGGATTCGTGGGGAGTCCGAGCATGAATTTCATCGAAGGGACGCTGGATGATGCCGCCGGATGCTTCACCAATGGAGATCTCGTTGTGCCGCTCACGCCCGAACAACGGGATCGCCTTCCCACCGGTCGGCGACTGACCTTGGGCATTCGTCCCGAAGATCTCCGCCTGTCGCCGGAATCCAGGCCGGGATGGTTCCCGGCCACCGTCTACGTGACCGAGTTGATGGGCAATGAGACATACGTCTTTCTGAAGCTGGGCGAGGAGAAAGTGGTCGCGCGCGCCGAGCCATCGTTTCAACCTGAGATAGAGGCGATCGTATGGGTCATGCTGGAAGCGACAAAGCTGCATTTTTTCGATGCGACGTCAGGAGAGCGAATAGATTGAGATCCGGGGAGCGCTCACTCAATGAACACATTGCTCTCTCACGCCGTCGTGAGAACGGCGAACGCCGAAGAGATCATCGGGGCGCGATGGTCACGACATCAAGGCGTGGCTTGAAGATCGTCCCCTTGCCCGGGCAGTGAGGGTGGAGTCTATGGAGGAAGCCTATGGTGCGCTTATCGTTGAATGGAGCGACGACGATGACCGCCGATCTGGTCACGGATATCATGGTGGCCGGCCGGGCGGGATTTGACGCTCTCGAGATCTGGGCGGCCAAGCTCCGCCGGTTTCTGGAGACGGGCACGACGGCGGAACTCAACCATTATTTCCAACGATACGGCGTGCGCCCCTGGAGCATCAACTCGATCGAGCGCATCACCTTCCGCTCGCCCGAGGAGCGGCAGGCCCTCCGGGCCGAATGCGAGATGCTGTGCCGATGGGCGCAAGAATTGGGCTGTCCGTATATCGTCGTCGTACCGGGCCCGCGACCGCGAGGCGTCGCTCCCGCCGATGTGACCGTCGATGTCACCTTCATCTTGCGAGAACTGAGCGAGGTCGCCCGAAGGTATGGTATCGGCCTCGCGCTGGAATTCCTCGGCTTCAAGGAGTGCGCCGTTCGGACGCTGGCCCGAGCTTATGAGATCATCCAACGCGTCGATGATCCCCACGTGGGCCTGGTCCTGGACGCCTTTCATTTCTACGTCGGCGGCTCATCGTTAGAGGATATTGCCCGTCTCGATCCGCGACGCCTCTTCGTGTTCCATATTGATGATGCCGAGAATCGTCCGCCGAGTGAGCTCCGAGACGAACACCGGCTGCTGCCCGGCGACGGCATTCTGCCGCTCAAGGAGATCTGGCGAGCGCTCCGCGCCATCGGTTATGACGGCGTGGTGAGCGTGGAGCTCTTCCGCCCAGAGTACTGGGAGTGGGATCCGGCCACATTAGCTCATCGCGCCAAGGATGCGGTCGAGCGCGTGCTGGGAGTGAAACGCCTCGACCGGGGAGGAACGCCCCCGGAGGAGAACGCATCATGAACGGAGTGCGCATCGGAATCGTCGGCGCCGGTTTTATCGGGAATATGCACGCTCAGCTCCTGGCCGAGATCCCGCGCGCCGCGGTCACCGCCATATACGATACGCAACTCGATCGGGCACAGGCATTGGCTCGGAAGGTGGAAGCCGAAGCGGCATCGAGTCTGACGGCATTGCTCGAGCGCGTCGATGCCGTCTACATCACCGCGCCCAATCGAACGCATCCGGATATCGCCCTGGCGGCGCTCGATAGGGGATGCCACGTCTTCTGCGAAAAGCCGATGGCCGTCTCGCTCGAGGCCGCGCGAGCCATGCTCGAGGCCAGCGAGCAGAGCGATCGCGTGTTCCAGGTCGGGCACAATCGCCGGTTCGCCCCCGTTTACCGGAAAGTCAAGGAACTCATCAACACCGATCGCTTTCGGCCCCATTCGGCGCACATCAAGATGAATCGCGGCGAACTGCTCGACCCCCCCTGGGTTGGTCAACCGGACGTCACCGGTGGGTTCCTCTACGAGACGACCATTCACATGCTGGACATGGTGCGGTGGCTGTTTGGCGATGTGACGAGCGTGATGGTCGCGGGATCAGCGCACGAATATGGCGAGGTCGACGATTTCTCCATGTTGCTCACTTTCGCCAGCGGTATGCACGCCACGCTGGCCTCATCGGCCGATGCCAGTTGGTTTTTCCCCTTCGAGCGGATAGAGATCTTCGCCCATCATGCCACCATTGAGACCCAGGAGATGGTGGGCGTCACGTATACCGAGGGACTCGATTCGAGGCTGACCACGTTCTCATTTCATCACTTATCGCGAGAGGATCAGTGGGGCTATCGGTCTGAAGACGAAGCGTTCATTCGATCGATCCTGGATGGCGCCCCGGTGACCGTCTCAACGTGGGATGGATATAAGGCCGTGGAACTCGTCGAAGCCTGTTATCGCAGTCTGCGGACGGGCGAGCGCATCCCGCTTGATGTCTGAAGAGAGTGAGCGAACGCCCGTGCGCGTCATCCGCGAATGCCGAGTTGATCGAGAATCTGCGGATTCTCGCGCCAGTGCTTGCGCACTTTGACGTGGAGTTCGAGATAGATCTTCTTCCCGAATAAGAATTCCAGTTCCTCTCGGGCCAGTGAGCCAATCTGCTTCAATCGTTGTCCTCCGCGCCCGATGATGATGCCCTTCTGACCATCGCGCTCGACGAGGATCGTGCAGTAGATGCGCAATAGCTCTCCCTCATCTTGAAAGCGTTCGGTGTATACGGCCGTCTCGTAAGGGATCTCATCTCGCGTCACCATCAACAGCTTCTCCCGCACGATTTCGGCGGCCAGCACGCGCTCGGGTTGATCGGTCACCTCCGATTCCGGGTAATAGAGCGGTCCCGGTGGTAAAGCGTCGAATAATTTCTCGACCAACAACTCGACGTTCTCGCCGGTGAGCGCCGACCCGGGAATGAGCTCCCGAAATGGATACTCCCGATGATAGCGATCCATGAGGGGAAGAAGCTGGGCTTTGTTCTTCAGCTTGTCGATCTTATTGAGAAAGAGCAGTGCCGGCTTCTCCGTGGGCTTGATGAGTTCGAGCGTGAACTCATCGCCGCGACCAAATGGCTCGAGCACGTCGATGATGAGCAGCAGGACATCCACATCGCTGATGGCCTCGCGCACGGCGCGCATCATCCGCTCGTTCATTTCGTGGATCGGTTTGTGAATACCCGGCGTATCGACAAAAATGATCTGTCCCTCCGGGCGCGTGAGGATACCGCGAATGCGCGTCCGCGTGGTCTGCGGCTTGTCCGAGACGGCGGCCACCTTGAAGCCAATGAGCCGATTGAGCAAGGTGGACTTTCCCACGTTCGGTCGCCCAATGAGGGCCACAAGACCCGATCGCGTCTCTGTTTCCGTCATGATGGCACCTGTTCCGACTCGGTGGAAGCCGTCGGCATCGGGAGAATGCGCACCCGGCGTATACGACGAGGATCGGCGTCCACCACCTCGAAGAGAAGATCCTTGAAGTGAACTTGTTCGCCGATCTTGGGCATGCGCTTCAATTGGCGAATGATGAACCCGGCCACGGTGGTGAAATCATCGGCCTCGATCTCCGTATGGAAGAGTTCTTCGATCTTACGGATTTCCGCCGTCCCTTTGACGAGAAAACTCCCATCGGGCTGCTCGATGATATCATCGTTCTCTTCGGCCTCTTCTTGAATGCCGCCGACGATTTCTTCTAACAAATCTTCGATGGTGATCAATCCGGCGACGCCCCCGAACTCATCGATGACCAACGCAATATGCGTATGCGATTGGCGCATCTCCTCCAGTAGTTCTCCGGCCGATTTCGTCTCCGGGACGAAGTGAGCCGTGCGGGCGATGGTGCTCACCGGCTCGTTCTCCCTTCCCGCCTGCCAGGCTTTGAGCAAGTCGCGCAGATAGACCACGCCTTCGATATTGTCCAATTGATCGCGATAGACGGGGATGCGCGAATACTTGGAATCGATGACCGCCTTGAGGGCTTCGCGAATCGGCGTATCGCTGGCCACGGCCACGATCTCCGAACGGGGAGTCATCACTTCCGCCACGCGGCGATCGCCCAATTCGACGATGGATTGGATCATGTGCCCCTCGGCTTCCTCGATGATGCCTTCCTCTTCGCCGACATCGATATAGGCCTGAATCTCTTCCTCCGTGTCTTCATCCTCGGCGTCGCGAACTGAGCTCAGCCTGGCTTCCTGCCATCGAATGACTCGATCAATGGGATAAGAGATGACGAGCAACTCATTGTAGATGATGGAGAGCGCGGGCAACAGCAAGAGCAATACCCTGTCCGGATCACGTTGGGCGAGGAGATGAGGGACGAGCTGTCGAAACAGCCCCACCGCGGCCAACATGATCAACAAAGCCCAGAAGAGGGCGTGATCGCGCGTCAGGCCCCAACGCGTGCAGAGCGCGATCACCGAAATGGTCAAGGCGATGACGAGGATTTGATTACTCAGACTCACCGCCAGAAAGAAGCGACGATCATTCTCGACGATCTCTTTGAGCAACCGACCATGGCGTTCGCCCTCGTGCTCGGCCAACAGGACCCGCAGTTGAACTTCGCTCAGTTCGTTGACGGCGCTCTCCACGGTCGACAAAAAGACGAGCACCACCATCAACGCGATGGTCAGCCCGATGTGGAGTTCCAGAATCATGCTTCGCTGATGTGCGATGGCTGGCAGCGATCACCGCGCGGCCTCATCGCCTTCCGCCCATGAGGCGTCGGCGCAAACGCCGCTCCAGCCGCTTCATCTGTCCCTGATCGGTTTCATGATCGTATCCACAGAGGTGGAGCAATCCATGAATGATCAGGTTTCTCAGTTCGCGATCGAAAGAAATTCTGAACCGACGGGCGTAGCGATCGGCCGTTTCTACCGAGATGATGACATCGCCGAGGTACGGGCGGCTCCGCCGTTCGTGGGCGAACGTCGCCTGGTCGGGGAAGGCGAGAACATCGGTAGATCGATCCGTATCGCGATAGGTGCGATTGAGCGTTCGGATGGTGCGATCGCTGACCAACGTGATGGTCGCGCTCGCCCCGCTCTGTCCCAGCTCGTCCAGGACACATCGAGCGAATGAGAGGAGCGCCCGTCGGTCAACAGGTCGGCATCGCTGACGATTGAGCACGAGGATGGACTCTTCATCCTCTGGATCGGGGGTCTGATGCTGGCGGCGTCTCTTTCTCTCCATGACTTCCGAGTGATCAAAGGTTATGCGAGCGTCTCTTTCTTGGCGTGCTCTTCATACGCCTTGATGATCAACCGGACCAGGCGATGGCGAACGACATCTTTCTCGGTGAAGTAGACGAAGTCGATACCTTCGATACCGGACATGATATGTTGTGCTTCCACCAATCCCGATCGCCGGCCCGGTGGGAGGTCGATCTGAGTGACATCTCCGGTGATCACCGCTTTGGAATCCAGGCCCAATCGGGTCAAGAACATTTTCATCTGCTCACTGGTGGTATTTTGAGCTTCGTCCAAAATGATGAACGAATGAGAGAGCGTCCGTCCCCGCATATAGGCGAGCGGGGCGATCTCGATGATTCGCCGCTCCAGCAGTTTCGCCACTCGCTCGAACTCCATGATGTCGTAGAGGGCGTCATAGAGTGGGCGCAGGTAAGGATCGACTTTCTCCTGGAGATCGCCGGGGAGGAACCCCAACCGCTCGCCCGCCTCCACGGCCGGACGAGTGAGGATGAGGCGAGTGACCCGCTTGGTCATGAGCGCTTCGACAGCCACGGCCACGGCCAGATAGGTCTTCCCCGTGCCCGCCGGTCCGATGGCGAACACGATATCGTGCTCCCGAATCGACTGGATGTATCTCAGTTGATTGGGCGTCCGGGCGATGACGCGCTTTTTCCCGGCGGGATTGAAACTCCCCTCCATGAAATGCGCGCGCAGACTGTACGTTTTGTCTTCGGCGATCTGTTGAAAGACGCGTTGCAAATCGCGATCGCTCGGCCGATGACCTTGCTCGAGCAAGGCGGCGTATTCGTCGAAAATGCGCTCGACGGTTTGCACATCTTGTTCATCCCCTTGGATCACCAGTTTATCATCGCGCGCGTTGACGGTGACGTTGAGCAGAGATTCGAGGTAACGAAGGTTCTGGTCGTGAGGGCCAAACAAAGCCTGAATTCCTTTTTGCGGCAAGACGATCTTCTTCAATCGGTCTCCATCACCTCCCGAGCATATGGTGTGCTCCCTCCGTCATCGCGTTGCCCCTCAGCGCGCCTTCTCTCCAGCCATCGGGGAACGCCTCCGGGAGCCTGGAAACACGCTCTTTCATTCCACACAAAAAAATTAGCCGAGAAGCCAAGCCCTGTCAACGCAATTCGCCGACGCCAGGACGGCGGCCCGAGCGTTCAGGCCAACCCCAATGCGCGCGCCGTCGCCGGCCAATGAAAGTATCGGCGCGTTCGTTGGAGATCGCGTTGAATCTGGTGTTTCAAGGCGTCGACGCCCGAAAACCGCATCTCATCGCGCAACCGATGAAGGAACTGTAATCGAACCGTCTGGCCGAGGATGTCTCGGCGGAAATCGAGGATATGACATTCGACGCCGATGGTGAGATCGCCGCCGAACGTCGGTCGGACGCCGATGTTGGTCGCACTGGGCCATTTTTCTCCCTCGACCAGCGTCACGGTCACATAGACGCCTTTGGCGGGGATGACCTCGTTCTCGACGTGGAGATTGGCCGTGGGAAAGAGCAATTCCTGTCCGACGCCGTGCCCTCTCATGACCGTGCCCACGATCTCGTAAGGACGGCCGAGCATCTTCCGGGCCATATTCACCCGACCGGCTCTCAACAAGCGCCGAATGAGTGTGGAGCGCACGGCATGGCCATGAAGCTTCACTTCGGGGACTTCGGCCGCCCGGCGACCGAGTTCCTGAGCGATCCTGATGATCAGCTCCATGCGGCCCTGTCGGCGATGACCGAAAGCCACTCCCTTGCCCACATAGACCTCGCGAGCATCCAGCCGCCCGAAGACGATCTGGCGGAGGAATTGCTCGGCAGTGGTCAACGAGAATTCTCGCGTGAAGTGAATGACCACCGTCTGCTCGATACCCAGTGCGGCCAGCCCTTCCATTCGCTGATCGAAGGTCTGCAGCAACGGGGGCGCTGTCTCGGGACGAAGAACGCGGCGAGGATGCGGATCGAAAGTGAGCATGGTCGGCGTCGCGCCCAGCGCTCGCGCTCGGTCCACGACCGTTTGAATGATTTTCTGATGGCCAATATGGAGACCGTCATAAACGCCCCAGGTCAGCACGGTGGGACGCTCGATCTCGGGACTCGTCAGATCGCGAATGATTTTCATACTCGGTCTCTGGGCATCCTCTTCGATGTCGATGCGTCTCACCGCTGCGAGGACGCGACGCGCACATACGTCAGACGCAGGTCCGTCAGGGAATTTTGCAGAAATCGCTCTTCTTCCGGCGTCAAGTTGCCTCGCGTTTTCGTTTCCAACATGGAGAGGATCTCGATCATCTGCTGAGCCGCTTTCAGGTCCACTTCCGTCTTGCCCGACGCAGGATTGGGGGCCAACCCCAAGTACGTCGCCGCGCTGTGAGCGAGTCCAGCTACGAAGCCGATGAACGTAGGAGCTTCGGCCGATCCGGCCCGGGGCGCCGATGTCGATGGCGATTCCGACGCCGAGGCGCCGGCCGGAGCGGGTCCAGTGGGCTCTGTCTCCTGGCGGTCGAATGCGTCCGATCGCGGCGTCCCATCGGGATAGAAGTGCCGACGATCGGTGATTTTGATCTCCTCTGGCTTCTCTTCTTTCATCGCCCAACCGACCTCTGCCCGATGTAAAGCTAGATGCTAATATCACGATGCCAGCAGGTCAAGGCTCACGGCCCCATCGCCTCGTCGTTTCTCTTCCTCGGTCGCCATCGGGGGAAGAACCGAGGCGTGCGCCGAGCGTAGGTGCGCCACGCCTCGCCGAAACATCGCTCCATGAACGCCTCCTCCCGGCGAACGAGGAGGTGGGCCAAAGCAAACAGGGACCCTATGGCCACCAGAACCCAGAACGTGCGCGTGACGAAGAACGCGGCCAATCCGAGCGAAAGGAACATGGTCGAATAGAGTGGATGCCGCACATACTGATAAGGCCCCTCGGTCACCAGCCTTCGTCCTCGCTCGGTGAGGGGGAGCGTGCGAAGTGACCAGATGAGACTCACCCCACCCAATATGAGGACGAGCCCGGCTAATCCCAGACAGATTGAGGCCGACCAAGGAAGCAATGGCAACCAGACGAGGTGCTGTAACCGGACGGCGGCCACGAGCAGGATGATGGTCAGGGCCAGCAGGAGTGGACCGGAACCGAAGATGCGCTCATACGCCTTCACCATATCGAGTAAGGATACTCGCTTTTGGCGGGCTCCGTAAATTCTCCTTGGAACTGGTCAGAGTTTCTGATAAACTTGCTTGTTTCAAATCCTTATGGCTTATCAGCAGCGAAAACTGGACATCGCCCTGGATTCCGCTCGGAAGCTGGCGCGAATGAGAGCGGGGACGAACCTGGCTAATCTCTTACAGAAATTGCGCCCGGCCGATATCGCTTCCATTCTCACCAGCTTCACCGAGCAAGAGCGCCTGTTCGCTTTCAATCTGCTCTTGAAGCAGAACGAAGATCTGGTCACGGAAACGCTGGGCGAGATGCCTCCCGAAGATGCGGCCAGCCTCCTGGCTCATCTGGACCCGCCGACCATCGCCGAACTCTTGCAGAAACTCCCCGTCGATGAGGCGACGGAACTGGCCTCCAAGTTGCCCGAAGACCTCGTCGAACAGGTCATGAGTCTGATGAACGTGGCGCAATCGGCGGACGTCTACGATCAGTTACAGTTTGAAGAGGACACCGCCGGGCGGATCATGAATCCCAACGTCTTCGCCTTGCGCGAAGATATGACCGTCAGCGAAGCCATCGCCACGCTCCAGCGCAAGAGCCACGAGTTCGAGATGGTCTTCTATCTCTACGTGGTCGACGACCGGCACCACCTGGTCGGGGTGGTCAGCCTGCGGCAACTGCTCCTGAACCCTCCGAGCATGCCGCTGAAGAAGATTATGACCACGGACGTCATCAGCGTGCCCACCAGCGCCGATCAGGAAGAAGTGGCTCGGGTAGTGGCCAAATACGATCTGGTGGCCGTCCCGGTCGTCGATGAAGAGAACCGGCTGGTCGGAATCATCACCGTCGACGATATCATCGATGTGCTGCGAGATGAAGCCACCGAAGATATCTACAGTCTCGCTGGCGTCGACACCGAAGAACGACTCGCCAATCCGGCCCTCAAATCGCTGCGGCTGCGCCTGCCCTGGCTGCACGTCAATCTGGTCACGGCGATCCTGGCGTCCACTGTCGTCGCCATCTTCAGCGGGACCATCGATAAGGTCGTCGCGCTGGCCGTTCTCATGCCGATCGTCGCCGGCATGGGCGGTAACGCAGCTATTCAAACCTTGACGGTCACCGTTCGAGGTCTGGCGCTGGGGGAGCTGACCTGGGCCAACAGCAAGCGCATCATCTTCAAGGAAGTGCTCGTCGGGTTGGGCAATGGAGTGGTGCTGGGCGTGGTGACGGGCCTGATCGCCTGGCTGTGGTTCAACAAGCCGATGCTAGGGGTTGTCATGGGACTGGCCATGATCATCAATATGTTCGTCGCCGCCCTCACCGGAACGCTCATCCCTCTAGTTCTGAAACGCCTGAAGGCCGATCCGGCGGTCGCCTCCGGCATCCTCGTGACCACGTTCACCGATGTGTGTGGATTCTTCTCATTCCTTGGTCTGGCCACATTGTTCTTGAAGTGGTTGATGTGAACGAGATCGAAGAACCGGCTCCTGCAATCATGTCCTCCCCGAGCCCGAGTAAGAGCGAATCTTCACCGGACATGGCAAGGTTGATCATTATGGGCCGAGCGTGTCAATTGTCTCAGTGAGGTTATCGATGGCCGCTAGGATCGGCAACTGAACGCCAGCCTCACAATAGGACTGAATGCGTCGGCGACACTGCTCAGGTGTTCCAGCCACGACGAGGTGGTCCAGAACTTCCTCGGTCACACCATCGGCGCCGAGGATTTGTATTTGGCGAAGCGTTGCTTCATCCAAGCCGGTTTCTCGAGCAATGTTGGGAAACTGAGAGAGATATGTGGCCACTAGTGGTCGAATCCGACTCTTAGCCCTTGACTCATCCGCATCCATGGAGACAACCAGCATGGCAGCGATTTCGATGTCGTCTACGCGTCGTCGCCTTCGAGCCGCCCCGGCCGCGATCTTGATGAGAGCTCGCTTCACGTATTCGACCGGGAGGAAGGCGTTCAGGAGGACGCCATCGGCTATCTCTCCAGCCACTTCTAGCGCGCGTGGCCCCGTCACACCCAAATAAATAGGCAAGGATCGGGAAGGAGGGGCTTCAAGTCGTGCCTCTTGGAGTCGAACGGTTTCGCCCTCGAAGGTGACGCACTCTCCAGTGAGCAGCCGTCGGATGACCGACACATATTCCCGAAGTCGGGTGATCGGTTTGACGAACTCGATGCCTTGGGTGGCGAGGACCCCCGGAGAACCAGGGCCTAATCCAATAACTGTCCGCCGAGGAGCGACCTCCTCCAACGTGGCGAAACTGGATGCCATTACAACGGGTCCTCGGGTGTACACGTTGACGATGCCTGTTCCCAACCGAATCCTCGTCGTGGCAGTGGCGATAGCCGCTAAGGGAACAAATCCATCGCGAGTGAGGCGTGTTTCGGCTACCCATATAGAATCAAATCCGCGATGTTCCGCATGGCGAGCCCACTCTACCATGCGGGGGACCGCTGGTCCTCCAAGAAAGACAAAACCTCTTCGATCACCGGGCATGATGCTCACCTCGTAAAACGAACCCCATCCAGCGACCGCCGAATAAACCGTCCGCGTCCGCGCTTGCCACGGAATTGTCTTCCCTCGATCACCACTTCTCCCGCCGAGATCACCTCAGTGATCCGACCTCGAAGCGTCCTACCCGCATAAGGCGACCAATCAACTGGCATATGGAGGTGTGAGGGATCAACCATCCACTGAGCGTCTGGATCGAAAAGAACTATATCGGCATCAGCCCCAGGCGCCAATGATCCTTTTTGTGGATAGAATCCCCATATTTTAGCCAATGATGTACTTAGCAGATCGACCAACCTGGGAAAAGAGATGCGACCTGGAACAACACCTTCTGTGTAGAGAACCGGCAGTCGCAATTCAATACCCGGCAGTCCGTGCGGGATACCCACGTAGGTCCCCCCGCCAATTTGCTTTTGGGCTAGATCCCAGGCAGTATGATCGGCCGTCACTGTCGAGATGACGCCATCCTGGATACCACGCCAGAGCGCCTCAACATCCGCTCTGGTGCGGAGTGGTGGACTGCACACATAATTGGCTCCATCGGGTTGCCGGTACACGTCTTCTGTCAAGACCAAATAATGGGTGCAGGTTTCCGTGAAGATGGGCAAGCCCTCACTGCGGGCTTGGCGGAACTCCTCGACGCCCTCGGCAATGGTGAGATGAAATCCGTAGTAACGGACACCAGTGAGACGGGCATAGAATAATGCTCGGCGGATCGCCTCCAGTTCGACATATCGCGGTCGCGTTTCTGGGTAGTAGGCTGCCGCCGTCTTTCCTGTTCGCTCATACTCATCACTGAGCCGCTCAGCAATGGCATTATTTTCCGTATGAACGGCGATGATGCCATTATTCTGCTGAACGATACGCATGATCTCTAAGATGGCTCCATCGTCGATCATCAATCCTTCACGGCCAAACGCCATAAACACTTTAACCGATGGCATCCCAGAAGCGATCACGTCAGCCAGCTGTTCTAACGCTATAGGGGTTGGATCCGTCACCAACATATGAAGGGAATAGTCAACCACCGTCTGAGGATCAGCCTCGGCTCGGCGGTCTTTGATGACCGAGAGGAGATCGCGCCCTTTCGGTTGGATGGCGAAATCGATGTATGTGGTGACTCCCCCGAAGGCTGCGGCTATTGACCCCGTGTAGAAGTCATCGCGGGTCTTCATTCCGCGAAAAGGAGTATTGAAATGGACGTGTGAGTCGATGAGGCCAGGGAGTACATATCTGTCCCGGGCGTCGATGACTTTGCGCGCCGCTGGCATAGCGGACGAATCTCCGAGAGCGACGATCTTTCCCCCTTGAATGGCAATATCCACCCGGAAGATCCCCTCCGGAACGACGGCGCGCCCCCCACGGATCACCAAATCCACGGGAGACTGAGATGATATAGCCGTCCCCAGTGTCGCGATCAAGGCCGGGGTGGTCGTTATGAGTTCGCGTCGGTTCATCGGCGTGTGCGGAGTTCAGCCCGGAGCCTCTCCGTGGCCGGCTCATCGATTCGGAAATCTTCAGTGATCACTACTCCGTATTCATTACGGGCGATCTCCCGCGAAATCAAGTCATCTAAGACATCATCCAGCACGCGGTGAGGATCCCGTTCTAGCGGATCACCATATCCTCCACCCACCGCGCTCACTGTTCTGAACGTATCCCCCTTCTTCGCCCGAATATCACTGATCTTGGAGGGCAGCGATTTCTCATTGGGCGTTCCTGGATTCAGAATCAAAGCACCCGGAACGCCCGGCCGCCCACCAAAGATCCCCCATGGAGGGAATTTGTGACCATCGCCTTCTACTGAGGCGCGCCCATCGCTGGTGAACATCACATCACGGATGGATCCAAACCCACCGCGCCATTTCCCGGCTCCACAGGCGTTCTCGCGCAATTCGTAACGAAGCACACGCAATGGATAGTGCGACTCGATATCCTCGATCGGATTATTGCGCGTGTTCGCATACAGGGTGTCCACACAATCGAGGCCATCTTTTCCGCAGCGCCCGCCATAGGCGCCCTCAGTGATGTCCATGTAAACCCAATATTTCTCATTGACCAAACCACTATAAGCAATGACCTTTAAGTTTCCCACACCGGCGCTCACCCGCTTGGGAGCTACTTGGGCGAGTGCTCGCATCACCGTATCAGCAACGATGTTCCCTGGACAGAATCGGGCGATTGTCGGTGCCGGGAATGTGGGATTACAAATCGATCCCGAAGGCGCATAGATATGGATGGGCCGCGTCAAGCCGTGATTCTGCGGGACATAATCATGATCCTCCGTATCCAGCAAAATTGATCGAACAATGAGATACACAGCTACACAAACAGTTCCTTCAAATGGCATATTGATGGGACGATCATCGACCTGCGGTGATGAGCCGGTGAAGTCAACGTACAAATCACTCCCTTTGATGGTCAGCGTGACTGCGATCTTGAGATCTTTTTTGGTTGGATCAGGACTATCCAGGTATCCATCGAAGAATCCCTCGGCGTCGTACGTGCCATCAGGGAGCTTTTCGATCTCTCGCCTCAGCATGGTCTCGGAATAATTCATCAGATATTCGCTAGAGGCGAGTACCGCCTCCATACCATATTCTTTCACCAGCTCGATGTACCGTTCGGCACCAATACGACAGGCAGCAATTTGCGCCTCCATGTCACCAATGACCATATCGGCAGCTCGAACGTTGTCGGCCAAGAAGTCCCAGAAAGGCTGATTTTTCACTCCACGATCATAGACCTTAATGGCCTTAAACTGTAGGCCCTCAGCATAGGCATCCACCGCATCTACGATCCCGCAACTTCCTGGCACATGGGCTCCAATATCCAGGTGATGAGCTGTTGTGACGGAAAACCCGATTAACTCGTCTCGGTGGAATACGGGAACACAAAAAGCAACGTCGGGCCCGTGGGAGGCTCCATAATATGGAGAATTATGAATAATCACATCGCCGGGATTAAACGTCTCTCCTCTCATCTCGAGAATCTTTTTGATCCCCCGCACGTAGCCGGAAATGGGGCCGAGTTGCAGTGGGGTGCTGAAAACGGATTCACAGAGTTGCTGGCAATTGACGTCAATGAGCGCCGCACCAAAATCTTCCGACTCGCGAATGATACTCGAATAGGACATGCGAGTGAGCTTGTGTCCCATTTCGATAGCAATATTTTCCAGCGCTCCCCAAATGACCTGAGCAGTGACCGGATCAATTCTGGATGAAACTCGCTCCACTGAAGAGTTCATAGTGCCCCCTCCATCTCTTCATGCCTTCTTTTCTTCATGGTGGCGATGCGAATATTCCCGAATTCATCCACCATGGCCTCCGAACCCGGCGGGAGTACAGTCGTCGAGTCTTTCTGAAATATCACGGCTGGCCCGACTATGATGGCTCCGACGGGGATGCGCGAGCGTTCGAAAAATTCGGTCCGGAATGCCTTCAATTCCCCCTCTACTCGAAAATACGTATCAGCGGTTTTCAGCCACGCTTCCTCCAGACGTCCACCCCGACTGTGGAACCGAGGATGAGGAAGGGAAGGCATTACTCCGATGCCGGTGACGCGGAGGTTGACCACCTCGATGGGATTCTCGGGGAAGGAATGTCCATATTCGGCATGATGGCGCTTATGGAAGTCATCCCAGATCGCCTCCAGTGTCGTTTCGTCTAATGGTCCCTGAGGGATGGAAATGCGGAGTTCGTAACCTTGCCCCAGGTATCGGAGATCAAGACTCCGTACCAGCCGGATGCGCTCATCGGGAATTCCATCCCGATGTAACTGCTGGCGCGCCGCTCGCTCCATCTCCTCGATGTCGCGCCGTAGCCTATCGATATGGATCTGGGTGGAGAGCATGAACTCTGTACGCAAGAAATCATATTTGAGATCGGTGGTGAGGAGCCCCAAGGCCGAGGTGATCCCTGGGTATAAAGGGACAACCACCTCGGGGATTTTCAAGTGGCGAGCGACCTCAACGGCCATCATCGGACCCGCTCCTCCAAAGGCGATGAGGGTGAATTTGCGAGGATCATGCCCCTTTTGCACCGTTCGGGACCGAATAGCATTGGCCATATTGCTGGCTAGAATCGTAGTCACCCCCTCGGCGGCCTCATGGACGTTCATAGCTAATTGATCGGCTAAAGGCTCGATGACCTGAAAAGCGAACTCAGGATAAATGGTCATCGCTCCTCCGAGAAAGTGATCCTTGTCTAGGCGACCAAGAACGACGTTGGCATCCGTCACAGTAGGCTCTCTTCCGCCCTGGCCATAACAAGCGGGACCCGGCATAGATCCAGCGCTTCGCGGCCCCACCCGGAATGCTCCTCCTGGATCTACGTAGGCGATGCTCCCGCCGCCAGCTCCAATTGTATGCACATCAATCATGGGAATCATTACCGGATAGCCAGCGATTTTCGTATCTCGCGCTGAAGCCTCGACGATACCGCGCGGCGTTATAATACCAATGTCAGCACTGGTTCCTCCCACGTCAAATGTGATCACATTCTTGCGTCCTGTCAGACGCGCGATCCAATCGCCTCCTAAAACGCCAGCCGCTGGTCCGGAGAGGAGGGTGAATACTGGTTTTTCAGACGCCGTCCGAGCGGTCGTCACCCCCCCGTTCGAGGTCATGATGTGAACCCCTGTCGAGGCGCCCGCTTCATGAAGCCGCCGCGAGAGTTCGTGAATATACGTCCTGACTTTGGGTCCAAGGAAGGCATTGAGACAGGCCGTCGTGAACCGCTCGAATTCACGGAATTGCGGTGAGACATCGGCTGACGTGGTGACGAAGGCCTCGGGGAATTCTTCCTCGACTAATTGTCGGACGCGATCTTCGTGTGTGGGATTGAGATAAGAGAAAAGGAAGCACACGGCGATGGACTCCACCCCTTCCCGCTTCAGAGCCCGAATTTGCTCCCGCGCTTCATCTTCATTCAGAGGCGTCAAAACCTCGCCAAAGGGAGGAATCAAGCGCTCAGTGACAACCTTCCGATGGCGCCGGCGGACCAGAGGTCTCGATTGCCAGGGAATATCCTGCATAATAGAATAGTTTTGAGGTCGCTGATGTCGTCCTATGTGGATGATATCCCGATATCCCTTTGTGGTAATCATCCCCGTTCGGGCCCCTTTATATTCTAAGACGGCATTAGTGGCCACGGTCGTTCCATGAAAAATATGCTCAACACGCTCCAGCGGGATTCCCTCTCGCGCGCAGAGTTCCTTCATTCCCTGAATCATTCCCACCGAGGGATCAGGCGATGTGGTCGGAATCTTATGAATGGCGAACTGCTTCTTTTCGGTGTCAGCCAAGACGATATCAGTGAAGGTGCCACCGACGTCAGCGCCAATCAGAATCATATTCATCCCCCTAGAGGTCAAACATTAGTAGAGACCACGGGTGAACAGACCCGCTTTTTAGGACGGGGATAGAAGTAGGCTTTTCGGCTGTGACTGAGCCCGAGCGCATGAAGGACTTCCATCATTTTAATCCCTGCCCCCACCGGGTCGATAACTGGAACGCCCACGCGCTGAGAAACGGCCTTGGCGGCCTCAGACATTCCTGCACATCCCAGAACAATGGTATCAGCCCGATCTTGGCGAATGGCTTTCTCTGACTCCAGGGAGAGCCCTTCCACCATTCGATCATGATCTTTCTCCAGATCAAGCACGGGAATGTTCACCGATCGAACTGAAGCGCACCGTCGTTCCAACCCAAGCGCAACGATTTTCTCCTCCAGCACCGGTACGGCGTCATCAAGGACAGTCACGACCGAGAATTTTCGTCCCAGCAAACAAGCCAAATAAACGGCTGATTCAAAAATACCAACCACCGGGATATCCAAAACGTCTCGAACGGCTGCGATCGCTGGATCACCGGCGCACAGCACCGTGACCGCATCATACCCTTCTTTTTCGGCCGGCTCCATTGCCTGAATGATGAAGAACTGGCTCACCTGTTCGTCGTACGTGTTCTCAATGGATTCGACGCCGCCTCGGACAAACTCGAGAACAACCTCCGTATCCGGGGCCTTCACCGAATCAATACTTCTGCGAAAGATTCGTTCGAGCGCCTTGACTCCATAATTGGGAATCACGGCCTTGATTTTCATGATCGCATCCTCCAAGAATCGATATTCAAAATCGTATGCAGCAAAACATTGGCACCATTAGCACAATCTTCAATAGAAGTGAACTCACGATCAGTATGGCTGATGCCACCAGCACTGGGAACAAAAATCATACCCATCGGGGCGATGCGAGCCAGCATCTGGGCATCATGTCCAGCCCCGCTTGGCATTGTGTGGGTGGAGAGATCAAGCAAAGTCGCTGCCGCTTCAATAGCTTGCATCACTGCCCGGTCTGCCTGCGCTGGCTTGAACCGCTCGCGCTCGACGAGTTCCAGTTGGACACGGGACGAGGTGGCGATCTCTGCGGCTCGCTGCCGAAGATATTCGAATGTCCGCAATATCCTTTCTTCTTCTAAGTCCCGTAATTCTAACGTCATGGACACTTCTCCAGGGATTACATTTCGGGCATTAGGGAGAACATCCAATCGGCCGATGGTTCCCACTGTACAAAACTGATGACGTCGAATGGCTTCATCAACTGCCAAGATGAAACGAGCGGCAGCCACAAGTGCATCGCGACGGAGCGCCATCGGGGTCGTCCCAGAATGATTAGTGTCACCGAGCACGTGGACGTGGCTGTACAGGATCCCCACGATGCCTTGCACCACGCCAATGGGAGCGCCGAGACTTTCCAACACACCTCCTTGCTCCACATGTAATTCGACATAAGCGAGGATATCACCCCGACGGCGGGCGGCCTCCTCAATTCGGTCTGGGCGTCCGCCGATGGACTCAATCGCCTGACTCAAAGTTCGCCCACTGGCATCCCTCAAAAGCAGTTCTGAAGGATCGAGTTCGCCGACCATCGCTCGACTCCCAGACAGTCCAGGGAAAAGCTGCCCCTCTTCATTGGCGAAAACGACGACTTCCAAAGGATGCTTGGTGGACACGTCAGCTTCCTGGAGAGTGTGCAGGCATTCAATACTAGCCAGACATCCAAGCACACCATCGTAGCGTCCCCCATGTGGCACCGTGTCAATATGCGAACCAAACAAGATCACAGGAGCTTCTATTTGTCCTGCACGTCGACCGAGGATATTTCCCGCTGGATCAATGGTAACGTTCAACCCGGCTTCTCGCATCATCGCCATGACCGCTGTCCGACCACGGCGATCCGCGTCCGAGAAGGCTAAGCGTGTGGTCCCCACCTGAGCTAGTTGTTCGATTCTCGCTGCCAAACGATCTACATTAATACGGAGATTCGAATGCGCATTCCATTTCATGCTATCCTCAAAAGATGTACTTCAATCCGAACTGGATCTGTCGTGATGGATTCGCACCAAAAACACGACCGAAGTTAGGTGAATCGAAAACCCGGTTAGGCAGCTTGAAGTTCACGTTGTTAAACAGGTTGAAAAACTCAACGCGGAATTGCAAGCGATGAGGTTCCTTAATCCAGAAATTCTTGAGCAAGGCAAAATCCCAATTCTTGAATCCCGGTCCGATGACCGTATTACGTCCTGCGTTCCCAAAGAAGAAGGGTGGTTGGCGTTCAAAACATTCGGTTCGGAACCACTTGTCCGGCCTATGAGGAGCTCCTTTATTCGGATCGCAAATCTGATTTGGCCGTGTGAAGGTGAACCCGGTGCCGCTTGGATCGACTTGGAAAGCAGGAGTCAGAGGTTGTCCACTTCGAAACGTGGTGACGCCAGAAATCTCCCAACCACCGATCAGATGATCCAGCGCTGTTGGAATATCGGCTAAGAAGCGTCTCCCCTTCCCAAACGGGAGTTCATAGACATAGCTCAGCACAAACCGATGCTTGGAGTGGAAGTTGGAGAGGCCACGCTCACCCTTGTTAGGGTCGTAGCTGTTCTGAGGGGGAGCATTAACGCCGCCAGATTCAAATCCATTGGAAGCGGTATCAATCGAGCGCGAGAAGGTGTAGCTGACGACAAACGAGAGACCTTTGGCGAAGCGCTGCTCGGCCTTCAACACCAATGCTTCATAGTGAGAGTTGACGCCACCACCAAAGAGAATGAAATCACCCAGTTGGGGGAATGGACGTGAGGGATTGGGGTTCCCATTGCCAGCGATCTTCTGATTTCCCCTCAAAATACGATCCGTCTTGTGGCCAACTGAGCCAATATACCCAATCTCCAGAGCAAGCGTATTGGTGAGTTGATGCTGAAGGTTGAGGCTCCACTGGTACACATCACCCTGAGGGAAGTATCGTTCCGTCGTATTTCCTGCATTAGGAACAGCAATGGCTGTGAACGCATTGTCCCACGTCAACGTTGGGAGCGCCGTTGCTCCGACGAGCCCACCCACCCCGAGGTTAACAGCAGCCGACGTACCGTAGAAAGGAATATTAGCCTGCGTTTGCGCATGGGTCCCAGCCAGTGTGCGGGTAGCAAAGAACCATCCGAAGCCTCCTCTCAGAACGGTGCGTCCCCTCCCGGTGAGGTCATAGGCGAACCCGAAACGCGGCCCGAAGTTGTTCTTATCCGAATCAACCAGCGTGCGAGGCCAACCGACTTCCTTGAACGTCACAAAGGTGATCCCCTGCTCTTGAAAGCGCTCGAGTCCCGATGGAAGCTGCTCTTGATTAATGACAATATTCCCCGTCTCAAAATCGACGGCCGACCGGGGCTCTCTCGTCAGTGGTGGTCTCCAGAACTCATAGCGCAGGCCCATGTTGAGCGTCAGCCGCGGCGTGACTTTCCAATCATCGTGGATGTAGAAATTGGTGACCCAAATGAAACTATGACCCCGGGTGTTGCCACCAACAGAACCAATATTGAGAGTGGGAATGCCAAGCAGAAAATCAGCGAAGCCATTACCTGTATGATCGGGATCCTTGGGATCAGCGGTGAAACCACCGGAAAACTGCAACCATCCACGAATGAAAAGATCGAACGTGTGATAAAACTGCTGCCGCCAGATATCAGCACCAAACTTCAAAGCGTGGTTGCCCCGCGTCCAAGCAAGATTGTCCGTCCACTGAAAGTGATTCAAGAGAAAATCAAAGGGCGACGCAATATCCGTGTCACCGAAATCGCTGAATCCCGCCACGGAAATCGGAGGGAGTCCAAAGTCGAAAGGCTCGCGCGAGGTCCCAGGAATATTGAACATTCCATAGAAATCGATGTTGCTATTCTCCGTTCGGCGCGGCGTATTGGCCCGGTTGAATCCGAAACGAAATTCATTGACTAGGTTAGGACCAAATACGTGCGTCTCGCTGATGGCTAAGTTGCGACCAAACGAATTGAAATTAATCCCAAAGCCAGGCGGCGCGACCGGTGCCGCACTGAGAAAGTTCGGAGCGAACGGTTCAGCCGTCTTGGCGTCGGCGAAGGTGAATCGAACGAACAATGTGTCCGTGTCCGTGAGACGGTGGTCGACCCGGACCGTGAACTGATCTCGATCGATGCGCCGAGTGCCTACGCTAACAAAATTCTGCGGCCCCCCTTGTTGCACTTTGGGCAACAGTGAAGCGAGAAAAGCCGAAGCTGGATGGATACGGTCTGGGGGAATGATATTACCAGGAAATGGATCACGAATGAACTTGGTTGGATCATTGGGATCCGGTCGCGTCGTCAGTGGATCGAAAATCGGCGGCAACCCAGAGAAGTCTCCCCGGATCATCGCTTCGGTGGGAAGGGTTGAGGTCTCCGTGATGGATTGACGTATCCGTAATCCCTCGTAGTTACCGAAGAAAAACGTGCGATCCTTGACAATCGGTCCACCTATGGAGAAGCCAAACTGATTCTGCTTAAATGGTGGCACATCACTTGGATCAAAGAAGTTCCTAGCATCGAGGGCATCATTTCGGAGAAATTCAAAAGCTGTTCCATGGAACTCATTTGATCCAGCTTTGGTCGACACACTCACCTGACCGCCCGAGAGGTTTCCATATTCGGCACTGTATTGCGATCCCTTGACCTTGAATTCTTGAATGGCATCGACCGACAACGGGATATTCATATTGTTGAAGGAAACGTCCATATTGGAGACGCCATCGATCATATAGTAATTTTGATCATCGCGCCCCCCATTGATATTTACCGTCAATCCCCCACCAGAGACCGTGAATCGCGAAGCCCCAGTCTCCTGAGCAGCTTCTACGGCCCCAGGAGCCAAAAGTGCCAGTTGAAGGAAATTCCTGGCGTTGAGCGGGAGCTCCGTGACCCGGCGTTCCTCTATGACCGAACCCACCTCTGAAGTCTCAACCTGTACCAATGGCGCCGCACCGGTGACCTCTACCACATCAGTGATCTCACCAACCTCAAGCGTCAGATCTACACGAACGCGCTCATCCACTTCGAGGACGACGCCGGAGGCTACTGCTTTCTTAAAACCTGGATGTTCAGCGGCCACTTCATATGTGCCAACGGGGAGAAGCGTGATAACGTAGTTTCCTGACTCATCGGTCCGCGCCTCCCGGCTTTGTCCAGTGGCGACATTACGAACGGTGACCAAGACGTCCGGGACAACGGCCCCATTAGGGTCTCTGATCGTTCCTGTAATGGACCCTCTCGCTTGGCCAAAGACGATCCCAGGCATGAGAAAAATCACTCCTAGGAGGAGTAACCCGAGATTAGAAAAGAACCGAGGTTTCTTCATGGCACCCTCCTCTAAGAAGCTCCCAGTGGGAGATTAGATGAGGAACGATTAGCCTATGCTAAAGGTGTTGGTTTGTTTCAAAAGCTGCCTTGATATCGATTTCAATAATATCTCTTAGTTTGGCTGTTTCGATGGTATCTTCGAGCATCTTTTGGTATGCCCGTTCCGGATCACGACTCTTAATGGCCTCTAACATCTCTTTATGGAGTCGGAGAATCCGCTGTGTATGCGCCTCAGGAGGATGAATCTTTATAACCTGTTCGGTCAATAGTACGCGAGTCGATTCAGAAATCAGAGCTAGCATACGGTTCTTAGAAGCCTTCGCCACCAGGTCATGAAACCTGCTGCTCTCGATGACCTTGAGCGTGCTATCAGCGATGTTTTCCACCTGGACAACTGACTGCTCAAGTTGTTTGATCTCCTCCTCACTGGCATGCTGAGCTGCCATCTGAGCCAGGGGCGGTTCAATAATCCGCCAAGTTTGCGTAAGTTCATCAAATGAGATCTGACGCAAAATGAACATACTCGAAATGGACGTCTTGATGTGATCGGAACCGGGCAAGCGAACATAGGTGCCACCTCTCGGACCCAACCTCTTCTCAATGAACTGAAGCGCTTCCAAGGATCGCAAAGCTTCGCGGACAGCGATACGGCTCACACCAAGCAATCTGGCCAGTTCCCGCTCTGGTGGAAGACGATCTCCTGGTTTGAGCTTGCCTGAAAGGATGGCATATCGGATCTGATCAGCCACTAGCAGGTAGACATCCTTGATTTTGACTTTCTCGAAGATATTGTTTGGACTTACCATAATCCAAAATATAAATAAACCAGTTTATACGTTGTTGTCAAGATTTTTTTGCGGGAGCTTCTCCGTAGTACTGCTAAGCTATTGATTTCAGAATTATTATAAGACTCTCGGTCCATTTGACGAAGGGACCCACTCAGCCCCCTAGTACTTTACCACATTGGTTTTACTTGTTATCTTCCTTTCCACAAAACCATTGTGGAAAGGAGGGAAAGCCATGCCTAGACCTAAGAAATACGTGGTTAAGTTAACCCCGGAGGAGCGCTCCCGC